>Ga0315554_1001146_pt1 | contig 15717 bp, 8 predicted proteins | sample SalMarSW160370MG_FD_202114 | JGI IMG/M metagenome (GOLD analysis project Ga0315554, IMG submission 202114) | Salt marsh sediment microbial communities from the Plum Island Ecosystem LTER, Massachusetts, United States - Salt Marsh Sediment SW1603-70 ... | reverse complement strand
GAATTATTAGAAATAAAAGAATTGCCAAAAGAGTTGGTAATAATAGGTGGAGGTGTTATAGGAATTGAATTCGCTTCTTATTTCAGTATGCTTGGAACTAAGGTGACTGTAATAGAATTATTGCCAGAAATTTTATCGAATTTTGACGAAGGAATTGCTGCTATAATGCGAGCATCCTTAAAACAATGTACCTTCGTTACCAGTGCAAAAGTTACCTCGATAGATGATAACAAAGTTAACTATGTTAAGGATGGTAAAGAAGCCAGCTGTTCAGCCGATCTGGTTCTGCAGGCAGTTGGTAGAATACCTAATATTGAAAATATTGGCCTTGAAAATATTAATGTTGATTTTGATAGAAGAGGAATTAATGTAGATGAGAGAATGCGAACAAACATACCTAATGTATACGCTGTAGGAGATGTAACCGGAAAATCTTTATTAGCTCATTCAGCTTACAGGATGGGTGAAGTTGCAGTAAATAATATATTTATGCATAAAGATAAAATGAGATATAATGCTATCCCTTGGATCGTATATAGCTATCCTGAGCTTTCTGCGGTGGGTTTGACAGAAAATGAAGCAAAGAAAAAAGGAAATAATATTAAAGTTAGTTTTTTGCAGATGCGTGCTAACGGAAGATTTTTAGCCGAACATGGGAATGAAAAAGGAATTTGTAAGATTATAGTGGACGCTGATTCATATATATTATTAGGTATAACACTCTTAGGAGGCTCTAATTCTGAAATTATTTATGGAGCTGCAGCCATGATTGAAGCAGAATTTAGGGTGAAAGATATTAAAGATATAATCTTTCCTCATCCAACTGTCTCCGAAATAATTAAAGATACAATATGGGAATTAAATTAAAAATGTAAAACATATATAGGAGTACATTGTGCCAAGAAATATTGTTGTTAATCCGGAAGAAGTTAAAAAATGCGGGACTTTAAAATTAAGAAATATCAAACTGAATCAATATAAATCAAATTTTAAAATTGAAATTGAGAAATATGGAAAAGAAACTTTAAAAAATGTCTTAGTTGATATGTTATTAATTCGTCAGTTTGAGACGAGTTTAAACGATATAAAGATTGAAGGTGCATATCATGGCATTCAATATAATCATAAGGGCCCGGCACATTTATCAATTGGGCAGGAAGCCGCTGCCGTAGGGCAGTCATTAAATTTAACTAAAGATGATTTTGTATTTGGTTCTCATAGAAGTCACGGTGAAATATTAAGCAAGTGTTTCTCTGTTGCTCATAAACTGAGTGAAATTGAACTTGAAAAGATTATGAATTCATATATGAATGGAAAGATAGTAAAGGTTCTTGAATCATTAAAATATAAGAGTGTTGAAGAATTGGCAATGAATTTTGTTTTATACGGAACCATGTCTGAAATATTTGCCAAAGAAACTGGTTTTAATATGGGGCTCGGCAGTTCAATGCATGCATTCTTTGCTCCGTTTGGAAGCATGCCGAATAATGCTATTGTGGGGGGATCATCAGATATTGCTACTGGTGCCGCACTTTTTAAGCGTATAAATTATAAACCTGGAATAGTTATAGCAAATATTGGTGATGGAGCTTCAGGGACAGGTCCTACTTGGGAAGCAATGATGCTTGCGGCTATGGATCAATATAAAATACTTTGGGATAAAAAAGTTGGTGGTGCCCCTCCGATCATTTTTAATTTTATGAATAATTTTTATGGAATGGGAGGACAGACATTTGGTGAAACTATGGGATTTGGTATTCTTGCAAGAATAGGAGCTGGGGTAAATGAGGATGCAATGCATAGCGAACGAGTAAACGGAAGTAATCCTTTGGCTGTTGCAGATGCAATAGAGAGAAAGAGAAAAATTTTAGAAAAAGGTGATGGACCGGTTCTTTTAGATACAACAACATATCGTTTTTCCGGTCATTCTCCTTCCGATGCATCATCTTATAGGACAAAAGAAGAATTGAAGCTATGGATGGATCAAGATCCCATAATAGAATATGGAAATTATTTAATTAACAATTTGGTAATTACTAAAAGTGAATTTGAAAATCTGCAGAATTCGGCTATTGATACCATAAAGAGCACCTTAAAATTGGCTATATCTCCAGAAATCTCGCCGAGGGTTAGTCTTCAATCTGAAATAATTGGTGAATATATGTTTTCCAACAAAAAGATTGAAAAATTTGATGAAAGGGAACCTGAAGTTCTTCTTTCCAAAGAAGAAAACCCTCGTGTAAAATCTATTTCAAAAAAAGAAAGATATGGTTTGGATGGAAATGGAAAACCATTTCCTAAAACAAAATTATTTTCATATCGTGATGGTTTATTTGAAGCTATTCTGCATAGAGCATATATTGATCCTACTATGGTTATTTATGGTGAAGAGAACAGGGATTGGGGTGGTGCTTTTGCAGTATACCGTGGTTTAACGGAAGCTCTACCTTATCACCGGTTATTTAATACTACGATTTCAGAAGGTGCCATTGTAGGATCTGCAACCGGTTATGCAATGTGCGGGGGAAGAGTACTTGCCGAATTAATGTACTGCGACTTTCTTGGTAGAGCAGGCGATGAAGTTTTTAACCAAATGTCTAAATGGCAGGCCATGTCTGCTGGAGTACTAAAAATGCCTTTTGTTCTCCGTGTTTCGATTGGAAACAAATATGGTGCTCAGCACTCTCAAGATTGGACTGCTTTAGTAGCTCATATTCCTGGATTAAAAGTAATGTTCCCGGCTACTCCTTATGACGCAAAAGGTATGCTTAATTCTGCTTTAAGCGGGACTGATCCTGTTGTTTTTTTTGAAAGTCAGAGATTATATGATATAGGTGAAATGTTTGTTAAAGATGGGGTGCCGGAAGGATATTATGAAATTGAAGAAGGTGAGCCAGTCATTAGAAGAAATGGAAATGATATTACTATTATAACAATTGGTTCCACTTTATATACAGCTCTTGATGCAGCTGATATTCTTGAGAAAGAATATAAAATGACTGCAGAGATCATTGATGCGCGGTTTATAAATCCTCTTAATTATGATATTATTATTGGATCTATTCAAAAGACAGGGAAGGTCATATTAAGTTCAGATGCTGTTGAAAGAGGATCATTTTTAAATACTATCTCATGTCAAATAACCCAATTAGCTTTCGACTATTTAGATGCTCCACCTGTTGTTATTGGTGCAAGAAATTGGATTACTCCTGGAGCGGAAATAGAAGAAATGTTTTTCCCTCAAAAAGAATGGCTTATCGACGCAATTCATGAACGTATTTTACCGTTACCCGGTTATAAAACAACAACGAACCAAACCTTAGGTGAATTAAAAAGAAGGAATAGAAAAGGGATATAAAAAAAATTATGAAAACTACAGCATTAAGGTTATATGGTAAAAGAGATTTAAGACTTGAATCTTTTGAGTTACCCGAAATAAAAGAAGATGAAATCCTTGCTGATATTATTACTAACAGCATATGTATGTCGGACTATAAAGCTGCCATTCAGGGTGCTGATCATAAACGAGTTACAAAGGATATAGCGGAAAAACCAATTATAATCGGACATGAACAATGCGGTACAATTCTAGAGGTAGGGGAAAAATTAAAGAATAAATTCAAAGCAGGTATGTGTTATAGTATTCAACCAGCAGTAAATTATCCAGGTAAAGAAAGTGAAGCTGTTGGTTATTCATACCAATATGTGGGAGGTGATGCAACTAGAATAGTGATTCCTTCAGAAGTTATTGAAATGAATTGCCTTATTCCATACTCTGGTGACGCTTTTTTTAAGGCATCACTTTCAGAACCAATTGCCTGCATATTAGCTGCATTGAAATCTCAATACCATGTTAAGCCCAATCAATATGAACATGAAATGGGGATAAAAAAAGATGGAAATGTGGCATTATTAGGGGGTGGTGGTCCTATGGGACTAGAGTTTCTTGATATATTATTACATAGTGAGAGAAGACCAAAGTTAATAGTAATGACAGATATTGATCAAAGCAAACTTGACAGGGCGGCAATATTATTTCCTCCAAATAATGCTGCAAAACTGGGAGTTAAAATATTTTATGTTAATGTTAATCATAAGGATTCTATTCAAGAATTGATGGAGTTATCAGATGGAAAAGGATACAGTGATGTATTTGTTTTAATACCCAATGCAGCCGTTGTTGAACAATCTTCTATGATACTTGGGTTAGATGGTTGTCTAAACTTTTTTACTGGCCCAACTAATCAAGATTTTAAGGCTCCTTTTAATTTTTATAATGTTCACTATTACGGTCATCATGTTCTGGGCTCAGTAGGTTCCAACACAAAAGATATGCTGGATGCAATAGATATAATAGGGAAGGGAATAATTAATCCAGCAATAATGATTACTCATATAGGAGGGTTAGATTCAACCGCGGAAACTATATTAAATCTACCTCAAATTCCGGGTGGAAAGAAATTAATTTATACAGGCATTTCTTTACCTTTAACTGCTTTGGAAGATTTTGAAGAAAAAGGTAAAACAGATCCATTATTCGAAGCACTTTATCAAATAATTATTAAAACAAAAGGGTTGTGGTCAAAGGAAGCTGAAGATTTTTTGTTAGTGAATGCTAAGTCTCTCATAGCATAAACTAATCCAATATTTTTTATTGAGTGAAACTTTAATTGTTTTTTATTTATAACTGAGGAATATGAATGAATAATCTATTAAATATTATTAACTATGGACAGAGTTATTGGTTGGATAATTTAACAAGAGAAAAAATCATTGATGGTGAATTAAAAAAAAGAGTTCTTACAGAAGGGCTTCGAGGGGTTACAACAAATCCAAGTATCTTCAATAGAGCCATTTCAAATAGTAACTATTATGATAATCAGATAATAAACCTTTTTAATCAAGGAAAAAATGTTCATGATGTTTACGAAGAACTGGCAATGAAAGATGTTCAGGATGCATGTGATATTTTAAAAACTATATATTACAAATCTGGAGGAGTAGACGGTTTTGTAAGCCTGGAAGTCTCTCCCTACCTTGCAAATGATACCATAGGAACAATGGTTGAAGCAAGGAGATTATTTGAGAAATTAAATCGTGCTAATTGCTTTATTAAAATTCCTGCAACAACCGAAGGGATACCGGCAATTGAAGAAATGCTTTATGAAGGTGTTAATATAAATGTTACACTTATTTTTTCAATTCAAAGTTATAAAGCCGTTGCCGAAGCATATATTAGAGCTCTTGAAAGAAGAACTGCTGAAGGAAAATCAGTCCATTGGATCAGATCAGTTGCGAGCTTTTTCATTAGCCGTATTGATGTTGCTGTTGATTATAAACTCTCTAACGTATCAATTCCAGAAAATGGGAAGATAGAATTGCCCAATCCTAAAGATTTATTAGGTAAGGCTGCCATTTCAAATGCAAAATTAGCCTATCAGGAATTCTGTAAAATTTTCAGTGGTAAAAGATGGAATAATTTGACTAATAAAGATGCATTTGTTCAGCGACCATTATGGGCAAGCACCGGTAACAAAAATCCTGATTATAGTGATGTTAAATATATAGAGACACTTGTCGGTTATAATACCGTGAATACTCTTCCTGATGCAACTATTTCTGCATTTGCGGATCATGGAATCATAATCAAAGATTCAATTCTAAATGATATTGATGAAGCAGAAATAGTAAAATACAATCTAAATAAGTTAGGTATTTACTTGAATGAAATTACTCAGGAATTGTTAATAGAAGGTATAGAAAAATTTAAGCAGGATTATGATAGATTATTAAATAATCTTACGGAGAAAAAAAACAAAATATTTGAAGATTCATCGATGATTAAAAGTTAATGTTTCAAGTTAAACCTTCGCAAATTGACTTTAGAAATTTTCTATGGATAGCGGTTGGAATATTCTATAAGGTTAAAATAAATCTTAATCCAATTATCTTTGTCACTCAGAGGAACAGATGAGATTAAAAATACTCTTTCTCTTGATCTTAACTTCAATTACATATTCGCAAACTACCAATTGGCAAAAAATTATACCGAATACAGAAGTTGCAGTTCAATATTATTTCCCCGAAAAAACAAATAAATTCCTTTTACTCAACCGTACATCGATAGTTAAGACGCAATTAGGTTCTGTTCAAACTTTCCAAGATAAAACCATGAATGTAGTTTTATCATTCAGAAAATATTTAGACTATATCGAACTTTCAGGAGAGGTTGATAATCTTAAAAAAAATGATTTATGTTTTACTGTTAAAATTATCTTTCCATTTGGCCAAGAAAGTAGAATTTATTGGAATGGTAGTCCCGATAGCAGTGTTTTAATAAAAAGTGATTTCAACTATAATAATTATGTTGAAGTTAATACGGTTATTCCTCCTGCTGGTTCATTCAATGCATCTGAAAAAGAGAATGGAGGGTATGGAGACAAAGTGGGAATAGGGGAAATGTCTTTTTATCCCATTGCATCAATATCAAATTCTTCTTTTGGACTCGGTTGGGGAATTGATTTAGGAATACCGGTTGTTTACCGTTTGTCATATAAACCTTCTGAAGGAATAGTTGCCGAATTTGATCTCGCGACCGCATTAGAAACAAAAAAATTTCCTAATCGTTCGTTCTTTAAAATCCAGCTTTTTGAACATTCTCCAGATTGGCACTTTCGATCTGCATTAAACAAATATTATAAAATAAATCCTGAATACTTTAAAAAAAGAGTAATCAAAGAAGGAATTTGGCTCCCCTTTACTCCTCTTCATTCAATAGAAGATTATCAGGAATTTGGTTTTACTTTTCACGAAACTGATTGGCGAACAAAAGATACAGGTATAAATAGTCTTTCAACAATTGAGGCAGATAATCAAGCAGGGGTCCATAGCTTTCAATATACGCAACCATGGGATATAGAGATACCAATTAAGAGTCTTGATTTAAATTATAAAGATGTAACAAGTGATTTAACTGTCCCACCTCAATTAAAAGATATTTTACAGAATAGTGCCCTATATGATAAGAATAATCTTTGGCAAACGCGCAAGCTTGAAACACCATGGTTCAAGACAGGTTGGGCTGTAAGCATAACAACAAATGCTGATCCTGAAATAAGTGGAATTAACAGGTATGATTTCGCCAGAAGTGATGAAATTGATTCTGCAATAAATTTAAATGTTGATGGAATATACTTCGATTCAATGGAATGGAACTGGCATAATGATCTGAATTATAATCGAAAATACTTTTCATTTACAGATTATCCTCTAACTTTTTCTGCTTCTCTAAAAAAACCTAAACCTGCTATTTGGAACTATTCTTCTGAATATAAAATGATGAACAAAATTGCAAGTGAAATGCATTCAAAAGGCAAGTTAATGATGGGGAATGGTTTTGGATGGATGCCATTTGCTCCAGGTATATTGGATTTATTTGGTGCGGAAATAAGCTTATACTCGAAAGGGGATTCTGAAACAAAGAAACTGCAATTTAACCGTGCTATCTCTTATCAAAAGCCAATTGTATTTTTATTGAATGAGGGACTAGATGATAGAGTTTTTACTTCACAGCCATACGATGGTTACAGGCAATATTTCGAAAAGATGTTATCTTATGGATTCTTTCCTTCTTTTTTTAGTGTGAATTCTGCTACAAATCCTTATTGGGAGGACTCAACTAAGTATAATACCGGAAGACCATTCTTTAAAAAGTATATCCCTCTGATAAAATTAATAGCGGCAGCAGGGTGGGAACCTATTACGTATGCAATTACAAATACTAATGGCATTTCAATTGAGCGATTTGGGTATAGTATTAAAACTGGTCTTTACTTCACTATTTTCAACAACAATGACGTTGATAAAGAAATTGAAATATTTTTTGGATCAGACAAGCTGAATCTGCTTGAAATTAAAAAAGTTAATGAGTTAATAACTAATACTGAATATACAATTAAAAGAAAAAATAATGATTTCATATTAAAAATAAATATCCCATATGGTAGTGGGCGTTTATTGAAAATATATTGAAAGGGTTTTTAAATGGATAAGAACTTAATATTAAATGAATTAAAAAATTATAATTCCAATGGGAAATACACTTCTAAGGAAATATTAGGACAACCTGAATTATGGATTAAGGTTTGGAAATCAGTGAAAAAAAGAGGAAAAGAAATTGCCAAATTCATTGACAAAGCTAAAAATAATAATAACTTACATGTTATTCTTACAGGGGCAGGTACTTCAGCTTTCATTGGTGAAGTGTTAGAAGGATCCTTTCAAAAAGAAACCGGAATAATTACAAAAGCTGTTCCGACTACAGATTTAGTAACACATCCGGGATTATATTTCCAGGATAATAAGGATATTTTATTAATCTCATTTGCCCGTTCTGGTAATAGTCCTGAAAGTGCTAAGGCAATTCAATTAGCAGAACAACTTTCCCATAAGATCTTGAACCTGGTAATTACATGTAATGAAGAAAGTTCTCTGATTGATGTAGTCAAAGACACCGAAAATCTGATCTTTTTATTGCCCCCCGAAGCTGATGATAAAGGTCTGGCGATGACTGGAAGTTTCACATCAATGTTACTAACTGGTTTACTTATTTCGCAAATAGGTTTTGCGAATGAAAAAGAATCTGAGGTCTCTCTTTTAATTAAATATGGGGAAAAAATCTTTAATAATTACTTAAGTCCTCTAAAACATGTGGCGGAACTAGAGATTGAGAGGGCCATTTTTTTAGGATCAGGTTTTCTAAAAGGTGTTGCTAGAGAATCTCATCTTAAATTACAAGAATTAACAGATGGTAAAATTATATGTAAATATGATTCTTTCCTTGGATTCAGGCATGGGCCTAAAGCTGTTATTAATGAAAAATCATTGGTAACATATTTGTTTTCTAACAACAAATATGTTAATAGATATGAAGCTGATCTAGTTAAGGCAATAAGTCAAGGACGAAAACCTATTTTTTCTATAGGTGTAATGGAGAATAAAATTGAAAACGTAGACCTTGATTTAAATATTATTCTTGGAGATGGTAAAAGTAAGCTGGGTGAAGAATTTTTACCTGTAGTTTCCGTTCTTCCTGCTCAAATATTGGGTTTTTTTAAATCAATTCAATTTGGATTAAATCCGGATAGTCCTTCAGAAAGTGGAATGATCCATAGGGTTGTGCAGGGAGTAAATATTTATTCATATGCAAAAGAAAAAAATTAATGATTGCTATAGAAAATAAAATATTATCAATTATAAAAAGGCACAAATCGGGTGAGTCGATAGGAATTACTTCAATCTGTTCAGTGAATGAATATGTAATTAAAGCTGCTATATTAAATGCTAAAAAGTATTCTAAAATTCTACTTATTGAATCAACATCGAATCAAGTTGACCAATTCGGCGGATATACGGGCATGACACCCAATAATTTCAAAGAATTAGTTTTTAGGATTGCCAATTCTTCTGAATTTCCCATAAGTAATATAGTATTTGGTGGCGATCATCTTGGACCAAATGTTTGGAGTAATCAAGCATCTTATTTCGCAATGGAAAATGCTAAAGAACAAATTAAATATTACGTCAATGCCGGATTTACAAAAATACACCTTGATACAAGCATGAAATGTGCTGATGATGGTGATCTAAATTTTCCTTTGAATTCTTCAATAGTTGCCGAACGGGCAGCGGTGTTATGTAAAACAGCTGAAGAAGAAATAGAGCAAAGGAATGAAAATGAACTGCTGGTATACGTTATTGGGACTGATGTTCCACCTCCTGGGGGTGCAAAAAAGGAAAGCGAGTCAATTGAAGTTACAACTCCAGAGAAAGTTGAAGAGACAATAAGTTTAACCAAACAAGCATTTCTAAAGTATGGATTAGAAGATGGATGGAAAAGGGTTATTGCCGTTGTAGTTCAACCAGGTGTTGAATTCGGGGATATGGATATATTTGATTACGATAGGATTAAGGCTGTAGGTTTAAAGAAGAAAATAGAAACGAAAAACAATCTTGTTTTTGAAGCGCATTCTACTGATTTTCAAAATCAGGAATCATTGAGACAAATGGTCGAAGATCATTTTGCTGTATTAAAAGTTGGTCCTTGGCTAACTTACGCATTCAGAGAAGCTGCATTTGCTCTTGAAATGATTGAGAAAGAACTTTTTTCAAATAGGAAAGATATAATTCTCTCTAGCCTAACAAAAGTTTTGGAATTCGAAATGAAACAAAATCCAAAACATTGGGAGAAATTTTATCATGAAGACAATGAAGAAAAATTAAGTCTTAAAAGAAAATACAGTCTGAGTGATAGAATAAGATATTATTGGAATAATAAACAAGTTAAAGAATCATTTGTAAGATTATTACTAAATCTATCTAAACAAGAAATACCAATAACATTGCTAAGTCAATTCTTACCTGAATCTTTTGAAGATATTAGAAAAGATGAAATTAAAAATACACCTGAAGACTTAATTATAAATCGAATTTCAAAAGTTCTTGATAAATACAACTATGCCACAATGGGAGGAAATTAACAATACTCTGTCCTGAGTTTAAAATTATTGTGATAAATTTTATATAGTATATTTTTACTATTATGATAGAGAATTAATTAAAGCTAAACTGAGGGTAATTGCAGAGTAATAATTTTTAGGGGGACAATATAAAATGATTTTCGTTCTTTGCTTGAAAAGCTGTAGGTTCTTGAGTAAATCATTCTAACAGACTAAAAAATTTAAATGGAGCAATATTTCCAAAACCTAATCACCTAATAAAACAGGAATTAATATGTACAAACAATTACTATCCAATATTTTTCTATTTGTTATTTTTTTAACAGGAACTTTTAATTCTCAAAACACAAATCAGAGTTGGATACATTATGCTAGAATTTCAGGTAATGGGCTTGGGCCAAACAATATTGATAACATTATTAAAAGAGCACAAGACCAAGGAGTTTTAGGCATTGAATTAGATAACGATATAACCGGAAGATACGACTCTTTTCTTGATCCAGCACAAAAACTTAAAGAAATAAAGAAAGCAGCTGAAGCTGCTCACAAAATTGGAAATCATGCTTTTATCTATATTGCCGGTTTGGAGTGCATTACAGAAAACTCGGATAAGGTAGAACATTCAATGTTCCAAGATCATCCGGATTGGGTGCAAAGAGATATAAATGGTAAACCTGCTGTTTTTACCGGTGGTGCGTCATTTTGGGTCAATGCAGGGGATGAAGATGTTTGGATCAGTCCGTATGCTAAAGAGTGGCGGCATAGATATATGGATATAGTAAGACAAATAACTGCTACAGGTATTGATGGGGTTTATATTGATGTAGCATATTGGATGTGGCTCTACGAAGGTTGGGAAAATAGCTGGGCTAGTTTTGATGATTATACAGTTGCAGAATTCAAAAATAGAACTGGATTGGATGCTAAGAAAGATTTTATTCCTGGTGATTATAATGATCCTGATTTTTTAAAATGGGTTGATTTCAGAATTCAAACAATTACTGAATTCTTCCAGGAAATTGATGAAAATGTTAAATCAGTAAATCCAAACTGTCTTACTATTCCAGAAATTTCACCTTCTATGAATGATGAAGTATTAAGATCCGGTGCCGATGCTTATGAGATTCATAACTATTCAGATGTTATCGCACACGAATTTTTTATTAACACAAATACTGGTGCAAAAAGAAATACATTTGATTGGCTTACTTATCTTATTGGTGTTAATACATTAAGAGCATTTGATGAGGAAAAGCCTACATGGCTTTTGAGTTATTCATGGGATAACGAAGAAAACACTGATTCTATTGATGCAATGAAACTTCTTTCTTGTACTCAAGTTATGGCAGGGGCCAATTTCTGGGATGCCCCGGGTCATTTAATGGCTGGCTCAAATGATTATCCTACTAGGAAAGAAATATTTAGCTGGATTAAAGAAAATGAAAATTTACTCTATTCTCCCAGAAAACCTATCAATCCAATTGGAGTATATTATTCCCCTTCAACACGTAATTATTTTGGTAATGATTATACTGAATCTTTTTACGGTATTCTTCATCTACTTCTGAACAATCACATCGAATATCAAATAGTTACTCCACGGACATTAAAAGATTTTTCCGGAAGTGCATTAATTCTTCCTGATGTAAAAATTTTAACTGAAGATGAAATAAAAATTGTTGAACGATTCTATGACAATGGAAAAAATCTAATAATGACCGGAGAGACAGATTATTATGATTCTCGCAGGAAAACCAAAAAAGAAAATGATCTTCTAAAATATTTTGAATCAAATGAGAACGGAAAGTATCTTTATTTACCCGAATGTCCCGGGAAAAAATATTTTGAGAAACATGATACTTCATTAATAAAAAATTTTAATAATCAAACGAAGAGTTTTCTACAAGATTATAGTCCAAAGTACAGGATAAAAGCTTCATATAATGTTAGTATACAACAAGTTAGTATTGGAGATAAAGAATGTATCTTTATTTCAAATTTAAAGGGATTAAAAGGTTATAGTAAATGTATCCCGGATACTGAACAAAAGATAGAAGTTGAGTTTGAATCAACTGTAATTCCGGAAATATATTTTATTCCTTATCTTGGTAAAAAGCAGAAAATAAATTTAGACTATAAACAGACTGCAATGAATGAAGGTAAAAAAATGATTAGTTTTTCTTTGTTACCGATTCAGTTTGGTGGTATAATAGTAATATATAAATAATAGAAGAACATTTAGTTAATTACCAAACTTTCATTTTGGATAGAATATAATAAAGAATTTATCTATGTAATCTCAATTTTTAATAGAGAAATTCTTATTTCTTTTGGGAAGTGTGATTAAAAATAAAAAAATTTTAAAAATATACTGTGATTAGTTTTACTAAATAAATAAATAATTTTTTTAAAATATCTCAAAAACTTTTAATATTCTGATTTAATTATGAAGTATATATGGTAATTTCCTTTGAAAATAAACGAAATTCACATTCTGTAGTAGTTAATGGTTCGGGCCCCGCTACAATTGGTTCAACAAAAGGTAAGTTTATGGTTATTCTTTAGTAATCAAAGAAAAAAATGAAAAGAATTTCTATCATATTTCTATTGATTGTTATTTCTGGTTTTATTTTTGCGAATTCGGACAATACCTATGAATTAAGGAATTCAAAATACAAAATCGTTTTTGATAACAATTTAAATTCATCATTATATGTTCATAAAAATGATTGGCAATTAATTTCTTCTGCTTTACCATTTTGTTATTTATTAGATAAAGAAGGAAATGAATTAAAAAACTTTTCGGTTAAAAAAATAGAACAAAAGAATAATGCAGACTCTCCTTTTGGAAAAAGCAAGCTGCTGGAAATTAATTCGGTGTTAAATGATAAAAATATTGAATTAAACCTTAAAATTTATTTTCCCGATGAATTTGAAAATTCAATAATATGCTCCTCTTCTATTAAAAATCTAAATGATAAAAATGTTGATATTGACGGATATGGACTTGCAAATTTTTTATTAAATGCAAAAAATTTTGGTGCAGATAGTTCTTATAAATTCTGGTCATTCCAGGGCGGATCATATGAACAAAGATACGACTGGATATTTCCTTTAACAAAAGATTACTCCAGAAATAATTACCAGGGGATGAACGCGCCGGATTACGGAGGCGGTATGCCCGTTGTCGATTTATGGACAAAGGACCAGGGGATTGCTTTTGCTTCTCTTTCTAAAACCCCGGAGTTAATTTCTTTACCTTTAAAAGTAAATGCCGATAATGAAGTTCAATTCAAAATAACAAAAGAAAAGGATTTAGAATTGAAACCTGGTGAAGAATATAATTTACTCCCTTTTGCAATTATTTTTCATCATGGAGATTATTTTAACGGACTTAGAACATTTTCAAATTTAATGCAGAAAGATGGTTTTGAATTTTCCAAAGCTCCCGAATCGGCTTATAATGTTGAATGGTGTGCCTGGGGATATGAAAGAAATTTTAATAAAGAACAAATATTAAAAAGTTTGAGTGAAGTTAAGAAACTCGGCATTGAATGGGTTACAATTGATGATGGTTGGCAGAATGCCGATGGGGATTGGGAAATTGATAAAACAAAATTTCCCGGTGGTGAAAAGGAGTTCAAGGCATTAATTGATACTATCCATGCAAAAGGATTAAAAGTAAGAATCTGGTGGGTCCCTTTTGAAGCTCAGGATTCATCTTATAATGCAAAACATTTTCCGGGCAGGATGTCTGAATATGGAATGAGATCTCAAAGCAAACTTGCCTCCCAGCACCCTGACTGGTTTATTCTTGATAAAAATGGAAACAGGGTACAGGTTTCATGGTGGAATTCATATTATTTATGTCCTGCCGTAAAAGGTGTAGTTGATCATTATGAAAAATTTGTAGAAACCGCAATTAATAATTGGGGCATTGACGGGTTTAAAATAGATGGCCAAAATCTAAACGCAGTTCCCCGATGTTATAATCAGCTGCACAATCATTTGTCTCCGGAAGATGCTCCTAAATCTGTCCCGGATTTTTTTAAGGTAATTTATAAGACCGCACAAAAACTTAAACCAGGATTCATTATTCAAATCTGTCCGTGCGGAACTAATTTTTCATTCTATAATTTACCTTATGTAAATCAATTGGTTGCATCGGATCCTTTGGATTCATGGCAGGTAAGGTTAAAGGGGAAAACTTTTAAAGCATTATTAGATAGCAAAATAGCCTATAGTGGAGATCATGTTGAACTAACAAACAGAGTCTGGGATGAAGCTTCTCAAAAAGAAAAAATAAAAGGTAAAGAAGATTTTGTGTCAACCTTAGCTGTTGGGGGAGTACCATCAACAAAGTTCACAGTACCCGGAATTAAACAGGCAGATTCATCTTTGATCTTAACTGCGGAAAAAGAAAAGATCTGGAAAAAATGGATATCTATTTATCAAAACGAAGATTTAAAAGATGCAAATTATCTGAACGTCTATGATATAGCTTTTGATAAACCTGAAACTCATTTATTAAAAAATGGAGATAATTATTATTATACTTTTTTTGCAGATAAATATTCAGGAAAAGTTGAATTGAGAGGTCTTGAAAAAGGTAAATATAAAATATTTGATTTAAATAACGATAAAGAATTAACCGAGCTTAATTCTGCAAATCCTATTATACAAATCAATTTTAATTCGTACCTGATGATAAAAGCGACAAAATATAAATAAGGGGAAGAGTTATTCTTAATCAACTAAACCGGTTATTTATTTGACAAAAAATCTTCTAAAAACATCGATTAAATTATGAAAAAAATTCTAATAGTTATTTTGCTGGTAATTCCAAGTAGTTTGTTTTCGCAATCCTATCTAAAAAAAGAAAATAATGTTGTTAAAATCGGCAATTCTTATATAGAAAGAGTAGTCTCATTATCTGAAAATAATTTTGGTACAATAGAAATTATTAATAAACGTTCCGGTAAAGTTTATAAAACAAATTCAAATGAATTTGGACTCCAGGTAGTTTTTTCCAGTATCGGGCCTGCAATCGGCAAACAGCAAAACGGAGAAAATCCATCTTATATAACTAATAAGGATTTTACTTTTAATGGTTACGAGGAAATAAACCTCAATAGTGATTCAAAAGGGTTCTCCTTGAATTTTGTACTTGAAGGTTATCAGATTGGATTTGTTTTAACAG
>Ga0315554_1001144_pt1 | contig 15722 bp, 12 predicted proteins | sample SalMarSW160370MG_FD_202114 | JGI IMG/M metagenome (GOLD analysis project Ga0315554, IMG submission 202114) | Salt marsh sediment microbial communities from the Plum Island Ecosystem LTER, Massachusetts, United States - Salt Marsh Sediment SW1603-70 ... | reverse complement strand
ATCATTCCCGGCCCGCGCCTGCTCGTGGCAGGGGACGCGCTCACGATCACCGGCGGCCATATGAATCTCGTCGGCATCAATCCCGACATCACCGTTCCCGATCCCGCATCGTTGACGGACTCGCGCGACGCGATGATCGCGGCCATCCGGCGCGATGTGAAGTATGGCGTCGATCTGATCAAGATCTATGCAACCGGCCGGACGAGTCAGAACGATCCCGTCACGCTGGAGCCCCTTTGCGAGTTCTCAAAGGAAGATATCGAAGCTGCTGTCAGTGAGGCCAAACGCTGGAGAAAGGATGTTGCGGCTCACGCGTATGGCGGTCAAGGTGCGAAGAACGCAGCGCTGGCAGGCGTTTACTCGATCGAGCATGGCATGTTTCTGGATGACGAAACGTTGAAGTTGATGGTGGATCGGGGAATCTACTGGTGTCCGACGCTCTGCGTGTACATTCCAGACAGCCCGGAAGGAATGACGGACATGCAGCGGCGGATCATTCAGCGGCACAAGGAGACATTCCAGAAAGCGATGAAGATGGGGGTAAGGATTGCGTTCGGAACGGATGTCGGCGCGTATCCGCACGGGACGTCGGCTCGCGAGTTCGTCAAGATGGTCGAGTACGGGATGAAACCGATCGACGCGATCCGGTCGGCGACGACGACCGCGTCGCAGTTGGTTCACATGGAGAAACAAATCGGCACGATCGAGCCCGGCAAATATGCCGATATTATTGCGACCGACGTCAATCCCATCGACGACATCAAAGCGCTGACTCATGTGACGTTTGTGATGAAGGGCGGAAAGGTGTATAAGAAATCGGGAGATTGAGAGATCGGGACATCGATGGATCGGGACATCGAGCCGTCGGGTCATTGAGCCAGCGGCAGCTAACCAGTGACCCGATCGCCAGATGACCCGATGGCAAGATGACCGCGTGTGCCGTTGAGCGGCAGCCCCGTCGACACGCTCCGCTTGATCACACAGCCAAGTTCTGGGGTTGACTATGCCCGTTCAATGCGATGAAGTGGTTTTCCTCGGAGAAATCGACTGCCCCGAACCATATGCTGGTCACCGTGTGCCGGTATATCGCGTCGTGAAAACCGGCCATCCGATGGTTGGCCAGATCATTACCGAACAACAGGTGCTCAAAGAAGGATTGTACCACTCCGGACTTGCGCCATCGTCGTCGCGGCGCACGAGCAAAGTGAAAAAGAGATGAGCGAAGAGTTGTTCGACAGTAGAGCTGTCGAAGAACAAGAAAGAACAATCGAACGAGAAACGTGCCAATGATTGATCCAACTCGACTTTCAGAGCTTCTGCGTAAGATTGCTCGGATTACGGTCGGCGTCGTCGGCGACTTCTGCCTCGACGCCTACTGGGATCTCGACGCGTATGCGCCTGAGATCTCCGTGGAGACCGGCAAGCCGACGCACGCTGTGACAAAGCAACGATATGCCCTCGGCGGCGCGGGCAATGTCATCAGCAACGTCGTCTCCCTGGGCGTGCGGAAAGCCTTCGCGTTTGGCGTCCGGGCGGACGACCTGTTCGGGAGGGAGCTGGCACGGCAACTCGAAGCCCTCAAAGTCGATTCCACAGGCCTCGTCCTTCAGCCCTCCCAGTGGGATACGCCTGCGTACGCAAAGCCGTACCTCGGCGATGAAGAGCAGAACCGGATCGACTTCGGCCGATCCAACAAGATCTCCCATGAGTCTGCCGACCATTTGATCAACGCCCTCGAAGCGAGCCTGCCGAGGCTGGATGCGCTGATCATCAATCAGCAGCTTCCCCAAAGCATCTATACCTCTGAAGTCATCGTCACGTTGAACCGCCTGGTCGAGCAGTTTCCGGCGAGAGTGGTCCTCCTTGACTCGCGGAATCGAAGCCTCGAGTTTCATCATACGCTGTACAAGGTGAATGCCGTCGAAGCGGCCCGTCTGTTTGGGAAGAAAGCCGCCGACAACGAGGACGTTCCTCTCAAGGAGCTCCAGCACTATGCCGGCCAGCTCTTCCGACGTTTCGAGAAACCGGTGTTCATCACGCGAAGCTCGCTCGGCATTCTATTGTTCGACGGAAGCGACTTCTCAGAAATCCCCGCGCTGAAGGTCCAGAAACCGACCGACACCGTCGGCGCAGGCGACACAACTATCGCAGCACTCGCATGCGCCCTCGCTGCGGGCTCATCATACACGGAAGCCGCAACGCTCGCGACGTATGCGGCCGCGGTCACCGTGCAAAAGCTCCGGCAGACCGGGACAGCCAGTCCAAGCGAGATCCTGGAGATCGCAAAGGAAAGATGACCAGCAAAGGAAGATGACCGTCATTTCTCATGACAGACGCGGGAAAATGACGGTCATCTCACATTGTACGCTTCCTGTTGCATCTTCCCCTGTCCGTACGTATTTTGATCACGTGAGGTTCGCGCTGCCTGCTTCATGAGAGTACACCTCTTCCATCTCTATCGTGCCGACCGATAACACCTCCTCATCAGGCTTCTCAGTTGTCAAGGCCCTGCGGAGCAGCAATGTGTCCGAGCGATCGCGTGGCTTTGAACTTATGGTCGTTGTCTCCTGGAAACCTGTCTACAAGTACTTCCGCCGACGATGGGAGAAGTCGAAGGATGACGCGAAGGAACTCACGCTTCGATTCTTTTCGAGGGTGATGGAAGCAGACTTCCTGAGCCGGTATCTCCCTGCCAGGTCGCGATTCCGGGCATTCGTTCGCGAAGAGGTTGATCTCTTTGCGGCAACTCAGAAAGAGGTCGCTCTCGAGCCTGAGTCGCTCGCCCTCGACTTCGGCTCGGCAGAGCAGGAATATGCGATGGACCAGCAAGTTCCGAATCAACCGCCTGATGAATTTTTCGATGGCGAATGGGCGCGAAGCCTCTTTACGCTCGCCATCGAGCAGCTCCATAACACCCTCGAGTCCCAAGGCAAGCTAGTTCAGTTCAAGCTCTTCCAGCGATTCGATCTTCAGGATCGCTCCGGCGGCGAGACGTTGACGTATGACCAACTGGCGCAGGAGTTTTCGCTGCCCGTCAGCGAGGTCGCCAACGAGCTGGCCGATGTCCGGCGCCAGCTCAGCTCTATCGTCCTGGACCTCGTGCGGTCCTTCAGCACGACGGACGATGAGTTTCGCAAAGAAGCCCGCTCGTTGTTCGGGATATAGTCGAGCAGGAGTTATCGACAGAGCTGTCCCCCAGCGTCCCAGCACCGTCATTTGAAACGGAGTGTATTCCATGAGCCGTAACTCGCACTTCCTTCTCACACTCCTCATCGCACTCCTTTCCTTTTCCCTCGGCTTCGGGCAAGGGAACGCCGGCTTCGATGGCAAGTGGGTGCTTATCCCTCAAATGAGCCAAGAGATCGGGCTTTATGGGACCCTGTCGATCGATATCAAGCAAGGTCCTTCCAACGTTCTGGTGGTTCAGAAGTGGGGGACCAGCCGCTCGTTCACCGACTCCCTCGCGTTGAAGGTGGGCGGGGCGATCAATGAAATTCCGGTCAGTGACCGCGTGTGGCCGAGCAACGTTTTCATGGGACTCTCCATGCCGGCCGGATCAACGCGCGAGATCAGGGCGAGATGGGAGAAAAATGGGAAGTTTCTGAGGCTTGAAGAGTCGTACTCGATTCGCGGATCGCAAGGGCTTCATCCCGTGTCTGCGGTGCATACGTACGAGCTTTCCGATGACAAGGAAATTCTCACCTACACCATCGATCGCTCCACCCGGAAGACCGGTCCGCCCCTGAAGTTCGTTCTCAAGAGAGCGGGAACGAAAGAAGCATACTTCATGCGCATGGAGGACAACTGGGAGATACAGGGGAAACTCCCTGTCCAGGCCTTTCTCATCAGTCTCCAGGGTCTCGCCAATAGCGATGCACCGCGCTTGTACTTTGTTTATCCAGACACCTGGCCCTTTACGTACACCGCGTCTGTTTTCGAATTCTATCGAGACAAACGCTTCTTCACCTTCACGGAGCTGCGGACGGCCAAGGGAGCCCTGCAGACGTTCAGGAAATTTGTGAACGGATATGTCGTCTGGGATAAATCCGTCCGTACCTCCCTCATCGTTGCGTTCACGATCGCCGGGGTCGAACGGGCCGTCGTCGTCGATGAAGAGTTGATTCCGATGGTCGAACGCGCCGGACTGAAGGCGGTGGCGGATCTTCGAGGAACGTTCACAGGTCAAACCGATGCGCAGATCTATGCCTGGGCCTACGATCATTACTGGAAGCGATGCAGCAAGGACTTGATTATCTGGATGGGAGGTGAAGCCGGAAACGTGATGAAGCCCGGTGTGGCAGACTGGGGGATCGCGCAGCACGCGTTCTTTAACGACCTGTCGAGCAGGCTGTCCGACACGCTGGAGTACCGGCTCGCCAGGAAGATCCTCGGTGAGATGAATCCCATGTCGATGGCGATGGGATGGCATTCGTACGCGAAGGACCTCGAGCGGGAACACGTGTCGCTGACATCGAGCTTCGGCTTCCGCGTGGAGGGCTTGAACACGCTCCCCAATGTCAGCTTCAGCAGTCAGATTCCTCCCTCACCGGGATTTAAGTACAGGAACAACCGCTACCTTGCTCGCGGGAAGGACTACACGCCGCAGAAGAAGGTGTACATCAGCTGCATCCAGACGGATGGGATCGGGCTCGGCGCCTGGCTGAAGCCCGGCCGCGGGGAGATTCCCTACGCGTGGGAGGTCACCATGAACTATCTCTGGATGGCACCGTCGATGCTCGAGTACTTCTACTCGATGGCAACTCCGAACGATTTCTTCATCGGTTGTCTCTCCGGCCCCGGCTATCTCTACCCGAAGGCCGTGCCCCCAAAGCTCCTCCCCCCGCTCATCGCAAAGGCGAAGGAGCAAATGGATGCTCTGGACCTCAACGTCTTCGAGATTATGGACTACTCTCAGGGGGCGACCGTCGAGGGGAACACCGAGCTGACCCGGCAGGTGGTGGACGCCTACTACAAAGGGATGCCGAATGCGATCGGCTTCGTGAACGGCTACGCGCCATCCTTCACCTTTACCGTGCGGAACGGGAAACCCCTCATCTCCTACGACTACTATCTCTCTCCGACGCGACCGGAAGCGGATGCGGTAGCGGATCTTGAGGAGCTGGCGACAATCAACAGCAAGCGGCCCTATTTTCTCCTCCTCCACGTCCGCGAATCGAGCGATGTGAAGCGCGTGAAGAGCATCCTGGAAAGGCTCGGTCCCGAGTTCGAGGTCGTGCCGCTTGACATCTTCCTTACGATGGCGGGCAAGGAGCCGACGTTCCAGGAGCGATACCTTGAGCCGTCACGCTGAGAGGAGGCTCCTTATCGTTTCCCCGACGGCCTGTTTCCTCAATGATGAGTTTTTGTTAGATTGCCACTGAGGAAGGAAATGAGCAAGCCGGACTACTCGAAAGTCGTACCGTTTCTGCTTGGGATCCTCGTGATCTTCGTGCTCGGCATCGTCCTGCGCGAGCTCCGGTCCATCTTGCTTCCGTTCGTCATCGCGGTGTTTCTCTCCATTATCTTCGGGCCGCTCGTTACGGAGCTCAAAAAGAAGAAGGTTCCGACGTTCGTGGCGCTCCTTGGCGTGCTGCTCTCGATCGCTTGCATTCTGTTTCTTCTCGCCCTTGTTATCTCTTCGAGTGTCGATTCGTTCGTGAAGGAGGTGCCGAAGTACCAGGAGCGACTCGTGAACCTCGGCTCGTCGATTGCAGGAAGCATCAAAGAGCTCGCTTCAAGATTGAATGTTCGATTGGAGGAGGTAGACGTGCAGCGGGCATTTCAACTTTCATCGATTACCTCCGCGCTCGCATCCGGCATCGGTTCCTTCCTCAATCTCCTCAGCAACCTCTTCCTCGTCCTCTTGTTTATGGTGTTCATTCTTGCGGGCACAGGGGAGCTGACCGTCAAGATCCGAAAAGCTTTCCCCCCGGATCGGGCCGATAGGATCGTAGAGGTCATCGAGAAAGTCGGGAATCGCTCCCGCCGGTACCTCGTCACGAAGACGCTGATCAGCGCCGCAACGGGCATCATCACCTTTCTCATCTTGTGGGTTCTTGGCGTCGACTTCCCCCTGGTGTGGGGCTTCATCACGTTCGTTCTCAACTTTATCCCCAACCTCGGATCCCTGATTGCGATCTTCCTCCCCTTCACGCTCTCCCTCCTTCAGTTCGACAGTCTGAGCGTCCCGTTCCTCGTGCTCCTCCTCCTCTCCGCCACGCAGATGGTTCTGGGAAACATCCTGGAGCCGCGGCTGATGGCATCACGCTTGAACCTGAGCCCGCTGGTGATTCTCGCTTCCCTGATCTTCTGGGGCTGGCTCTGGGGCATCGTGGGGATGATCCTCGCTGTACCGATCATGGTGACGGCCAGAATCATCTTTGACGACATCGAGATCCTCCGGCCGATCTCCATCTTCATGGGGAGGCACATCTCCTCGACGGAATGATCCGTCCGGCCGAAGGGGATGCCACGAGAGGAATTCGGCTTGCGGTCCGAATTGTGCACGCGCGAACGGCGGCTTGTTCCACGGATTCTGTGGCGCCAGGCGCCTAAGCCGCCGCTGCCCTGCTTTGACATTCCACCAGAAATCCCTAAATTGGCGTTGAAGCTGACGCCCTCGACGCGACAGAACCAAAAAAGGGGACCGTGCTATGCCCGACCGCCCATACATCCTTGCTGAAACGAGCTGGAAGACCGTGAAGATGACGGTATTTGAAGTAGCGGTACTTCCGTGGGGCGCAACCGAAGCCCACAACTACCATCTTCCGTATGGAACCGACATCGTTGAGAGCAACACCATCGCGGCCGAATCGACGCGGATCGCCTGGGAAGCGGGGGCCAAGGTCGTCGTCCTCCCGACCGTCCCATTCGGCGTCAACACGGGCCAGCTCGATATCCCGCTGACGATCAACATCAACCCGAGCACGCAGGCCGCGCTGCTCCGGGACGTTACGGACTCGCTCTCCCGTCAGGGGATCAGGAAGATTGTCGTTCTCAACAGTCACGGGGGAAACGACTTCCGGCAGATGATCCGCGAGCTTCAGCCGGAGTACCCCGACATGTTCCTCTGCACGATCAACTGGTGGCAGATCGTCGATCAGACGAGGTACTTTGAGGAAGCGGACGATCACGCGGGGGAGATGGAGACGAGCGTCATGTTGAAGATCGCTCCGGAACTCGTCCGACCGCTGGCGGAAGCGGGAACGGGAAAAGCTAAAAAATTCAAGCTCCACGGCCTTCGCGAGCGATGGGTGTGGGCTCCGCGCCTCTGGACGAAGGTTACGGAAGATACCGGCGTCGGAAACCCCTCGAAAGCCACCGTCGAGAAGGGGGAAGGATATCTGAAAGCCGTCACGCAAAAGATCGGTAGCTTCCTCGTTGAGCTCGCAGCATCTGATCTCCAAGATCTGTACGAGTAGAACAAGCAGCCCTGACTTCTTGCTCAGCATCCCGGTTGGCGTTGCAGTAAGATCATACCAATCGCAACTCCTCCACTCAATTTGATCCCGAGCGTAGACCATGTCCGAACTCACTCATTCCCCTTCGTGGACGGCGCTTGAGCGCCATCATCAGGAGATCGCCACGATCCACATGCGAGACCTGTTTTCACAGGATTCCCGGCGGTTCGAGAAATTCTCCGTCCGCTGGAACGACATCCTCCTCGACTACTCGAAGAATCGGATCACAGAGAAAACGATGTCGCTCCTGTTTGACCTCGTCCGCGAGGCTGATACTAGAAGTTGGATCGAGAAGATGTTCCAAGGGGAGAAAATCAACGTAACGGAGGGGAGGGCTGTCCTGCACGTCGCCCTTCGGAACCGTTCCAATACGCCGATCATCGTTGACGGCGAAGACGTAATGCCCGCGGTGAACGGCGTCCTCAAGCAGATGCGCTCCTTCACGGAATCCGTTCGGTCCGGTGCCTGGAAGGGCTACACGGGCAAAGCGATGACCGACATCGTCAATATCGGCATCGGTGGATCGGACCTGGGTCCCGTGATGGTCACAGAGGCGCTGAGACCGTACGGCCACCCGCGGCTCAACGTCCATTTCGTCTCGAACATCGACGGGACGCACATCGCCGAGACGTTGAAGCGCTTGAGCCCCGAAACTGCCCTCTTCATCATCTCCTCGAAAACGTTCACGACGCAGGAGACGATCACGAACGCTCAGTCCGCGAAGCGTTGGTTCCTCGATCGTGCGAAGGACGACTCGGCCGTGGCGAAGCATTTCGTTGCTGTCTCGACGAATGCGAAGGCGGTCTCCGGCTTCGGCATCGATACGAAGAACATGTTCGAATTCTGGGATTGGGTCGGGGGAAGGTATTCCCTCTGGTCGGCGATCGGCCTCTCTATTGCGTCCTATGTCGGAATGGAGAATTTCGAAGAGCTTCTCACCGGCGCGCACGAGATGGATCGGCACTTCCGCACGGCGCCACCCGAGAAGAACATCCCGGTCATTCTCGCGCTGCTCGGCGTCTGGTACAACAACTTCTTCGGCGCGGAGAGCCATGCCATCATTCCGTACGATCAGTACATGCATCGCTTTCCGGCCTATTTTCAGCAGGGGGACATGGAGAGTAACGGCAAGCGCGTGACGCGCGACGGCCGGGTCGTCGACTATTCAACGGGACCAGTCATCTGGGGTGAACCGGGGACGAACGGGCAGCATGCGTTCTTCCAGCTCCTCCATCAGGGGACGAAGCTGATTCCCGCAGATTTTCTCGCGCCGATGCAGACGCATAACCCGATGGGCGAGCACCATTCAATCTTACTCTCAAATTTCTTTGCCCAGACAGAAGCGCTGATGAGAGGGAAAACCGAGCCGGAAGCACGAAAAGAGCTGGAAGCATCAGGCATGAGGGGCGAGACGCTTGAGACCCTTCTCCCCCACAAAGTCTTTCCCGGGAACAGACCGACGAATTCCATCGTTTTCAAGAAAGTGACTCCCCGAACACTCGGGTCCTTGATCGCGATGTACGAGCACAAGATCTTCGTGCAGGGCCTGATCTGGAACGTCAACTCGTTCGATCAGTGGGGCGTGGAGCTGGGCAAGCAGCTTGCCAAAACGATCCTGCCGGAGCTGCAGACCAGCGAGAGCGTCAAAGATCACGATTCATCGACAAATGGACTCATCGCGTTTTACAAGGAACACCGGGCGTAGGCTTCGGAAGGTGAAACGCTCGTTTCATGCAGGTACAGCGGAGAACTCTCTATGCGCAAAATCATCAAGTGGGTTGGAATTGCCGTTCCAATCGTTTTCATCGGAATTCAGTTCATTCGGCCGGAACGGACGAATCCTCCGGTCGATCAGTCCAAGACGATCTTTGCCTCGCTCAATGTCCCGCCCGAGGTAAGGGCGATCCTTGAGCGCTCCTGCTTCGATTGCCATTCCAACAACACAACGTGGCCCTGGTACAGCCACGTGGCGCCGACCTCCTGGCTCGTAACCAGCGACGTGAAAGAGGGGCGCAACCACATTAATTTTTCCACGTGGGCAAACTACGACGAGACCCGGCAGATCTCCAAGCTCGATATGATCTCACAAATGGTGACAGATGACAAGATGCCTCTCAAGACCTACCGGCTGATGCATCCGAATGCCACTCTTTCCAAAGCGGAGGTTGATCTGATCAGCAACTGGGCTGAGAAAGCGCAGGACAGCTTCCTCGGGCCGGAACCCAGCGATTCCTCCGGCAAGAAATGAGAATCCGGAGGGCAACCGTCGCTCTCTGTGGTTTTTCTCCTGAATCTTTCTTAACCTTCCTCCGGCAGGTTTAGACACTGCCACAATCCCATCGAGAAATTCCTTCCGCGCGTATGAGGTGTGCCGTACACGTTCTGAATTCCTGGCGCCTCTCCGACATCTCTTGAGGAGCATCGTCATGATTCGACCCATCTATACATACACCGTAGCTCCCTCGCTTCCAAAAGAACTTGAAGCGCTTCACGAGCTTGCGTACAACCTCCTCTGGGTATGGGATCACGACCTGATGGAGCTGTTCATCCGCCTCGATCCCGACCTCTGGGAGAAAACGAATCACAACCCCGCGCAACTGCTCGGGATGATCAGCCAGGATCGGCTCAACAGCGCCGCGCGCGACGATGCGTTCCTCACGCAACTCGACCGTGCCTACGAGAGCTACAAGAAATATCTCGACGCGAGCTCATCCTGGTTCCGAAAAACCTACACCCAGGTCGGCGACAACCAGATTGCCTACTTCTCCGCCGAATTCGGGCTCACGGAGTGTCTGCAGAATTATTCGGGCGGTCTCGGGGTCCTGTCGGGAGATCATCTGAAGTCGGCAAGCGACCTCGGGCTCCCGCTCATCGGCGTCGGTCTCCTGTACCAACAAGGATACTTCCGCCAGTACCTCAACGCCGACGGCTGGCAGCAGGAGCGGTTTCCGGAGAATGATTTCTACACCCTGCCTCTCCGCCGCGAGCTCGACAAGAGCGGGAAACCGATCACCATATCGGTGAACCTCCCGGGACGCGCAGTGCACGCGCAGATCTGGCATGTCAACGTGGGGCGAATTACCCTTTATTTGCTCGACACCAACATCCCTTCCAACTCGGCGGACGACCAGGACATCACCGATCAGCTCTACGGCGGCGACCGGGAGATGCGCATCAAGCAGGAAATCCTGTTGGGGATCGGTGGATTTCGCGCAGTGAAGGCGCTCGGCCTCCGCCCCTCCGTGTTTCACATGAACGAGGGACACTCTGCGTTCTTGAGCCTCGAGCGCTGCCGCGAGTTGATGACGACATCGAAGCTCTCATTTGCAGAGGCGCGGGAGGCGGCAACGGCCGGATTGGTCTTCACCACGCACACGCCGGTCCCCGCCGGCAACGATTACTTCACGCCGGAACTGATGGACAAGTATTTCTCGGATTACTCGAAAGAGCTGGGCCTCCCGCGGAACGAATTCCTGGGTCTGGGCCGGCAGGAGCCGGACAACGAACAAGAGCTCTTCTGCATGACGGTCCTCGCGCTCCGGATGGCAGGAGGCAGCAACGGGGTAGCCCAGCTGCACGGCAAAGTCTCGCGGTCGATGTGGCAGAAGGTATGGCCCGGCGTACCGGTGAATGAATCCCCCATCACGTCGATCACGAACGGTGTCCACGCCCCGTCGTGGATCAGCCGCGAGATGGTCGGCCTCTATGATCGGTACCTCGGGCCGCGCTGGCGGGAAGATGCCGGCGATTCCGGTCTCTGGAGCCGGGTCCCCCACATTCCCGATGAGGAGCTGTGGCGAACGCATGAGCGGCGGAGAGAGCGCCTTGTCGCCTTTACCCGCGTCCGGCTCGCGGCACAGCTTGAAGCGCGGGGCGCACCGCCGTCGGAGGTAGCTCAGGCCCGAGAGGTACTGAACTCCGACGCACTGACCATCGGTTTTGCGCGGCGGTTTGCCACCTACAAGCGTGCAACACTGCTGCTGAAAGATCCCGACCGACTCATCAAGATCTTGACCGACAAGGAACGTCCGGTGCAGATCATCTTCTCCGGGAAGGCACATCCCAACGATACGGGTGGGAAGGAGCTCATACGGCAGATCATCCATTTTGAGCGACATTCAGGCGTGCGGCGGCGGATGGTGTTTCTGGAAGACTATGACATGGTCGTTGCCCGGTACATGCTGCAGGGCGCGGACGTGTGGCTGAACACGCCCCGGCGCCCGCTCGAAGCGAGCGGCACGAGCGGGATGAAGGCGACGTTGAACGGGGTCATCCACCTGAGCGTTCTCGACGGGTGGTGGGACGAAGCTTACAGCGTCCAGGCAGGCTGGGCTATCGGGCGCGGCGAGGAGTACACGGACGACAAGCTGCAAGACGAAGTGGAGTCGGACGCCTTGTACGATCTTCTTGAGAAGGAGATCATTCCGCTGTTCTACACACGCGGACCCGATGGTCTCCCCCGCCCCTGGATCAGCAAGATGAAGGGCGCGATGCGCACGATCGGCCCGCAGTTCAACACCAACCGGATGGTGCGGGAGTATGCCGAGAAAATGTACCTCCCCGCCCTCGATCGCCACACGAACTTCACCGCCGACCAGTTCAAACGAGCGAAACGATTCGCGGTGTGGAAGCAGCACTTGCGCGAGCGCTGGGGATCGATTCGCATCGCGGAAATCGCTGTCGAGGACCACAAGACATTGAAGGTGGGCGAAACTCTCACCGTCCGGACACAGATCGATCTCGGCGGCCTCAAGCCGGAAGATGTCTCCGTTGAGCTCTACTATGGATCACTGAATGCGCGGGGCGAGATCGAAATCCCGAAGATCGTGCTGATGAAACCCACCGATAAACCGAAGGGGACGATGTACGAGTTCGTCGGGGTCAAGACTCTCGAGACGAGCGGCAGGCTGGGACACACCGTCCGCATTCTGCCGAAGCACGAGGATCTGGACAATCCGTACAAGCTCGGATTGGTGGTTTGGGCGCAGTAACCTTCCGAAGGCCCGTGGACGCGCAGAGAACCTTCGGAAGGTTTCCGCGCTAGAAGCCGTGGGCGAACATCCCCCAGAACTGGTCCCCGAGCTCCCACCATTTCAACATGGCCGCTCGTGCCATGTCGTTGGTGTACGTGGTCAGGTACTCCCGAACCTTCTTGTGCCCTTCGTCCGAGCTGTCTTTCTTTAGGAGTTCCTGCACGCGCTGCTCGAGACCGGGGAGATCTGTGAAGCCTTTCTCTTCAAACTCCTTCATCGCTTTCTCGATGTACTCCCGCGTTCTTCCCCACTGCACGGTCGCGAGCCGGTTCGCACGCCGGAACCACCAGTCAGCTGCATCCGTGCGAAATTTCTTCTGCCCGCACACCTCGAAGCTCTCCGGGAGCTCCAGAGCCCCTGCGAAGATCGGAAAGCGCGGACTCTGAGCTGGATTGTCAAACGCAAACCACGCCACCCCCCCGACCTCGTCGGGCAGCCAGCCGCGCAACTGAATGATCTGGGAATAGGCACATCCTGCGATCGCAATCGTCCTCATCGGTGTAACCGTTCCGGGTTTGACCGCATCCAGAAGCATGATCATGTCACGGCTCATCCAAGGATTGGCAACCGGACTCTTGACCATCTCGGGCGCCTTGCCGGCAGCGGTGTCCACCGCCATTTGCTGCCTGGACCTCCGCTTGGGCACCATGAGATTCTGCGTCATGTCGAATTCGGTCCCTTCATAGGTCTCGCGGTACATCTTGATGATGTCCTGGACCGAGACCTTATGATCCGGCTTGACGGTGAAGGGAAGCTCTTCCGCGTCCATGGAGAGCTTTAGTGAAGGAGCCAACGCGTTGAGGATGAAAAACTCGCGTGTCGAGAAGGGCTTCCGGCCGCTGTAGGCCTTCCAGAATTTGAACGGCTCCTTCTTCGGATCCCACCACTTCATCTCCTCTGCGAGCGAGAAGACGTTCTCCGACGCCATGTAGTGATCGGGATCTTTCAGGTTGAGTTCGCTGATGCGCGGGATGTTCGCCGAGACGCCGATCTGGTCATCAGGGATGCGCACCGCCGCCCAGACCGCCCCAACTTCAGCGGGGCCAGCGCCGAGGATCTCGAACTGCCACACCTCCTTTGTGTCTGCAACGGTCAGGCATTCCCCCCAGTCGCCGTAGCCGTATTTCGACGCAAGGCTGCCCATGAGACGGATCGCGTCCCGTGCCGTCGTGCATCGCTCCAGTGCGATGGCCTGAAGCTCCTCGACGAGGAAGAGCCCTTCGTCGTTGCGCAGTTCCGGGCGTCCTCCGAACGTTGTCTCTCCGAAGGCCAGCTGTTTCTCGTTGAGGCACGCGTAGGCAGTGTTGAGATAGGAATATGTCTCCTCGATCTCGGGGATCTCACCCTTGAGGATCAACCCCCGCATGTCCGTCGAAAACTCCGTGTGCAGATTTCCCCAGTAGATCTTCCGGACTGCCCCCTTGTCGTGTTTCCTGTGCGGCACGATGTTCAGCCACGTGCGGTAGTTGCCGTCGCAGGTGTGACAGGTGATGACCGATCCGTCGGTCGTTGCAAGCCGGCCGGCCGTGATGCTCGTGCAACCGTCGGGCGTCTGCAGGCTCTCGATCTGCTTCTGATACTGCGCGAGCGCCTGAGAAGTGAAGATGAAAAGCACCATCGAGAGGAGAAGAGCGACGTGCTTTCTGATATTCGGCGGAAGGTGTGCCATAGTGCTGTATCCTTTCTTTATGAAGAAGAAGGAAAATGAGGTATTCGACTCATTCGTACCACAGACGCCCTGGTTGTGCTTGTGCAGGATTCCGCAGGAAGAAACCGAGTCCCTTCGCTATCACCTCCGCGTACCGCGGCACCCCCTCGCACTCCAACGGCTTTCCGGGGTTCGCTTCGGTCCAGCTTGCCATCGTCTGGAGAACCGCAGAGGTGTGCCGGCCCACACGGACATCGATCGGCCATCCTTTCTCATCGATCTTCTCGAAGAGCAAGCCGTGCTTGCCGGCTTTCATGACGAACTCATCCTTGCCCGTCAGCAGCTGCTCGCGCGTCGTTTCGCCGCGCGTGGCGTCAAGAAATGGCTCCGGTGCCTCGAAGAGCAGCGAAACAGCATCCGAGTAATCTCCGATCTCCCGGTGCGACAGACCGTGCAGGTTCTTCGGGGAGAACTCCATCCCCATGTTGAAGCCTTCCATGTCGGTGAGCGTCATCGAGATGAACATCGCCAGTTCCTGGCCTTTCTCGTGCGCCACGATCGTGCTGATCACCGGGTATTGCAGCTCCGCCTCGTGGAGATCGATCACGATGTCGACTTTTTCCTTTCTGATCATCTCCATGAACGCAAAGCAGGTCTTCTCCGTCAGCGATCCGTTGGGTCTCCCCGGCCAGCAGCGATTCAAATTACGGCTGTCGGAGTACGCGAGGTACTGGCCGCTCGGATAGTGGATGTAGACCTCGGGGTCGGGCCACTGATCGAGCGGGTTGGACCAGCGATCACCGAGCCGGAACGTCTCTCCACCCCATGGCGTGTTGATGATGAAATCGGGAGGATAGGCGCCGCCGAGGCGCGTCGCCGTGCTGGCGCTCCGGTTGGCGCTCAAGACGACGATCAATCTCCCCTTCTTCATCACCGCGTTCTCAGCAAACAGCCACGCGGCAAGTTGTCCCCCCGGTTCCTCAGGGTGCGTCCCGCCGAGGACGCAGAGCGTCGCACCCGGTTCCTTTCCTTCCAGAAAATAGAGATTGCAGTCATTCATGCTCCCCGCGATATCCGGGAAATAACTGCTGAGCTTCTTGACCTGTGTGACACCCTCGCTGAGCACCACGGGCTCCTCCAGATGTCTGCTCTCGTAGAAGCTGATGCCGGAGGTGACGAGCAGGAGAAGCCCGAGGAGGCCGAACACGATCTTTCGGACAAACGGCTTCATGATTCCCCCCTCATTTCAACATAAACAGCCGAAGAAGAAACGGGATGAGCACGATGATATAGAGAACCTCCTTCTCCCATTCCTTCGACTTGATCAGATTGTAGATCAGCACGACGCTGATCAACCCGACCAAGATGTAGTAGATGATGGTGATGATGAGATTCATCTCAATTTCCTTTCTAGAGCCCTGTAAGGAAACTCAAATGCTTGCTGAAGACTACCATGAACGTTCCCGCCACGACGATGATGATCGCGGGGATCCAGCACGCTTTCAGGAAACGAGCGTAGGACTCCCGATACCCCGCCACATCCACGGTCAGCCGACCGATGATAGCCGTCGGAGGAAGCGC
>Ga0315554_1001143_pt1 | contig 15723 bp, 18 predicted proteins | sample SalMarSW160370MG_FD_202114 | JGI IMG/M metagenome (GOLD analysis project Ga0315554, IMG submission 202114) | Salt marsh sediment microbial communities from the Plum Island Ecosystem LTER, Massachusetts, United States - Salt Marsh Sediment SW1603-70 ... | reverse complement strand
AGCTTGACTGCTGAAGCCCCTATTTTTTTTACCTTTTTTACGCTCCAGTCGGGCAGAAGCTCAGTAATTCTAGCCGTACTGTCTCCGATATAGCCGGTCTTTTCCACGCTGACAAGAAGCCCTTTAGGTCCGGGCAAGAGACCCGCCGCTATAGCTTGACCAGCTCCGTATTCCGGGTCAAGCAATATGGCACTGGCAAAAGGCGCTACTGCTTGACAGAGGTCGAGCTTAAAATCAACTATATCCTGATAACTCACAGCATCAGGGTTTTTCTCGTTCAGGGCCCGCTTAAGCGCTCCCCTGTGGTCAATGGCACACATTGTCATTATGCCCTTGGAATCAGCCAATTGCTGGAGTCCTCTTAACTTGCCGATAGATATGTTCATCACATCACCTCCTATGCAAAACTATGTTCATGTCTTTTTTACTTGCGAAGGGACTTCCTCATCTCTCGGAAGCCAAAAGCGGCAGCACCGAGCACTCCAGAATTTCGACCCAGTTCAGCAGAGGCAAAGCGCACAGCCTGGAAAGCCTCTTTATATGCTCTCTCTCCAGCCGTCTTGAAGGCTGGCTTGAGCAGCATATCACCGATGTTAGATAAACCACCACCGATAACTATCAACTCAGGGTTGAATATGTTTATTAAATTGGCCAGCCCCACACCTACATAGTAGCCAGTCCGAGCAATAAGCTCTTTAGCCAGGCTATCACCCTGCTCGGCAGCGCTATGAATGACCTGTGCTGTCACCTTTTCTATATCGCCTTCGGCATATTCCAGGATGGATGTCCTGACACCCTCCTTAATCTGTTGTCTTGCTTCCCTGGCCAGAGCTGTCCCCGAGGCCAGCGTTTCCCAACAACCTCTGTTTCCACAGTTGCAGATGGGGCCGTTGTCATCAATGGTCATGTGTCCTACCTCACCGGCGGCACCAATAGCTCCACTGTAAATCTTACCATCAATGACAATGCCTCCGCCGATGCCGGTACTGAGAGTGATATAAATGAAGTTACGAGCACCCCGGGCGGCGCCGAAATAAAATTCGCCCAGGGCCGCAGCGTTAGCATCATTGATGAGGAAGGCTTTTTTACCTAGCCTGCTTTGGATTATATCCCTCAGGGGAACATCTTGCCATCCTGGTAGATTCGGGGAAGTAAACAGAATGCCTGTCTCGGGATTGGAGATGCCGGGAGCTCCAATCCCTATGGCAAAAATCTCTGAGATAGCGATACCTGCCTGCTTCAGGGCACTATGTGCCGAGTCCAGAATGGACTGAATAACTGTCTCACGACCCTTTGAGGCTGGCGTTATACTATGTTCGCGCGATAGCATGTTCCCCTGAGAGTCGGTCACGGCCGTCAGTATTTTGGTGCCCCCCAGGTCAATGCCCAGAATCAAATCGTCAGCATTTTCTCCCAACTTGCAGACCCTGTCCCATTCTATAATGGGTTTTGTTACAGCTTATTTTATACTATATTGTATACTGGGGTAGATAATAAAAAAAGACAGTAAGTCCTCGTTGAACAATCAAAGACAGGTTAAAGGAATTAACTGCACTCTAGGGGCGGTAATTACGGCCTGATGGTCTCTCACCGGAAGGTTTATCAGGTTGAAGAGGCTAGCCTGCAGTCAAGGAAATAAGACAGCTTGACTATAATAGTCAGTAGTAATGTGCCTTAGTGAACCTAGTATTATGTCAAGTCGAATTGAATCATTGATTATTACAGTTGTTGATAGTATACTGTCATCATACACAGAGGGGGAGGTATTCCATGAAATTATCTTGTCATCAAGAAAATCTAAATAAGGGGCTAAGCATCGTAGGGAGAGCTGTAGCCGCTAGGTCCACTTTACCTATCACCCAAAATATCCTTTTATCTGCTGAGAAATCACGTCTCAAACTGGCAGCTACCAATCTGGAAATGGCTACCACATGCTGGATTGGTGCTGAAGTGAAAAAAGAGGGAGAGATAACTGTACCTGCTCGCTTGCTCATCGACTTTGTTAATTCCTTGCCCAACGACTTAATTGAAATCAATCTTCCTGCCAACAGTCGCATTCTGGAGCTTAAGAGCGGTCATTTCCAAGCTCATATTCACGGCATCGATGCTGCAGATTTCCCTCCCATCCCACAGATAAATGATGGCGTAACTACCACCATTGAGGCAGCTAGCCTCAGGGAGGGAATTGCACAGGTCGCCTTTGCTGCTGCCACTGAAGAATCCCGGCCGGTATTAACCGGAATTAACACTGAGTTCGACGGCGAGCAGCTCAACCTGGTAGCTGCCGATGGCTTCAGGCTAGCCGTCCACAAGACAACCCTCGGCTCATCAGTCAGCGTGAAGACTACGGTTATCGTCCCGGCTAGAACCTTCAATGAACTGAACCGCCTTCTTAGTGAGCAGGAGGAACCCGTAGAAATCACCGTAAATGAAAAAAGGAGCCAGATTCTCTTCCGCCTCAAGGATGCTGAGTTGATTTCTCAGCTTATTCAAGGTTCCTTCCCCAATTATTCCCAGGTGATTCCCCAAAGCTATACCACCCGAGCTGTACTGGACATCAATGAATTTCTGCGTGTTACTAAAATGTCCTCCATATTTGCTCGCGATGCCAGTGGTATAGTCCGCCTGGTCATTACCCCGGGTAGTGAACTTAGTCCGGGAAAGGTAACCGTTTCTGCTCAGGCTGAGGAGGTTGGAGACAATGTTGGTGAAATCGATGCACTCACTGACGGAGAGGAGGCGAAAATCGCCTTCAATGTAAAATATCTTTCCGATGTTCTATCTGTCCTTCCCCAAGCCCAGGTCGCTCTGGAACTTACCACCCCCTCCAGCCCGGGAACCATCCGCCCCATAGGCGTGGACAATTACGTTCACGTAGTCATGCCGATGTTCGTCCAGTGGTAGGTGCTTTAATTTAGTAAGGAGGAGGCGAAATGAAGTTCCGTATTGTTTTAGAATATGATTCCGAGACAAAAAGCTATGCCGCCTATTGTCCGGAACTTCCAGGATGTTGCAGTGCTGGTGATACCGAGGAAGAGGCATTGAAGAATGCGAGGGAGGCTATCGCTCTCTATCTTGAACCAGCACCAGTCAAACTAAACCCTGACGAAAAGGTCTTTGAGGTGGAAGTGCCGGTCTAATGGCTCGGAAGCTGCCGAGACTGAAAGCCAGTGAGGTTATCAAGATACTCCAACAGCACGGATTCACCCTGATCTCACAACGGGGCAGCCACCAGAAGTGGCGGAATAATGATACCGGCAAACAGGTAGTTATCCCCTATCACAAAGGAAAGCAACTGCCATTGGGCACGCTGAGGAGCATTATTGAAGGAAGCGGCATTCCCGAAGAGAAGTTCCGTTAGCAAGGGCATACAGACAGAATGATAGGCTTGAAATATTCCTTGGTGATAGAAGCGACTGAAGACCCCACGTTCTTTGCCTTTTACTCTCCAGACCTGGAAGGCTTCACCGGCGTGGGGCATTCTGTAGAGGACTGCCTTTACAAGGCAAAATGGGGGATGGAAGAGCATGTTGCTCTTCTCAAGGAGAGCAAGCTGCCTATCCCAAAACCTAATCCGAACCCCATCATTACTGTCCAGAACGAGAAACGCCTGGCGGCAATTAGTTAGAGTGGCTTTGCCAGCACTACACAAAACGATATTGAAGCTATATCCAAATCTAATGGACACCCCATGTTTGTCCAGTGGTAACAAGCTTTAGCTCCGATATCCTTCAAAAATAAGAGGAAGTAATTGACTCGAAGCAGTCAATCAGAAGAGAAACTAGAGGGCTTTATCAACAAACTGGCATCACTAGGGTACAGGATAGAGGAAGTCCGTAAAAAGCCTCAAATCTATTCCATCAACGGTGAGCTTGTCAATATTCGTAGCCGTGGTAAGCATAAAGAAGCTTCTATTGGCAGACTGTTTTGGTACAACATTGCCTTCAACGTGCTTCATGAAGTTAAGTGGGTGATCTATTTAACGACAGAGTCGGACTACTTCATTAAGTTCCCTAGTAGTTTTTTAGAGAACCTCAAAGACCGCATGTATCCTGACAGAAACAAAGCTGGAGTAGGCGATTTTGATATTGATTGGGACAATTTGATGATAGTATTAAAACAGGGCGAAAGAGTATCCATCAGAGACTACTACTATAACCTCATTGATGAAGATTATCACCCATTTTTTTAGGAATAGAAAGGCATCCATCGTTAAACTAATTGTTTCAAGTACTGCCTCACTCATGAAATAGTAGACATCACGTCTTTATTCAATGGCAGGCCTCCATCTGAGTTTGCAAGCTTGTTCCGTCTTGTTCTTGACCTTCAGTTGACACACGACAATAGATAGCGGCTTTCATTTCCAACTCCACCCAAAAGAACTGCTAGATTTTGCCTTGCAAGTAAACGGCTAACGCAATAGCTCAAACCAACTGGCAGGCACGTTTCTCAGTACACCAGTTGCGCTAATGTTAATGCCTGGAATCAATACACCACTTGGAAGCTTAATACCTGCAATATTGGAAGGTAGATGGCTCGTAATCTTTATATCATGAACGTAGTGCCCTTCACGCCCTATTCTTCTTCTCAATACGATGCCAACTAGACCAAAGAGTTCTGCAGTAACTTCACCAGTAAAAGTGACCTTGTCACCCCTTCCGTAAGTAGGCATACACACCTCCTTTACTTCTTAACTCCCTTCCATTTTGGCTTATTCCGTCCCGTTCTTGACCTTCAGTGCTTACACGGCAGTAGATAACTACTTTAATCATTTTCTATTTACTTCCTTCTTGGTCTTAGTTAATACCAACTCTCTTTAGCCCTTCTCTGTTTAAGTACGAGGTAACATTTATCCATTTGCCGCCGGTTCCTGCAGGCTGGAGCTCGACTTGCTCGCTTTTCTGCCTTATCTCAAATAATTTCTGGCCACTTCTTGTCTTCCTTGAGCCTTCCAGCATCTCGTGCAATTTATTAAACGGCAAGCAAATGTACTTCTTGTGAGTGCCAAGTAGCAAGATAACCCCACCATTCCTATTTTCAAGATGGTCTGGATTCACACCAAACCAATATCGCCCGCTTACCTCACTAAGCTTACTGAATTTTATCAATAACTCAACACTTTGACCGCCTCGGCTCGCGTCATAACGATTAGTTCTCACTCCATGCCCTTCATGCTTCCAAACAGACCAACCATTCATTTTCAAATCTGCTATGAACGCACCTACAGGGTCTCTTACCTCATAATTTTCAATTGCGGTTATCTCTTCCGTTGGAGAAAGTAGTATTGTAACTGCTGCCACCTTCGCCTTGAGTACAGCTCTCTTCTTTTCTATCACTGTCAATTGTTTCTCAACTTCAGCCAATTGCATTTCCAACTCCCCCTTCCACTTAGCTAATTGCGTCTTATCCATAAAAATCCGCCCCCCTTTACTGCAAATAATATTGCTACCTCAGTATATACTTAATAATAATACTATATAGTACTACTATTTTTATTCTTTGTCAATACCCTTTTTACAGGATGCCAGAGTTTTTCCACCACCAACCGAGACAATCTTTGCACCCATCTTGATAGCCTCATCAACCAGGTGAGTAGCCGGCTTTTCCTGACATTTTGGAGACCACCTCGGCACATGCCACAGCATAAGCCAAAGGCAACGACGCTTCTGCCCAATAATGAGGAGTGTCTCTAAACCAAGATGTATCATCTTTTACATGCTTCATGGTCTTTAAACCTTCTGTTAATTCGCTGTTTTTCTCCATGCCTTAAGCTATTCTAACATCCAGGGCAAGCTGTTGCCCTGAAGTCATGTTATAATCAATTATGTGAAGTTCAGCGATTAAAAATGCCAAACTAGCAGGAGTTAGATAAGATGACTGCAACCCAACAATCACCTATTCAGCAACTTGAACAAGTATTAGATAGATACAAAGAAGCTAGCAAGGGTTATGGTGCTGATTTGAATTATAGGCCAGAAGCTGTACAAATCGAGGTATACACATCTTTAGTCGCAGCTATAGAACGTCTTGCACCAACTGGAACATATTACTATACGAGTTTGCAGGCCGCTGTAAAGAAATATGGTTTTAATAACAAAGATGCCATTCCAACTTTAGTCGGTATCGCTGAAGCATTAAAGACCGCATATGCATCTGGATATCTAAATCAGATTGAGGAGTTGATACACGCTGACCTCTTCTCTGATTTCCTTGATATGGGCGAGTATTTATTGAAAGAGGGCTATAAAGACCCCGCTGCTGTTATTATCGGTGGTGTTTTAGAGGAACATCTAAGGAAGCTTTGCCTGAGAAACACAATCGATATCACAATAAATAAGAGTCCCAAAAAGGCAGATACTATGAATGCAGACCTCGCTAAGTCAAAGGTGTACAATCGCCTAGACCAGAAAAATATTACTGCTTGGCTTGACCTTCGTAACAAGGCGGCTCACGGTAAATATGAAGAGTACACTGATGACCAAGTTCAGGTAGCACTACTGGGAATACGAGACTTCATCGCCAGATTCCCCGCTTGATTTTCGGTATTAGATACGTTTATACCGACCTAACACTAAAATGGAGTGGGTAGAATAGTCAATGACTCCTTATCGGAGATCTGGTCATAGTGCAAACGAATCAAACATCCCTATGTTCGTCCAGTGGTGATAAATTTTGGATTCGCATAATTCAGAAAATGCCTGAGGTGCTGAATCAGAGGCTTTTCGACCTCAAAGTTGGACTTCACCCCATGATATGCAATAATAGCCATCTTTGACTATACCAGATGATTTAATTGTACTACACTGGCTTACTAGAAATGTCGTCACAATCAATAATTAAACTGCTCACTAGCTCAGGTATCGGTTCTCGAAGATATATAACTGCTATTATCAAGAGGGGTGGCATAGCTGTTAATGGGGCGATAGTCCAGAGTTTCAATGAACCAGTTGATCCTGTTAAGGATGTGATAACAATTGATGGTAAATATATTTCGGTCACAGCAGAGCCTCTTATTTATCTCATGATTAACAAGCCTAAAGGGGTCATTTCCAGCACAAGTGATAAACGAGGCGCGAAAACAGTAATCGATATCCTACCGGAGAAATACCGGCAAATCCGTCTTTACCCGGTTGGTCGACTTGACAAGGATTCCACAGGCCTGATTATCCTGACTAATGATGGCGACTTAACTTTGTGGTTGACTCATCCTCGCTTTGAACAAGAAAAGGAATACTTGGTTCGAATAGGACAAAATCTGAACCCGGAGGACAAAATAAAGCTGGAAAAGGGAATCCACCTGGAGGACGGCAAAACGTCCCTGGCTAAAGTCAAGGTGTTGAAATATCCGCCCTTCAGTTACTCCGTAACCATTCATGAAGGTAAGAAACGTCAGATACGCCGGATGTTCGCCGCTTTGGGGTACAATGTCCTGGAGTTGAAAAGGATAAGATTGGGTAGCCTCAGATTAGGTACACTCTCGGAGGGAGAAATCCGTGAACTTACTCGCAGACAGGTTCAATCACTCACAAAAAGGAGGAAGGATATGAATACGATTCATATTCCCACTTTCGGGCCAATAACCATGGAGAAAAACGGAAGCGAATGTTTATGAGCATGGTTGGTCAAACATCCCGATGTTTGTGCAGTGGTAACTTGTTTGGTATTCGACCAGGAACTTAAGTTGTAAGAGCGGTTAAGCTAAGGCAAGCCCACAAACACTATCACCAGGCCTACCACTAGCATTGTCACGCCCAAAGCTAATAAAGAAATCAATAGCTTCTTATTCATATGTAGAATCTCTTCCAGTCACGTGTCTTGTATAATACTAGAACGCCAAACAAAAGGAAAGGATTGGCGCTATATTCAATAGCCAAGCATCAAGCATGCAACAATAGTGAATACTATTTCGCGATAGGTAGAGTGAATGAAAAACGACTTCCCTTTCCCAACTCGCTCTGGACTGTGATTTCCCCACCATGGGCTTCCACCAGGCGCTTGACAATAGTGAGCCCCAGACCACTGCCTCCGGTAGCTCTGGCGCGGGACCTGTCCACTCTATAGAAACGTTCGAAGATATTAGGCAAATCCTCAGCAGGAATGCCTTCACCGGTATCCGATACGCTAACCTCTACCCAATTACCTTGTGCCACAGCAGCCACATTGATAGTGCCTCCCTCATGGGTATGAGCCACCGCATTTTTCAGAAGGTTATGCAGCACCTCGTTGACCCGTTGCCGGTCAATTTTAACCAGCGGCAGGTTATCAGACAGGTCAATGGACAACGATATCTCCTTTGCTGCTACCTGGGGTCGCCAAGAAGTTACCGCCCGCTTAATCAACTTGGTGATATCTTCCGCCTGATAAACAAGCTTCAATTTGCCAGCCTCAGCGAGACTTAGCTCCTGGAGCTCATCAACCAGTCGTGAAAGTAGAGCTGTCTCTTCATTGAGAGAGTGAATAGTAGCGGCATTCGGCTTCATCACTCGATCGCGAATTGCCTCAAGATAGCCTTGAATATTGGAAAGAGGGGTTCTCAATTCGTGAGCAACATCAGCAACCAGATTCCGCCGTAACTGCTCGGCGTGCTCCAGGTCGGCAGCCATAGAGTTAAAAGCTTGAGCCAGCGTCCCAACTTCGCCTTTGCCCTGGAATTGAACCCTCTGGGACAAGTCTCCCCGCCCCAATCGTCTGGCAACCTCGGCAAGAACACCGATGGGTGACGACAGTCTCCGCGACAGGACAAAAATCAGTATCAAAGCGACGACAATTGCCACCGCGCCTACCAAGAGCAGATAGCGATTGATTGATGCGGAGAGTCTTCGGAATAGAGCAATATATGGCTCTGCCGCTGGGTCAGGGGTGATGTAAACTTTGCCCAGAAACGTTGTGAACCAGGACAGCTCAATAGGACTGTTTGGTGAGTCAGGATTATAATACTCCCCTAAAAGTTTTCCCTGTGAATCAGCTATGACTGTCCCGTTGATACCGACCAATATAATATTTGTCCCGGAGACATGCGACGCACCTTCAACGACGGACTGTACGTCCCCCCACTTTAGTCCTTGCCTCAAATAATGGGCATATAGACTATCCTGTATTTGAGCGTCACGATATTGCGCACTTATTTGCTCATAATTCTCCGTTTCGACAGCGATGCGCTGACTGACGAAGAAATATATGGCACCGACGGTCACCACTATTATCACGGCGAAAGTTATCGAGAGACGAAACCACAACCTATGTATCACTGTTTCCCTCCGAAAAACTTATAGCCGATTCCATATACCGTCTTTATATATCTGGGGTGGCTAGGGTCTGGCTCCATCTTTCGGCGTAGGTTGAGGATGTGAACATCAATGGTGCGGTCGAAACCTTCAAAATCGTAGCCCAAAGCTTCTTCAATAAGGCTTGCCCGGCTAAAAACTCTACCTGGCTCTTTGGCGAGAACTCCCAATAATTTAAACTCGACAGTGGTCAAATTCAATAGTCCGCCGGAAAACCACGCCTCGTGTGTCGTAAAATTCATACTAAGTTCGCCACGCTTAATCTCTTCGGGGCCACGCTCTCCGGGCAAACGTCTTAGCACTGCCCGTACTCGAGCCGCTAGCACTTTAGGGCTAAAAGGCTTAGTCACATAGTCGTCGGCCCCTAATCCCAGGCCCGTTAGCTTGTCCTGGTCAGTAGTCCTGGCAGTAAGCATAATGATTGGTACATCGGATTCATGTCTGATGCTGCGACAGACCTCAAGTCCATCGATGTCTGGCAGCATAAGGTCAAGAACAATGAGGTCAGGGCAGCTTTCTTGAGCCAGGCGCAGAGCTTCAATACCATCATAAGCAGTTAGAACCTCGTAGCCGTCCCGTTCTAAGTAGAGCTTGACCAACTCCACAGTCTTTACATCGTCATCAACTACTAAAACCTTTTTGCCTGCCATCCCTGGTCTCCTGGTGATGCTTCACGCGTCCCTAATTTTATAACAGAAATGTTAAGAAATTAACATGAAAGAATTCTTTCACACAGGCTTTTCCTAACAAATTGTATCAACTATAGCATGGACTGAGCCGATACAATTCTCGTTGAACAATGCGCCATATGTTGTTGCAACACCGGCATTCTTAGATTGACATGATTGTATGGGCGGACTATAATCCTTTCCGGAACGAGATATAAGATATGGAAACGAAATCATCCCCAGACCCAGACCATAAACGACGACAGGTTGCCATTTTCGTTCGATGGTGGTGGGGCTTACTTTAGTGTAGGTCTTTGATTGAGACGTGTGTGCCCCACGTCCCACCGGACGTGGGGCTTTTGCTTGTCGTGATATGGCCGAAGATTTTCGTGGGAGGCTGCCATTGGAAGTTTTGAATGAAGAGACATTCAAGGAGTTGCTGGAAAACAAGCAATACAGGGAGTTGCGAGAGAGGCTAGCGGACTCGGAACCCACGCATGTTGCCGACCTCCTGACCAGCATACCAGCAGATGAAGCAGTGATAGCGTTTCGCCTCCTCCCGAAGAATCTTGCCATTTCTGTTTTCGACTATATGGATGGAGCGTCTCAGAACCAGCTGCTTGAGGCGTTCAGTGACCAGGCGGCGAGGGATTTCCTCGAAGCAATGCCACCCGATGACCGGACAGAGTTGCTGGACGAGGTACCCGCTAAGGTAGCCCGCAGACTGTTACAGATACTCTCGCCCGACCAGCGCCGTGTCACCCTGCAGTTGCTGGGTTACGAGGAAGAAACGGCCGGACGTGAGATGACTCCCCTATTCGTAGACCTGCACAGCGATATGACTGTGGCACAGTGTCTGGAAAGGGTTCGACAGCTGGCCATCAACCGGGAGACAGTGTACGAGTGCTATGTTATGGATCGCCGCCGCTACCTTATAGGTACGGTCTCACTCAAGGACCTGGTCATCGCTGACCCGGATGCTAAGGTAAGCGATATCATGAAACCAGACCCGCCATTTGTCTCTACCCACACCGACCGCGAGGAAGTAGCCAGGGAACTTCGGGAACATGAGCTGCTGGCAATTCCCGTGGTAGATGCAGAACAGCGCCTCGTCGGTACCATCACTCTTGATGATGTGGCAGACATCATGGAGCGAGAGGCCACCGAAGATATCTATCGCTTTGGTGCAGTACCGGGTACGGAGCGAGGTTACTTTGCCAGCCGTATCCTCGATGTTGTCCGGCGCCGGGGGATATGGCTCCTTTTGCTTATCGTGGTGAACACGGTTACTGGCTCTATTATTGCCGGGCAGAAAGAGTTGCTCGGCGAGCTATTGATACTGGCTGCCTTTATCCCGCTGTTGATTGGCACCGGCGGGAATGTGGGAGCGCAATCGGCCACCGTCGTTATTCGTGGACTGGCTACCGGGGAAGTGAAACCAAGGCGGGCTCTGGCCGTGGTCTTGCGGGAGGCCGGGATAGGTGCTCTCCTGGGCATTGTCCTTGGTGCGGTTGCCCTGGGCTGGGCTTATGCGCTCGGACGGAACCTAGAAGTAGCTATCGTGGTGAGCACGACCCTGGTGGCCATCTCAGTAATGGCAACCCTGGCAGGCGGAGCTTTACCATTCGTCTTCCGTATACTCAAGATTGACCCGGCTCTGGTATCCGCCCCTTTTATAACTACGATTATGGATATATTCGGCGTGGCGGTTTACTTTGGGATTGCGTACATGGTATTGGGATTGTAATCAGCCTGCCGGGACAAGATAGAGAAGTCTAGGGGTAAAGGGAAACTCGAAATGACGAATAAACTTGCTGAAGAGCCGAGGAGAAAGTCGGGCATAAGGCGGTTGCGGAAGCTGAGAACATCGATCGTCGAAAAGGGGCTAGATGCTCTCCTGATTTCTCAGCCGGAGAACCTTCGCTACCTTTCTGGATTTACCGGCTCCTCCGGATGGCTACTCGTTTCAGGACAGAATGCTATTTTAGCTACCGACTTTCGCTATGTTGAGCAAGCTAAGGAAGAGTCCCCAGAGTTTGAAATTATCCAGACTAAGCAAGAGTTACGTGACTGGCTTCCTGGTTTGGTCTCTGATTCGGGGTGGCACAAATTAGGCTTCGCGGCAAATTTTACTTCTTATGAGTTTTATCATAAGCTCAGCGAGGCAATAAAGGCCAGGCAAGTTAACCTTGACCTTGTTCCCACCACTGGCATAGTAGAGCAGCTTCGCTCCATAAAAGAGCCGGAGGAACTAGGATTTATCAAAAAAGCAGTAGAGCTAGTCGATGCCGTCTTCGAACAGGCAAAGACAATAATTCGTCCCGGCATAACGGAAAAGGAGGCAGCCTGGGAGATAGAAAAAATCCTTCGCCAGGAAGGAAGTGAAGGGATGCCCTTTGAAATCATTATGGCTTCAGGCCCAAATTCAGCTTTGCCCCATGCTCGACCTACAGAAAAAATAATTTGCTCTGGTGAACCAGTGTTGATTGACATGGGGGCCAGAATCAGCGGTTATTGCAGCGACTTCAGCCGCACTTTATTCTTGGGCAAAGCAGACAAAACCCTACAGAAAATTTATAATATAGTTCTCAAGGCACAGACCACTGCCATAGAGGGAGTTGAATCCGGTATGCATACTTCGCAGGCAGACCAATTGGCTCGAAGCGTTGTCGAACAAGCTGGCTATGGAGATGCCTTTGGACATGGTCTTGGACATGGTGTTGGGTTGGCGGTGCACGAATTTCCCACGCTCGGTCCTAGCTCCTCCGATTCACTTGCAGATGGCATGGTTTTTACCATAGAACCGGGAATTTACCTTGCGGGACAAGGTGGTGTCAGGATTGAAGATATGGTAGTTTTGGAAAATGGCAAGGCCAAAGTGCTTAGCAAAGCAAAAGGGAAATAGCTTTCAGCTACCAGCCATCAGCAACATAGCGAACGCTGAGGGCTGAATGCTTAACCACGGAGGTTACTAAATGATTGATGCCGGAGAATTGAGAAAGGGAGTCGCTATAGAGCTAGATGGCGAAATATACCAAATTCAGGAATACCAACATGTCAAGATGCAACAAAGACAGCCTGTAGTCAAGTTGAAACTTCGTGATGTTCGTAGCGGGAATGTCACCGAGCGGAATTTCCAATCCGGAGATAAAGTTACAACAGTATTTTTGGAGCATCGCCCGGTCCAGTACCTTTATAGCGATGGCGACCTCTATTACTTCATGGATAACGAAAATTACGAGCAGATTATGTTAACTTATGCTCAACTAGGAGAGAGTACAAATTATCTAAAAGAAGGCCTGATGCTAGAGATTTTGACCTGCAAGGGAGATACAGTATCCATAGAGCTACCAACCTCGGTAGAGCTTCAGGTTACGGAGACAGAGCCGGGCTTCAAGGGAGATAGGGCCACCGCGGGCACTAAAGCAGCCAAGCTAGAAACAGGAGCAACCACCCAGGTTCCTCTTTTCATTAATACAGGCGACATTATCAAAGTCAATACACGCACCGGGGAATATATAGAGAAGGCTGGCTGATATCGCTTAACTCGCCTTTCTTTTAGCAGCAACGCTGGCTCCTTTTCCCAAAAGTTTTAACACACTGAGGCTAAATGAATTTAGCTGCAAACTTTAAGTAATCTGGTATAATCAGGTAAAAGGCGAAAGGGGTAAACTCTTCGCTCGCTCAGAATAACCGATAGCCAACAACAAGAGACAGGTAAGCTAATTGATAAAAGCTGATTTACATGTTCATACCTGCTACTCTATAGATTGTCTCACACCTCTGGAGCAAATAGTCGAGCGCTGCCTCAAGCTAGACATAAATTGTATTGCTGTAGCTGACCACAACACCATCGCAGGCGCCTTAAAGTTAAGGGGAATTGCTCCGTTTAAAGTAATCATTGCTGAGGAAATCTTAACGCCCGTGGGTGAAATAATGGGACTTTTTCTTAGTGAAACAATTTCCCGGGGACTGTCTCCTCAGGAAACAATATCCCGAATCCGAAGCCAAGGTGGTCTGGTAGCCATTCCCCACCCGTTTGGCCGGTCACTGCCCTGGAATACTAATCCTCTAACCTCGGCAGAAGTTTTATCCCAGGTCGATATTATCGAAACCTTTAATTCTCGTACACCATTTTCCAGTGGCAATGCCAGGGCATGGAAACTAGCCAAAGAGCAGGGAAAGGCTGCCAGCGCTGGCAGCGATGCCCATACTTCAGGAGAAATTGGCCGAGCATATGTGGAAATGCCCGAATTCGGTGGACCTGACGACTTTCTAAATTCCTTAGCTCAGGGCAAAATATTCGGGCACAAATCCAGCTATTTTGCTCATTTTGCTAGCACGTGGGCCAGGATAAGGAAAAATATACTGGGAGATTCCTTGCGGAGTTTACCCTGAGTGTTAAGAGATTGCTTCGCCCCGATAAATCGGGACTCGCAATGACAAAAAGCGAAGGGCTCAAATGACATGGGTAAGGAAGGTAAGGCGGGCTCTTGCTGAACATTGGTTGGTTTTCCACGGGGAGAGATGAAGCTGCCCGACAGCTTTTGCAAGCTGTGCAGGATAAAATCCACAGGGGCGACATTAACGGGAAAATTAGCTTTGTGTTTAGCAACCGAGAACCTGGCGAGGCGAAGGAAAGCGACCTGTTCTTTGAGCTTGTTCAGAGCTACAACATTCCTCTCCTGGGTTTGTCTCACCAGAAGTTCAAGACTGCCGCAGAGGAACAAGAGTGGCGTATCAAATACGATAAAGAGGTAAATAAGAAGATTGAACCATTTGCTCCCGACCTTTGTGTCCTTGCTGGCTATATGCTCATCGTGAGTGAAGAACTATGCCAGAAATACGATATGATTAATCTTCATCCTGCACCCCCCGGCGGCCCTACAGGTAGCTGGCAGGAGGTAATTTGGACGTTGATACAAATTAAAGCCGACACAGCCGGAGCAATGATACACCTGGCTACCCCTGAACTGGATAGAGGTCCGGTAATTAGCTACTGTCTTTTCTCTATTAAGGGTGAACTCTTCGCCGAATATTGGCGGAAGGACGACAAAGACATGCTGTTCCGGCTTATTCGCCAGCACGAACTTGCCAGAGAATTTCCTCTTATAATCTTGACATTACAAGCTCTGAGCCGGGGCGAGGTCGGCATAAAGGACAGGAGAGTAATCGATGCCCAGGGGAAGCTAATCAGTGGCTACGACATTAGTAGCAAGATAGATGAGGAGGTGAAGAAAAATCTGAGATGAACTTGATTTGCTTCGACCTCGAGGGGCCCCTGGCTCCCCAAGATAATGCCTATGAACTGATGAAGCTATTCCCCCGTGGCGGCAAGATTTTCGAAGTCATCAGCCGCTACGATGATTTGCTGACTTTAGAAGGTCGGCCCGACTACGAGCCGGGAGACACCCTTGCTCTCATCGCTCCTTTCCTGGCTTATCATGGAATAGAAGAGGAACAAATCGCTGCTATGGGGCAGCAAGCTGGGTTAACCCCGGGGGCAACTGAATTAATCTCCAAACTTAAATCTCGATGGTGGGACATATTCTGTATTAGTACCAGTTACAAACAATATGCCTATACCGTCACACAGAGACTGGGCATACCCAGTGAGAATGTAGCTTGCACTTCCTTTCCCCTGGCTCAGATTCGCCAACTATTAAGCCAGGATGAATTTGCCTTACTGGAGCAAACAGAACACGAAATTGTGAATCTTAAACCTTTTACTGACGATACTAGAATAAGGGAATATCTGGACTATTTTTATT
>Ga0315554_1001142_pt1 | contig 15753 bp, 7 predicted proteins | sample SalMarSW160370MG_FD_202114 | JGI IMG/M metagenome (GOLD analysis project Ga0315554, IMG submission 202114) | Salt marsh sediment microbial communities from the Plum Island Ecosystem LTER, Massachusetts, United States - Salt Marsh Sediment SW1603-70 ... | reverse complement strand
TCATCTCCCAGCTCCTTTACTCACCTGAAGTAATGCCTATCAGAGTAAGATACAATTAAGGCTGCTCAGTCAAATTAGAAACTAATTTAACAAAAAAATCCATTACTTTGCCATAGAAAAAATGCAGGAATGTCCCACAAAAAGTTTCCTTTGCTCGCTTACACTCTGAAGCTCTTCCATCTCAAGAAGAAGTTGCTGCTTTGTTTTGGATTTTTTTTCTATAAGGGCACCCTCGCCTGATCCCTCTCGGGTCTTTAATTTTCCTCCTCCATTCTCATTGATTTTATACAGAATTTCAAAAAAATCAACTCGGAAAAAAGGGGTAACGTCAACACTTTTGTGTCAGTATGCGGAAGGGGGTACCGGTTCTTTCGGCTTGGGCTCCGGGTTGGTGGTTTTCGCAGCTGAAAACGGCATATAAAATTCTTTACATACTAGCACGGTCTAAAAAGACACCCCTAGGTCTAGCTCTTCTTCTCACCTCCCCAAAGCGCCGCTCAATGGCATTCCCGGAGCCGAAGCCGCCGGAGGTGACCCTTTGGTCAGTGGCCCTTTGGCCAGTGGTATGGATCTGGCTCCACAGGGATGGATCGTTGATCTGAAAAAGGTCAAAAGATCCTCTTCATCCTTGGGCTAAACCGCCGATTGACAATCCTGGCAAAAAATGCTAATGCAATCGAGGCCATGCAGCGGACTGCTGCGACCGTATTTATAGAAAACGTTGAAAGAGTGAGGCCCTTGGACGTTCCAGGCTTCATGTGGAGCCCAACGGGAAAGCCCGTGGCACCTGACTAACGCCCAAGCGGGGCGACATCCCGGCCAAAAGTTGGCGCATTCATCCACGGCCAAAGGCCGTGGCTTTCTGGTGCCGGGGTAAGAAAATTGGGTTACCCATGTAATGTTTCGGTGACAACCTCTCGAAGGGAACAATCATGACCGGCTTGGAGATCATTACTGTGGAAGGAGGTTCGGAACTAAAGGACTTCATTGACCTGCCATGGAGGATCTATGCTGAATACCCCAACTGGGTTCCCCCCCTTAAGAAGGAGGTTCGCCGGCTGCTGGACCCCGGCCGGCACCCTTTCTGGGAGTTTTCCGAGCGCATCCTCTTTCTGGTCCGGCGCGGTTCGGAGACGGTGGGAAGGATCACGGGCATCATAGATCGCCATTATAACCAGTTTCACAACGAAAAGATGGGCGTTTGGGGATTCTTCGAATGTGCCGACGATCCGGAGGCGGCCGCGGCCCTCTTTTCCGCCGTGGAGACGTGGGCGCGCCGGAAAGGGATGACCTTCATGAGAGGCCCGCTCAACCCGTCCACCAATTACGAGCTGGGGCTGCTCATAGAGGGCTTCGATTATCCGCCTGCCTTGATGATGTCCTACAACCCGCCGTACTATCAAGAGTTGGTAGAATCGTGCGGCTTCACCAAAGAAAAGGACCTGCTGGCCTTCCTGATAGCTGGCGATTACCGGCTTCCCGCGTGGATGGATCGTCTTGCTGAACGGATAGCCAAAAAAAAGGGTGTTCGCATCAGGCTCTCTCGTCCAAAGGATGCGGACTCCGAGTTTGCTCTGATCAAGGAGCTATACAATGCCGCCTGGTCCGGTAACTGGGGTTTCGTCCCCCTGAGCGATCATGAGATGCGGGACATTCAAAAGGACGTGATGCAATTCTTGGATCCGGACATGGTCTTCTTCATCTATTATAAGGATGAACCCGCGGCGTTCTGCGTGATCTTTCCTGACATTAACCCTTTGCTCAAGCGTCTCAACGGACGGATCGGTCTGATGGGTTTGGTGAAGTTCCTCATGTATCGGCGGGAGATCAACGGATTGCGGTTGTTGATGTTCGGAATCAATGAGAAGTACCGGCAACTGGGACTTCCCATGTTGGCCTTCCACCACATATATGAGGTTGTAAGGAAAAAAGAGAAGTATCATTATCTGGAGATGGGCTGGACCCTGGAGGACAACGAGTCGATCAACTCATTGATAGAGGAAGCGGGCGCAAAAAAATACAAGAAATATCGCATATTCAGAAAGTCTTTATAATCTAACACCCGATTTCCAAAATGCGCCCAGGATTCGACGGCACAGAGATTGAGCAGACTCATCCGTAGACCCTGTTCGATCCGACAGACCAAATAGAAAATACCGAATGAATAGGAAAGTAACCGAACGATTATATCGAGGGCGTCTCATCGAGGTGATGAGATGGCTGGCGGGGGTTGTGACCAGATGCGTCCATCGAACGCCCAGGCTCTGCGCTCCGATGCAACCCGATGGCTGGAGTGCCCAGACCATCGACATTGTGTGCCGTTTTGCCCCCGATGCGGACCTGGATCCCGCCACCGGAACGCCCATGGGGGACGAGGGATATTACCTCTATATCCTGAACGAAGCTGCCAATTGGGACTACAGCAGTACGACGTCGTTTCTCTTCTCACTTTGGCAGCGTCCATGGGCGCATAGTTGGCTCATCCTGGAAAGTCCCCAGGATCGTCTGGAATTCGGCCACACCGGCGACCTCGGGCTGGAGAAGCCGCGTTACCATGTGGGCGTGCTTCAGAGGGTTCGGCATGGGGATCCCAATCCTATCGCTTATTTCTGGCAGATGATGTCCGATGGCCTATTCCAGACCGGCAAGCCCAATCGCCCCCCCACGTTCGTCTGGCGAATGCCGATCACCAAGCGACGGTATCAACTGATCTATGAATACGTGATGCACCGGAAGTACGACCAATTCGGCGCGAGGAGCAATAACTGCACCGATATGGTAATAGAAACAGCGGCGCTCGCGGGCATCAACCTGGTCCACCGCATTCGCCTCACCTGGCCGCCGGAAACGAAGGTTTTGGGTCGGACGCGGCGTGTTTGGACGGATCCACAATACCGCATACTGGAGTTCAGCGCGTGCGACGTTCTGGAGCTGGATCTGCGCCAGCTTGCCCGGTCAGGAATCGGGAGTGATGTCACCGAGTGGTACCTAGATTGGGAACACTGACGATCGCGCTGATACGTGGCCGTATCGGGTGGGATTGATTCAATTGGCGAATTGCTATAAAATTGTTCGTAAGGTGAATGTATAACGTTGACGCAGAGGTCTGACAGAGTGGCTGAGCATCGGGTTCCCATCATTGCTTTCGTCTGGCGGCCTGAGGAAATGGTCCCGCCGGTGACGCACATGGCTCATCGAACAGGGAGCAGGGCCATCTTCGATTTTTCCATGATGGGGGCGGAAGGGTTGCGTTCTTTCTTACGAAAAGCCGACCCTGTCGGCCAAGTCAGCGATATCAAGATTTCCGCCTCTGCCTTGATGGATCCCTCTCTGGAACGGCTCCTGGAAGAAACCAATGCCCAGAACATATGGGTGGAATCCCACCCCCCGTTTTCCCGTGGCGATCTTTCCAACTATCTACGAAGATTGAGAGAATTGTCGGAGAACCACCGTTGCTTTCCAATCATCGGGGACCTGGATCTCCTGGCAGCGATTTTGAATGATAGCTCGGGAATCAGGCACATTGTTCTGAAAGGCTGCGAGGCCTCTGGATTCGTGAGCGCTGAGACGACCCTGATCCTGTATTCGGCGGCCAGGAAAATGCTGCGCACCCCCTCAAAGTCTCTGGACATCCTCATCTGGGGAGGCGTCTCCACCCCTGAGGCGGCAGCGGCATTCCTGTCCACGGGGGCCACCGGGATCGTCTTCGAGAGCGTCCATTGGCTGACAGACCTGGTTGCCATTGATCATCTCCAACGCCAGCGGCTCGCCAAACTCCGCATGGAGTCTACCGATCTGGTTGGCCTGGACCTGCAGGCGCCTTGTCGCCTTTTCAACAAGGGAAACTCTCGTGCATTCAAGGAGATCAAGACGCTCGAGGAATCGCTGTGCGGGGCAGAGATCACGGAGGAAAGCCGCCGTTCGTTCGTAAGCCAAGTGCATGCCCGAGCCCTCCACCCTCTGGAAAGCCGTTTCACCCCGGCCGAGGTCATCCCTCTGAGTGTGGAGGCGGCCTTCGCGGCGTCGTTTGCCGAGCGTTTTGGGACCGGAACCGAAAAGGCCGTGAAAGCCTTCATGGCGGAGATTCGAAACGTATGCCACGCGGCTGAGGTGAAAAGGGATTGCTTTTTGGACAGCCCTGTAGCCAGAGAGATGGGAACCATATATCCCTTTATCCAGGGCGCCATGTCCTCCATCACGGATGTCCCGGAGTTTGCCCTCAGGGTTGCCGATGCCGGCGCACTGCCCACCATCGCGCTCGGCCTGATGGACGCGGAGACCCTTGACCGCAGGCTGGGAAGCTTGCCGGAGATCATGGGAGGGCGCCCCTATGCGGTGAATGTCGTCTCCTTGGCGGAGAATCCTTTCAGGGAGGCGCATCTGGCCTGGATCAAGAAACAGAGACCCCGTTTTGTGTGGATCGCCGGAGGTGATCTCTCCCCCGTAAGAGAATTGGTGGAATGCGGGACAGAGGTCGCGTATATCGCTCCTGATGAGGCCCTGTTGAGGCTCGCCCTTGAAGCCGGCGTCCGGTACGTGGTCTGCGAGGGATATGAGGCCGGCGGCCACGTGGGGCAACACAGCACACTCACCCTTGCTCAAATGGTGTTGGATCTGAAACGGCGCAAGCCATCCCTGTTCCAAAACTGTCGCGTGATCCTTGCAGGGGGAATCTTCAATCGGGAGACCGCATTCATAGCCGCCATGCTCGGCGCGGACGCCATCCAGATGGGCACCACCTATCTGGCCACCCGGGAGATCGTTGAAACGGGCGCCTTGACGGCGCTCTATCAGCGGATGATCCTGAAATCGCCTCCGGGGGGAACAGCCGTTTCTGGCCAGGACACCGGACTTCGGGTGCGATCCTTGAGGACCCCGAGAGTGGCAGCTATTTTATCCCTGGAGAGGGAGTTTGCAGCGGGCCACCAGGACGAGCGTTCCCTCCGGACGAGAATTGAGGAGATGACCGCGGGGAGCCTCTTTACTGCGGCCCGAGGCATGGATAGGCCAGGGGGGGAGCCTCTGGATGAGCGGATCTGCCTGGAACGCGGGCAATTTATGAGTGGGGCCTGCGCTGGCCTCATCAGTAAGACCCAGAGGCTGCAGTCCTTTCACCGCGAGCTGGCCGAAGGCCCGCTCTTACTGCATCAGCCCTTTGTAGAAACCCCATCCTCCCACGTTGGCCACGGGCTCACCCGGGCCGTCCCCTATAAAGACTCTCACGAAAGGGTTGCCATCACCGGGATGAGCATTGTCAATGCCTTGGGGAAGAGTCCGGAGGAGGTGTGGGCTGCAAGCCTGGCCATGAAGAGCGGGATTACCCTGGTTCCGCCTTCCCGGTGGGATCACGAGCGTTTTTATGATCCCCGGCCGTACGTCCCTGACAAGACCTACTGCAAGGTGGGTGCCTTCCTAGACTTTCATGTCTCCCGCGAGGGACTCGGGATTCCCCCCCAAGATTTCCGGACCATGACCGAGGCCACAAGGATCACCATGTGGCTGGCGGACAGGGCCATCCGGGCATCCGGTATTTTGGAGTCGGACATCCCGCGAGAGCGCATCGGAGTCCTCATCTCCCAGAACTCGGGAGAGGCGGCGGGGACCCTTACCAATATCATCATCCGGGCGTACGTTCACGACATCCTCGCCGCCATCAAGAAGGCCGTTCATCTCACGCCGGATCAGGAGAGCGCCATCGAACAGGAGGTGAAGTCCGGACGCATGGCCCCGGACGACACCACACTCCTGGGCAGACTCAACTGCGCAGCCGCCGGCTTCGTCTGCAACCGGTATGGGTTCATGGGACCCAGCCATTCCGTCTCTGCGGCCTGCGCGACCTCACTGGTCGCACTTCACAGCGCCATCCAGATGATCCGAAACGGCATCATCGATGCAGCCATCGTCGGAGGGGGCGAGGATAATCTCACACACCTGCATTTTCTGGAATTCTCCGCCCTGGGCGCACTGTACGGGCTGTCCGGACAGGATAGACCCGCTCACGAGACCTCCCGCCCCTTCGATGCTGAAAGAGACGGGATGGTCCTCGGCGAAGGCGGGGGAATGATCGTTATCGAGCGTGAAAGCCTGGCTCGCGCGAGAGGGGCGCATGTCCACGCCGTCATCACCGGCATGGGAGCGAGCAACGACCATCTGGGCATGGTGGAGTCCTCCAGTGTCACCCAGGCGATCGCCATCCGCGCTTCTTTCCGAGGTATGCCCTATGGGCCCGACGCCGTGGACCTGGTGGAATGCCATGCCACGAGCACCCGGCAAGGGGACGTGGAGGAGGCCCGTGCCTTGAAGGCGTTCTTTAATCCCTCCAATCGCACGGTAATCACCTCGTTCAAATCCCAGATCGGACACACACTGGGTGCCTCGGGCATTAACAGCCTCATTCGAGGAGTCATGGCCATGAAGGCGGAGGTCTTCCCTCCCACCCTCAATTATAAGCATCCAGACCCGGAAATCGCCCTGGAAGGATCGGGTCTCAGCATCGCCCCGGAGCCGCTTGATTGGAAGGGCAGGGACAACCAGCCAAGAAGGCTTCAGGTCAACGCCTTCGGGTTCGGAGGTTCCAACTACGTTGTGCAGGTGGAGCAGGCCATGGATGGAGTGGATACGATCCTGGTCTCCCCGGGCAGAGGACCCAGTCTCGCTGGAGAGAAGGGTGAAGGCTTTCCCACGCTCCAGGGCATCTCTTTCTTCCGGACCGAGATCGGCAGCCGTAACTACCGGATGGCCGTTGTGTCACAATCCGACGAGGAGGCGCTCAATGTCATCGAGAGGTCAGCCTCTCTTGTCGAAGCCGGAATCGTCTCACCCAAGGCGTTGCGGTCCCTGGCGCAGCAGGGGATCTTTATGGGCCGCGAGGATCTGCCAGCCTTACCGCTCGCTTTGGTATTTCCCGGACAGGGGTCACAGTATGCTGGAATGGGGCGGGATCTCTACGAGTCCTTTCCCGTCATCAAGGAGTGGATGGACCGGGCTGCAGCGGCAGCGGACTTCGACCTCCTCCACCTAATGTTCCACGATCGGGAGGAGAACCTTCAGAAGACCCGGTGGCAGCAACCTGCCATGTTCACCATGGAACACGCCATGGCTCGATACCTCATCACCCTTGGTATTCACCCTGTGGCTATGGCCGGCCACAGTTTGGGCGAGCTGATTGCCTTGTGCCTGGCCGGTGTCTATTCCCTGGATGACGGGTTTCGAATTGTGAATAAGAGGGCCCTCTGCATGGACAAGGCCGCTGCCATGCACATGGACCCCGGCGTCATGGCGGCCACGGACGCCCCCCTGGAGCTGCTGAAAGAGATGATCCAGGGACGGGACGATGTCCATATCAGCAATATCAATTCACCGAAACAGGTCGTCCTGGGTGGCAACACCGAGGCAATCAAAAATCTTGGTAACAGGCTGAAAGAGGCGGGATACCGGTCCACCCTCTTGCGGGTCAGCATGGCCTTCCACTCTCCTATCATGAGGGTCATCCATGATGAGCTCGAGGCGTACGTTGCCTCCATCCCATTTCATTCCCCGCAGATCCCCGTCATCTCCAACACGACCATGGCGCCGTATCCATCAGATCCCGGTGAGATCAGGCGAATCCTCATGGCTCACCTGGAATCTACCGTCTATTGGATGAATAACGTCCAGACCCTTTGGAATGACTACGGCATCCGGCTCTACGTGGAGGTGGGCCCCGGCGATGTATTAGGCAGCCTCATCGCAGACACGCTCCCTGAATCAACATGCATCCAGACCTGCCTTCCCTCCGCAGAGGACCTGACCTACAAGACCGCCCTTGCTCAGCTCTTCGTTCAAGGTCATCTGAAGGTTCAAGGAGAACCGAGGTTTGTTTCCCTGCCTGCAAGCCGGAAGCAGGTCTCTTCCGGGAAGCCGGTATCCGTGCCTCTCGAGCCCACCACGGCAACCATGGAAAAAACCTCATCTGCCACCGGTGAGGCGCTTGACCAGCAGGATCTTCTGGAGAGGCTTATTCGGATCATCATGGATGCTACCGGATTCAATAGGGACGAGATCCAACCCGATATGGATCTCAGAAAGGACCTCTCCATCCGCTCCAGCCGCCTCCCCATAATCATGGATGCTGCGGAACGCCAATTCGGGATCACCATCGAATTGGAGGATTTTATCCATGTCCGGACCGTGAAGGACATTGCGCAGCAGATCTCCGAGGTGATCTCCCGGCAGCAAGGTACCGGCCTGCAACCGGCCACCAAGGCTGTTGACCGCGGCTCAGTGCGGGATGGAATCCTGAAGCCCTCAGAGGATGGGGCGAGTTTAAAGCGGCTCGTATTCAGCCTTGTCCCTATGGCATTGCCTGCCGCCGTTCCCATGGAACTGAGCCCGGGCGAATCCGTCCTCCTTCTCTCGCCTGGGGGTAATGACGCAATCGCCGGAGATGCAGGAGACATCCTCCGGCGGGATTACGGGGTTGATACGATTCCCCTGCGATTCACGCAGGGGAAGCTGGGGCCGGGCAAAGGGGGCCGCGACATTCTGACGGATGAAGGCTCCGTCAGAGTATCAGAGAGAATATCGGGCATGGCGTCCCTAGCCGGCATGGTTATCACCGTGCCTCGAAATGGGCCGGGAAGGTTACGAGGCATGGCGGATGTGTCGCGGCTTCTCCGGGGGTTCATTTTGCCCCTCAAGGCATTTCTCGAATCGCCGGCCAGGAAATTTGTCGTGTTGATCCACTCTCGGGAAGATACCGAAACTCTCGACCGGTTGCTGGTGGAGGGGATGCTCGGAATTTTTCTGAGCGCGGCGCAGGAGCATTCATCGGTCCGGTTTCACACAGTGGAAATCGGCCGGGATACCGACCTGCGCGCTGCCTTACGGGGGGCTCTGGACGGAGGATACGCCGCAGTGGAGATGATCCATCGTGATGGAAGCGTCTTCACCTCGGAGGGGCACGTAGCCCCGTCGGTCTTCGGGGATCTTTCAAGTCTGAATCTGAACCCTGGCGACGTGGTCGTCCTGTCTGGGGGCGCAACCGGGATCGGCGCCCACCTGGCCCGCAGCCTGGTGCCCTTCATGCCCCGCCTGGTCTTTCTGGGGAGAACACCTTTAGATCCGGGCCTCAATCCCGCAAAGCCACGTCCCAAGCACCCGCCTTCTGAGGCCTTCACGTTCGAAAACAGGGCATCGGAGATCGCTCGGACCCTGGCGGATTTGCACTCCTCAGGGATCGAGGCAACGTACCACACCTGCGATGTAACCGACCCCGAGGCGGTGCGTGCGATCATGGGAGAGGTGGCCGGCCGTTATGGCAAGATCGACGGAATCATTCACAGCGCTGGAGTCCTCAGGGATGGTCTCCTGAGCCACATGACCCCGGATGATTTTTCCATGGTCACGGACGTCAAATTCCTCGGGGCGTGGAATCTTTTTTCGGCTGCGGAGGGGGTCGGCTTGAGGTTTTTCGTGGGCCTCTCCTCGGCGGCCGCGATCCAGGGGAATCCTGGCCAGGCCAACTACGCCGCCGCCAACCGGATGATGTCTGCGTTACTCAGATACCTGCGCCGGAAAAACGGCGCCATCCGGTTCAAGGCCTTGATGCTTCCCCCTGTCGAGGGGGCGGGCATGGCCGAGGATCCGGAGGTCCGGGAGTTGATGAAGCTGAAGGGCGTGGCATACATTCATGTCAATGAGCTTGCAGGGCTTTTCTGCCGGGAGCTCTCCGTAGCCCCGGCCGACGACGATTGGGTGATGTTCATGAGGAGACTGCCATCCGTGAGGACGGCACTGCTCAATGATATAATCCGTCCTTCGCTCAATGGAGAATTGTCTGGAGGCACCGTGACCTTTAGCCCCGAGGACTTCCCCATGATAGAAGGAATCTCTTGCTTGGACATCCGCCGGGAAGAACTGGAGGCCTTCAGATCCTTCTCCAGGGAGAAGGATCTTTGGATCGCGGATCACCGGCCCTTCAAATTCATCAAGCATCCTCTGGTCTCAGCCGCCATGGTTCTGGAGACATTCATGGAAGCCGCCCGGCTCCTGTATCCCCACCTGCAGGTGCGAGGAGTGCGCCAGGTGCGATTCATGGACATGATCCAATGTCCTCCTGAGCTCCCGCGGCCCTCCATAATCTCCTGCCGCCGGGCCGGCAGCAACCTTCGGGAGGTATTGTGCGAGGTCTCTCTGGCAACACCGGAGATCTCCCCCGCAGGAAGACTGACAGACCGCTTCACCCCGCACTGCAACGGCCACGTGATCCTCGATGGCGGGGGAGAATATATGGGGGAGGGGCTCCCGGATTTTCCTGTCCGGCTGGACGAACTGCGGACGCGGCCGATGGATCATAAAAAGGTGCTTAAATGGTACAAAGACCGTAGTGGCCTCGAAGGCAGGTATCGCGTGATGAAGGTTCTTGACGGTGCAGGTCCGGGGGTGGTGCGGGGCCGAACCACCTACCGGGAGACAATAGATTTCGCCAATCTGCGGAACGCACGGTACCAATACTCTCCCTATCTTTTCGAGGCCCTTTTGCAGTTGGTTAACTTCTACATCGCTGCCATGGACCCATCGGAGCGACGATCGATGATTCCCATGGAGATCGGGGAGATGAGGTTTTTGCGAAAATGCCGGAAGGGGGAACAGATAACCCTGGAGGCCCGCATGCGGGCACAGGACGAGGAAGGTCTCTTCTGGGACGCCAGAGGGATTGACGATCAAGGCCGCACCATCATGCAGATTTATAATATGCGGATGCACTGGGTTTCGGACTGAGCCTTAAGGGCTCAGAAAGAAGGCAGCTTTTGAGAAAGATGGGAGTGGATGTGACAAAGGATTGCCAAGGAGTAGCCGTTCATGCCGTGAGCTCCGTTCCCGGAGGTGACCCTTTGGTCAATGGAAGGGGACCCGTCTTCTATGCATCTTTACCATATGGGCCAGGTGCCACCGAAACCCGCAAAGGGTGTGGTACGAACAAGGCAGGGGACAAGTACCGCCTCGTCTCCATCCTGTGGGATCACCTTGTGGCGATGGAAAGTCCTCTTTGGAAACGCTGTCAATCCTCCAATAGAGCTGCTTTCCCAATTCAGGTGGTCCGTGGCCCGCTCGGGAGGCCCCATCTCCTGTTGGGAGAATATCGGGGTCCGGCCATCTCCTTCAGCGAGGGTGGAGGAAAAGTCTGGGCTGCTCTCTGTGGAGATGAGTCTGATATCGGCATTGATGTGGCAGGGACCGATGAATTCCAAAAAAAATACCCCTTTCACCGGGTCTTCCATGCACAAGAGCTTCAACATGCCTTGATGTTGGTGGGCGGAGATTTGGGAAAGGCGTCAGCCCTGCTCTGGTCTATCAAGGAAGCCGTTGTCAAGGCACTGGGATGTGCATTTCATCTCGTGGATCCGCGGCAAATCACCGTCTATCCGTCGGCAGGGGGGGCGGTAGGGGAGAACTGGGGGTATACCTTTCCGGTGGGCTTATCAAGGAAGGCTTTGGTGCGGGTTCCCATAAATGCCGGCCGGTCCCTCTGGGTACGTTCGCTTCCCCAGGTGAAGACGTGGCTTTCCATCGCCCTTTTGAATCGGCAACCATGAATAGCCTTACCTGGAAGTGCGTGCCCCGGTTAGACGGAGTGTCGCCGGCGGAACTAGGACGGCTTTTTCCGGAGCCTTCTATCACCGCCCCTCTTCTTTCTCTGTTGCAAGAATCGGGTATTGACGGTTTTAACCTGCGGAGCATCGTGGTATTAAAAGGTGATGCTCCTATTCTCTTATTGCCGTTGTTTGAAACCCGTTTTGATTTGTCCTCTTTTGTGGAGGGATGGATCAAGAAGTCGCTGAAAGCGGCAGGCCGTCTCATTCCCTCGGTTTTTCAACCCTGTATTTTAAGCGTTGGATTGCCGGTAGGGGAATGGAGTGAAATCGGGATTGATCCTCAAATCGATGCGCGCACCATCGATGCGGCATTCAAAATGGCCTTTGGCGCCTTGCAAACGCTCGCGGCCGAACTTAAAAGCGACATCGTGGCGTTTTACAACTTTAATCATTACGGCAAACTTCCCGGGGAAGTATTTAAAAAATTCAACCGGGTGCCGTGTCAGTCTTGCGCCCAACTGCCGATTACTTTTAACAGCCTGGAGGAATTCTTAAGCCGCCTTTCAAGAGCCGCAAGAAAAGACCTGCGCCGCAAAATGCGCGCCTCTCACGAAGTCAGGGTGATTCGAAGCCGCAATATTTCTCCTTTTCTGGACAGGATCTACAAGCTTTATCTGGAAACAGTGGCGCGGGGCCCCATGGCGTTTGGCGTGCACAACCGTTTATTTTTTGAAAAAATCTGTGAGAGAGTCCCGGATGCCGAATACACGCTCTATTTTGTGCAGGAAGAACTCGCAGCTTTTAACCTTCTCGTCATAAAGCAAGAAGCGATGGCGGATAAATATTTCTGCATGGATTATGAGCTTGGCCGCAAGTGCAACCTTTATGTTTTGTCCTGGCTTGAAAATATCCGCACCTGCGTGGAGCGAAAAATCCCTTTCTATTACACGGGCCAGGGCGCGGAGAAGACCAAAGCGCATCTGGGTGCGACGTTTATCCCAAGCTTTCTTTTATTCAAGCACCGCCAGCCGATGATTGACCGTTTTCTCATGGCGTGGCCTCCGGTGACCGAGAAGGTCCTCAGTCACCTCGGGTTCTGGCCCGCCGTTTCCCCTCGCGCCGCCCCGGATGTACTGGACCAGGGCCGACAGGAGCACATCCTTGTTCGCCGCCTTGATCCGATTGCGCAGGCGAATGAACTCAGGCGGGGCGAGCGTCTTCAGCGCCCGAAGAAAGCCTGATGTAACGACTTTCAATGCCGTTGTCCCGTAGAGGCAAAATTTGATCCATGATGAAAGAAGCTGAACACGTAATCAAAGTTGAGAAACTGACGAAGCGTTACGGGAATTTGCTGGCGGTCAACGCGATATCGTTCACCGTCAGTGAAGGCGAGGTGTTCGCCTTCCTGGGCCCGAACGGCGCCGGCAAGACCACGACCGTCGAGATCATCGAGACGATCCGCACGCCCACGTCTGGAAACGTGACCCTTCTTGGAATGGACGTCACGAAGAAGAAGCACGACATCGTCCCCCGCATCGGCGTCCTCCCGCAGGGGTTCAGCTCGTTCGACAGGATAACGGTCAGGGAGACCATCCAGTACTACTCGCGGCTTTTCTGCTGCACGAACACCGATATCGACGGGTTGATAGAGCTCGTGAACCTCAAGGATAAGACCAAAGAGCAGTATAAGAACCTCTCCGGGGGCTTGAAGCAGCGCCTCGGAATAGCGATTGCTCTCGTAAACGACCCCGAGGTCGTGTTCCTCGACGAGCCGACGACAGGGCTCGACCCCCGCGCAAGGCACGAGGTGTGGGATGTCCTGCTGGGCCTGAAGAAGAAGGGGAAGACGGTATTTTTGACCACACACTATATGGAGGAAGCGGAGCTTCTTGCAGACACGGTCGCAATCATCTCGAAGGGGAAGGTCATCGCCATGGGCTCTCCCGGGGAACTCATCGAACGCAACGCGAATTACCTGGCCCTCACGCTCAAGCCCGTTGATGGAAAAGTTTTTGAAATCATCCGGAAAATGGGCTTCGAGCCGGTCCTTGACAACCACAAAAACGTCGAGGTCAGGGTGGAGCACGCGGACGACGTCCAGAAGATACTGAACACCATCACGGACGCCGGGGTTCTGTACCTCGGCCTGGACGTTCGGAAGCCTAACCTCGAAGAGGTCTTCCTCAAGCTCACCGGCAAGGCGCTCCGGGAGGATCCGCCCGAAATGGGGCCAAAATGAACCCGCGCATCATCGGTGCAAATCTCGTCGTGAAGCTCACGAGCTTCTCCCGCGAGAAGACCACCATGTTCTTCGTGATCGCGTTCCCGATAATCCTGATACTCTTGTTCGGCACGATCTTCATGAGCCAGGACAGCGTGGAATTCCACCTTTGCGTGCAGGACCTCGACCGCACCAACTCCTCGGCGCATCTCGTCAAGACCCTAAAGCTCAGCGGGAAGTTCAAGATAACCAACGTCGACCCCGCCGTCAATGCCACGCAGTATGCCAAGGAGAACAAGGTAAACCTTGTCCTCATCATTCCCAAAGACTATGAAAAATCCCTCAATCGGAGTATCGAGTTCGACGACCCCAGCGCATCCGTTACCATAACGTACATATACGACCCCAGCTCTAGTTCGGTGCTCACGAAGATGCTAATCCTGAACTCGGTGTTCGCCTATGTAAACCAGGGGCTGTCCGGGAAGTCGCCGTTCATCAGGACGGTTGAGAGATCGATACTCACCAGGAAGTACCGGTTCATCGAGTTCTTCGTCCCCGGCATCATCGCAATGGCGGTGATGACGTTGAGCCTGTTCAGCACGGTGGATTCGGAGACGGAACTGCGACAGAAAGGCATCATCAGGAAGTTGTCCACCACCCCCATCACCCGTACCGACTGGATACTGTCGAACATCCTGTACCAGTTCATACTCGGGGTCATATGCACGATTGCGATGCTGCTGGTGAGCTACGCCGTGTTTAATGTCAGCCTGCATATAGACGCCTGGCTCCTTGCGTTCATTTTGCTTGATGTCTTCGCGTTTGTCGGAATCGGGATGATACTCACCCGCTTCGCCAGGGAGGCTCAGAGCGCTGCCGCCGCGGCAAACGCCGTCAGTTTACCGATGATGTTCCTCTCGGGGAGCTTCTTCCCTATCGAGCTGATGCCGGGGTTCCTGCAGACGCTCGCCAGGATACTGCCTCTGTACTACGTGAACGAGGGGCTCCGGGCAGCGATGGTATTTGAAGACAACATGGACGCGCTGCGTGACGCCGCGATCATAGGTGTTTTCGCGGCCGTGGTCTTCATCCTGGGCATCATCGCCACCAAATGGGAAGAGGACAAGTGATCGCTACGTGGTGAAGAGGATACCGACACCGCCGGATGAGGGCTGGGGTGTTTCGAGACCTGTCGGCACGGGGGGGCTTCTCTTAATAGCGTTTTCTGCCTACCCAGGAGGGAGAATCAGGGTCAGGCATCGGTAATCAGGGATTACATTCATTACAAACCGCACACAAGAACCTAAATCAATACCTTAATTACCGATCCCTGACCCCAAACCTTCGAATTAAGCTAACATCTGGAGTTGAGGATTACCGGTAGAAATCATGCATCCGACCGGTATTCTGCCCCCTTATAGCTTGTGGCCCAAATCCTCAATGCCTTCGCCAATGCCTTTAAAGAACTTATCGACTTCTTCGGCACCTGACGTTACACCTTTCTCTGTGCCTTTACCGAACTTTTTAATGGCTTCGAGAGCCGCCCGCACACCCTCTTCCAGCTGGGTGCCAGACCACTTGGCAGCGTTCTCTAATGCATCACCGGCCTTTGCAAGCGCCTGGCTCGCATCCTTGCCCGATTTCTTCGCCTCGTCCGCGGTCTTATACCAGGCCTTGGCAAGCTCGTGGTCCACCCTGGCATAGGTTTTTTTCAGCTCGTCTCCCGACTTCACGGTGCCATTCTTGACGTCTTGTCCGAGTTTGTCCAGATCGTCACCGGCTTTCATCACTACCCCTTGAGAATCCTTGGCGACTTTGTCCGCCTCCTCTTTCACGTAAGCTGCGGCTGTGTGGATGTAATCGGCTGCCTTGTTTATGTCTCCCTTGACGAATGACTCGTGGGCTTTCGCCATGCTCTTATCGGGCTCGTTCGTGAAATCGCCGGACGATTTCTTT
>Ga0315554_1001141_pt1 | contig 15756 bp, 11 predicted proteins | sample SalMarSW160370MG_FD_202114 | JGI IMG/M metagenome (GOLD analysis project Ga0315554, IMG submission 202114) | Salt marsh sediment microbial communities from the Plum Island Ecosystem LTER, Massachusetts, United States - Salt Marsh Sediment SW1603-70 ... | reverse complement strand
CGTTCAAGAAACTGCCGGCGGGCACTGTTGAGGGTTTGCTGAAAGATATTCCAACTTTGAAGAACATACTTCTCTTTCATGTCGTATCTGGAAAGGTTATGGCCGCTGACGTGGTCAAGCTGAAATCGGCTAACACGGTTCTAGGTAAGCCAGTAGCCGTCAAGGTCACTAATGGCAAAGTAGCGGTCAATAATGCCAACGTAGTGATAACTGATATTGAGGCTTCCAATGGCGTTATCCATGTAATCGACAGTGTTCTTCTACCCCCGAAATCGTAGTATCCAGAATTGGCTTAACGCAAGCTTTGATCCCTTGTTCTCGATACGGAGAGCGGACGTTCTTTCGGAACGTGTGGATGGACGATGGCAACTTTTCCCTTGAATAGATAGCTTTACGCCAAGGCCTGATTCCATTGTGTGAGACAGGTATGAACAGACTATATTCACTAGCTTAGAGAAAGGAGGATGTCTTGCCAATAACAAGGAAACAATTCGACAATAGTACGGATACGTTATCTGCCAAAGTGCTCAGATTCCTAGAGTCAAATCTGCATGATGCATTTGAACTTGAGGAAATAGCAGAGGCAGTGGGTGGTAGACAGTTGGAGGTTTGGGCTATTCTCGATGACTTGAAGCGGCGAAAGCAAGTCTCCGGTAAGTGCATAAAAGGGACGGGCTATTATTGCGTTGCCAAATAGGCAAGACAATCTTCAATTTAAGGAGGTGCAGTATGTCTATTAACCAATCAACCGAACAGCGGCTTGCTAAGCTGCGCCGCTGGAATATCATTGTCGGCCTGATCCTCGCGGTTCAGGCCGCCCTCATCGCGGTGCTTACGAACGACTTCGCCCTTCCGGTTACGGCCACGTTTATGGCCGGGCCGCCGGGCACCGCGCCTACGCTCCATCACCTGTTTGACATATATACTGGCTGGGGCGTTTTTACCTTCCTTGCCATCTCAGCCGGTGCCCTGTTGATAATCGCATCTCCACCTGTCTTCCCATGGTACAAGCGCAACCTGTTAAAGAACCGCAACTACGGGCGCTGGATCGAGTACTTCTTCAGCTCTTCAATTATGATTGTGTTAATCTCTCAGATAACCGGTATCAGCGACATCGCTGCCTTATCGGCCATCTTCGGCATAAATGCCTGTATGATACTTTTCGGTGCTTTGCAGGAAAAGTATGAAGAACCGGGTAAACCAAGCTGGCTACCATTCTGGTTCGGCAGCTTTGCAGGCATCATTCCGTGGATCGCAATCGCAATATACGTCTGGGCGCCTGGGCTGAGTACATCGCCACCTGCATTCGTATATGGTATTGTGATATCACTTTTCGTTTTCTTTAACTGCTTTGCCATCAATATGGTGTTGCAGTACAAGAAAGTCGGTCCCTGGCGGGACTATCTACATGGGGAGAAGGTTTATATTCTTCTCAGTCTCACGGCTAAGGCTTTGCTAGCCTGGCAGGTGTTTTTCCCGGTACTGTTGTCATCCTGATTTTTTAACGGACGTCCCTGGTTGTGGTCCTTTTTCACACTTGGCATTCCGGGGACATGATATCTGATTTGTAGCAGGCGTGATTGGTATGGTGTCCCTGGAATTCGCTGTGGTTACTGTATCTACTTTGGCGATATGAACGAAGTCACCGAGAGAATAGGCAAGCAGAAATTATTGGTCTGGTATAAGGGCATCACCATATAGGGTGATGTGTGTTGTTATACATTTAGCCATTTCGTTACCTGAAGGAATTGATGTTTAGGAGTGATTATCTGTTTAGTTTCCAGACCTGCACGTTCAGATTAGCGGCAATACTCACCCAGATTATGTATGGGATGAGAAGCCCGCCGGCTAAGGGGGATACGCCAAAGAATGTAATGATGTTAATTAGTATGGCTATCCAGAGTAGCAGAATCATCACCACTCCACCGAAAAGGGATTTAAGCCCGAAAAAGATTACCGACCACAGGATGTTCAGGACCAGCTGAGCCCAAAATATTACAAAGGCTATTGTTACCCCTTCTTGACCCAATCCTTCCCGCCAGACTAAGAAAACGGCTATACCCATTAAAAGGTAAAGAGTGATCCAGACAGGTCCGAAGACTGAATTAGGTGGAGTAAAGGTTGGTTTCTTGAGTCCCGCATACCAGGTGGTAATTGCAGGGGTGGTGAAAATGGCACCGATGCCACCCGCGCCTTCGCAGGCGGCTATACTTATGACCAGCTTAATTATGTCCGTCCCGCTCATGTCTTCAAACTCCCTTGAGAGCCGGTTCAATAAAGGCAGCCCCGACCACTATCAAGCTTAGTTAGTTCGCAGGGGTTTGTCAAACATTCAATCTTTTCGTGCAACCGGGTGGCATTACACTTTCCATCGGATTGTTCACTTTGCCATGGTATTCTGGGGAAATAATACCTGATTTGTGGTAGGCCTGATTGGTAGGTGTCCCTGGAATTCAGGAGTAATAACACCGCTATTTCACACAATAGTAAGTTTTGTTCAAACAGATTCAGTTGTTCCAACCAGGAATTGATTTGACCTATAAGAAGTAAACAGCAATACTGTACGTTACTAATGATACAATGATGAAGAGGTAGCAAACATGATTAATAAAGATATTATTGACCATTATGATTCTGGGATCGAACTTAACCGCCTTAACGTAGGAACAAGTCAGCTAGAAAGGGTCAGGACGCAGGAAATAATATTGCGGTACTTACACAAAACCCCTTTAAGAATATTGGATGTCGGTGCCGGGTCCGGTTTCTATTCATTCTGGCTAAGTGATCTCGGGCATGAAGTTCATCTTCTAGACCCTGTATCGAAGCATGTCGAATATGCAAGAAAATACGCTATAGAATCCCACAAAAAGATTTCCTCTATCACTGTTGGAGAAGCCCAACACTTGGAATATGCTTCTGAATACTTCGATGTCGTTTTGATGTTGGGACCTTTATACCACCTTACAGAAAAAGATGCGAGGCTACAAGCCTTGAGTGAGGCCAAGAGGGTTTTGTCCAAAGGCGGGATACTTTTTTGTGCAGCTGTATCTCGATATGCATCAATGTTCGACGGCTATTTTAGGAATCTCATATCAGACCCGCGTTTTATCAAAATCATGAATCGCGATCTGAAAGACGGGCAGCATCGAAACAACACCGAGAACCTGGATTATTGGACAACGGCATATCTTCACAAGCCGGATGAGCTTAAAGAAGAAGTTATTCAATCGGGGCTTAAGCTTGAAGATATATTTGCTATAGATAGCTTTGGCTGGTTGATACCCAATTTTCAAGAAAAATGGCAGAACAAGGATTACCGGAACTTGCTCTTGCGCACTATCCGAGTCGTAGAAAAAGATACCTCGCTTACGGGCACAAGCGCACACATTATGGGGGTAGCAACCAAGAGATAAACCTCGCTGCCCAATCCGTTATTTTGTACAATACTCAAGATGCAGTGGTATTCTGGGGACGTAATACCTGATTTGTAGCAGGCGTGACTGGTCCCCGATTTAATCGGGGATTGGTATGGTGTCCCTGGAATTGTGTCAAGTATTCCAAATTGTTAGTTGGCTTTTTTAAACTGCCTTTACCTAAACTAAAGGCAGGTATTCTTGTACCACTTCCTCCAACCATGGTGGAAAGGATAGGAAACGTACATTTAGCAATTCCTTTGGCTCGATCTTATGGAGGCCACCACCGTAAACACGACCATTTGCAAGCAGGTCCTGAGAACTGATCTCCTTAAGTAGAGCGAAAACTTTTTTCAGAGTATTAGGTTGCTCAGTTACCAACTTTCCAAGTTTTTCACGTGGATAGAGCATGAGATAAGTATTCGAAGCTACGGCATCGGACTTATTCCAGAGAAAGTATAATGGTACGCAACGATTTGAACCACGTCCCATATATGTGCATAAGAAAGGCGAGGGTTGTCGCTGCTCCTGACGATACCATGGTTTCCGGCCACGAACCAGAGTTGATTTCAATACTTTCTCTGGTGCGGTCTTAAGGTAGTTTAGGAGACTCGGATACATTATTTTTATTTCTTCTTGTGATAGCGCACAATCAAGCAAACACAGTTGTGGAAATACTCGCGGATAGCCATCCTTTTCTCTTTCGATTACATCTGTCTCCAGAGTACGTGCTTTTGGTAAAATTGGGCGCAACGCGACCTCTGGAATACCACGTTGAGCGGCCACGCTTCGTTCCATGATGAAGAAAGTATTCGCTCCTGTAGCAAGACCACGATGCACAGTGAATAGGTCGCCTATACGTGGGAGAAGTGTCGACGATGTATAACGGCGAATCCAAGGGACTTTCCACTTGCTCTCATTTATCAACTCTGATGGAGTCACATGCTCGATGTGTTCGGGATTAAGAAGGTTTCCTCCGCTGCTTAGCATTACCGTTTGACCTAGCGTTGGAGGGCAGTTTCGAAACACTACCACTGCTGATGTGACCAGGACATTTTCGAATTGAATTTCATGAGGCTTGAACCTATGAATCCGAATTAGCTCTACTCTTTCGGTCAAATATTTGCGGATCACAGCGCCATAATTAGTCTCCATGAATTCAGATGGTATTAACCATGCGGCTATTGCTTCCCTTTTCATCCATCCATGACTGAGAAGTAAAAAATAAACATAAAGACTAGACTGGCCACTTATCCGCATCCCCATCTGAACTGACGCACGTTCCTGAAGCTTAAGTCTGTACGCTGTCGGGATCTGCTGGTACCTTAAGTATGGTGGATTAGCAACAATGAGGGTTCTCAGAGGTAGTTTGTCCATATGGAGATAGTCTCCGGATTCAACTGTCAATCTTTTGTGCGACCATCGCTTGCGCGTCTCGTTAACCCTTTTTGGATCTATATCAATTCCGATTGCCGAATTTATCTTGTCATTGGGGAGGACGTTGAGGAGTGCGGAGAAAAATACACCAGTACCGACAGCTGGATCTCCGAAGTCAACCACTCCAATTTCCGGGCTAATTTTACTGACCGCATATTTGACAATATCGTGGGCAAGCTCAGGAGGAGTAGGGTGCAGAAGTTGATCCCTTATGAGAAGTTCGTAATCTTCTGATAGCCGCTTGCTTGACCCTAGTGAGTAGTAGTCAAATTCCTGCTCAGCTGTCCGTAGTGAATCTTTACGACTTTTCTCGTCTGCTAAACCTGAACGTGGTGCTATTTTCGGAAATTTAGCAGTCGCATCGTGCAGGTAAGCACAGATAGCCTCTGTGAACTCTAATCGTTGCATATCGGTAAGACTAGCGAGGAGGGTTGCACTTAGTCGCTCGGATGTAATTGTGTGAAAGAGTAATCCAAGTTTTTTGAGGTATACTCGGTCCTCGGTTCTGTTGTTCTTTTTGCGCCTTCCAATTTCAATTCTGGTTAGTTTCGTTTGTTTGGGGAGTGCGACAGTAAATCCCCAGGCGAAGTGGAGTAATATTTGGAGTAGCTGCTTAGCAAATTTCAGACGCCTTCCATTGTACAAAGTAATGTGAATGATGCTATCTGGGTAGTCTGGTCTGTAAGACACTCCCTCCAATAAGTCTGAATTGCACTTTATGAAAACAGTATAGTTTTGGGTCGATTTTGCGTTTTCCAAACCAAACGCCCCTGGCTCGACGATATCGATCTCATCAACGCTAGTGTTTAGAGATAAAGCTAGATTCTCCCGGAGTCTGTCGATCGGATATCTAACTGTGATGTGCGGTCTAGCAATTGATTCAGGATTACATACACGTCGGATTAGATGTAGACATGGACCTACAAGATCGTCTGCAACATAAAGCACAAAAGCAGTTCGCACACTATATCACCAAGTACCGAAGAAACTTGAAGTTAGCTTCTTGGTAGTTATCGAGTACATGCAACAGGCTATACATAGAATCGCCATATTCGTTAGCAATCTGGAACATCTCTGTCCTTTTCTTCTTGTCGGAGAAATGACTCTCAAGCTTGTCAGTTGTCAGCCCTGTCTTGTCAAGGAAAAAAGCATAGCGGTCGAGTACGTTTTGCACGGCCTCTTCTGCTTTTGGCATTCGCGTTGGAATGCTGTCTAGGCGCTCACGTGGTGTTAGACGCGTTTGTTCGATTACTTGATCTTGTGTTACTGGGACTTTGTAGCTACAAATTGAAGCTATGGTCGCAAAACATGTGGTCATTCTACTAAACTTGAGCTTGAAGTTTCGAACTTTCTGTTTAGTTTTTTTTGCTTCAATATCAACTGAGCCAATGCGCCTGTGTTCGTAGTTCATTAAGAGGGTCTTCCAGAAACGGCATATGTCGTTAAGAAGAAAAATAGGTTGAAAGGTCTGCTCATGGTCTGGATAATCTATGAAATATGAATTGACAATTTCTCTAGTAATTTCGTCGTAGTAAGCGTTACCAAAAAGACACTTGCTTTCCAGAAGTAAAAGCATGCGCACAGTAAAATAATTCTCATAATCGTCTATAGAGCTACCCATGTTTTTTAGGATTTGGGGACTATGCAGAATTTTTAAGTATTGACAATCACTTGAGAATTCAGGGAAGCTCATCTTATCTGCAATATCAATCAATCCGGCAAAGAGACGAAGCTCAGTGGTACGCGGTTTAGGCAAATTCTCACGCTCTTGCTTGCATAAGAAGAAGATGTCAATGTCGGAGTACTTGCTAGCCTCATAGCGCGCATATGAACCAGCACTAAAAATAGTTAAACTATTATTATAGTCGGAAATTCCAGGAAGCGTGCCGATGCGTTTTGCAAGTTCACCGAGTCTAGTCTCTGAATAAACCGCTCTGTCTCCGTAGATTGGCAGTAACTTAGTCATAGCAATCCTTCTCCTCTGAATATTTCTAGTTATCATTATAGCATGCGGGTCAATGGAGAGGTGGTATTCTGGGGACATAATACCTGATTTATAGCAGGCCTGATTGGTATGGTGTCCCTGGAATTCGCTAATTGGTACTATATCCTTGGAAATCATAAGTGTTCTTATTGATGTGGGATTAGCACCATGCAATAGCTTATCGGCAATCACAGGGCGATACATATATATGCAAATAATGTACATTTTTTGGTAAATAATGCATCATACCTTGACAATAAAATTCATATATGTTATATTTTTATTAAATGAACACAGCAGTTGAAGATTCAGTTGGCAAAAGGAAACTTGCAAAAGCAGAGGCCTTTAAAAGGATAGCGGCAAGGCGTACGGAACGTGTGCTCCAATCGTTGCGGCTACTTGGGCAGTGCTCTAACCGGCGAAGCTATGAGTACAATGATGAACAGATTGCGAAGATATTTAGAGAGATCCGTAGTGCGGTTCGTCATGCGGAGCAAAGTTTCAATAGCAATAACAAGAGAAACACACATTTCAGACTGTAAGCAGGCAAAGATTAATTCATATTCTTAGTAAACGCCGTCTGTTTTGTGGAGTGGAATTATTCTCGTGGAGGATATGTTTGTCAGTAATAAGTAAAATCATGAAAGCACTTCATAGACGTGCTCAAGTTGGATATGTTTCTTCTGAAAGCCTCCCGCCTGTCATGGGCAGCCCCTTCTCTGCAGCTTCTACTAATTCAGCGTCTAAAATTCTGGAGAGATACACAGTAGAGTCTCGCAAGTATATGGCTGAAATGCCGCTAGTGATACAGCTTGAGAATCAAGGGATCTACATTGACCAAATCAGCATTGAGGTACTCGGTTTGGGTACACGGGCATTTAATGCTGTGAACCATGCCAACATTCACACTATAGGACAAATCGTCAACTGTACTGAGAGAGACCTCCTTAGAATTGATGGTCTAGGAGTAGTCAGTTTGGAAGAAATTCAAAATAAAGTGAACTCATTACTTGCGACTTTATCAAGCGGACGCAGTCAGGAACTAGAAATTGCAGGATTGAATACAGAGGTTATTGATGTATCGTTGCTGCAAAGTATTCAAAATAAGGGGATTCCATTGTATAAGACTAGTGTCCAGGTACTAGGCTTAACTGAGCTAGAATCAAACGAACTGGCAATGTTCAAGATTAATACTATACAAGAACTCATCAACTGTGCCAAGAATGGCTTCCTGAGTGTTCAAGATCTTGAAATAACCACCGCTGAGGAGATCAAAAAGAAGTTAAATTCATATTTAGTGAATCTATCAAGCGGATGCGATTGGAGTCTAGATACTACAGAGATTAGCAAGAATATAGCTCAATTATCATTCCACGCTGTCGATTTATCGGCTGGACTCAGAACAAAAATCATAGAACATCATTCAGAGATAGCTGATCCGCTGCTACTGATACAGCTTGAAGAACAGGGAATTGATCTGAAGGCAACTAGTGTGGAATGGTTAGATTTAGGTGTGCGAGCATCTAAAAGGCTGAAAACCGCTAATATTGTCAACTTGCGACAGTTGCTTGATTGTACTCAAAGAGATCTCCTTAGCATTGATGGTCTTGGGATTACTACCATCAAGGAGATCAAGGAGAAGTTAGATACATGTTTATGCAAAATGTTGGAGGGGGCTTCACTAAGGGAGCAAGCTAGGGCGCAAGCTATACAAATTTCTAAACAACTATGGGAGTTAGCTAGTCGCCTTTGTCGTACTTTTGAGGATTATGTGCCTTTGGATGAAATTCGCCTGCCATATTTTGCTCAGCAAACCTTGCATAAAGCTATTGGTGAAAGCCCCAAGACGCTTGCAGACCTGAGACAACTAACTAAATCGCATAACTCCCAAATCAATGCTCCTGAGCAAAAGGGCCAGACATACTATCAAATCCATGCACTGAAACAGGCTGTTGACTGTCTCTATTGGGTACTGAACTATAGAAACATAGACTGTGAGGTTAATGAATTGATCCGACTTCTAGACGATAGAGAACATTTCATATTAACTAACAGGTTTGGCATTTGCAAAAACCTTACTCTTGAGATGATCGGAGAGCAATTTCATTTCACTCGTGAGAGGGCAAGGCAAATAGAATACAAAATGCGTGTTAAACTTATCAAGATGGTTGCACGAGTGGAACTCATGTACTCGGTCGCAGGGATTGCCTTGATTGAATGCCTCGACGAAGATGCAACCGTAGACTCATGGATTCAACGGCTAATTAATATTGGCTTTCTCAAAGAGGAAGCGTCAGCCGATTTACTAGTTGCGATTAGTAGGGTTATCAACACCAGTCCACTCGTTTTGCCGAAAGAATTTGACCATATGCTTGAACCACGTATCTCACCGCACATTCTTTGGGCTAAAAAACCCGTTCTTAGCAAGGCTCGGAGAAACTGCCGGAACTCTGGTGCAGTAAGAGCTGTTACTCTCACGAGTCAGAGGGTTTTGGAAGCGGATGTGAAGCAAATCCTCACATTGGATGGATTTATTGAGGTGTATCCAGGTTGGTGGATGAAAAAGGGCAACAAGAGTGTGGCTGAAGGCATTGCCACAAAGGTGATAACATACTGCGGTGCTGTGTCCCCATCCAATTTACGCCAAGCCTTCATAAGGCACTTAAGTCGGCGTCAGTTTTCAGCCCCACCATCTGAGGTATTGGTAAAAGTTTTGGAACATACGGGAAATTTTGCCTTGGCTGATGGATTCGTTAAGTTAATTAGATTGCCAACCAGAAAACCACGTCTCACCGGGCCAGAGTCAATCTTTGTTAGGACTGTACAAAGTGAAGGACCAGTTGTATCATTTGAATCGCTTCATACCAAAATAGTTGAGGAAGGCTTCTCAGCAGCATCGGTTACTAGTCTCCTGCGTTATTCTGCAATTGTGGAAAGGATTGCATTTGGACTCTACGCACTAATTGGTACTTCGTACGACGCCGGGGATGTTGAACGGGCTAAGTCTCAAGTGACGAGGGTATCTGCTGATACCAGTATGAAGCCACGTCCCGATGGTGTAATAGAGTTCGAGACAAATATTGGTACTTGGATGATTTATAGTGGCGTACTCAGTTCTGGTCCTGCAGCATCTCTGGAAGGAAGGTGGACACTTGTTGCTGATGGCATAAACAATACAGAACTGGTAGTCGGAGGTGGCTTTATTTGGGGCTTTTCAGATGCCGTGGTTAGTTTGGGTTTAATGCCAATGGACAGAATCAAAATAGAATTCAACACGTGGACACGGGAAGCTAGAATAACTAAGATAGCAAATTATGAACAAATCTACTAACCCAAAAAATAAAGATTACACTAATAGAGATATCGTCATAATAGCCGTATATCAACTAGGTGGTGTCCTGCGTCATATACACTTGGAGGATGTGGCAATGAAAGCGGCGGAACTCTCTCCTAGAAGATTCTGCTGGAAGAAATATCCAGAACAGATTAATCTTGAATCTGTCAGGATAACTCTCAAAGGAGAATTAGGATTGCCAAATAGGCGAGTCTCAGGCAGCATTCGTGATGGCTGGATGCTAACGCCTGACGGTCTCTCATGGTGTCTTACTACAGCTAGTGGTGGAGATAACAAAACTCTGTTGGACGAACTTCGTCTAGAAATCGATCGTGCTAAAAAAACAGCAGCTTTTAGCAAGTCGATTAGTGGTAGAGTAGAGGAAGTATCAGTTATTGAAGTGGAGGCGCTTCTTCGGGTTAATGACTATTTCACAGCACGTGACCGAAGAGAGCGGATACTAGCTCTAGCCAATGCTGCTGTGCTGGATTCAGAGCTCAGCTTTGTTTTAACCAATCTTAGGGAGCAGGGATTTAATGAATTGGAGGTGAAAAAATGAGTGAGTCTATTCAGGTGACAAGCCATGTTTCACGAGATTTCCTTCAAAATTCGGCTTATTTTAATACTGTACCCAAGGTAGTCTGGGAGTATGTCTCCAACTCAGTAGATAACCCAAAGCCAAATAAGCCTGTTAATGTGGAGGCGAAAATTTCTAAAGAGAGAATAGTCGTCAGTGACGATGGCTATGGTATGTCTAGAGAGGGGCTCCGCAACTTTTTCCAAATGCATGCTGAAAACATTCAACGACGTAAAGGTAAGAGTGTTAGAGGCAGATATGGAACTGGCAAGTGTGCTGCTTTTGGCATTGCCGATGTCCTCAGAGTAGAGACATCCCAAGATAATGTTCTCAACGTAGTTGAGCTGAGCCGTAGGGATATTAACCTGTCTGAATCAGGAAAACCATTTCCTGTTAGGGATATCGTGGTAAATCAACCTACAACTCAAGAGGATGGAACCAGAGTTATAATTTCAGAACTTAACATAAGAAATATTGAATTGCCAGCTACTATAGCTTATGTAGAGAGACATCTAGGCAGGCAACTACATAATCATAGTGTAGTTATAAATAATCACGTCTGTGAATATCTGGAACCCTATTACAGGCAAAGACGAGTTTTCAGACCGAAGCCCAATGTGGCAAAGATAATTGGCAACATAGAGTTAGTGATAAATATATCGCCAATCCCACTGGATAAGGAACGCGCTGGCATAGATATTCTTTCCAAGGGAATTTGGCATGATACGACATTAGGTACTCTTGAAGGAGAAGTTACTAGGCGAATCTTCGGAGAAGTAGATATACCAATCTTGGAAGAGAAATATGATAAAGAGAAGATTCCACCCTTTGATAACACTCGGAATATGACCTTGAATCTTTCGAACCCTCTGGTGGTGACTTTACTGGGCTGGATAGATGAATGTTTGCATGAGATAGCTCGAGAGTTAGCAGAGGAGGAAAAGGAAAGGAAAGCTAGTGAAGAAGCAAGAAGATTGGCTAAACAGGCACGCAATCTAGAAGAGCTTCTAAATAATGACTTTCGTAGTTTACAGATGGAATTAGAGAAGATTCGTCGGCTAGCCCGCTTACGCGAACGAGAAGTCATCGAGGACCTAGTGCCTGGTATAGGGACGGTACAAACCGACTATCAACTTGGTGGACCTGAACATGGCAATGGTATTGCAGGAGAACTCGCGGGGCCAGGAGAGGAAGAACGACCTGGGATATCGATTTTGATGGGTAAAGAGATGGGGAGTCCTGGCAAAGTATCTGAGCGAAAGCAGATGAAATCTATGTTCCATGTCGATTATCGACACGAAGAAGAACAATCACCACGGTCACATTACGAAAGTGAGTCTAGGACTATTGTTATAAATCTAGATCATCCGCAAATAGCTAGGTCAGCTCGAGAGGGTGGTATTGATGGTAAGCAGTTTCAGGAGATGACACGCGAGATTGCCTTCGTGGAGTATGCTATAGCCCTGGGGCATGAAAAACTTAGGCGGGATGAATTCTACCCTGGTAGTGAAGCACTATTTGATATTCGAGATACCATCAATAGGGTGAGTCGAGCTATATAGGTTTAGCTTATAGCGATCATCCATAATGGCTTCTGACATCCGATGCCACTTATCAGGTAAAGAAGAATTGACTATTTAACAATGAGTATGCCACAAATCATCAGATTGTTACCTGATATTTTCGCTTACTTAGAGAGCAGCCGCTATCTACCTCTGCGGCTCGATAATCACGTTTAGGAAACTAGTAGACAGTAGGCAGGAGTCGGTAATCAGTCGCTACCCGTCAACCGACGGCAGACAGTTTGCAGCCTCCAATCTCTAATCTCTCTAATGTATCTCTAACAATCTCTACTAGTCTCCAGTCTCTTCAATGTACCGCCTTTTGACTAAGCGAGTCGCACCAGAAAGCTACTTGACTTACTATACACACATGATACAATTATGTGGTTAGGAAGAGAAAATGGGACGGAAGATTGTTCACCAGCATGGCGTAAAAGGCAATCCCGACAAAGAGATCCGCCGGCGAGCCCCCAATAAAACGCTAAGGGAAGTCAAAAAGATCATTAAAAAGGGCTGAATGGATGCCAATCGTGGTATCCGTTAGCGGATAGATGCTAGAGCCTCAGTGGATGCCCGAAACGGCAGCCGTAGGTTTATGCTTGTTCCATCCCACCACAATACCTAAGATAGACGGACTTCTCTCCTAGTGACGGTAATCATTCCGTTTATCCGTTTCGTCACCCTATCTGAATCTTGGTCTACCGCTGTTGTATATCGCCCAACTTCTCTTTGCCCAATTTCTCAGTTGGCTGAAGCCAAAATCGCCATCATGCGCTTGCTGATGACAATTAGGACAAAGTGCAATCAGGTTTCTAAGGTTGTTATTGCTATTGTCGAAATCTATATGATGAATATGTGGTCGAACGTTCGGTCTACAGCTTGGATTCTCACACCTATACCTTGCCCTCTGTAATATTCTCCTCCTCTTATCAGAAGGTATGGGTTCACGCCCAGAAGCCTTTGTTCCATAAACTATCGCTTCGCCAGCTTTCTTTGCCCCCCTGAATAGCCAGCTACGAAATGCACGGAATCGGTATATAGAGAAAGCCAATAACGCCACCACAGTCCCGACTATTACCCAACCCAGTACCGCATGTTCTTTCCACCAATCCGCTATCAGTGCGTATGCCAGGAGGGCAACAACTATCAGCCCCACCCAAAATTCCTGTCTGATTCTCCGTTGCCTTTGTGCCACCTGAGTTTCCCGTTTAGCGGGATTATATCACTTGCTAATTACGTATGGAAGACATGAACAAACAGAGCAAAGGCTAGCACTGCACAACAATTGACACCCACTCCTGCGGGGAATAGAATCAAATCTCACGGATATATGATTGCGTACACTTGCCATATCAATTAGATGCTGGGTGGGGTAGCCAATGGTGAGAACCATTTGAGAGCATGCATTTATCTGTGTTCTCCGTCCCTCAGCAATCATAACGAGTAACCATAGCTTTGCGGTACAAATAGTTCCTGGTATTGATTGTTGAAGAAATCATCAGTCATTCCAGCCAAGCAGTCGACTGCTATTCTCTTATCGCTGTTATTATTGAGGTAGGCATCGTCCATATCCCGTGTAAACGTATGAATGAAAGAGTCCTTGGAATCATCGCTCAATTCTCTACAATATCTCTCGAAAAGTTGCTCATACATATTCACGATCTTTGGCAGCTCTGTGGTTGTAGCAGGGTTTTGATAGATACGTTCAATGTTAAATTGAAGCAGGTCACTTAGAGCGTTGAAGACGTCATTGCTAAGAGACAAGTAAGGGTTACCATAGCTGTTCTTGAGCAAATCTAATACCAAGGTATTTATTATCTCATCATTTCTTGAGCCCAAAACCTCGGCTATTTTGCCAGGAATATCTCTTCTCTTGATGACCTTTAATGTTATAGCATCCTCTATATCCCTGCCTATATACGCAATGACATCTGAAATCCTAACAACACAACCCTCTAAAGTCATCGGCACGATTTTCTTGCTATATCCTTCGACTTCAAAACACTTTCTGTACTCTTCATCAAAAAGGTCCCAATCCTTATCGTAAATTGGCTCATATTCTCTTAGCGGTATCTCTCCGTTATGGGCGAGTATTCCGTCAAGTACTTGCAACGACAAATTCAAGCCTTTTCCCTTATTCTCTAATTCGGTCAACAATCTTACACTCTGAGCATTATGACAAAAACAGCCTATCCCATTGTCTTGGCATATCCTATGCAACGTACGCTCTCCATCATGACCATAAGGTACATGTCCCAAGTCATGCCCTAGCGCAATTGCTTCTATCAGATCTTCGTTCAATTTCAAACATCTTCCTATTACTCTCCCAATCTTCGAAACAAGCTGAACATGCAAGACCCTATGTGTGATGTGATCACTTTCGAAAAGACAGAATGCCTGAGTTTTGTCTATGTATCTGGAATAACCTTTCGAATGTATAATTCTATCTACATCGTGTGAAAATGTTGGTCGTATATTCTGTTCATCCGGTATTTTTTCTCTGGATGGTTCTTTACGAATTCCTTTTTTGCTTTCACACGCATATTCTGAAAGAGTACTCTGCTCCCTCAAAGCATTGTTGATCAATATCTGCGAATATACCGTCTTTTCCATTCTCCTCAAAGCTCCACTTGTCAGTATTATATACTTCATATTGGATATATGGAAAATCCCACAGCGAATTGGTAGGAAATGCAGAGATCACCAGAGTTAGGCAGCTTCAAGGTGCTTAATTTCACATGTCTGCCAGGGTCAGAAAGGTCCGATTTCTCTCTATTTCCTGAATATAGGTCCAAGCTGAGACGGTCAATTTCCCGCAATAGAACCTAATTTCTGGCGCGTTTGTTGATTTCGTCTCGGGGAAGAAGCGACATTTTCCCCTTGTTCGAATGAAGAATTCGTGCTAATCTCTGCTTGGAACTCGTGTGCTACCCTGACGAATCAAATCCCGCGGGTGAGGTTTCTCAAAACCTGACTGTAAACCAAACACAGATTAAAAGGAAGCGCGGTGGACAGAAAGGCAACCGGAATGCCTGCAAACATGGCTTCTATTCCGGTACCCTTAGCCCTGCCGAAACATCCCAACTGTGGAACATTACCAATCTGGAAGGCGTTGACCCTGAAATAGCGTTCATTCGGCCCCCCCTTGTCATTCTAAATGGAGCGAAGCGAAATGAATAATCTCGATTCTTTGTCGTTCTCCCTCTTAGGATAAGAGGGGGCTAGGGGGAGTTACGAGGTAGGGAGCTACGAGTTCTACTGACTACTGACTACTGACTACTGACTACTTGTGGTCGTCTGTCATTTGCCTCCATGCGTCAGTCCGCCAGTCCTCACGGCTCGCAAATATAAAGGGCGAACCGACGAAACGAATCGTACGTACTTTAACAACTGAATCTTCCGGAGGTAGTCGCCTTACGTATGAAAAAGGCCTGCTGAACTCCCGAAAA
>Ga0315554_1001139_pt1 | contig 15760 bp, 13 predicted proteins | sample SalMarSW160370MG_FD_202114 | JGI IMG/M metagenome (GOLD analysis project Ga0315554, IMG submission 202114) | Salt marsh sediment microbial communities from the Plum Island Ecosystem LTER, Massachusetts, United States - Salt Marsh Sediment SW1603-70 ... | reverse complement strand
ATGCCGATAATGCAGGAGATGCGCCGGCTAAATGCCGCCGGTAAATTAAAGGGACCGCAGAGGCAGTATTTCGAAGAGACAAAACCGGTCGAAGAGCTCTACGACACGCAAAAAGACCCGCACGAGGTGAACAACCTGGCAGGCGACCCCAATTACAAAGATGTTCTTGAGCGTATGCGCAAAGTGCACAACAAGTGGGTCGAAGAAACCGGCGATATCGGCCTTATACCGGAGCCGGTCTTTGACGAGATGAAACGTCCCGGCGGGGTGTGGCGCAAGACTGCCGACCCTGAGATAATCGTATTATCCAGCAGGCAGGATACGGTCAAAATCAAGCTCACCTGCGCTACCCCCGGTGCCTCTATTGCATACAAGTTTAGAAAAGCACCGGATAAAGACAGCGGCTGGAGACTGTACAACGAAACACTATCGATTGTGCTTGCAGCCGGCCGGACAGAGCTTGTTGCCAAGGCCTGTCGCATTGGCTTTAAGGACAGCAACGAGGTCAGGTTCAAGCTCGGTGACCCCGTTGTAGTGGTACCGCCGTCCCAAATCGTACTACATTGGAGAGAGAAGCTAAACAAGACAGACCTGCTTAAACGGCTGCGAAAAATCAAGGACTTGGACCGTTCGGGTAATAAGGCGATACCAAAATATTATGAAGCACTGAAGGACAAGTACGCTTCAGTTCGTTACTGGGCGGTCGTTGGATTGCACAATAACTGTAAAACAAGAGAGGATATCAGGCAGGCAAAGGCGGCGCTTAAGAAGATGCTGAAAGACGACTCTGTTGTCGTGCGCGTCGCCGCCGCGCACGCCTTGTGTGACTGGGGCCAAGAGAAAGAAGGACTACCCGTATTAGTCGAGGCATTGAAATATAAGAATAATAAAGCCGGCCTTTACACAGTTACCACACTAATGAGCATTGGCGAAAAGGCCCGGCCCGCCCTGCCGCAGATAAGGGACTGTCTAAAGGATTCGGATGGGTACGTCAAGCGCGTGACACAAGCAGTGCTGAAGCGTTTGGAAGACCATTGATTCGATGCAATATCTCTCTGATTACTGTAACCCTGATGAAGTGATATTTGACATTTTCCGCTAACGATTGTATATTTGGATTATCCCGACTTGGAGTTTGTGGAAATGTTTTTGAACGAATTTACAATCCTCCTGAGTTTGATAGCCCTGATTGTTGCCGGCATTTCATGTCTTATTCGCGTATTGAGGAACTTCTGCAGAAAAAGAAAAGGCCTTGAGCCGATTGAAACTCCGAAGTACAAAATAATGCTAAATCGTGCGCTCGTGGGCAGTTCCGGAAGCGTTCTTTTTCCTGCTGTGTTTTACTGGTCATTATATCTTCTTGCTCAGGAGATGACCTCAAAGGGCTTCGACGCAGATTATATCTCCAGGATGCGAATTGCAGCTACGGTTGTTTTTGGCTTACCACTAATAGCTGTGGGCTTTGTTTTCTGGATAGTGGGTTTGGTTGGCATCATCCATATAATTAAATACTGCCCGCAACAACGAAAAAACTCAAAGGCAATCATAAGCTACATCCTTGAAGCCTTTGCGCCTCTGTTTATTTTGGTAATTTTGATTGTTCCGTTGGCTGTTCAGTTATGTGACGTCAACACAAGCGATATGCTAAGTAGACTGTTTGTGTACATTTTCAGCTAATACATGTTACTACGGAACAGAGAATGTGTCAACTAAAGCATAGGTAACACTTTGTACCGACTACATGAATAACACTTTCTTGAGACAAAATAGGGACAGGCAAGGAATTTCGAATTACTAAATAAAGCACTTCGGACTACATTTTAGATTTTGCGCACGGCGAGGGTGTAAATCGGTATATTCTGCTTCAGGTATTTTCTCTCGAAGTTTGTGCCAACCCGCTCACCCACCTCGGCGCCCGCGGGCCGGGTAAACTCAATTTCCTCAAGCGTATTGTTTTCGGCGGCTATTAATCCTCTTATCACTTCAAAATACTCGGCGTGGTCGGTTGCGATTTTTAATTCGCCGCCCACTTTGAGGCGTTGCAGCAGTTGCTGCAGATTTACGGTGCACAAGAAGCGTCTTTTGTGATGTCTTTTTTTCGGCCAGGGGTCGGGGAAGTAGATGTGGAAGCAGTCCACGGAACTATCTGGTACAAACTCGGTTAAAAAAAACACGGCATCAGTGCGAATAATCCTGACGTTTTTCACACCCCATCGGCCGATACGGTCGACGGCATAACGGTAGTATCTCCGCGCCCATTCAATCCCGAGAAAGTTCGCGTCGGGACGAGCCATAGCCTCGTTGAGCAAAAAAGTGGCTTTGCCTGTGCCGATTTCGATGTGAACAGGTCCTGGACGTCCGAAAATCCGGGGGAAAATTTTTTCTCCGTCGAAATCTTCAAGCCTCAAAGAAACCGATGGATAGTCCTGTAAAGTTCGCGCCATTTGTGCAACCAGCTTCAAAATACGCAAAATAGAGAAAATAGCGAAGGTTCAGCATCTGTATTATACAAGCAAACACACGCTCAGCGAAGATTAAACTTGCTTTTTGAACTCACATCGATTAAACTAAAGATATGGGAAATCCGATAAAAATCGTGAACTTGTTCTTAAATGGAGGGTATTAGTTATTAGGATTAAATCCTGATTAGTTCATAATTTCGGGGCCGTTGGAAGGAAGACAAAGAAATGATCCTTCAACTTGTCAGAGCGCGGCGAAAGCGGATTCTGATAGACATCAATACCCAGAGAGACTGTCTGCTGGCTGATGGTAAGGCATGTATAAGGAACCACCGGCGGGTTTTGGCCCATATTCGACGCATGATGGCCTGGGCCAGAAGCAGTCATATCTCGGTCATCTCGATTGCTGAGGTTTACCCCAACAAGAAAAGCGACATCGGAGCAGGCTGCTGTATAGACGGAACAGAGGGACAAAAAAAGATACGGTATACACTACTGAGTAATCGCATCAGTTTTCCCGCTGATGGTAGTACTGATTTTCCCAGAGATATGCTCCGCCGGTACAGCCAGATTATACTTCATAATCGCAGCGCTGACCCCTTTAAGGAGCCGAGGATTGACAGGCTGCTCAGTGAAGTGCGGGCTAATGAGTTTATTCTGGTCGGCGCCGGTGCCGAAGCCGCTGTTATGGAGACGGCCCTGGGACTGCTGCAGCGAGACAAAAAAGTAACTGTCGTTGTTGATGCGGTAGGCTTTCATAATAGAAAACAGGGCAGGCTGGCACTTCGTAAGATGGAGGCAAAAGGTGCAAAGTTGGTAGAGACCAAGACGCTGGCCGGGATATCACATCTAAGGCAGGTCAGGATATGCAACTGCAAAAGTTGTCAGGGACAAACGGGAAAAGAACCGGCTCAAATTGGAGCGGCATAGCTCACTGGCCCGTCTTGAAAAGTCCGTATTAGTTGCTGAGTTAGTCCTTAACAAACCTCTATATAAAAATCTTATCCACGTATTTTCAATCCCCCGTTTTCTCCCTTGTAGGAAGTCGTTGACATATCTCGCTCACCGTGATATAAATGTAATTCGTGGCTTGTGAAGGGTATCTCGATAGAAATGCAATCCGATTTTATAGAACTCTGGTAGGGACAGGGAATATGGCTCAACAGAGGCTGGATGAATTTCCTAAAAGACACCACCCAAAAACCAGCCGGCTGAATCGCCGAACTTTTCTAAAGAGCATGGGCCTTGCGGCGGCTTCTGCGGGGATGCTGTTTGAATCGACAAGCTGTGTCATTAACAGCGAAAGGCGAGCGGCAGAAAAAAGCCCGAACATTGTGTTCATTTTTATTGACGACCTTGGCTGGCGGGACCTGGGCTGCTGCGGCAGCGAATATTACGAAACGCCGCACATCGATAAGCTCGCCGGCCAGGGAATGCGCTTTACCAGTGCTTATTCCAACGCACCCAACTGTGCCCCCACCCGTGCCTGTTTGATATCGGGCCAGTACACGCCGCGCCACGGGGTCTACACGGTCGGCAGTCCCGAGCGGGGAAAAGCACGCCTGCGAAAGCTGATACCGATAAAGAATAAAACAAATCTCGATTCGAAAATCGTCACTATTCCCCAGGCACTCAAAGCAGTCGGCTATAGAACCGCATGCATCGGCAAATGGCATCTGGGAGATGAAGAGCCGTTCAGGCCCGAGGACCGCGGTTTCGACGTTGTCTTCCGCAGGACCAGGCGAAGCCATTTCATGCCCGACGGACAGCATCTGACAAACAAGCTCACTGACGAAGCTGTAAAGTTCATCGAACAAAACCGCAACAAACCGTTCTTCCTGTATCTTTCTCACCACGCAGTCCACACGCCAATCCAGGCAAAAAAAGAGCTCATTGAAAAATACAGAAAGAAAAAGCCGGGCGGCGGGCACAACAATCCGACCTACGCTGCGATGATTGAGAGTATGGACCAGAGCGTGGGCACGGTTTGTGATAAGCTCGATGAATTGAAACTAAGTGACAACACCGTCGTGTTCTTTTTCTCCGATAACGGCGGATATGCCAACGTGACCTCGATGGCCCCGCTGCGCGGCTCCAAGGGCATGCTCTATGAGGGTGGAATCCGCGTGCCGATGATTGCCCGCTGGCCGGGCAGGATTAAAGCTAAAAGCTCTTGCGATGTCCCTATAATTGGCATTGATTTCTATCCGACATTCCTGGAAGTAGCCGGCGTACCGAAGCCAGCCGGATATATTCTCGATGGCGAGAGCATTGTCCCTTTGCTGACTCGAAGTGGATCTCTAAAGCGAAAAGCCGTCTTCTGGCACTTTCCCGCCTATCTTGAGCCGTATAATGACAGTCAATGGCCTTGGCGCACAACGCCGGCCGGAGCAATCCGAAAAGGTGACTGGAAATTGATAGAGTTTTTCGAGGATGGTAACGTTGAGCTGTATAACCTCAAAGACGACATAAGCGAGAAAAACAACCTTGCACAAACAGCACCCGAAAAGGCCCAAGAATTACACCGGATGCTTATTGAGTGGCGCAAATCCGTAAACGCACCGGTCCCGACTGAAAAGAATCCCGAATATGACCCCGCGGCGCGATTAAGAAAAAAACGCAGTTAGAATAAATAACAATAAAAAAGCGGTGAAAGGAGAATGTTATGAGCACAAACAATAAAGAGCCTGGCGAAACCCTGGCAGTTGTTTTGTATTTCGTTGCTTGGTGTGTGTTAGGTATCACTATCCTTTTGGCATGCGCAGGTTTTTTTACACAGTTCCTGACGTCGTTTTTTACCGGTCGAGCTTATAATCTGCGTTGGACACATCTCTACAGCTCCTATGTAATGCTCACACTGAATACAGGAAGGGGCATCTTGGTTTCCCTGGTCCTGTTCGCATTAGCAGCCATCATAAGAGCGATTAATGCCAACACACGCGAGCTGCGACGGTTGCGATAGACGTTGGGTACAGGCTGCTCAAAACGGGCCGAGTAAAGCATATAAGGGACATAACTATGAAAAGACGGGATTTCCTGCGAACTGTAGGATTAGGCGCAGTATCTATAGTGCTGCCGGGATGTGGAAACGCTTTCGGTAGGCTTGGCAGTCAGTCTACTGCGAACAAACCGAATATCATTTTCATCCTCGCCGACGACCTGGGCTACGGTGACCTGGGCTGTTATGGACAGAAAAGAATCAAGACGCCGAGTCTGGACAAGATGGCCGAAGAGGGGATGCGCTTCACGCAGCACTACGCAGGCAGCACCGTCTGTGCGCCGTCGCGATGCGTTTTAATGACCGGCCTGCACACCGGCCACTGCCTTGTCCGAGGCAACGCCCGCGTGCCGCTGCGTCCTTCGGATGTCACTGTCGCCGAGCTGCTGAAAAAAGCCGGCTACGCAACCGGCATCGTCGGCAAGTGGGGCCTGGGCGAGCCCGCCACCACGGGTATACCGAATAAGCAGGGCTTCGATTACTGGTTCGGGTACCTTAACCAAAGGCACGCCCACAATTATTACCCCACTTATTTATGGCGCAATGAAGAAAAAGTTCAGCTCAAAAATGAAGTTAGGGACATCAATCCGCCCGGCGGTGTCGCGACGAAGAAAGTCGAGTATTCGCACGATTTATTTGCCAAAGAGGCGCTCTCCTTCGTTGAGCGCAATAAAGATAATCCCTTTTTCCTGTACCTGGCCTTCACCATCCCGCACGCCAACAACGAGGCCGGCAAGGAAGGTATGGAAGTGCCCGACTACGGCATCTACAAAGACAAGGATTGGCCCTGGCCCCAGAAAGGTCACGCCGCAATGATTACCCGGATGGATGGTGACATAGGAAAATTGTTTGCGAAGCTCAGAGAGCTTGGTATCGACGAAAATACGTTTGTGTTTTTCTCCAGTGACAACGGCCCCCACCGTGAGGGTGGTAACAACCCGGACTTCAACGACAGCAACGGCCCGCTGCGAGGCATCAAACGTGACCTCTACGAAGGCGGCATCCGCGTACCCACGCTCGCTCGCTGGCCCGGAAAGATAAAACCCGGCTCGGCCACCGACCACATCTCCGGCTTCTGGGATTTCCTGCCCACCTGCGCCAATCTGGCAGGCTTCAAGCCCCCAAAAGATATCGACGGAATTTCGATGGTGCCGGCACTTCTGGGTAAACCCCAAAAGCAGAAGAAGCACGAGTTCCTTTACTGGGAATTTCACGAGCAGGGCAAGAAGCAGGCCGTGCGAATGGGCGACTGGAAGGGTGTTCGCCTCAACGTCGCTAAAAAACCAGTCGGCCCCATCGAGCTGTATAATCTGAAGACCGACATCGGGGAGAAGAATAATATCGCCGACAAACATCCAGACATTGTTGCAAAGATTGAAGGATATATGAAAACAGCGAGAACACCGTCAAAGGACTGGCGATGGCCTACTGATTAAAGCCTCTTTCGTAAAAGGAGACACGAAATATAAATTTTTCGCAGGGAGATGAAGATGAAACGGAACATATTCAGGCATACCGGTGTTCTAATTGTTATTTGTGGAGTAATTTTTAGCAGCGCGACCGCAAAGGAAAATATGCCGGCCGATAGTGCAGGCAAAAAACAAATTCCCATCGAGGTCAGGGGCGTATTTCCTCAGATGACCGTTATGGCCAAGGGTGTCGGCAGCGACTCTGAAGCGGGAATAGGCGCATTGATTCCCTGGGCCGAAAAGCTCTGGGCCATCGGCTATGTCTCGCACATCAAAGGCGAAGGTCTGGGTCTCTACGAAATCAGCGAGGATATGACGATGCGCAAGCACCCGGCCTCGGTAACGGGCACCTTTGCTAACCGTATGGTCCACTGGGACTCAAACCAGGCCTTCATCGGACCCCACGCCATCGATGCCGAAGGTAACGTTCGCACGATAGAGGACCTGAAAAAATTCCGGCTCACCGCAACCATACAACACCTGACCGACCCGAAGAACAAGGTCTATGTCCTCGGCATGGAAGGCCGCCTCTGGGAGCTCGATGTCCACACCCTCAAGGCAAAGCTCTTATTCAATCTCGTCAAGGAGCTCGATATCAAAAATGCAAAGGCGCATTTCAAATCGGCCTATACCGCGCAGGGTCGCGTCGTCGTCGCCAACAATAATTATGATGAGAACGAGTTTCTCGTCCAACGCGATGCCGGCCGCCTGGCCGAATGGGACGGAAAGAAATGGACTATCATCGAACGCAATCCCTTTATCGAAGTCCACGGAAGTCCCCATGGCGGCACCTATGGCGGTAACACAATATATGCCGCAGGCTGGACAAAGTCCGCCGTCGTACTCCGCGTTCTCGCCAAAGGCCAATGGCTCCGTTATCTTCTGCCCAAGGCAAGCCATTCCTGGGACCACGCCTGGAACACCGAATGGATGCGGATTCGTCACGCACAAACCGAGCGTCTCCTGATGGATATACACGGCATGTTCTACGACCTGCCCCCTTTCGCTTACCAAGGCAAGGTCTGGGGCATTCGCCCAATCTGTACCCATCTTCGCATTGTGCCCGACTTCTGCTACTGGCGGGGTCTGTTCGTAATGGCCGGCAACCAGATTGACCATGACCAGGGCCAGCCCCAGTCGGGCCTTTGGTTCGGCAACATCGATGATTTGTGGAGCATGGGCAAGCCCGCAGGCTGGGGAGGCCCCTGGTGGCAGACTCCGGTTAAAGCAGGACAGCCCTCCGACCCGTTTCTAATGACCGGCTTCGATAAGAAGGTCGTGCACCTGGCGCACGACCAGACCAAAAGCGTCACCTTCATTATCGAGGTCGACTTCCTTGGCAATGGCTCGTGGAGAACATACAAAAGTTTCGATGTAGCTGGAAATATCAAGGCGCGAAGGGGTGTGCTCGGGCTGCCTGCCGAAGGCCAGGGATACGTGCACCACGAATTCCCCGATGGCTTCTCGGCCCACTGGGTCCGCGTAACCGTGGACACCGACTGCGAAGCCACCGTCTACTTTATGTACAATTAATGCAGGGAATTCTTTAATCCTTGTATTTTTCTGCCCTTTAAGCGAAAATGCCAAAGAACAAAAAAACCATAGGAGTATATAATATGAAGCAAGCAATTCGAAAACTATACATCGCTGTTCTTGTTGTGGCCGGCTTCCTTATAGTTGTGGCTGCAGTAACTCCGATACGGGCACAGGACCTGGCCGAGTTCGAGCAGCAGATGACCGAATTCACACTTCCCAACGGCCTTAAATTCCTCGTCCTTGAACGCCACGAAGCCCCGGTGGTTTCATTTCACACCTACGCCGACGTCGGTTCGGCTAATGAAGTCCTGGGCATAACGGGCCTGGCGCATCTCTTCGAGCACATGGCATTCAAAGGCACCAAAACGATAGGTACCAATGACTACGAGGCCGAAGCTAAGGTCCTGGTCAGGATTGACGAGCTTTACGATGCGATAAAGGCCGAGCAAAGAAAAGGCGAGAAGGCAGACCAGGCCCGCCTCGAAGAGCTGCAGGCTCAATTCAAAGAGGCCCAGCAGGAGGCCCAGAAGTACCTAGTTCACGACGAGTATGAAGAAGTCTACAAGCTCGCCGGCAGTGCGGGTTTCAATGCCTACACAAGCTGGGACGCGACACAGTACATCCTCAGCCTTCCTTCGAACAAAGTTGAATTGTGGATGCTCATAGAGTCGGACCGGTTCTGCAATCCCGTCATAAGGGAGTTCTACAAGGAAAAGAACGTCGTTATGGAGGAACGCCGCTTAAGTATTGAAACCCGACCTCAGGGACGGCTCATAGAGGAGTTCCTCGCTGTTGCTTACAAGGCACATCCCTATGGTATACACGTCATTGGACACATGAGTGACATACAAACCATAACTCGGCCCGAAGCAGAGGCCTTTTTTAAAAAATACTACGGACCCGGTAATTTGACTATCGCCATAGTCGGTGACGTAAATCCTGAAAAAATCCGGGTGTTAGCCGAGAGATACTTCGCACGCATCCCCGGCGGCCCAAAGCCGGAACCAGTAGAGACCGTCGAGCCCCCGCAAATCGGTGAACGCCGTGTCGCTGTTGAAGACCCCGCCCAGCCGTTTGTACTCATCGGCTACCATAAGCCCGGAATCAATCATCCCGACAACGCCGTCTTCGATGCCATCACCGACATTATCGGCATGGGCCGGACGTCAAGGTTGTATAAGAGCCTGGTAAAGGAAAAGAGAATCTCCGTCGCCGCATCGGGTTTTCAGGGCCTGCCGGGAAATAAATATCCCGGCCTGTTCCTGTTTTATGCAATGCCTGCTAAGGGACACACCAATCAGGAATGCGAGCAGGCCATCTATGAAGAAATCGAGAAACTCAGGGCCGAGTTGGTGACGCCCGAGGAGCTGGAAAAAGCAAAGACACGCGCCCGCGCGGGCCTCATCCGCCAGCTCGACTCCAACTCCGGACTCGCCGAGCAGATAACGTTCTACGAGGTCGTCACCGGCGACTGGCGTAATCTGTTTACCCAGCTTGACCAAATCGAAAAGGTGACAGCCGAGGACATCCGGCGTGTTGCCAAAGAATATTTCACGAAAAAGAATCGCACGGTCGGAGTCATCGAGACAAGTGTAACTGAAAATTGATTCAGGTTCCATTTTGCCCCAAAAAACAAAATAGGGAGCCCTTTTATAGGAGCGTTAAAATGAGAGGTAGTAGTTTTGCAGGAGTTAGAGTTATTGTCTTTACGGCTGTTCTGTTGTGCTTTGTTGCCGCCGGTTGTACCGAGCAATATAAAGCCCCATCTTACAAAAAACTCAGCTACCCAAGGCTGGGTGATATTGAGATTCCGGATGTTGTGCGCGTTACGCTGGCCAACGGCATGCAGTTGTTCCTCGTCGAAGACCACGAGCTGCCCCTTATTGACATCTCAGCCCGGATTCGCACCGGTTCCATCTATGAGCCGGCCGACAAAATTGGCCTGGCTTCCATCACGGGTATCGTGATGCGGACCGGCGGCACCACAAGCAAAACAGGCGACGAGCTTGACGAACAGCTTGAGCGGATCGCCGCTGCGGTAGAAACCGGTATCGGCCTCAATTCGGGCTCGGCCGCAATGTCCGTCCTCAAAGAGGATATCGACACGGGACTGGCAATACTGGCCGATGTCCTCATGAATCCCGCATTCCGCGAGGACAAAATCATGCTCGCAAAAATCCGCCACCGAAGCTCTATTGCACGTCGGAACGACAACGTCAGCTCCATAGCCATCCGTGAGTACGAAAAGCTTATTTACGGCCCCGAAAGTATCTACGCCCGGCATACCGAATACACTACCATCGCCAACATCAGCCGTGACGACCTTGTCGCCTTCCATAAAAAATTCTTTAAACCCAACAATATCATGCTTGCCGTGACCGGTGATTTCGATACCAGCCGAATGATTAAAAAGATTGAAAAGGCCTTCGAAGGATGGCAAAAGGCGGATGTCCCTCTCTCCCCGACTCCTAACGTCCATTACGAATTCAGGCCCACGGCCAATGTCGTTCGCAAGGAAGACATCAACCAGTCGAATATCTATCTGGGACACATCGGCGGACTCATGAACGACCCGGACTATTTCGCCTTGGTGGTTATGAACAGGATTCTTGGCGGCGGCTTCACCGGCCGACTGTTTAAGAACATACGCTCCAGAGAGGGGCTTGCATATTCGGTATTCGGCTCGTATACCGCCAACTATGACTTTCCCGGCGTCTTTTATGTCGGATGCCAGACGAAATCCGAATCCACCGTCCACGCCATCCGCGCCATGATAGAAGAAGTAAAGAAAATGACCGAGGCTGAAGTCACCGATGAGGAACTGGCCCTGGCCAAGGAAAGCTACCTCAACTCCTTTGTGTTCAACTTCGATTCCAAGGGCGAGATTGTCAGCCGCCTGATGACCTACGCCTACTTCGGGTATCCGGAGGATTTCCTGATGAAAACAAAGGAAAACATCGAAAAGGTCACCAAGGCCGATGTCCTTCGTGTTGCCCGCGAGCATTTGAAGCCGGATGAAATGCAAATCCTCGCTGTAGGCCGACCCCAGGATTTCGACGAGCCGTTGTCGGTCTTTGGCCCCGTACGCGAAATCGATATCACCATCCCCCCGCCTCCGCAGCCACAACAATAACCAATTATCGCTTGTCATTTCTTTGGGAAGTTTGCAGCCGAAGGGGCGTTTTTTTGCCTTTGAAATTGGGTTTGATCCTGCTTCGCCAGAGGCTACGCAAGGATAAATTGGGTTCGTTTGGGTTCGTTTGGGTTCGTTTTTCCCATGTTCACCAAGTGTCCTTTTTTCATAATCCCTTGTTAGTAAATTGGTTGCGTTCATTTGACTTTTTCGGAAATTGGCTTTGTTTGTTAAAAAAGGTGAATTTGTAAAGAACTCTTTACAGTTGTAAAGCCTTATAGGCACGAAAAAGTAGCCACAGATTACACAGATTTTCAACGATTTATAGCCACAGAGGGCACAGAGTTTTTGCCAGCCGATGCGGACTTGGCAGCGGCTTTCTCGATACCAGTATCTGCGAAGCCTGCGGCCAGCGTCCACTGGGCCATCTGGGATGGCCCGCATAAGAATATGCAGGCCGGCAAAAAAGGGATTCTTTGTTAACCACGAATAACTCAATAAGCATAAATTACACCCCATTAGATAACGCTTCGCTATCTCACGGGGTAAACGAATTTTCGTAACTATATTCATAATCTTATCTTAGCGAACTTTTTCCTTTTGACGTTGAACTTATTGTGGCGTGTATCATCTCGTATAGCGTATTGCGTATGGCGTATAGCGTATAGAACATACAAGAACCGCCTTTCATAAAAGATTATATTTGACTTGGGCGGCTTGCCCTGATTCGTGCGGGGCTCCGCTAAACTGCCATTTCTATGGCGATTCGTATTATACCAAACTGCCTCTAAATGTTCAATAAAAATCTAACTTTTTTTGCAGAATTTTTCAACATATGTAAGTTGCGGATCATTCTAAGCTTAAGAAGCCTACCCCGACCGTAATGGAGGGGTCGTTTAGCCGTGCCTACAGCGGCGATGTTCCCCGTCATTGTGAGGAGGACGAAGGCCGACGCGGCAATCTCCACCATGAGTAAATCGTCAACATTAAATATTCCAATTATAATGCCAATCTTCTAATCCACTAATTTATCTTGCCCAATTGTAAAATTTTCGATACCGTTAACCAAAGAACTCCTTGTGACCATTGATAATGAAGATCTGTTTTCATTATCAATTACAACGTTAAGTAACACATGGGTAAAGAATTAAGCGGTAAGGGTAAATTTATTTGAAACGGTCAGACGTCAAAGAGCTATATTATATTACGCCAATTGCCAATCTGCTTTCTATTATGCAGCATGGTATCTTATGAACTTTCGAAGAAGTTACTTCACGAATCTCTTGCAATGGAAGAGATCCAGTCAAAAAGGGAAAACAAACAGATTCCCGCTGCACGAAAGCTTCATGAGTATGCTAATCTCTACTTCGATGTCCATAATCCGATGCTAAGCAGGATACGAGACAGAAACAGCCAAATATGTGTCCTTTGTGTTGATCCATCGGTCCTGGATTCGTCTAATGTAATCATTTCCGACCAGAATGCCTCAAGCAATTATGTCCGTTTTTATACGGTGAAAGCTGGTCTGGAGGCTCTGAATAAAGACACAATATTTGCCACTTTCTGGCTTCATCCGGACAATCAATATGAGGAATGGGCACATAAGTCAGCCAAATGTGCGGAAGTTCTTGTTCCGAACAAGGTTGATTCAAGATACATTTTGGGCGCATTTGTCGCAAATAATACGGCCTTGTCTGCATTCAAGAAACTTAATATTCGATTGACCGTAAGTATTAAAAGTGATATATTCTTCTAAGAGGATGCTATGAAAATTCTTATCGGCGACATTTTGAAATCTAAGGCACAAACCTTCGTCAACACAGTCAATTGTGTCGGTATTATGGGCAAAGGAATAGCTCTGGAGTTTTCCAAAGATGTTCAAAGATTATTTTGAGCAATGCAAACGTAATGAGATACATGCAGGTCAACCTTATATATATAAAAGTTTAATAGGTCCACAGATTGTGAATTTTCCGACCAAAGAGCACTGGAAATCTGTCTCGAAAGAGAAAGATATTGAGAGTGGCTTGGATTATCTTTTAGCGCATTATAAGGAATGGGGTGTTACCTCGATAGCGATTCCCCCACTCGGTTGTGGAAACGGTCAATTGGAATGGAAAGTCGTTGGTCCTCTGATTTATAGTCGAACCAAACAAATGGATATTCCTGTTGAAATCTATGCACCTTATGGCACGAGTCCTGCAGAACTTACGGAGTCATTTCTGGAAAACGCCGGCAAATTTGTGAAAGCCGATAATGGCATGTCAAGAAATGGACTTATTCCATTTAATCCTGCGTGGGTGGGTCTTGTCGAGATTTTACATCGGATTAAAGAACAACCATACCATTGGCCTGTCGGGAGGACAATTTTTCAAAAGATTGCCTATGTGGCCACTCAACAAGGTTTGCCCACAGGATTTCGGTATCAGAAATCAAGTTACGGCCCCTTTTCCAAAGAACTTAAGCTCGCCGAATCAAGGCTGATCAACAACAACCTATTACAGGAAGAACGTCTGGGTAGAATGTTTGAAGTTAAAGTTGGCCCTGCTTTTGAAAAGGCTCGGAGACGCTGCAAGGATTTACTGGATGAATACTCTTCTGTAATAGACAAAACCGCAGATTTGTTCATACGCGTCGATACCAAACAAGCAGAAACAATCGCCACTGTGATATTTACCACCGCTGAACTCAAAAGAAGCAAAAAAGGTTCGGTATCAGAAGTCGATGTTCTTAATGCTGTAATGCAGTGGAAACAGCGTAGGAAACCAAAATTAGACCAAGCGACGGTCGCCTCAACTATACGGAATCTTGGGATGCTGCAATGGCTTGATGTTATACCTGATGATGCGCTGCCTGTATCTGAAGAAGATGAAATATACGTTTGAAAGTATGGTATACCCCAATAAATGCAGCTTCAAATCCGGAAACAGTCAGCCATTTTTGTGCCCTACATACCATTATAAAACCATAAAGCCGCAATTCCCAATTTACCCCCTGAGACACCGTTTCACTATCTCACTGGTAAAAAAGTGCAGTACAAAATCCCTTCAAATCTCTAATTCGCTAATTCCCTCTTATGCTCTTTTTGCGAGATACGAGCGACAGGCAACGAGCGACGAATTTGCCCCTAAAATCACATATTACGGAGAAGCAGCTTGATATATTTGTAAAAGATGCTACAATCCCCGGTTCGCGATTTATATATTATTGGTTTTTCGGTCAATTGAAAGGAGTTTTTAGAATGGCAAATCAATTTGTGTATTTCTTCGGCGGTGGTAAAGCGGATGGTCATGCAAAGATGAAAGAGCTGTTGGGCGGCAAGGGCGCCAACCTGGCGGAGATGTCAAAGCTGGGCATCCTCGTTCCGCCCGGCTTCACCATTACAACCGAGGTCTGTACTCACTATATGAATAAAGGCGGAAAGTACCCGAAAGGACTCAGGGCAGAAGTGGAAACAGCTTTGAAGAAGGTCGAGAAAATAATGGGGATGCGCTTCGGCGACAGTGAAAATCCTCTTCTTTTCTCCGTGCGCTCCGGAGCTCGTATATCGATGCCGGGTATGATGGAGACTGTCTTGAATATTGGTCTGACTGAGTCTACGCTGCCGGGATTGGTTGCGAAGAGCGGCAGCGAACGGTTTGTATACGATGCATACAGGCGTCTCATTATGATGTATTCAGATGTGGTTATGGAGAAAGCGGGGGGCATCGAGCCGAAGGAGGGGATGGGTATTCGCCAGCAGCTCGAAAAAGAAATGCGAAAAATGAAAGATGCCAAAGGCGTCAAGGTTGATACGGAGCTGGATGTCGGCGACTTGAAAAAACTGGTGAATATCTTCAAGAAAAAAGTCAAGCAGGTCCTTAAAAAGGATTTTCCGGATGACCCCAACGATCAGCTCTGGGGAGCTATCTCGGCGGTCTTCCGGTCCTGGAACGGCAAACGGGCGGTGGCGTATCGCAGAATCGAAAATATTCCCGGCGGCTGGGGAACGGCGGTGAGCGTGCAGACGATGGTGTTCGGCAATATGGGCGAGGACAGCGCCACGGGCGTTGCCTTCACGCGCAACCCTGCTACGGGTGAGAATAAATTCTACGGTGAATTTCTGGTCAACGCCCAGGGAGAAGACGTCGTGGCCGGTATTCGGACGCCGCAGGCCATCAACGCG
>Ga0315554_1001136_pt1 | contig 15769 bp, 10 predicted proteins | sample SalMarSW160370MG_FD_202114 | JGI IMG/M metagenome (GOLD analysis project Ga0315554, IMG submission 202114) | Salt marsh sediment microbial communities from the Plum Island Ecosystem LTER, Massachusetts, United States - Salt Marsh Sediment SW1603-70 ... | reverse complement strand
CCCGATAGCCCGGAGGCTATAACGGTTTTCAAGACCGCCGCTTTCGACCACTCAGCCAGCTCTCCAATCAAATACTCTCAATTTAAATCCATTCTATATATTAAGATAAGGAAAGATGATACCTGAAGCAAGAATAGATGATGTAAGCAACACGGAATTCACTTAATCAATATCGGACTTATTTCCTCGCGTGCGTAATCGATAGAAAATAACGCAGATTGCTTGTCCCAATATGCCGCCTGTAACATCTATTACTATATCAATAACCGAAGATGTGCGTGATGTGATAAACCATTGATGGAGTTCATCTGTCGCTGCAACAATAACAATAATTATCAATGAATACAATACCCAAGACCAATATCTTTGTTGTTTTTGAGTATTTCGAAAAGAATGAAATAACAGCAGACTCATGATACAAAACTCAACTATATGAGCTGCTTTGCGGACAAAAAAATGGATAATAAAAATTTCCTGCATACTTATATCAGGCAGAAGAAAGCTAAGCAATCTTTTAAGAATTCGGGAAGTATGATCTGCCGAAAAAACTTCTGTTGATAGATAAAATATGCAACAAATCCAGAGAACGGTCGGTAACCAGATTTTAATAATATGTATAGTTCTATTCATAGCAAAACGAGTATTTTATTCAAAGTTATTCGGCAAGCATCATCAAGACGGCATCCATTCTTCCAAGCGGCGCTGAAAGCTGAACACCTTGTATTTCATTTCGGATCTGCCGATAGGTTTCCCTAGCAATCTTTCCTCCTTCAAGAAATGCTTCTTCTTTTGTTGCTGCTTTTTTCATCCGTTCCATAATCTCTTTGGGCACAGAAGCTCCCGGGACTTCATTGTTCATAAATTCTGCATTTCGATATGATATTAGCGGCCAAATACCGCAAATAACCGGCAATTCAATGTGCTCAATTCGCTTGAGGAATTTTTCCAGAATTTTCAAGTCAAAGATCGGCTGAGTGATCATATATTCTGCTCCTGCCTTAATCTTCCAATCAAGTCGGCGCAGTTCTTCATCAAGATTAATTGCACCCGGATTCACACCGACTCCTATTGAATATCCTGTCGGCTCACCGATAGGATTGCCGGCAAAGTCAAGTCCATGATTTATCCTGTTAATCAAATTGGTCAACCCTATGGCATCTATATCAAAGACCGCTGTTGCATCGGGATAATTGCCCAGTTTTGGAGGATCACCGGTAATTGCCAAAATATTCCTGATCCCAAGCGCCCATGCTCCAAGTAGATCCGACTGCATTCCGATAATATTGCGATCACGGCAGGCAATATGAAGCACCGGTTCGATACCGACTTTCTCATGAATTTGTACTGCCATTGCTAAGGCCGACATCCGTGCTGAAGCGCGGGGCCCGTCAGGAATATTGACGGCATCGATACCATTTTCGAATAATGTCTTTGCTTTCGCTATTTCCTTTTCTGCGGAGATTCCTTTCGGTGAAACAAGTTCTACAAGTTTGACAAACTCTTTAGAGTTCAATTTTTTTGAAAAGCGCGATTTTTCTTCCTTGCAATAAACACGTACCTGCCATGGTTCCTCAACTTTGAGTGCCTCGACTTTCACATCCATCCGTTTTGACGGCTGCAGTGCTTGTACAGCGCAGCGAATCGCTTTGATATGCGCCGGATTTGTTCCGCAACATCCTCCAACAATAGATGCTCCGGTTTGTATAAACCTCTTTGCGTATTCTGCCATATATTCCGGTGAAGTCATATAGAGATTTCTACCACCGATATTCTGCGGCAAACCTGCATTAGGCTGCACCGAAATCGGCAGCGCCGTCAATTCCCGCAGGCGTTCAAGTGCTTCCAACATCAACCTCGGGCCTTCCGAACAATTCATTCCAATTGCATCGATATGATATGGAACCAGCTCTTCCACAAACCGTCGAAGTGTTTCACCTGAGAGGAGATTACCTTCACTGTTGATTGTTACTTGTGCAAGAATAGGAATATCGGCATTTAATTCCCTTGCAGCTCTTACACTCTGGACAAGTTCTTCCACCATGCTAAATGTCTCGAAAACAATGAGATCTGCACCTCCATCAAGCAATCCTTTGATCTGTTCTGCAAATGCATCCCTGGCCGCATCCAAAGATAATTTTCCGAGAGGTTCTATCGGAACACGAAGTGGTCCGACCGATCCGGCTACCAGTGCTGAATCTTTCGCAACTGATTTTGCCAGTTGTGCTCCTTTATAATTAATCTCGTATACTTTTGACTCCAGTCCGTATGACATAAGGGCGTATCTATTAGCTCCGAATGTATTTGTTTCGATAACATCCGCGCCGGCATTAATATAATCCCGGTGTATTTCCATAACCAATTCTGGATTTGTCAGATTTAATTCTTCAAAGCACCGATTGATATAGATACCCTTATCGTAGAGATACGTACCGGTTCCGCCGTCAAAAATAATTATTTCACTTTGAAGCTGTTCTCTAAAAGACTTCATTCTTTGGATTCCAAACAGGAATGATGCGATTCATTAATGTTAAAATATGAATAAATTGGGCGCACTTCAAGTAAACCGTAAAAAGTAACTGTGTTGACCAATAAAAATTCTCCGAATAAAAAGAGCAGTCACTAATTTTGTTTCCGCACCAAAAAAACCTGTTTCACTTCTTCAAGCTGTTGCGCCGTATTCACACCCATTATTTCCTCAACCTGTTTCGTTTTTAGTGCCGATACTTTCCATTGCTGAGTCCAGAAATGCCCAAAAACGTCTGTGAGATAGTATTCATTCTGGACATTCTGCGGTTTTATATGTTGTAATGCTGTAAATAGTTTTTGTCTGTTAAATACATAAATTCCGGAATTTATCTCATTCACCCGGCGTTCTTCTTCAGTTGCATCTTTATGTTCAACAATCCTTTTTACCGAACCATCATCATTACGAATAATACGACCATACCCTGTCGGATCGGAAAAATCGGCAGTTAATATCGCCGCTGATGCTTCCGTTTGAAGATGATAGTTAATAAGTTTCTGCATGCTTTCGGCAGTAAGCAGTGGAACATCCCCTGATAGAATCACAACATCTCCGGTAAAAGTCCCGAGTGCTGCTTTAGTCTGCATTATTGCATGGCCTGTTCCAAGCTGCTCCGCCTGTACGACAATTTCGACATCCGGATGAGAATTTTGAAGATACCGAATTACCGTATCGCGCTGATATCCGGCGATCACAATCACACGAGATGCCTTTAACGTCATTGCAAGATCAACAACATAGTGCACCATCGGTTTGCCGAGTACTTCGTACATCACTTTAGCCATGGTTGCATCTTTCATGCGTGTCCCCTTCCCGGCAGCCATAATGACTGCTGCAAGCGGACGCTGAATATTAGATATTTTATTGTTTTGCATAGTTCTATGAAGTAATAGAAACAAGTATGTTATCAATTAAACGTGTAGATCCAAACCGCACTGCAAGTGCCGCTAAAATTTCAGGCTGATTGATATTTTCCGTTTCTGAAAATGTAACGGGATCGATAAACGCGATGTAATCAATCTGCGTCGGTGTACCCGACTGAATAATTTTCAGCATTTCCTTCCGCAATAATGTAATCGATCTCTCACCATGTTTAATCTGCTTTTCTGCATATTTAAGTGAACGAAATAACACCGATGCATTCTTACGCTCAGTTTCATTTAGATAAATATTACGTGAGCTCAAAGCCAATCCGTCTGTTTCCCGAACAATCGGTGCAATGACAATTTCAATATCAAAGTTCAAATCCTTAATCATCTTTTGGATAATAAATGCCTGCTGCGCATCTTTCTGCCCAAAGATTACTATATGCGGTTTTGTAATATTTAAAAGTTTCGCTACGACAGTTGTGACACCCCTGAAATGCTTTGGACGGAACTTCCCTTCTAAGATGTTTGATGCCTCTTCAACTTCAACGATACTATCGAATCCATCGGGATACATTTCTCCAGCATCAGGAAAGAAAATAATATTCGAACCAGCTGCGCCGGCGACAGCTTTGTCATTTTCTAAATCCCGGGGATAACGAGTATAATCTTCATTTGGACCGAATTGCGTCGGGTTTACAAAGATTGTTGTGATGACAATATCTGCAAGAGAACTGGCACGTTCAATAAGACTTGCGTGTCCTTGATGCAAATATCCCATAGTCGGGATAACAGCAATTTTCTTTCCATCACATCGGAGCTTCTCAGAAACTTCCTGCGTTTCCCGTATAGTCTTCAGAATTCGGACAGGTATTCCAGACTTCATCTATCAGCCTATGAGATGATGCAGTAATTTTGTGATCGTTTCCTTCAGCTCTTTTCGATGAACAACCAAGTCAACGAATCCTTTATCCAGAAGAAATTCTGAACGCTGAAATCCTTTAGGCAAATCCTTGCCAATAGTCTGTTTAATAACACGCGGACCGGCAAAACCTATAAGCGCCGCCGGTTCGGCTATATGCACATCACCAAGCATGGCATAACTTGCCGTGACGCCGCCGGTTGTCGGATCTGTTAAAACAGAGATGTACGGAACACCGGCATCCGAAAGTTGCGCGAGCTTTGCACTCATCTTTGCCATCTGCATCAGCGATAAAGCTCCCTCCATCATCCGTGCCCCGCCTGTTGATGAGATAATAATCAAAGGCTGTCTTTTCTTACGTGCGACTTCCGCTGCACGGGCAACTTTCTCACCGACCACAGAACCCATGCTTCCACCGATGAACGCAAAATCCATACATGCAGCCACTACCGGAATTCCGTTTATCATTCCTTCGCATGTCCTTACTGCATCAAAAAGTTTTGTTTTTTTAATACTTGCAGCGATACGTCCTGCATACGGTTTCGTATCTACGAATTTCAAAGGGTCGATGGATTGCATTTTTTTATCCATCTCCTTGAAATTCCCGCCGTCCAGCAGGATCTCAAAGTATTCTTTACTGCCGATACGAAAATGGAAATTGCATTTGGGGCATGTGAAAAGATTCTGCTCTAACTGTTTCTTATGGATAATCTCGCTGCAGCCGTTGCACTTCGTCCAAATGCCGTCCGGTATGTCTTTCTTCTGCCCATCTGACGAAATATTTTCTTTTGATCGTTTAAACCACGCCATATGTATTTCCTTCACCTGTCCTGTATCAATTTATCGAGTTTTTGTATTCGTACGGATGACGAAATCTTTCAAGTACATCGGTTCCAGATTTTCAGGCGCATTCTTCATACCGGCCTTTAGTTTTTCGATCGCAATACGCGCTATTACGTCCCCCCGACAATATGAGAGAATATTATCAATAACTCCACTTTTATCTGCAAACTTCTTTACTTCGTCTATTCGGTCTGTAATTATCATCGTATTCGAAGTATTAGCAGAAAGCGCTGTAGAAAGATTTCCGATTTGAACAGGAAGAAATTCACAACGTGCACCGTCCTTCTTCTCATATCCGCCGAAATAATAATCCCCCTGTTTTGCATCAACAGATATAATCACTCTGGTTGTCTGCGGACGGGAAACGAATACTGCTTCTGCAACAGATTCAAAAGCAGGAACCGCAATAAGAGGCTTTCCACTCGCAAAACATAATCCTTTTGCAGTGCTTAATCCTATGCGAAGTCCCGTAAATGAGCCCGGCCCGATTGAAACTGCTACTGCGTCTATTTGTAACAATGTAATTTCCTGATCTTCATATATTTCCCGAATCAATGTCAACAGTTTCTCCGAACGAATATGCGATTCAATGAGAGATCGCTCGGCGTGCAAACCTGAATCGTTCGCCAATCCGACTGAGCAAGCTGCGGTTGATGTTTCTATGCCAAGAACCGTCATTGTTTTCCCACTCCCTTTATTTCGATCAGGCGCGCGTTTTCGTCAGTTCCCAAAGATAACCGAACATCGTACCTTTGCCCCGGCAGAAGGTCGTTTAACATTTCCGCCCATTCAATAAGACAGATACCATCTCCCTTAAGCAATTCTTCATATCCAAGATCATACAATTCAACAAGCGACTTTACACGGTACAAATCGAAATGATACATGAAAAGTTCATTTCCACTTTTATCTACACCATCGTATCTATTCAGTATAACGAAAGACGGACTTGTCGCCGGCGTTTGTGCTTTAAAGGCAAGGCATACTCCTTTCACAAACTGAGTTTTTCCGCTTCCCAAATCGCCGTATAACGCAATAATATCTCCTCGCTGCAATTTTTCAGCAAATGCACCTGCATAGGAAATAGTCTCTTCCGTCGATTTCGTTATGCGCGTTTCGATCATCTTGGTTTAAGCTTCACAATAGGCAAGATCATTTCCTCCATTGAAACGCCGCCGTGCTGGAAGCTGTCACGGTACTGGTTTAGATACTTGTTATACTCAGTCGGATATACAAAGAAGTAATCTTCTTTTGCCATTACATAATTTGTCGTTACACTGCCCCGCGGTAATTTGTATTCTGTCGGACTTTTTACAAAGATTGCATTTTTGTCGTCTACTTTCAAATTTCTGCCGAACTTAAACCGCAGATTTACCGAAGCTTCCCGATCACCGATTACTTTCGAACCGCGCATACAGCGTACGCTTCCATGATCTGTCGTAAGGATGATCTTGACATTCTTTTGCATCGCAAGCGTTTTAAGCATACCAAAAAGTGACGAATGCTGAAACCATGATCGTGTGAGCGAACGATATGCTGCGTCATCCGGAGAAATTTCTTTTAGAATCGGCGAATCCGAACGCCCGTGCGCAAGCATATCAATGAAATTTACTACAACCGACGTTAATCGGCTTTTTGTATATGAAAGAATATTACCTTCAAATTGTCTGCCGAACTCAGCATCTAAGATTTTAACATACTTAGACTCCGGCTTTAGCTGGATACGCCTGCGTTTCAGAAGTTCATCCATCAACTGATGCTCATATCTATTCCGGCTGCTTTCATCGTCTTCTTCAGGCGACCATATTTCAGGAAACTGTTTTTCTATTTCGGCAGGAAAGTAGCCGCTGAAAATTGCATTCCGCGCATACGGAGTGGCGGTTGGAAGAATGCTGAAATAATACTGTTTTTGAAAAGTAAAGTACTCTGCAAGCAATTCTTCCATAATGAGCCATTGATCAAGCCGCAGACAATCAATTACGAAGAAAAAAACCGATGTATTCTCGTTTAACTCAGGAATTACACAACGATCCACGATATCAGGCGAGAGCATTATCGGGCGTTTCGGATCATCGATCCATCGGCGATAGCTACGTTCAACAAATTTCCCAAACTCTGCATTACATTCACGCTTCTGATCCTGCATGGTTTGCCGGAGACCTAATTCGGGATGATCGTCCAGCTCCATATCCCAGTTTACGACTTTTATATACAGGTCAATCCAATCATTCTCCGTAAGCGGAGTGTTCAGTGTGAAACTAATGTTTTGAAATTCTTTTATATAATCACGGGAGACTTGTGCGTTGGATATTTTCTTTGCTTCAAGGATTTTTTTACACGCCATTAGAATCTGGCTCGGATTCACCGGTTTTACCAAATAATCTGTAATTTTACTGCCGATAGCTTCTTCCATTAAACTCTCTGTTTCGCTTTTCGTCACCATGACCACCGGAAGCACCGGAGAAATATTCTTCATTGCCGAAAGAGTCTGCAGACCTCCCATTCCGGGCATCATCTCATCGAGAAAAACCAAATCATAACCTTTTATCTTGATCATCTCAACTGCATCTTCACCATTCGTCGCCGTATCTACCTGATACCCCTTCTGCTCCAATAACCGCAGATGAGGGCGCAATAAGTCGATTTCATCATCAATCCACAGTATTTTCTTAGAAGTTTCCATTTCTTTTTAGCATAAAGTACCAATTACACGCACGAGAATCAATGCAAGAGATAAAGACAAAGAACAGACCTGAAATGATTCACTTAATCGTTTATATTCTTTTGATATATTCGGCAATATAATTATTTCGTTATCCAAATTTCAAGACTCGTATTATTTAATAGCTATATTAACATCCAATCCGCCTTCATTAGTTGTAGAACCGGGGATTATTGTTCCCCCTTCATCAGGAGTAACTTTAGAGTAGCGATAATACAATGATGCAGTAACGCGTTCACTTAAAGAATACCGAATACGCGGCTCAATTGTTGAAGTGCTTGATCCACCCATTGGACTGCCATCACTTTGGAATTCATTAAAACTATATCGCAGTGTAGAATTATTTGAGTAGCTGTAGTTGATAGTGATATCAATATTATTCATGAGCGATAAGCCAAAAAAAGGGATTTCAAATCCCTGCCGGCTAAATGTTGCGGAGACAGCAATATCCGACCTCGAAGTTTCTCCGACAGTTAATGAAGATGGTGTAAGATCATACGTTGAAGTTGCATTGTATCGGAATGTTGCGTTTAATTTTCCCTTTGCAATATCCTTGAATGAAATATTTAGGCCGATTAATGGAGTAAACCCGTACATAACCGATTGACTCGAAATCTCTTTATTCCCTCCTCGTATCGTTTTCCAGCTTTGTGTATGAGTTGATGAATATGAATGATCCAGAGATACAGACGTTGCAAAACTCCTGAAGATGCTGATGCTTTCCAATCCTCCCCATCTAAAAGACCAATTGACTCTCGGTGCAATCGGTCCAAGAATCTTTGACAGCCAAGGGAGCGCCTCAAGTCCTTCCTCAAATGCCTGCGATAGCTTGGCCGCATCGGAAGTGACCGGATTATTCTCGTCTGCCTGCTTTAACTCTGAAAATTTCTTGTTCACATTCTCAAGATTCGTATTGAATAATTTAAACATCAAGAAAGACGGCAGACAAATATAGGAGCGAGTAATACTTCCACTGACGGTGCTGCTCGCAATGACAGGGAAACCCAGGGAATCCACATTACTGGTTCTGTTCTCGTTATGAATCCATCCGAGTTTCCAGTTTAAATCAAGAGATGCTCCTTCCCATAAAGGCCGCGAAGTTTGAAATGTAAGATTATTATTCTGTGTAAAATTATCAGTCAGGCTAACGGTACCGGCAGTATCTGTTGCACGCATACCGGGGACTATATCATAGGTAATAAACGGGAAAGTCCCTTTTGTCTTTAAAACCAGGCGGCCATTTGGATCCGATATGAGTCCGAGTTGATATAAAAGTGAAGGGCCGTTTTCGACGAGCGATGATTGGAAAAAAGGAACTCTTGCGAACAGATTGGCGAACCCGCTTCTGCCGCGAATTCCATTGTTTTGTGATGAATTCGACTGGATGAAACTGATATTAATTTTTTCAAAATCAAATAATGTGTTTTTAAACAACATACGCGTGATATCAAACTCACTTTCCGGTTCCATTGAACTTTTCCCTGCACTTGTGTCCACCGGCGGCAGCGCCGATTTAGGTGCCGAAGACCAAATGGCATCTGTGATATTTTTAATATTAATATCCAATGAGAATGAAGGATTTGAAGTCCAGTTTGCACTCTTACCCAATGGCCCCAATGAAATATTATTAACCCATCCATAATTTACATTATACTTGAAATTGGGTGTAAATATCTTGTCCAGCATAAACACTTTCGGTGACTTAAGTTTTGTACTAAATGTTATTGATTGACCGTATCTTTGATCTATACCGAAGTTAATAATTCGATCGCTGAAAAATATATCGCTGAGAATGTCGTAGAAAGAACGCAGCTGTCCGTTTCGCATCTCCAGATGGTCGAGTGAACTTGAGATATTTAAACTATATCCAACTCCTAAATCGAGCAATCCAGCTTCAAAAAACTGCCAATTGAAGCTCATAGACCGCGTGGAAGACATACTGTGCGCGGGTAAACTGGGTACTGTTTCTGTGCGCGAATGTGATTCTGTCCTTGTCCGGCTGAGCGAAGCACCGAAACTTAATTGCTGTGGAGTGAAGAATACTTTAAAATTTTTCCAGGGACGCAGAATATAAAAATCGCCAAAAATAGAAAAGGGTGATATATAGTTTTTCTTATTAAACTGTGTAGCATAATTAAACGACACATCCCAATTCCATGTTTCTGAATATTCGGTTGACGGATCACGTCTATGAGATGTCGTGTAATTGTATCCGAATGACATCTTATTAATTGTTTCTTTTACAAGCCATGTTTTAAGAGGAATATTGAATTTTATAGTCGGCACCGAATACGAATCCGTTACGGTCAAATCTTCCGACTTAAGACGTACATCATCTGCATCTTTGTATTCGCTCGTGCTGCTTTCAGAAGTATCAGTCGCTATTGCTTCTGCGGCTTTCTCTACCAGAATATCAGAACCCGGTATATATCTCGGTTTACTCATCGATTCTGAATGCGAATAACTTGCGTCTATAACTGTGCCGGCCCAGGAGTCGGGAAGCAGTTTGCCAAAACTGAAGAAGGTTGAAATGTTCCAACTTCTGGTTGTATTACGCGTGCCAAAAGGTACCTCCAATTGATGGAAAAATGGATTTGTCTCAGTCAAAGAAAAGGCAACACTGCCGATATCTGCAAAAGATACTTTTGCATCAAATTTGTATGCCCAGCCTGGTGTATTATCAACATCGGTAAGACGAAGTTCGTTCGCCCATAATTCACCGACAAGGACATTGGTCGATTCCCCTATTCCTTTTGGATTTTGAATGCCAATGGATATAAATTTTATTTGATTCAATCTCGGATTTCCAAGTATCCGATATTCTGCTCCCGGAGGCCCATCGGTTACTGCAATTCCATCAAAGCGGGCGATACTATCAAGTGCTTTTAGGGCGGTAAGATCACCGAATCTAATATTTACATCGTTTCCCTGCCAACCTTCATGTACCGGCGCACTGTATTCGTAATAATTATATATATCATCACCGAAGCGAATGAAAAATCGGGCATCGTAATTATCAGGATCTATATAATTAAATTTCCGATATCCTTTTATACTCTCATATCCTGTTTCACCATGAACGAACATTTTTAGCGTTCTATAGTTAAACATATCGAGCGGCTTTTGCGAAAAATTTCTTACGACTTCCTTTTCATCTCCATCATGCAGGCTCTTTACAATTAAATTCAAAGACTGCTCGTTACCGACAATATCTTTATCTTTGCGTGTTAGATCTCTTTGCCGGGTAACACCGATTTCGTCAGGATGATAGTTTGGATTATCTTCAACATTCACGACACTGATATCAAATGATGAATCTGCCCGATCCCTTTTTTCCCATTGATTACCGACAAGATTGAACTCTACAATGCGAAGAAGCACCGGCTGACTGGCGCCGGTCACCCAAAGACGCACTCCCTGTACGCTGGTCAATGTGGGCTCCCCGATTTTTCTGGTATACTCAGAAAGCGGAATACGAATCTGCTGCCAGGCATTATTCCCCTTTCCTGCAACTAATTTCTTAAACGCATTGCTGTTGGTATCAAGCGGTATTTCATATTCAAAATACGAATTGATCCGCTCCATGCTCTTATTTCCATTCAAATCCTCACCATCCGGAAATATTCCTTCAGAACTTAAATGGTTCCCCTCTGTACCATTAACTTTAACATATTTATCAGCGTCTGTCCATCCCTCAAGAACACCTCCGATCGGCAATTGTCCCCAATCGTCTCCGGAAGGATCTAATTCATATTCGGGATGCCCCCGGCCTTTATAATAGTCAGCAAAATATTTGTACCGATTTTGTTCCGTTGCGTTACTTATCGTATCGAGGCCCCAGTCATAAGCGTTATTCAATGTTCCTCTTTGATAATGATTTGGCGAATCCAATCCGTCTTCTGTATTCAATCTTCTGTTTGGAACAACATCTTCGCTGATATACCCGAGATCGATATTAAGTGCCGCATCACTATCCTGATGTTCCAGGATATTTATCCAAAGTTCGATAAAAGCGACGTTTTGCTCCACAAGATCTGTTGATGTTGTACTAAGAACTCGTTGTATACCACCCCATGCTCTTTTGTGCATATTGCCACCATTCAAACCGATAGTTCGTTCAAGATCCATGGAATAATTGAAGGCACCGCGCACGTCCGGACAGAAATATAAATTTAAAGATATAACCTGGTCTTCTCCTGACACAACACTCTTTTCTTCCCAAATACTTCGAATTGTTACATCTGTTGGAAGAACATTGAACCAGCTTAGACGCGCTTTGTAATTCATCTTTTCCGTGTCCGCTGCAATACCATTATTAACAAGTGTCTCGCTAACATGAATAGTTCGGCCGTCAATTCCACCGGGTGTATATAGGGTATCAAGATAAGAACTGTACCATGGCGCACTTGCTTCTTTCCAAGTTGAATATAAACCGCCAAGAGGGATAGTCTGCCGGGCACCTTCGAAGTCATCAACATAGGCAACACCCTTTCCGCCGTCACTCGCTACAGGACTCGTGCGAGTATTCGGATTGGGGAGTATATATGCCGCTTCACCGCTTAAAGATATATTCGACGGTGCTATCGTTTTTATACCGGGAAGAAAATTCAGCGCATCGGTAAACCAGGGAGCATCTATTGTAGTACGGCCGTCAATTCCTAACATCATATTACTGATCGGTTCTTCACCGACACGTACTTTTTCGCTTAACGACTGCTGACTGTAATTCATAATAGTAAAACCAAGAGTAGAATTTTTACTCAGATTGAACTCCCCGCGCGCGCCAAGCAGTGATTTTGAAGCGAGCTGGAACATATCGTTCGCTTCATATTTAATCTGGATATTCCTGCCCGGTGCCAGGTACATTTGATTTTTTATGAACACTTTACTTGAGATGTAATCCACGGTATAGTCGACACCGGGTATTAGTCTCTGGCCGCCGGAAATCACTTCTACACTCCCCTCCACGGTGTTAAAGCCGATCGAAAAACTCGACTGCCCCGAGCCTTTTGCACTACCGCGTAAATAGTACCTGTTTCTGGAACTATTCTGAGCAGCCGATGCACTTGTATCATAGAGAAGAGGGAATGACAATGAATCAGCAATCTGTCCAATATCACCGGAGATTTTAGGATCATGCTTACTTAAAAAATAATCAATACTTAAAGAATCAAACGGTTCAACAGTCGGGAAAATAATTTCGCCATTCACTTCATCAATCGTAATACCATCAGTATAATCGAACACCTTATCCGGCGGCGGCTGGCCGCCTGTGCCGGAAAAACGATCCAATCCAAATAATTCCATGAGGCCGGCATTTTCCGGCAGCACTTCCCTCACTGCCGTCTGTCCTGGCAATTGATATTCAATATGGAATTCAAAAGATTTCGAATCAATACCGAACATATTGAGAGGATATCGATTCTTCAATTGCAGCTCCCAAGCATTCTTTTGAGTACATTGAAAGTAAGTCGGACGAACAAGCTTCATGATAAGTTTTAAAGAATCTTGTGGATCCTGTTGTTCCTGCCCGGAGTTACCTATGCGTCTTGGAGAATTGTTTTGATTACTGATCATATAATATACAGCAACTGCCTGATTTTGCTGAATTGCCGTCTTTAAAGAAATTACGCCTGTTCTTTCATTACACTCAAATTCGTTGTTTTCAAGTTTAACAAAAAGCCCCTGCTCTACTTCTCCCGGTACCGGATCATAATTTTTCCGACGTGCAATAGGATCTGCCTGCAGAAGTTCCACAGTGTCTTGATTCATAAACGCCACAACATTTCTCGCTCCTTGCGGAGGTATCGTAGCAGTAGATGTGACCCATACTTCTATATCGTTTATTACCATTAATGGTTCATATTTATAACTGAGATAATAATCATCATACAAGTCTATATACGATTTATCGACAAAGAAGTGATTCGTGGAATATTCCGTCGGACGGATTTCAATCGGCTTCGCTTCTCCTCCGCCTGAGACGGAAATTTCCTTGATCTGTCCTTTCTTCTGCGTGGCAACTGTAGTCAAGCGCAACGGTCCAACTTGAAATTTTGCCATAATGCCGAACAATGCCGAACCGCCGGAAATAAATGACGAGTTTGTAGGTAATGAAACATTTCCCGCTTCCACGCTTTGCACAATGTCATCCTGGTAGCCGGTGTATTTTACATGAAGCTGGTTTTCGTACTCGAACGTGCGCTGGGTATTCCAGTCTGCGGCAATTTTCAGCTTATCTCCGATTTCACCGTCCACAGTTACCTGTATTTGTTGTTTGAAATCCGGCGTACTTTGACTCTGCCCTAAAGGGCTCGATGTAGCAAGATCATATTGAGTATTGCGGAATCCGGCATGAATGTCGATCGCACCATTCACATTCAATTTAATAATATTGGGACCGAAAATGCTGAAGATCGGATTCTTTGGTATAGGAACTTCGATTTTAGTGATCGAGCCCATTAAATCACCCAATGTGGTTTTTGCACCAATTTGCTGTGTTGAATATTGGGTCATTGATTCCCAGTTCTGTCGAACCGATTGCTTCAAACGAAGCGATGAATACTCCTCTAATGGGATATCAACCGGGATACGCATGTCGTATTGATTCATCATGTATCGCAACCGATACACCCATTTTGTTGAATCCAATGACACCTGATATCTTACGACCGGCGGATCAGAAAGGAATAACGGATGCTTTTTACGATAGGCACTTTTAACCATCGGTTCATCTTTACGGATATATGTAAACTGGGCGATACGCGCTGAAGAATCCCGTGGAAGTGCACGGATCGCGACCAATTGACTCGCAATATTTGTGTCTATCCTAGAACTGACAGTTGTAGTCCGGGATAACATACGCTTTTGAGCGGCTTTGGCCCGCCGAGACAACTTACCGGATGTAAACTGCTGCTGCGGTAGTACGGTATCCGAACTTGCAGTTGCGAAAACCAAATTGTTATCGGTTTTCATCGCAAGGTTTGACGCCTCGATCTGCATCTGGCTGCTGAAAACAAAAGCTGCCAGCATAATGCACCGCCGAAACATTCGTTTCCGTATAAGTTTCTTCCACTGAACCACGTGCGCTCAGTCTATTTAAGTAATTAAAGAAAAACAGCTTAAAGCCGATATAGAATGGTCACAACAGCTCGATATGGCTCCGGGTAGGGTTTAAATGAGGGTATTTAAGAAATGTATTATTCATACTGCTTGTAGCCTTTCTTGACGAACACCTGCAAATACTTTTGAAAACTTAGCGAAAAGAACTTAAAATTGCAAGTTCTGAATTGTCGAAAATCATTAGCTTTACTGTTCATTCTGTTTATATGCTTGAAGTATCTCCTTTACTTTCTCAAATTCACACTTTATATCTTTTGTCGAAATAGTTGTTGAAATCGGGGCATTTGAGCGTCCTAATTCCTCTAGTTTAAAACAAGCTGCACCAAGCTGTTTTGCACCAAGATTGAGACTGCTTCCTTTAAGCGTATGTGCTGTGATGGTCAGCATCTGATGGTCGTGAACGTCCAATGCCTTTTCTATGGCCTTTATCTGCGCCGGTGTTTCGTTTATGTAGATATCAATCAATTCAACAACAAACTCGAAATCAGTTTCCTGCACTAATTCCTGTAGCCGGGTAAGAACGGAATTCTCAGATATGTTTTCTGCTGTCGGCATAGGATTCTCTCAATAATTACGTTAGTATAAATTTTTCCAAGTTTCTTTAACTTGCTTAAGTCCTTATTGTATCTTTTTAATTGCCATAGTATTATATAATGTCACTAATACAGCATAAGGATTATTGTATTCAAAATCATGTCAGCAAAGTCGAATTATAGTGTATTCTTGTTCAACGCTTTAGTACCTTGCTTTTTTTTGTTCCCTCAGACACC
>Ga0315554_1001135_pt1 | contig 15769 bp, 10 predicted proteins | sample SalMarSW160370MG_FD_202114 | JGI IMG/M metagenome (GOLD analysis project Ga0315554, IMG submission 202114) | Salt marsh sediment microbial communities from the Plum Island Ecosystem LTER, Massachusetts, United States - Salt Marsh Sediment SW1603-70 ... | reverse complement strand
GTTCAGCACCAGCTCTTCGGTTTCCAGGCGGTGGGTCAGCTTGACATACAGGGTCTGTGTGCCTTCGTCGTACGCCCAGCCATCTGTGTAGCGGAAATACTCGGGATCGGATTTCCAGGGTATCCCGTGCATGATCATCGATGTCAGCGGCCGAATTCCCTGGATCAGCAGATAGTGGGTGTCCCCCACGGGAAAGGAGAGGAGGAATCGATACTGGGCATCGTCGATCTTCACCTCGGAAATGCGGGAGACCGTCCAAATCCAACTTCCCGGATACAGGTAGGCGTACAGGGGATATTCCGTGGGCGTATATTCTAAGCCCGGCAGGAGATTATAGATCGATTGCGGAGATATCGCATCTCCGGTCGGTTGGACCTTCCCGTTTTGAATAAGCACCCTGCCCGGCAGAAATCCCTCCGTATCGGCCAGATCCAACGCCGAATAAATGAGGGCCCGGCCGACAGCCGCGTAGGAATCTCTGGGCAGGGCTTCCCCGGCTCTGATCAAAGCGTTGCCCATGAGAACCGATTCGTACAGATCGGCTTCCGAGAGCCCGTCTGTGGAGGATACGCTCAAAAAGAGCCCCTGAGGAGTCTTGACGATCGCCGGGAGAATGAAGCTGTCGATGATTTCGGATATCCTTGCAGAGGTCGCTTCCGCCACATCCAGATACTCAAACGCCTCCAGGTAGATATTGACCAGATAGATCAGGGTATCCAAATCCGTTGTTTCCAGCTGAACACCGTCGGCCAGGCGCAGGACTTCCTCGGCCAGAGAAAAGGGAGCGTGATTGAGGATAAACCGCAACAGCCGGGGTGTTTCGAAAACCGAGAAATCAGCTGCCGTGATCAAGTCGGTGATCCTTTGGATCTCCCTGGCTGCGCTGTCCTGACGCGCGGATAGAAAAGAGGGGAGATCGCCCAGGTAGGCCGCGCTGTTGTACAGGTCCGGGTTACCCGCATTCTCGGCAAGCAGCTGACGCAGATTTCGCGACAGAACAGCCAAGGTCCTGCGATACTCACCCCGTTTGATCGCTTCGGAAATCAGGGAGATGCCGAGCTCTCCGATCAAAACCTGGCTGCCGGGATTGCTGACGAACACTCCGTTCCAGTACCGGTAAGCTCCGTCGAGATAGGTGCCGACCTTTGCAGCGAACCGCTGCTCATCCACAAGGGTGAAGTCCCGGGAAAACCAGTACAAATATGGATCTGTTTGATCGAAAACCCGCTCCAGGACAAGCGAATTGTCCCTTCCTCCGGTTTCTGCCTCCAGGATGAATCTACCCTTCTCCACATCGATCTGCGATCCGCCTCTGAGAGAAGCATAGATCAACCCCGCCGGACCTTTATCAACCAGCAGCGGAATTCCTTTCACAGAATCAATGACACCGTCGGCGGAATTGAAGGGAAGAGAGAGGGATCTCAACCCTTGAAGCTGGGGAGGAACGAACGGGGTGATCACAACTCGATCGCCCGTCACCCCTTCGACGGTGAAGCGCAGGCTCAGCTCATCACTCAGGGAGAGCTCGAAGCCGTCGGGGAATTGACTGAGGGACTCCAGGGACAGCTTCTTCTCTCTGGCCGCACCGAATCCGGCGATCGCATTCGAAGAAGGGGAAAACTCCATCCTCAGATCGTGGAAGCGAAGCTCCAGATGGCGCATACGCTGGGCGCCTCCCAGGGATTTCGCATACACCCCCGACACGGAGAGATTTCCGACTTTTTCGGCGAACTCTTCCCTGGCCTGAAACTGCATCAACACAAAAAAAAGGATTACGCCGATATAGACTACTGGAATTATATAGTATATTGGGGAAAGCTTACGTTTCATGGAAGATTCATTCTATCACCGGGGTGGCAAAGGTTCAACATCGCAGCCGCAACCGGGTCGCCCCGCCGGCATTATCATCCTTATCTTCTATCTCTGCGGATGCGCCGCTGTTCCGAAAACCCCAGAGGAGCAGAAACAACCACCCCCCCTTCAACAGATCCAGGAGTCAATGGAGGCGGGAGATCCTGAGAGCGCCCTTCGACAGTATCAAGACTATCTACAGGCTAATCCGGATTCGCCGGTAGATCGGCTACTGCTTGCCCGGCTGCTCCTGGCTGCGGACCATCCGGAGGAGGCAGAAAACGAGCTTGCACTGCTGATCGACGAATCGGGACCTTCCGTCGAAGTGCTCATCACCCTCAGTTATCTGGAGAGACTCAGAGGCAATCCGGATGGAGAGCGGCAGTTTCTCGAACGAGCTTTGGAAGTCGAGGAAGCCAACCCCATGGTCCTTGCCGCGCTGGGAACCCTTCACCTGGAGGCCGGGCATTACGAACGGGCGGCGGATTTGTTCCGGGGAGCCCTGGAAGCAAACCCGAAGGAACCGACAGCCCTGCGTGGGCTGGCAGCGGTGCTTCTGCATCGGGAAGAATACGGCGAAGCCATCGAAATCCTGGACAGAGCCATCGAGGCCGATCCAGGCAACGCCTTGAATTATGCCGATCGTGCCCGTGCGCGGGCTGCTCTGAAAAACACAGAGGCAGCGGTTCAGGATCTAAGCAGGGCGATCGAGTTGGATCCCGGGTTCTACTGGCACTACATCGACCGGGGCAGATTCTATCTGCAGCTCGGGCGGCTGGAGGACGCGGAAGCGGATTTCAGTCGGGCGATCGAGATCGATCCGGGGCTTTTCCTGCCGTACGTCTACCGAGCCGGCCTGTACGATCGACTGGATCAGCGATCCCGGGCCATCGCCGACTACCGGCGGGTCTTGCAGCTCAACCCCGAGTACATCTTCGCCCATGCGCCGTTGGCCGTCCTGCTCTACCTCGAAGAAAATTGGCAACCCGCCGCCGAGGCGTTTCAACAGGCCTACCTTCACGAAGCGGAGGTGCCCTCCTATGCCCTTCTGGCTGCCCTCAGCTGGATGCAGCTCGGGGAGCAGGAAAAAGCCGGGAATTACCTGAGTGAAAAACTCGGGGGTTTCCCTGAAGGCAGCTGGTCCACAGCGATCGCCCGCTATTTTCTGAATCCGGCACTGGAGGGGCGGACGATAGAGGCGGCCAACAGAGAGAAGAACAAATTGGTGCGGGGACAGATGCTGTTCTTCATCGCCTCCGCTCTGCTGCTTGAAGACAGGGTCGAGACCGCCCTGCGCTACCTGCTTTTGGTCAGAGAGATCGAAAGGCGGGATCTTCCGGAGAAGAGAATCGCCGAGGAACTCCTTCACAGGTACGGGTACCAGGACTAACGGGAGGCGGGACTGACATCTTGTTCTTTTCTCCGGAAACTGACACATTCTTAGCAACACGGAACAGGACAACTCAATGAACAGAGAAAATACGGGGAACGCGGACCAGGGTTCATCCAACAGCCAGACTAAGCACGGGCCGAACAACCAGGAAAACAGCCAGCTGACCAGCCGGCCGGACAGCGAAACCGTCACCCGTCTGCGGATCGGCGACAAGGAATTCATCCTGGTGGGCACGGCCCACGTATCCAAGGAGAGCGTGGAGGAGGTCCGGGAGATCATCCTCAAAGAAGAACCGGAGCGGGTCTGCGTCGAAATCGACGAAACCCGATACAACTCCCTGGTAAAGAAACAGCAGTGGCAGAGTCTGAACATCGGACAGGTGTTGAGAGAGCGAAAGGGCTTCCTGCTGCTGGCCAACCTCGTTCTTTCATCGTTCCAGCGCCGACTGGGCGTCGAGTTGGGCGTGGCCCCCGGAGAGGAGATGCTCACCGCCGTCCAGGTGTGCCGGGATCAGGGTATCGCCTTCAGTCTCTGTGACAGGGATATCCAGATCACGCTGCGTCGGGCCTGGACGCGCTCCAGCTTCTGGGGCAAGAACAAGATGCTCGCCGCCATGCTCAGCTCCGTCTTTACGCGGGAGAAACTCGACGCCGAGGAGATCGAGAGACTCAAAAGCAGGAGCACCTTTCAGAATATGATGGAGGAACTCGCCTCTTTCCTGCCGTCGGTGAAGGAGGTACTGATCGATGAACGGGATCGATATCTGGCCACCCGGCTTTACAACGCGGCGGGCAGAAAGATAGTGGCTGTGATCGGAGCGGGTCACGTCGAGGGAATCGTAAAGAATTTGCAGGCGCTTCGAGCCGGGACGCTGGAAAACGACACATCCGCTCTCGAGACGATTCCTTCGCGGAAGAAGATCTCCCGAATTCTTCCCTATCTGATTCCCGCGATCATCGTCGGGCTAATCGTGGCGGGCTTTTTCCGTTCGGGCTGGAGCCTGAGTCTTTCCATGATGTGGAAGTGGGTCCTGGTCAACGGCACGCTCTCGGCTATCGGCTCCCTGCTGGCTCTAGCTCACCCCATTACCATCGCCGCGGCATTTCTGGGCGCTCCGATCACCTCGTTGAACCCGACGGTAGGTGTCGGCCTGGTTACCGGCATTATCGAAGCCACCCTGCGCAAACCCCGGGTCACGGATTTCGAAAACCTCCCGGAGGATCTGCTCAGTTTCAGGGGGTTCTTCCGCAACCGGATCACCCACATTCTCCTGGTCTTTCTGTTTTCCAGCATCGGAAGCAGCCTGGGCACCTTTATCGGCATTCCCTATCTCACCTCTCTACTGCGCTGAATCTCATTCCCCCTCTTCCTCCTCGTCTGCCTGCCCCACGGAGCAACCCACCCGGGCGGCGCGCACCTTGTGTTTCTGTCCCGCTGCCGGTAGAATGACGCCATGGTCACAGAGGAAATGATCAAGCGGCTTCCCAAAGTCGAGCTCCACGACCATCTTGACGGGGGCGTGCGGCCGCAGACAATTATCGAGTTGGCAGAGAAATACAAGGTCAAGCTCCCGGAGAGGAATGCGGACAAACTGGCCGATTGGTTCCACAGGGGTGCGGATCGCAAAAACCTGGCCCTGTATCTAGAGGGGTTCGACACGGTACTCTCGGTTATCCAGACGGAGGAAGCCCTGGAACGGGTCGCCCGGGAGACGCTAGAAGACCTTGCCGCAGATAACGTGGTCTATGTCGAAGTTCGATTCGCACCGGTTCTTCACCTCCACGGCAACCTCAATCTGGAGAAGGTGGTGCAGTCGGTTTTGCGGGGTTTGGAGGCGGGAAAAGCGAAGACCGGCGTACAGTACGGCCTGATCCTCTGTGCCATGAGGGACCAGACCGTCAGTCTGGAGACAGCGGAGCTTGCCGTCGCCTTTCGTGAAAAGGGAGTGGTGGGATTCGATCTGGCCGGGGACGAATACGGTCACCCTCCGAAGAAGCATCTGGACGCTTTCGAGTTCATCCGGCGGATGAACTTCAACATCACCATCCATGCCGGGGAAGCCTTCGGCATGGAGTCGATCTGGCAGGCCATTCAATACTGCGGTGCCCATCGAATCGGGCATGCCACCCGCCTGCTGGAGGACATGTCGATCCAGGGCACCAGGATCGAAAAGATGGGCTCCCTGGCTCACTTCATCCGGGACAAGCGAATTCCCATGGAGATGTGTCTGTCTTCCAACATCCACACCGGGGCGGCGGCAACCCTGGACGAACATCCCTTCCCCATCTACTACCGCAACGACTTCCGGGTAGTTCTGTGCACCGACAATCGCCTGATGAGCAACACCACCTTGGGCAAAGAGCTTTTGCTGGCGGTCAATCATTACAACCTCGACCTTCGGGATCTGGAGAAGATCACCATCAACGCCATGAAATCCGCCTTCGTCCACTACGATGAGCGCATCCGCATCATCTTCGATATCCTGAAGCCCGGTTTCGCCCGTGTCCGGGATGAAATTACGTCTCTGTCGTAGCGGGATCAGGAACAATGATACCGGAAAAAGTACAAGCAGTATTGAATCGCCACGATCTACGAGCCATCGAGTTCGAGCCGGGCAGCACGCCTACCGCGGTGCTGGCGGCTGAAAAACTCGGAGTGGGTGTCGGCAATATCGCCAAGAGCCTCCTGTTCGTGGCCAAGGACGGACGCTACTTCATGGTTGTTTGTCCGGGGGATCGCAAAGTAGCCAACGCCAAGCTCAAGGCGGCGATCGGAGCGAAGACGCGTATGGCCGACGCGGAGCAGACCCTTGCCGCCACGGGTTTTCAACCCGGAGGCGTGTGTCCCTTCGGGGTAGAGGGGATCGAAATCCTGCTGGACGCTTCGCTGCAAAACTACGCTACGATTTATCCGGCCGCTGGCACGGACAGCTCCGGGGTGCCGATGAGTTTCGAGGAACTCCGGCGGATTACCGGAGGGCGGATCTGCGATTGCACACTTTGACAATTTGCCGTAAAAAGGGCAAGATTTGCCGCAACCCCGGGATGATTTGGGGATTGTGAGAAACAAGAGCGAGGAGGAGGTCCAATGGCCGATCTATCCGTTACCTATATGGGCATGCAGCTGGCCAATCCGATCATCGTATCCAGCTCGAGCCTGACCAACACCATAGAAAAGATCAAGCGTTGCGAGGATTCGGGAGCCGGTGCAGTGGTCTTGAAATCCCTGTTCGAGGAGCAGATCGAAGCCCAAACCGAGGAGATCGAAGAAGACGCCTGGCCCTACCCCCATCCGGAAGCCTTCGACTACGTCCGGCAGATGGGCATGCGGCTGGGACAGGACGAGTACCTCAAACTCATCAGAGATGCCAAGAAGGCCGTCAGCATTCCGGTGATCGCCAGCCTGAACTGCATTACCCCGAAGTGGTGGAACAGCTACGCCGCCGAAATCGCCGCCGCCGGTGCCGATGCGATCGAGCTGAACATCGCCATCCTTCCCACGGATCCCAAACACACTGTGGAGGAGATCGAGAAGACCTTCGTACGCATCATCGAGGGGATTCGCCGCAAGGTCGAGCTACCGATCGCAGCCAAGATCGGTCCCTACTTCACATCCCTTCCCCAGATCACCCGAGAGCTGCGCCGCGCCGGTGCTGCAGCCCTGGTGCTGTTCAACCGCTTCTACCAGCTGGACATCGACATCGAGAAGATGGAGCTTACTCCGGGCTATCATCTGAGCTCTCCCGACGAGATCTACCTTCCCCTGCGCTGGGTGGCGATCCTGTCCACCCAGGTGGGCTGCGATCTGGCCGCCTCCACGGGAATCCACGACGGAAAGGCCGTAATCAAACAGCTGTTGGCCGGAGCCCAGGTCGTTCAGGTCTGTTCGCACCTCTACCAGAAGGGAATGGGGCGGATCAAAATCCTGCTGGATGAGCTGTCCGCCTGGATGGACAAGCACGGATACGGGTCGATCGAAGAGTTCCGCGGCAAGATGTCAATGGAGGTCAGCGAGAAGCCCGAGTACTACGAACGGCTGCAGTACATCAAGGTTTTCGTGGGATTGGAATAGAAACAAGGGGTTCGACACCGCCCCCGCAAGCTATCAGCCAACCATCTTCCGCGGCAGGAGGGGGCTGATGCGGGTGACGATCTCGTAGTTGATGGTGCCGGCCCACTCGGCCATGGTCTCCGCGCTGATCTGTTCCTCTCCATCCCGTCCCAGCAGTACCACCTCTTCTTCTAGACTTGCCTGGGGAATGTCGCTGATATCCACCATGGTCAGGTTCATGCACACCCGTCCGATCACCGGTGCACGCTTTCCCCGGATCAGCACGTAGGCGGCATTTCCCAGCTTGCGATCGTAGCCATCGGCGTAGCCCACCGGCAGCACCCCGACCCGGATCGGGCGGGTAGCCCTATAGGAACAGCCGTAGCCGATATAGCTGCCCTCGGGAAGAGCCTTGATCTGGACAATGCGGGTTTTCCAGGTGAGCACAGGCCGCAGGTCGGGAACCGGCCGCTGTCCGAGCAGTGTTGAGAGGTAGGTTTCCCGGGAAGGCCAAAGCCCGTAGATGCCGATGCCGACGCGAACCAGGTTGAAGTGGGTCTTGTCGAAGAGGATCGCAGCCGCCGTAGCTGCGGTGTGGGTGTACTCCGTCCGCACCTTCAGGCCGTCCAGAATCTCGAGTACCTGCTGAAAGCGATCGAGTTGGGATTGGGCGTAGTCGTGGTTCAGGGTATCCTCGATGTTGGCGAAGTGGGTGGATACCCCCACCAGCCTGGCCTCCGGTACGGCCTGCAGCTGTTCGACAAACCCTTCGACCTGCTCCGGCAGCACCCCCTGACGACCCGTACCGGTTTCCACCTTGAGGTGCAGCCGGGCCGGGCCGGTGTTCGCGAGATCCAGGCGGGCCAGCGCCTGGAGGGTTTCGCGGTTGTATACCGTGAGATCCAGGTTGTGCCGAACCGCTTCCTGGAGTTCGCTCAGGGGTACGTGTCCGAGAACCAGGATGGGGCGCTTCTCCCCGAGCTCCCGCAGCTGGACTCCCTCTTCAAGAGAATTGACGGCAAACCAGTCCGCAGAACGAAACAATGGAACCATCTGCTTCACACCGTGGCCATAGGCGTTGGCCTTGACCACGGCACAGAGGGTCGTATCTCTTTTCAATCCCCCACGCAGCTCCCTCAGGTTGTGTTCCGGAGCTTCCCGATCCAACTCGATCCATACCAGAGTGCGCATAACCCTTGCAGGATACATGCAAGAGGGCACGCTTATCAACAGAGGGAACTTCGGCTATACTTGGGGGCCTTGATTTGTCACGAGTCAATCAAACCCCGAATCTTTTTCGAATAATAGGGGAAAGCGTGTCAGAGACATCGGATCTGCAATCCATCTGGTTCTCGGAACAGAGCGAGACGGTGAATATAATCGATCAACGCCACCTCCCCCACCGGCTGGTGATCGAGGAGATAGACGATCTCCAGCGGATGTGTACCGCGATCCGGGAGATGCATCTGCGGGGGGCGCCGCTGATCGGCGTAGCCGCCGCATACGGTATGTACCTGGCCTGCCGCCAGGCCGAAGGCGCCGGAACCGCAGATAGTTTGGAGGCGGCGGCCGCGCTACTTTTGGCCACCCGCCCCACCGCGGTCAATCTGGCCTGGGCGGTGGAACGCCAGCTGAAAGCCTTACGGATCATCGACGACCCGAGGCAGCGGATCCCCCGGGCACTGACTACCGCCCGGAAAATCGAAGGGGAAGATATCGACAGTTGCCGTCGGATCGGAGAACACGGGGTCGCTCTGATCGAGGAAATCCACAAAGCAAAAGTGAAGACCGTCAATATGCTGACCCACTGTAACGCCGGCTGGCTGGCCTGCGTACGCCACGGAACGGCTACGGCTCCGATCTATGAAGCGCACCGTCGGGGCATACCGCTTCACGTCTGGGTGGACGAAACCCGGCCCCGGAACCAGGGCGCTCGCCTGACTGCCTGGGAATTGGCCCGGGCCGGCGTTCCCCATACGGTGGTCGTGGACAACGCCGGCGGTCACCTGATGCAGCACGGTCGGGTGGACCTGGTGATCGTGGGCTCGGACCGCACCACCCGCACCGGGGACGTGGCCAACAAGATCGGCACCTACCTCAAGGCTCTGGCGGCCCTGGACAACGGTATTCCCTTCTACGTTGCCCTGCCCTCCTCGACAATCGACTGGGAGCTCCGCGACGGGATCACCGAGATCCCCATCGAGGAACGGAATCCCCGGGAGGTCGGTTTCGTGGCGGGTGCGCTGAAGGAAGGTGGGGAGATCACCGAAGTAGGCATCCTGCCCCGGAACACCCCGGCGGCGAACTTCGCCTTCGACGTTACCCCCTCCCGCCTGGTAACGGGACTCATTACCGAGCGAGGGATCTGTGCCGCCACGGAGCAGGGTATCGCCGCGCTGTTTTCATAAAATGTGGACTCGAATCAAACGCCCCCGTTCAAAGACACACTACTTCAGGTACTCTTCCAGGGATAGGTCCAGATCCCAGTACATGGTCTTATAGAACTCCTGGGGCAGGTGGGACAACCGGCTCACACCGATCACCGAGGCGTCCCGCTGGGTGACGTGTTCCTTCAGGGCAATTGCCTGGATCGATCTGTAGGCCAATCCGGATTCACCATCCAGAGCCTGGGCATCCACTTCGGTAACTCCGCTGTAGCGATCCACCTGATAGGGATCGATCGATACGAGATACCCCTTCACGAAGGATTTTCCGCTTTGACGAAGACACTGAAGCGCCGTCTGGACCAGCTGTCCAACCGCCTCGTGTTCGAAATGCTCATAGGCCTTGGAATGTCGGTCCGGAGAAACCACGATCGTGGGGCTGAATCCTTCCAAAACTTCGATCAGTCTTTCAACCAGCTGATCCTCCCCGCCCCAGCCGCGGATGACTTCTTCTGGGGGAACTTCGTCTCTCTTCGTGTTGTAGGGTCGATTCTCCAGACCCCAACGGATGTACATCTCCGAGCCCAGAACCGACAGGGCCCGGGTAGCTTCCACCACCCGTACCTGGGACAGCGCCCCGCCGGTGAGATCCCGAGCCGGATAGATGTCTCCCACCTTTCTCTGCGGATACAGATCCAATCCCGATTCTCCGTCGGTAAACAGCAGAGTGACGATCCGCTTGTTCGATCGGGAAGCCCTGGCCATCAGGGAACCGAAATCGAGGCTCTCATCGTCCGGATGGGCATGGATGAACAGGATATCCGCCCTGAAATACTCGGGCGGGCGACCGGGAGGAATAACCCGGACCTTGACTCTGCGGATCTCCGGTACGGATCTGGCTGTGGTAAAACTCAGGCCTTCCAGAGGGTTGATCCCATTGTTCCGCATCGTCGCCGGGACAAGGTTTGCGAGAACGGAAGCCTGGAGTACAGGCGGCTGTTGGCTGGCGCGGTGTTGGGCCAGTGTCGATGCTTCCTCCCTGACCGGAGCGGCATCGACTGACCGTGGCACAGGAACCTGCGCGGTTGTCTGGACCGACGGTTCGCTGGCCGGAACCGTTTTTCTGGCGGGCATCGGCTGAGAGACCGCGACTTTCCGGCCGGAAGGGTTCCAATCTTCACTTACATTCGGCGGACGTTGAATTTCCGTCCTGGTGGGGACAGAGCTTTCGATCGCCGCCGCGGTTCGGGGACTGATTCGTTCGGTCGGGGTCGTTTGACTGGTCGTTTGCCTGGTAGAGTAAGCCGCCTTCGCGATCGCGACTTCCGTGGGCTTCAGCTGCTGAGGTTTCTGTGGCTGAGGCCTCTGCACCACGGGCTTCTGTTTCGGGGCTGCGGACTCCCGGATCGCCGGCCGCTCAAGCGAAACCGCCACTGACCTGCCCTGTGGAGGCGCAGGTTCCGGAACTACCGGCTCTTGCGCTGCAACATCCACGATCCGCTGCTCCCGGACTACAGTCTCGGCCTCTTCCAGCCGGACCTCCTCCGCGCTCGGCCCGCTGAAGAGCCTGCGAAGCCTCTGGTTTAGTGTAATCCGTTCCGGTGAAAGCTCTGCGGCTAAACCGCTGTCCGGCTGCTCGCTGCTCTGCTCTGTGCTTGTCAGCACCGAACCGTGTTGACCGGCGCTCTGCAGCTCTGCGGCCTTGGCCAACAGCATCTTGTCTTCCGGAACCACAACACCGGCCTGTTTGAAGAGGATCGAGAGGGCCAGCAATAATGCCACGATGGGAAACTGCCAGACAAAGACAGGCTTTCCCGGAATCGGGGATGATTGCTCCCGGATCGAAGCATCCTTGAACATGAGCCTGTAAGGTCCGAAAATGATCCGATCATCCTGTTTCAGCAGCTTCTGCTGTCTGGGCACACCGTTGACGATGATCGATGAATCCGAATGCAGATGGGCCTGGCCCTGATGGTAATCGACGCGGAATCGTGCCCGGGAGTCCGCAACATCGGGGAGCAGCAGATCGGCGCGCCCGGCAGCTGCCACTACCACCGGGTAGTAGTCGAAATTGTGCAGACCCAGATCTCCATCCCGGCCACGGACCTGAAGCTGGAGGTTGAAGTATCGGGTCGGCGGCACTTTGGTTCTCTGCACCGCCTTCAGCCAGTTATAGATTTTCCCCAAGGTCATGGCTACCAGGGTCAAACCCACGACGAGAAAAATCCAGGAAACAGATACGAGAACTCCCCGTCGGAGATTATCCATGATGACGGTTTCCCGATCGCTTCCCCTCAGGTCCAGACCGCCCTGGCCGGCCGCGCTCCGTATCTGGATCGTGTTTCCATCGCGCTGCGCAGTCGCCTCCGACCGCTGCGTTACCACCGGTTCTGTCCCCCTGGGAGGTTCATCCAACTCGGCGAACACGGATGCCAACGGTCCAAAGACAAACAGTGCAAGGAGAACAAAGGCCGGGAGCAAAAAGGATAATTTGTCTTTACCAATGCGTAATGTCATGACTGAAATCCGGTTCTGGCCGCCTCTGCCAGGGAAGAAACCGGGAAGCAGAAGCCGGGGAGCTTCACATTTTTTTCTTTCGGAGGAGGAGAAATTAGCCGGGAAAAACCCATTTCCTGCACAGCTTTGATGCGTCGATCCAGATGCCCCACGGGATGCACCTCCCCGGCCAGGCTGATCTCCCCGACAATGGCTGTAAGCGAAGGAATCGGCTGACTGATTCGGGCCGAGTACAGGGAAAGACAGAGGGACAGATCGACCCCGACTTCGCTGATACGTATCCCGCCCCCGACGTTGACGTAGATATCCTGATCGGACAAGCGAACCTTCAGGTGCTTTTCCAGCACCGCGGCCATGCGGGAAACCCTTGCCGAGTCGATTCGTTCTGAAAAAACCCTTGAGACACCGCCCTTGGCCGGCACGACCAGACTCTGGATCTCCACCAGGAGGATTCGGGATCCTTCGTACACCGGCGCCACGGCTGTCCCGGGCGGCTGCTCTCCTACCCGATTGGAGAGAAAAACCGATGCCGGATTTTCTACCTGATGCAGCCCCTTATCCCCCATCTCGAAGATTCCGATCTCATCAACAGACCCGAAGCGGTTTTTCGCGCAGTGGAGAATGCGGATTTCGGCGCTGCCGGAATCGAAGTACAGGACCGTGTCCACGATGTGCTCCACGACCTTGGGCCCCGCTATGTAGCCCTCCTTGGTCACGTGCCCCACCAGGAACAGGGCTGCTCCGTGTGACTTCGCCCAGTCGATCAACTCCTGGGCACAGAGCTTGATCTGATTCACCGTCCCGGGCACGCTGCCGATATCCTCGGAATACACGGTCTGGATCGAATCCAGGATCACCACGATCGGCTTGACGTTCTGGCAGACCCGCAGCAGGGCGGAGAGCTCGGTTTCCGAGAATATCTCAATCCTGTCACTCTGGACTCCCAGCCGGTCGGCCCGCAGACGGATCTGCGCCGGGGATTCCTCCCCGGAGATGTAGAGAACGCGCCCCCCGCTCTGGATCCCCGCCGCCAGCTGCAGCATCAGCGTCGATTTGCCGATCCCCGGCTCTCCGGCCAGCAGTGCCACCGAACCCTTCATGATCCCCCCGCCCAGAACCCGGTTCACCTCCCCCAGCCCGGAGTCCAGCCGCAGGGCTTCTTTGGTCTCTATGGAGGACAGGGGCTGGGGAAAGCTGTCGGCCCGCTCCCTGCTCTTCCTGCCGGAGGAGCTCTGCAGCGACTCCTGGAAGCTGTTCCAGCTTCCGCATTCCGGGCAGCGACCCAGCCATTTCGGTTCCTCGTGCTGACAGACGGTACAGAGAAACGTTGTTTTGCCCTTGGCCTTGGAAATGTGCCTCATCCTCCTCTAGTTATTTGATCGGCAGAGACACCTCCGGGGACTAGGGAAAACCCACAAGGGATTCCAGCTCATACAAGGCAAGCTCAAAGGAATACTCCCGCTCCGACAGCGCCAGCCGTTTTAACAGCAGGGCGATCCGGGCCATACCCCACTGCTCCCGAATCAGCAGCTCCTGCTCGAATGCTCGGCCGGCGTTTTTTTCCTCTTCCTCGGCCTGGGCCGCTGCTGCTCTGGTCTCCTGCAGCTCGGCCCATCGTAGCTCGAGCGCTTCAACGGCCTGCCTGGCTTGCAGACGGATCTGCTTGCTCAATAGGTCTATGGCAAGCTGACTGGCGCTCAGCGCCTCCTCGGCCTGGCGAATCTTGTGCCCCGAACGGCCGGCATCGAATAGCGAGCCTTGAGTGCCCACCCCTGCTAACAGATTGAGATTCCAGGCGTCTGCCCAACGGGGTTCGCTCAGAGGGATCGTCTGCCCGGAAAGCTCGAAGGAAAGATTGATAGACAGGTCCGGACGAAAGTTTACTCCGCCTTGGATAAGCTTGAGATTCGCCCGGGCCTCTTCCCGATTCAGCCTCGCCTTTTTCAGGGATGGTGAGCTTTCCAGAGCATTTTCCTTCAGCTCCGTTTCGGAGATTCCGGGATGTTCACTTCGAAACCCCGAGCTCAGCTCGAGATTCTCCGGATCCAGACCCGTGTACACGGCAATCGTTTCCAAAGCGGTCGCGTATGCCTGCTCGGCCTGGACGATCCGCCGCTTCATCCCTGATATTTGAGCCTGGATCTCCAAAACCGACAGCCGGTTCACGGTTCCCAGCTCGAAGGCTCTCTTTCTATCCTCTTCGATCTCTCCGAGAATGTCCAGAATCTGCTGCAACGGGCCCAGCGAATCCCCGGCCAGCACGCCCGAAAAGTAGGCTGCATGCAGATCCTGCTGCATCTGCCGTTGTCGCTCGGTAAACTCCGCCCTGGATGTTTCCAGCTCCAGGCCGGCCAGCTGCACGGAGCTCTTGAGCTTGGCCCAGGTGTAGAGGGGCTGGCTCAGCTGCAGGGAGAGCTCGAAGTAGCCGCTGGGCTGATCCTCAGGAAACGTCAGTGGAGTGGCAGGTATGGGTGGCGATTTCGAAATATCTCCGGGTTGTACCGTTATTGTTAGCGGAGGGTGAGCCATATAACCCCCCACCGCTTCAAAGGTCAGCTCGGGACCCATGCGGCTTCGAGCCTCGGCCACAGCCAGGCCGGCTCTTTTCACAGTGCTTGCCTGGAGCATCAGGATTTCACTGTGCTCCTCGGCCAATTCCAGAGCCTTCGCGAAGCTCAAGTCCTCGGCCCCGACACCCATCGACGTCCAGAACAAACCTGTGTAGAGACACAGGCCCAGAAGGACCGACCGCATTGCGACCCTCATGGCGTTCGCTTCCGGATGCGGGATTCCACCAGCCAATAGATCGTGGGGATGAGGATCAGGGTCACGAAGCTGGAGGTCAGCAGTCCCCCCACCACCGCCCGTCCCAGCGGAGCCCTCAGCTCCGAACCGGCCCCCACACCGATGGCCATGGGAAGCAGACCGAAGATCGTGGTGAAGCTGGTCATCAGAATCGGTTTGAGACGGGTCTTTCCCCCCCGGATGATCGCCTCCCTGACAGAGAGACCCCGGGCCTGGAGCCGATTCATGTAATCGATCAGGACAATGGCGTTGTTGACCACGATCCCCACAAGAAGGATCGCGCCGATGAAGCTCATCAGGCTGAAGGTCGTTCCAGTCACCACCAGAGCGCCAACCAGCCCGATGATGCAGAAGGGCACTGAAAACATGATGATCAACGGATGGAGAAGACTTTCGAACTGGGAGGCCAATACCATATATACCAGGGCGACGGCCAGGATCAGGACAAAGAACAGGCTGCGGAAGGATTCCTGCATCTGCTGGTAGGAGCCGGCGTAGGAGAGTTCCAGTCCGGGGGGAACCGGACCCAATCCGGATACCGCTTCCTGCAGCTCTTCCATGATCCGATTCAGGGGCCGTTCACCGGTCAGGGCTCCAGTGACCTCGATGATCCGCGTCCTGTTTTCCCGCTCGATCGTCAGTGGTCCGCTTCCCTGCACCACCTCCACGACATTCTCCAGGGGGATCATCTCCCCCAGGGGACTGACAAAGAACAGCTTCTGTACTCCCTGCAGGGAGTTCCTGTCTCCCTCTTTGAGAATCACATACA
>Ga0315554_1001133_pt1 | contig 15791 bp, 9 predicted proteins | sample SalMarSW160370MG_FD_202114 | JGI IMG/M metagenome (GOLD analysis project Ga0315554, IMG submission 202114) | Salt marsh sediment microbial communities from the Plum Island Ecosystem LTER, Massachusetts, United States - Salt Marsh Sediment SW1603-70 ... | reverse complement strand
AGTGGGGCATGTCCTATGCCTCGTGGCGGCCGGGGCTATACTCAAGCCCCGACGGCGATCTTTCGCTGGCGCAAGTGGTACAGATCGGCGCGAACTGGGTCAGCGTGATCTCAACCCAGTATCAGGACAACATTGCTTCCACAACGATTGGCCCGCGAGAGGGCACGCCCACCGACGATGATGTGATCCACGCCATCCGAACCGCCCACAGCCTGGGATTCAAAGTGATGCTCAAACTCCACCTGAACCTTGCTGGGGATGCAGGCCACTGGCACGGCGAGATCGGACAGGCCTTCACCAGCGAGGCGCAATGGCAGGCCTGGTTCACGTCCTATACCACATTCATCCTCCACTACGCCGACCTGGCCCGTACGGAGGGAGTGGACCTATTCTGCGTGGGCGCGGAACTTTCAGGGACTCAACACCGCGAATCGGAGTGGCGGGGTTTGGTCAGCGCTGTGCGCGCTCACTACCCAGGGCCTCTCGTATACGGGGCCAACTGGGGCGCGGAGGTCGGCATCACCTGGTGGGACGCCGTGGACCTCATCGGCGTGAGCGCGTACTACGAACTGGCGGACAACACAAGCCCGACTCTTGCAGAGCTCAAGGCCGCGTGGCAGCCCGTGGTCAGTACACTTGCCGCTCTATCGGCAACGTGGGGCAAGAAAGTCATCTTCACCGAAATCGGCTACACAAGTCTGGACGGCACCGCCCAGTACCCCTATGCATATGACTTTGGCTCGCCGATAGACCTGCAGGAGCAGGCGGACTGCTATGAAGCGATGCTCGAGAGCGTGTGGAACCAGCCGTGGTTTGGGGGCGTGTTCTGGTGGAACTGGCTTACGGACCCCTTTGCAGGCGGGCCGTGCGACGACGACTACACGCCGCATGACAAGCCTGCGGAAGACGTGCTCCGCGCCTGGTACGGCGCGCCGCCTCGTCCCGAACCCACGCCCAACCCACAGCCGAACTACGCGGTGACCATGCCCATCTACACGGACGCGCGGGCCTCCGGTTGGGATGACTGGTCTTGGAACGCCACAATCAACTTCGCAGCGACGGACCAGGTGTACAGCGGCACGAAGTCAATCAGGGTTACGCTGGCACCGTGGGGAGGGCTGTCACTCTGGCACTATGAGTGGAACCCTGGCCCCTATTACTATCTGGAGTTCTATGTCCGCAGCGCCGGGCCGGAACAGGCCCACGTCACGGCATGGTTTGAGGACGCGGATGACGTTCCTCGCCGCCAGCGTCCAGCGGATGACTGCCGCTACACGGACGGCGGCACGCTGGATGTGGGCGTGTGGAAACACGTGCGGATTCCGCTAGTCGACCTGGATGCCGACTACGGGACGCTGGAGCGGCTTTCGCTGCAGAACTGGAGCGACGAGACCGTAACCTTCTGGGTGGACGAAATCCGGCTGGTGGGCGCACAGGAACACGCAACTACCGTCGTTCAGGGCCGCTAGACGGGAATCTGCACCTGTCACCGCGAAGCCTGGGCAGCCTACCTGTGCTCGCTAACGGCTGCAGTTTGGCCCCCCCGTCAACGGGTTCGCGGGGAACCCAGAGGCCTGTCACAGTTGCAAGGGCGATGCATTTCCAGCGAGTTTCTGCCTGGAGCGGCGCCTGCTCGGCAACAGAACGCCTTCAGAAGCGACAGGCTGTCCGAAATGCATCGCCCCTACCGTTTCTCTAACCGAGCAGCACCATCCCCGCCACGTAGGGCAGCAGCGCCAGCAGCGCCATGAGGGGGTGTCCTTGCCGCGTGGCGTTGTGCCTGTCCCAGTCGAACAGGTGGATGGCCAGTGCGAAGGCCAGCACTCCGCCCGCGAGCAGGATGACCACCGACCACACCGGGCTTACAGTCGTGGCCTGGCCCAGGGCCAGGCCCTGAAACGCCTGCAGCGCATAGGTGGGAGGGAGGAGCAGGGCAATCCTGCCGAACGCGGCCGGCAGCATGGAGAGGGGCACCATCATGCCGCTGATGAGCATGGAGGGCAGGTAGAGCATCTGCGACCAGAGCACGGTCACCCGCGTGTTGGCCGTTATCACCCCAATCAGCGAGCCCAAGCCCGCGCACACGAAGGCCGTGAGCAGGGCAATCAGGGCGAAGGCTCCCCAGTTCGTCACGGGCGCGGCGTCGAACAGCGGGGTCCCCGTCGCGGCGATGATGGCGGCGACGATGAGCGCGTGGAACATAGTGGTCAGCGCGGGGATGCTCAGGATGGACACCGCGGGCACGCCGTTGATTTTGAAACTGCGGAAGATGCCCGCCTCGCGCGCCTCGACCAGCGGGCTGGGCAGGCCGAGGATGGTGGCCGAGAGGACGCCGAAGACGACCATGGCCGGAATCATGGTTTCCTTGAACAGCGGGTTTATCTGCGTCATCATCAGCCCCATCATGGCGTAGAAGCCCAGCGGGAACAGATAGTTCAGCATCAGCAGGTTCTTGTTGCGCAGTCCCGTGCGGAACTCGAAGGAGAAATGGTTGGCAAAGGCTCTCATCGGTCACCTCCCGTGCCGGTGATTTCCAGGAAGCGTTCTTCCAGAGACGGGCGCTCCACGCGCAGGTCTATCAGCGGGTCGCCGTGGGCTTCGACGTAGGCGATGATGGCGGCCACGGTCGGCCCGACGTCGGTGCTGTAGTAGATGGCGTAATCGTCTTTGGAGGTCTGCTGGCTGACGCCTGGAAAGACAGCGTCGGCGTTGGACAGGCTGCCGCCTTCGGTGCGGACGGAAACTTTTGTGAAGCCGCCGCCCGCGGCGGTCAGTTCGCGTGGGCTGCCCGTGGCGACGATGTTGCCGCGCAGCAGAATGGCGACGCGGTCGGCTAGTTTCTCGGCTTCCGCCATGTCGTGGGTTGCCAGCAGGACGGTCGTCCCGGCGTCTTTCAGTTCGGATACGAGGCCGTGGAGTTCTGCGCGGGAGGCGACGTCCAGCCCGGCGGTGGGTTCGTCCAGGAAGAGGACGGGCGGGTTGTGGGCTATCGCCAGGGCCAGCGCCAGGCGCCGCTTCTGGCCGGTGGAGAGCATGTAGTATTGCGTGGACATCTTCTCCGCAAGCCCCAGGCGCTGGAGCAGGTCGGGGCGCGGCGGGACATCGTGATAGGCGCAGAAGAAGTTCATCGCCTCCGATACGGTCATGCTGTCCGGCAGGCCCGACGTCTGCAACTGCACGCCGATGGTGTCGCGGAGTCTGCGCGATTCGCGGGCGGGGTCCACGCCCATGACGCGCAGCGAGCCGCCATCGGGCGCGCGCAGCCCCTCCAGGCTCTCCAGCGTGCTGGTCTTGCCCGCGCCGTTGGGCCCCAGAAGGCCGAAGATTTCGCCTCGATGCACTTCGAAACTGATGTCATCTACGGCCACGAAGTCGCCATAGACCTTCCGGAAGTCCTTCGCCGTTATGACTGCATCGTTCATGTTCACCTCCAGTTCTCGATGTGGGGATTGCAGCGTGTGGAAAACGAGGCACGAGACGTATCCGTGGGGCACAGCAGTGATTCCCCCTACCGGCCCGGTCGCCTGCGACCCTCCAGAACCCTCGCCAGCACGCGGTGCAATTCGGAGAACTTGACTGGCTTGTTGATGACGGCATCCACCTCTTCGGGAGCGCGCTGTTCGGCTTCCACCTTGCTGCCCCAGCCCGTCAGGAGAATGACGGGCGTTTCGGGCGAGCGGGTCTTTATCGCGCGGGCCACCTCGCGCCCTGTCACCTGGGGCATCCCCAAATCGGTGATGACCAAATCCACCGCCTCGGGCTGGAAGCGGTCGATAGCCTCCTGGCCGCCCAATGCCGTGATGACCGAGTGCCCGCCCCGCGACAGCATCCGTGACACCACTCTGAGAACAATCTCCTCGTCGTCCACAAGCAGAATGGTCTGAGGCGGCACCTTCGGGACGCCGCCGTCTGTCTCCAGGGACAGCGCCTCTTCGCTCAAGGGCAGTCGCACGAGGAAGGTGGTGCCCTGTCCCAGTTTGCTCTCGACGTCGATGGACCCGCTGTGACGCTGGACGATGCCGTAGCAGACGGCGAGGCCCAGTCCCGTGCCCTGGGTGCCTTTGGTGCTGAAGAACGGCTCGAAGAGACGGCGCTTCACGTCTTCGGACATCCCGACGCCTGTATCCGACACGGTAAGAAGAGCGTGATTGGCGCGGCGCTCCGTGCGAATAGTGAGGGTGCCGCCGGTGGGCATCGCGTCCACGGCGTTGAGGATGAGGTTGGTCAGCAGGTCTCGCAGGGCGCTGACGTCCCCGTGAACGGGGGGCAAGTCGCTCAGGCGTGTCTCGATGTGGATGACTGCGCCGTGCTCCTGGGGAATGTCGCGCCAGCGAGGGCGGGTGAGGTCCACCGCGTCCGCGACGACTGTGCTCAGGTCGGCAGGGCCGAACGGTTCGCTGGTGTCTCTCGGACGGTAGAACTCGCGCAGGCGTGCCACGATGGCCCCGGCTGCCAGCGCTGCGCGGCGTGCTCGTTCCACGTCGGAGCGCACGTCCTCCGGGAGTACGGGGTTCTCCAGCACCAGTTCCAGATAGCCGAGAATCGGCGTCAGCACATTGTTGAAGTCGTGGGCAATCCCCGAAGCCATCTGGCCCAGAGCCTGGAGTCGCTCCGTGCGCATGGCCTCTTCCTGGGTGACTTTCAGTTGTTCATACGCGCTCTGCAAGTCGTCGTACAAACGTGCATTCTGGATTGCGATGGCAATCTGAGAGGCAACCGTTTCCAGCATGCGCTGGTCTCCCTCCGTGTAGGCATTGGCGACGATGGACTCCACGTTGATGACGCCGATGACCTTGTCGCCGATGCGCAGGGGGACGCACAGTTCCGAAACGATGTCTTCGCGAACGGGAAGATAGCGCGGGTCGTCGGGCGCGTTCGCCGTGCGGACGCTTTCGCCGTGCTGTGCCACCCAGCCCGTGATGCCGCGTCCCAAGCGAAGGTTGTATGCTCGGATGCGTGCCTCCTCTGCCTTGATGAAATCGGCGTCCTGGCCCTTCTCGCTCAGCGCGAAATTGCTCAACTCGCCGGTGGATTCGTCAATCAAGAGCACCGAGCCGTGGTCGAAGCCCAATATCTCCGCCAATGCGTCAACGATTTCCTGCGCCAGGCTTTCCGGCGTGTGCAGGCGCTGCAGCCTCTGGCCAATCTCATACAGCATGCCCAGTTCTCTTAGGCGGCGCTGCGCCTGCTCGTACAGGAGGGCGTTCTCCATCGCCATTGCCGACTGACTGGCAAACATGGCCAAGAGTTCGGCATGGTGCGCCGCATAGGTGCCGGGCGTTGCGCTGTCCACGTTGATGAACCCAATGACCTCGCCGCGAACGACGATGGGTGCCGCGGCCCAGGAGCGCAGCCACTCCAGCCCCTCCACCTTGAGCCAGTTCGGGTCGTCCCAGGTGTCGGGAATATACCACTGCTTCTGGCTCTCTATCATTGTGCGGAGGTTGGGCACGTCCTCCACCATGAAGAAGGCGCTCTCGGCAGCCTTCCTGGCCTGGAACTTCTCGTATCCCCTCAGGCGGCTGAGGGTCACGCGCCCCTCCTGGAGCAGTTGAATGTTGGCGGCATCATAGGGAACCAGCCGCTCCAAGAGTACCAGAATGCGATCCAGAATCTCATCGGTGTCGAGACTGCTGGACAGGACCATTCCGGCGTCGCGCAGCGTTTCTGCGATGACACGTTGTTCCTGCGCTTCTGCGTACAGCCGCGCGTTTTCCAGCGCCACAGCGGCCTGGTTGGCAAACTGCTCCAGCACCTCGGCATGGCGCTCCGTGTAGATGCCGGGCACCGTGCTGTCTACATTGAGGAAGCCCACCACCTCGTCGCGAACGACGATGGGTGCCGCGGCCCAGGAGCGCAGCCAGCGCGCCGAAGCACCTTCCGGGACATACCACCGCGGCTCTGCGCGGACATCGGCGACGAAGGCGGGCTTTCGGGTTCTCGCCATATCCATGTTGATGGCGCACTGCTCCAGTGGAAGGCGGATGTCATTGAGGTTCACGTCCGGGGCAATCTTTTCATACCCCCGACTGAGGATGACCCGCAGCATGCCATCCTGAACCACTTGGATGTTGGCGGCATCGCACGGCACCAACTGCGACAGGCCCAGCAGGATGCGCTCCAGAATCTCCTCGTAGTCCAGGGTGCTGACCAGCGCGACAGCCACCTGGCGCAGGGATTCCGACATTCTCTGCGCCTCCACCGTCTCTGCGAATAGGTTGGCGCGTTCCAGCGCCACCGCGCCATAGCGAACCATGGACTGCAAAAGGTCCAACTCAGACGGCAAAAGGGGGCCGCGCTCTGTGGTGTTCAGCAGCATCAGTCCCAGAATCTGGCCTCGAACCGCCAGCGGAGCCAATAGAAGCGAGCGGATGCCTGCTGATTCCAGCAGACCAAGAACAGGGGCCAGGCGTGCGTCTGTTCGAACATCCTCTATCGGCACAAGGGTTCCGCTGGACTCGAACTGCTCTGCCCATGGGAACGCGAGAATCTCGTCACAGAATGTGTCCGCTTCCCCTGTTTGGGGTGACAGGCCGCCGATGATCAGACTCATGCCGTCGCTATCCTCGTCGCGCTCCAACGCGGCGCAGGACTGCACCCTGAACGCTTCGACGATTTCGCCGGACAGCGTCTGCAGAACCCGGCGAGCGTCCAGCACGCTGGCCAAGTCCTCGCTGACGCGGTTGAGGACGAGAACGTGGAGCAGGCGCTCGTGGACCTGCTCCAGCAAACGCATTCTGGCGATGGCGAGGGCCAGCACGTTGGCCGCGCGCTCCAGTGTGTTGATGTCCTCCGGTGAGAAGGGACGCTTCTGTGAATGGGTCACCACCAGAGTGCCCACCTTGTGCCTGGCGGCTACCAGAGGCAACGCCACGGCGGACCGTATGGCGAACTCTGCGTGGAGCCTTGGGTTGAAATAGGGGCTTTTCGGCAGGTCTTCAATCACCAGGGGGTGTCCCCTGGAAAGAGCGGCCAGGCTGATGCTGGGGCCCTCATTCTCGGCAAGGGGAGGCAGGGATTTGAACTTTTCGTGCTCAACAACGGGCCCGCTGGCGGCGGCGAAGGTTAGTTGCCCCTGGTCCCACAATGTGATGTAGCAGCCATCGGCTCCCACAAGGCCGCCTACCCTGTCCGCAGAGGCCTTGAGGAGTTTCTCCATGTCCGTTTCGGACGCTGAAATCCTGGAAACGTCTGCCAGGGTGTTCAGTTCCGAAATCTGATTCCGCATTTGCGACTCGTCGCGCTTTTGGCGTGTCAGGTCGTGGGCGATGGCCAGAAAGGTGGGCGCTGCACCTCCAATACGCGCCAGACTCACATCCACCGGAATCGTGCTGCGGTCGGCGCGCTGCATCAGGGCCTCGAAACGGATGACCTGGTCGGCACGACTTTGCTTGAGATATGCCTTCAGCGCGGCTTCGGCTCTGGCTTCTTCCCTTTCCGTTGACACAATGCGCCAAAGCGGCACCCCCGCAAGTGCCCCGGGACGGTAGCCCGAATCCTGCTCTGCGTGGGTGCTGGCCTGGCGCACGATGCCCTGACGGTCGCAGAGGAAAATGGCGTCGGGCGCGGCCTGGAAGACAGCCTGATAGCGAGCCTCGACCTCAGCCAGGTTTCGGCGGACTTCTGTGAGTTGGGCCAGAGTGGCCAGAGCGCCAGTGGCGATGGGAAGTCGGTCGCTGGCCTGAACCACGCGCAGAAAGATGAGCATCCCCGGCGTCACCCAGGCTCCAACGACGATTCGTGCGGCCAGGGTTGTGCCGAAGACGCCATAGAATGCCGATGCACCCCCGAACATCAGGGTGCCGAGGAGAATGACCAGGCCGTTGAGCACCGGGGTGATGGTCAGCGCGCCTGCGATGCGGCTCCAGTTGGGCAGATGCAGATGCCGTCCCAGCGTGACGTACAGAGGGACAACCGCCAGCAAGCCTGCGGCCTCTGCGATTGTGACCAGAACGGCCGCGAGCCACGCTTCTGGAATGGTAATCGCCTCAGCAGGAAAGAAGCCGAGAGTCGGGGCAAAAGACAGGCCCAAGAGCCAGGTCAGTGTGAATGCGACGAATGCTGTAAGGATGGTGATGACCAGATAGCGCGCTGCCTGAATGCCGTCCACCAGGTAGGTGAGCAGGACGGCCGCCGTCAGCAGGGAGAGGAAGACTCCCCCGAAGAACAGGCGGAGTGCAAGAGGCGCGCCGAAGACACCTCCATAGTAGGTGATGGCCAGGGCCAGGAGTTCGATGAAGGACACGGCGAAGATGGCCGCCGTTGTGCGGATGCGGTAGGCCACCATAGCGAGCGCTGCCAAGATGGAGACGGCAGCGAACGCGACCAGCAGCATGGTTGTGGTGATAGTGCCCAAAACAGCCCCCCAGGCGGCATTTTCAGGTGCAATTATACTTCTTTTGGGTTGGCGATGCAATTCGCCTGCGCGGCTGCCGATACCTGTGATTGACAACCTCCGCGCTCTCTGATACGATATGGCTGTGGAGTGCGCGTGTTCTTCGGTTACCGTGGAGGGTGCGCCATGCGCCGGGAACGGATTCGCCGTTTTCTGGAAACTGCGGTCATTCCTATGCGCCGCCTGGTTCCTCTGCGCCTGCCGCCCGTTGGAGCGGCGCTTCGGAGTGCCGCCGATGACGTGTCGCGCTTGGCGCGGACTGCGTGGCAGGCGCTTGCCCAGGCGGTTCGCAGTCTGTGGGCGCGGGTGGCGGCTCGAACCTCCGGCCTGTCGCTGCCCTTCGTCCAGAAGTACACCGCCTGGCTGCAGAGGCAGCCGTCGTATGTCCAGACCCTGCTGTCGGGATGGATGGTTCTGCTTGCTGCCGCGCTTGCCGTTCTGGCCGTCTTTCTGTGGATAAACCCGCCCATTGTCGCCAAGTCTGCGCCGCCGGAGGCTGTCATCCAGACGCGCGACCCCTCTGAGGTGCTGTACGGATGGCTGGAGGAACAGCCTGAGGTTCCGAAGACTAACTGCGGCTCCTTTGAGACGGCGGCTCAGTGCCAGCGGCGATTGGCCAGCCAGGCGGAGGCGTTCCAGGTCAAGTCTTGGGCCTACGCCTACGAGCAGATGGGCGTGATGCAGAGCGCTGTTTGGGTCAAGGCGGGCGATGCCTTTCCAGGGTACAAAACGTCTGCCGGCCTATTCGAGTTCTCCTTCCAGATGGAAGGCGCGCCCCAAGGCGACGCGAAGACTTGCATTCCGCTCCGCGTCATTGCCTCCATGCCGGAGGGCATCGTCACGAAGGCCTGGCCCGACCAGCAAGGGCCTGACTCTCCCAAGAACCCGTTCCCTGATCCATGCCTGCGTTCGACGGAGTGGACGGCGCAGGTTGGCGTGGACGCTGCCGAAGCGAGGCGCTGGATTGGCGCAGCCAAGGCCGACGGCTGGCGGCTGGAGATGACCTTCCGCCTGCAGGGCTGGGAAAGCCCCATCCGCGACGACTGGGACAGGGATGCCTGTCTGACGGCAGATGACTTCCTGAGTGAGAGGCGCATCTGGCTGTGGGTGGATGAGGTGCGCCTGGTGGTGGGTGACGAGGTTGTGCACCGCTGGCGGTGAGAGCCTGTCCGCACCCGGCGCTTTGCTGCCCGCAGGACTGCCGCGCTCTCGATTTGTTCCCCTTCGTTGACGCCCCGCGCAAAAGCCTGTACCATGAGCCGCGCACGTCCACCACACTTTCAACGAGGAGAGCCATGACCATTCGAGCCGTAATCTTTGACTTTGGCGGGGTGCTCATCCGGTCCCAGGATGAGAGCGGGCGCAGGAAATGGGAGGCGCGCCTGGGCCTGTCTGAGGGCGAACTGGCCGGCGTTGTGTTCGGTTGCGACGCGTCGGCGCGTGCCACGGTGGGGAAGTTGCCCTCCGAAGCAGTGTGGCAGGACTTGGCTGGGCGCTTCGGATTGGAGCCTGCAGAGTTGCGGGAACTCCAGCACGATTTCTGGTCGGGTGACGTGTTCGACGCCGAACTGATGCAGTTCCTCCGAGATTTGCGCCCGCGCTACAAGACAGCCATCCTGAGCAATGCCTGGCCCAACGCCCGCGAACTGTTCATCGAGCATTTTGGGATCGGTTCTGCGGTGGATGACATGATTATCTCTGCGGAGGAAGGCGTCGCCAAGCCTGACCCCCGCATCTATCGAATCGCCGCGGAAAGGTTGGGTGTGGCCCTTCACGAGGCGGTGTTCGTGGATGACATGGAGGAGAACGTGGAGGCGGCTCGCCAACTCGGGATGAGAGGTGTGCAGTTCCGGAGCACGCCCCAGGCGCTGGCCGAGGTGCAGGCATACCTGGATGGGGAGTGAAGGCGAGACTGGGCGCTATGTCAGGGGTGCCTGCCTGCGCGCACCCGTCACCTTGTGCGCGGTTGGGCGATGTCAGGAGGTGGACCATGTTCGCTAAGAAGCATCGGATAGTGTTGGTGCTCTGCATCATCGCGGCGGTAGCGGTCTCAGCCTGCGGCTCTGTGAAACCGCCGGAGGACTGCGGCGTGGGCGGCACCGCCGACGACGCCAAATTCGCCCAGCATTTCGCACAGATGGAACTGGTCAACAAGGCAACCGGCCAGCCGGGGGAGGAGTCTGCCGAAGGAGGAGCCAAGTTTTCCGTCAACGACGTGGTTGCCATCCGGGCGGGAAGCCTGGGAACAACGTCGGTGCGCGCCTGCGTGCAGGAGCGCACGGGAGGCGGCAAGATAGCCCTCGACGTGACCGTCACAGCAGAGGAGGGGGAGAGGCTACTGTCTCTTGGCCTCTTCCCGCAAGGGAGTTACGTGGTGCGCGTCATCGTGGACGGCACCCTTGTCAAGAACCTGCCGTTTGTCGTCCAATAACCGCGGAATCAGCACATCGGAGCCTTCATGAGCAGACCTGTCTGGTTCGTCAAACTTCTGGAGAGAGTCTACCCTGCGCGATTTTGGCTTGCTCGCGCGACCCACGTCGCCCTCATACGGCGCATGACTGACCGCCTGCTGTTTCAAGGCGATGACATCATCTACCTGCCGCGAGACCGCGCCGTGATACAGGTGAACCAGGCCGTGGACGCGCCGGAGGAGATGGTGCTTCCATCGCAGGTTGTGGAGCATTTTATCGAGCAGGCGAGCCACCACTGGATTATGAACTTCTGCGTTTGCCGCGAGTCGGAGGGGTGCAAGGACTATCCCGCCGAACTGGGATGCCTGTTTCTCGGCGAGGCTGTTCTAGGCATCAACCCCAAACTGGGGCGGCTCGTGAGCAAGGAGGAGGCGCTGGAGCATGTGCGCCGCTGCCGCGAGGCGGGGCTGGTGCATCTCATCGGGCGCAACAAATTGGACACTGTCTGGCTTGGCACCGGGCCGGGCGACAAACTGATGACCATCTGCAACTGCTGCCCGTGCTGCTGCCTGTGGCGGGTGCTGCCCCACATCGCGCCGGAGATTGGCGCTAAAATCGCGCGGATGCCCGGCGTGACGGTGACCGTGTCCGACCGGTGCGTGGGGTGCGGCGCGTGCGTCCAGGACGTCTGCTTTGTGGACAACATCCGATTGGACGGCGACCGGGCCATTATCGGTGATGCGTGCCGGGGGTGCGGCCGGTGCGTGGATGCCTGCCCGGAAGGCGCTATCGAGCTGCACATCGCCGACGGCACGTTCGTACAGCAGGCTATCGAGCGGATTGCGCCGCTGGTGGACCTGTCGTGAGGAGACATGGCGAGGCTTTCTGACCCGAAGTATCTGCTGAGTGAGCAGTACAAAGACGCCGCGAACCTGGACGCGCGCATTGCACTCCACGCCCGATTCAGCGTCAACAAAGGGGGCTGGCACCCGTGGGTCTTCGACCAGTTCGACCTCCCGTGGGAGTGCCGCATTTTGGAACTGGGGTGCGGCCCGTGCCACCTCTGGGCCGAGAACTTCCACCGGATACCTGAGGGCTGGGATATCACCCTGTCCGACTTTTCGCCTGGGATGCTCGAAGATGCCCGGCACAACCTGGGGGAGGAACAGGTGCGCTTTCGGTTCGCGCTGGTGGATGCGCAGGCTGTTCCCTACCAGGATGAAACCTTCGACGCCGTTAGCGCGAACCACATGCTGTACCACGTGCCCGATAGGAGAAAGGCACTTTCGGAGATGCAGCGCGTGCTGAAGCCCGGCGGGCGCTTCTATGCGACCACCGTCGGGCGAAATCACCTGCGACAACTGCACGAACTGGTGTTCCGCGTGGACTCTGAGGGCGAGATGAAGTGGTGGCATGAGGAGATCCCGTTCACCCTGGAGAGCGGCGCGGAGCAGATGGCCCCCTGGTTCTCGGAGGTCGAAGTGCGGCGCTACGACGACGATCTGGTGGTGACCGAGGTGGAGCTGCTTCTGGCCTACGTGCTGTCCTCGCGGAGGGGTGCAGGGTTGACGGGCGATGGGCGCGCGGCGCTTCGCGCGCTGTTGGAGCAGGAGATTGCCGCCAACGGCGCGATTCGCATCACCAAAGACTCAGGGCTGTTCGTTGCAGTGCGGTGCAAAGAGTGAGCCTAGAGCGGAATAGATGCGCTCACTACTTGCGTAGTTGAGGGGCGGATGTATGTTCTTCAGCCTGCATCTCGGAAGTGAGGAGGACTCTCGCGCCTGGCGAGCGGTGATGCGGCGCCACGCCGCCTGGCTTGGCCTGGATTCGCGCACGGAGGCCCATCGCCTGGCCGACGGCAGAATCCTGTCCTTCGGCTGGGTGGCCGTGGAGCCGCCCCCGGAAGCCCCTCTCCCACCGGACGCAAGCGTTCCCCTCGTGATGACAACGTGGGGGGAGCGCGTCTTCGCGCAGGAGCCGAAGGACGCGGAAGCGGCGTGGGGGCGCATGACGGAGGGCATCGAGACCAACGAGATTCGGGTGGGGATGTCGTTGGAGAGCGGAGAGGCGAGGGTGGCGGTGCCGCCAGTGGCCAGCGAGCAATGCTACTGGGTGCGGGATGGGCGCGGGTGGGTTGTGGGGACGGACATACGGCTGATGATGCGTTGGGCGGGGCTGGAGCTGGATGAACGGGCTGTCTATGGGCTGCTGCAGTACGGTCTGATACCGTCGCCATACACGGTGAGCAGGAACGTGAGGCGGGTTCCGAACGGGCACGTGTTCCGAATCAAGTCGGGGAGCGATGAGCCGACAGTGCAGCCTTTCTTCAGCATTGCGGAGGAACTGGAGGAGGTGCGCGGAGTTGCCAACCCGGAAGAGCAAATTCACGCGGTTCTGTGCGACCTTCTGGCACGGGCACCCAGCCCGGCCGTGATGCACTTCAGCGGAGGCGTGGACTCTGGCCTCCTGGCCGCTTGCGTCGCCGAGGTCGGGCGTACCGACGTTACACTCCTGAACTATGCTTTTGGCACTGACGATGAGGAAAGCCGCCTTGCGCAGAACATGGCCGCGCACCTGGGGCTGAAATACGAACGAATCATGTGGGACCCGTCGGGCATCCCTTCAGTGCTGGAACGCCTGGGCAAAGAGTATTCATACCCATTTGAAGACCCGAGCATCCTCCCTACGGTTCTCCTGGCGCAGGCTTCTGAACGAGTGCCCGGGCGACCGCGAGTGTGCTTCGAGGGAACGGGGGCCGACGCTATCTATTACATCAGCCGAGTCGTGATTCCCGCCTTTCGCCCGGTTCTCGCCATGCCCGCCCTCGTTCGCCGAGCCATGTCGGGCGGGTACAAACGACTGCGGGTCTGGCGATGGAGCTCGCCAGCGGACTACGCCGGACGCATCGCCCGCCTGAGCGTGCAGATGCCCATCGAACACGCGATGCTTCATGCCACGGCCAGTCCCTTTGACGGCATCGCATACACCGTGCCGCCCAGCGTTCGCGCAGACCTGGAAAGCGCCTTGCAGGAGCATGTTCTCGCCCTTGGCGAGGGCCTCGACCGCAGGGAGAAACTGAGCGGTGTGCACCTCTGCCACAGCATCCCCACCATGTTTGCCGCGAGATCCTTCGACCCGTTGCGCATGCGCGGGCTGCGACCGCTGTTCCCGTATATGTCACGCGCCATGCTGCGCCTGGCCTTTGCCATGCACCAGCAAGGTCAGACGCTCACAGGAGAGTTCAAGGGAGCGTTCAAAGCACTGCTGGCACGCAGCGTTCCCCGCGAGTGGGTCTATCGGCCCAAGAGTTCCTTCACCCCGCCTTTCTACGAAATCCTGTCGCACCCTGCCACGCGCGCTCTTTTTGAGGATGTTGTACTTTCTGCAGCGAACCCACTGGCCCGCTTCTGCCGAGCGGACGTCGTCCGTGAGGCAATTCAGCGCGTTCACCGCGGCAAGACCTTGGGCGGGTGGATGCGCAGGTTCCTCTGGATGCTCCTGTTCACCTCGGCATGGCTGCACCAGCAAGAGACATAGGAGGCGGATGCATGTTCTTCAGCCTGCACCTCGGAAGTGAAGAGGACTCTCGCGCCTGGCGCGAGGTGATGCGGCGGCACGCGGCCTGGCTTGGGATGGACTCCCGCACAGAGGCCCATCGCCTGGCCGACGGCAGAACCCTGTCCTTCGGCTGGGTGGCCGTGGAGCCGCCCGCGGAAGCCCCTCTCCCGCCGGACGCAAGCGTTCCCCTGGTCATGACGACTTGGGGGGAGCGCGTCTTCGCGCAGGAGCCGAAGGACGCGGAAGCGGCATGGGGGCGCATGACGGAGGGCATCGAGACCAACGAGATTCGGGTGGGGATGTCGCTGGGCAGCGGAGAGGTGCGGGTGGTGATGCCGCCAGTGGCCAGCGAGCAATGCTACTGGGTGCGGGATGGTCGCGGGTGGGTTGTGGGGACGGACATGCGGCTGATGATGCGGTGGGCGGGGCTGGAGTTGGACGAGCGGGCGGTCTACGGGCTGCTGCAGTACGGTCTGATACCGTCGCCATACACGGTGAGCAGGAACGTGAAGCGGGTTCCGAACGGGCACGTGTTCCGAATCAAGTCGGGGAGCGATGAGCCGACAGTACAGCCTTTCTTCTACCTCGCGGAGGAGGCAAGGAAGGTCCCGAAGGCCGCCAGCCCTGGAGTTCTACTCCAGCAGGCTCTGGACGGAATCCTCTCGCGCGTGCCCTCGCAGGCGGTACTGTATTTCAGTGGGGGCGTGGACTCCGCCGTTCTGGCCGCACGGCTCGCCGAGATGGGGCGGACGGATGTCACCCTCCTGAACTACACCTTTGCGCCCGACGACGAGGGAAGCCGCTTTCCCTTGGAGATCGCGGCGCATCTGGGCCTGAGGTGCGAGCAGGTCGCCTGGGACCCAACCGGCATTCCTTCGGTGCTGGAACGTCTGGGTCGAGAATTCACATTTCCTTTTGAGGACACCGCTGTTGTTCCGAGTGTCCTGCTGGTTCGCGCGGCGCACAGCATGGCGGGGACGCCGCAAATGGCGATAGACGGAACCGGGGCAGACGCCGTCTGCTATAGGGGAATGTGGGTTCCAAAGTTTCGGCGGCTGCTCCGCGTTCCTGCACCAATGCGATGGGCGGTGGCCGAGGGGTACAAATGGCTGGGTATCTGGAAGCTGTCCTCGCAGGCAGATCGCATCGGGCGGCTCGTCCGCCTCAGCGTGCAGATGCCGATGGAGCATGCGCTGCTGAGTCCTAGCGTGAGCCCCTTCAATGGAATTGCGTATGCTGTTCCAGACGATGTTCGCGAGACTCTCGACGGTGCAATACGAGACAGTGTCCAAGTGCTGGGCGCCGGAGTGGGACCAGATGACCGGCCCAGCGTTCTCGTCCTTGTAATGACTCTCTCGGGAAGGTATATCAGCAGGACGTATGATCCGCTTCGCGCACTTGGCACCCGAACGGTCTATCCGTTCGTC
>Ga0315554_1001132_pt1 | contig 15794 bp, 9 predicted proteins | sample SalMarSW160370MG_FD_202114 | JGI IMG/M metagenome (GOLD analysis project Ga0315554, IMG submission 202114) | Salt marsh sediment microbial communities from the Plum Island Ecosystem LTER, Massachusetts, United States - Salt Marsh Sediment SW1603-70 ... | reverse complement strand
GGCCCCGTTTGCCGATTGATCTCTCGGCAGACACCCCGACAGCTCTCTACAACGGTATGATCGCACCCGTGATCCCCTATTCCATCAGAGGGGTGATCTGGTATCAGGGGGAATCGGACACCAAGGATCCGAAACAGTACAAGGTGCTCTTCCCACTCCTTATCAGGAACTGGAGGAGCGATTTCAGGATGGGCAGCCTTCTTCCTTTCTACTACGTACAAATAGCGCCGTACGAGTATGGCCCTTCAACAAAGTCGCAATTTCTGCGCGAGGCACAGGCGGAGGCACTTTCAATCGAGAATACCGGTATGGCTGTAACACTTGACATCGGGAACGCGACGAACATTCATCCGGCGGACAAGCAGGACGTGGGTGGGAGGCTCGCGTTGTGGGCGTTGGCCAAGACCTATGGCATGGAGATCCCGTACTCCGGACCGTTGTTCAAGTCCGATAAATGGCACAAGGGTAGGATTGAACTGCTGTTCGAGCACGCGGAGGGAGGACTCGAGGTAGAAGAGGGTACTCAAGGGAACGGATTCCAGATCGCCGGCCCGGACCGGGTATTCAAGCGTGCCATCGTACGAGTACGGGGCAACCGGCTGATCCTCTCCAATCCTGAAATAGTCTGGCCGCTAGCTGTCCGATATGCCTTCACGAATGCACCGGAGGCTACGCTTTTCAACAAAGACGGATTGCCGGCCCCGTCGTTCCGGACGGACGATTGGTGACGAGGGTGCGAGGTTTGTGAAGGGTGTGCGCTGCGAACCGCAGAGTTGTCTTCTAGTTTTCGCTAGGACGGGTCAACGGTCGAAGCCCTTCCACGAATGACCACGCGCCGTTCCTTCGGAGATCGCGGCCATCTCAAGTACAGCGTCGATTGCCACTTTCGGGAGTCCGTTATCCGATTGACAGATTGATTCCTCCCAGAAGAGAGTTGAATTTGTCAAAAATCCATCAGACGTTGAACTGGTACAATTACTTCCTGATCAATTCCATCCAGGACTGTTCAGCCAGGGCACGAACATCAGTTCGGGCTCTGGAATTCACATCGGTTGCCGATGCTGGCTTCTAAGTATTCATTCTTGCCTGTATGTCCTTTTCTTACCTCACGGAGCGTAACTCTGACCCATTTCTTAAGGAGTCATCCAACATGAAATCAGCTGTGAGGGTGATAGCATCGAGTCTGTTGGTTGCGATCACACTGGCGGCCCCGCTTTGGGCGCAGACCACAGGAAAAATCGCTGGCATTGTTACGGATCAAGAAACTCGTGAACCGCTCATCGGCGCCAATATTCGTGTTGTTGGATCGACCCTCGGGGCGGCGACCGATGTGGCCGGCCAATACACGATTCTGAATGTCCCGCCGGGGTCGTACAGCGTTGAGGTATCGTATGTCGGATACGAAAAAATGGTCATCAGCGATGTGCGCGTGTACATCGACCAGACCGCGCGGCTGAATATTGCATTGCGGGTACAGGCAATTGAAGTTGGCGAGGTGGTCGTCGTCGCTGAACGCAGGATCATCAAGCCGGATGTGGCGACCAGCGTTGTCGATATTTCCGACAACGAGATTTCGCAATTGCCTGCTGTCAACGTCCAGGATGTCATCAGCATGCAGGCCGGTGTTCAAGGAATGGCGATTCGCGGCGGGGGAGCCGGTGAGGCTCTGTTCATGCTCGACGGTGTCACGATGAGGGATCCCCGCAATAACCAGCCTGTGACGAAAGTGGCGTTGAGCACCGTCAAGGAGATTTCCGTCGAGCGTGGAGGCTTCAATGCGGAATACGGTCAGGTTCAATCGGGCATCGTCAAGGTTGTTACATACGAAGGAAAACGGAAAGGCTATTCGGGGAGCATCAATGTCCGGCTCACACCGCCGGCCCCGAAGTACTATCGTGGTGGTGGGATCCCGGATGTCAACGACCCAACCTCGTACTGGTTGCGACCTTTCTTCGATCCCGCCGTTTGCTGGACGGGCACGAACAACGGTGCTTGGGATGAGTACACGAAGAAGCAATACCTCCCGTTCGACGGGTGGAACGCGGTGTCGAAAGCGTTGCTCACCGACGACAATCCGAACAACGACCTGACGCCATTAGGTGCCCAACGCGCCTTTGAGTATGAAACACGAAAGCAACAGATCAACACCGAGCCTGACTACGAAATCGACGCCGGCCTCGGCGGCCCCGTTCCGATGGTTTCCGAAGCGCTCGGCAATCTCCGTTTCTTTGCCTCCTACCGTCGCCAACGAGAGCTCCTTCTCTTCCCCATGACGAGGCCGGACTATGCTGATTACGACGCACGACTTGTATTGAATGCCGACATCAGCAATACGATGAAGCTCCGGTTCTCGGGGTTGACAGGCAATGTCGCCACGATGGAGGATAATTGGAACAAAGGATTTTACCCTCACTATCCGAGCGATATCGCAAACGGCACCGGGGGCGACGTGTTGCTGAACATGTACAGTAATATGACCTACAGCCTCACCGATATCGGCCATCGTTCGATCGCCGCGAAACTGACACATCTCTTGAACGAAAAAACATATTATGAGGTCTCGCTGGAATACTTCAGGACCAACTATTTCTCACGGCCGCCTGCCGCACGAGATACCTCGCAGAAGTATGAGATCTTTCCCGGTTTCTTCGAGACTTCAAACCCCTTCGGCTATCTTCCTGGAATATCTGATGGCGTCGTCATCAAAGATGCTTCCCAAGAGTCGTTGGCCCGCGATAATTCCATTTCGAACCAGGTTTCTGTCAGAGCAGACTTGACCAGCCAGGTCGATTTCAACAACGAGGTGAAGGCGGGCGTTGAATTCGTCTATAACGATCTCAATTTGGACTACGGCTTCATACAAATGCAAACCGGCGGAAATCTTTACGCCAGCCGCGTTCAGATGGACAATTTCCCCATCCGGGGAGCCGCGTACCTTCAGGACAAGCTGGAGACCAATGGGTTTGTCCTGAACGCCGGCCTTCGTCTGGATTACAGCAATTCCCAAACATACTGGTGGAGCTATAATCCTTATGACGCAGATTTCTACTCATACCAGTATAACCCTCAGCAGGTGCTTGCCGTGCAGAAATCCAAAGGCCAATGGCAGTTGAGCCCGAGGATCGGCATTTCGCATCCCATTACGGAAAACTCCAAACTTTACTTCAACTACGGCCACTTCAAACAAATGCCGCAGTACGAATCGTTGTTTCGAGTCGATCGCAGAACTGATCACTCACTCGCGCGCCTCGGCGATCCCAACCTGGCTCTTGCGAAGACCATTTCATACGAGTTGGGGTATGATCAGCAGCTCTTCGACAATTCCGTGCTGGTTCAAGTCACTGCGTACTATCGCGACATTAGCAACCAGCAAAACACGACGACCTACACGCCGATTTTCGGCCAAACCTACACTGTAACAACGAGCAATTCCTATCGGGATATTCGTGGGTTCGAGGTGACCATACGCAAATCCCCGGGGCGCTGGTTCTCAGGATTCGCCAACTATACCTATCAGACCTACTCGAGCGGCAACTTCGGCGAAGGTCAATTGTTTCAGGATCCTTCCCAACAGCAAGCCTACGACCAGAACACGGTGAATCTGTATCAGACTCGATACAAACCCACGCCCTATGCCACAGCAAACCTCAATTTCTCCACGCCTGGAGATTTTGGGCCGAAGGTACTGGGGCACAACGGGTTTGGCGATTTCCTATTCAGCTTTCTGCTGAACTGGAATCAAGGGGGATGGACCACGTATAACCCGCTCAATGCCCCGGGCGTCAGCAACAACGTGCAGTATGTGGATTATTTCGATGCGACGCTGCGTGCCAGCAAGTCCCTCAAAGTCGATCGATTCACGATCCAGCTGTTTGCCGACGTCTACAATCTTTTCAATGCGTTGCGCCTCAGGAACACCGGCGACCAAGATTACAGGCGTTCCCTCCATCTGCCGAAAGGCAATGCTTATAACAATATTCCCGGCGACGACAAGCTCGGGGACTATCGCAAACCGGGCGTCGAATGGCAGCCCATTGAATACCAGGCGGACATGACGCAAACCAAGCTCTCTCCCGGAAGCACACACGCGATCTACTACGAGGCGAAGACCGGACAATACTGGCAATTCGCGGACGACGCAAGCCTCCCCGTTGCACAACGTTGGTCGTTGGTCGATCAAAGCAGGATCGATCAAATCAACAGCGACAAGGCGTACATCTTCATGCCGAATCCCTCCACGTATTGGTTCCTGACTCCCCGCGCCGTCACCTTCGGCCTTCGGGTTTCATTCGACTTGGATTGACATTTGCCAACTATTGATCTGAACGGGAATTTCAGATGAACAATACGATCAGGAAGATTCGACCAGCGCTGCCGTTCGTCTGTTTGATGCTCGTCGTCGGCAGCATTCAACTTGCCCTCTGCCAGGAGCTGCGATGGATTCGCGTTGGACAGCTGCAGTCTTTTCTGGTGGACTACGGGTCGGAGAACGAACTGACGCCCTTCAACAACAATTCCTTTACGTGGCCCGCACAGTACGGCGACAATCAGTACACAAGCCGCATGAAAGGCCTGTGGCTGGGCGCCACGAATTTCTACGATCCGGTCGAAAAAAAGGTCAAAGCCGTGAAAGTCGTCGGTTCCGGGCCCCGGTACGACGCGGTCAACCAGCCTACCGTGATTTTTCCGCAGAGCATAAAGTTGATCGGGCAGAGCAATCCGCCGATCGTGGTTGTGGATAACCAGCTCGCCGCGAGCAATCAACTCTATGATGTGCTGGACGAGGTGCAGAGTGATCTTCCATGCGACCGAATGGTGGTGATCAAGTTCAATACCTCTATGGGCGTCTCGGTCACAAAAAAGGTGTTGGCGTTCACGCAGCAAAATCACGACAACTACTTCATCTATGATTACGTCTTCACGAACACAGGCATCTACAACAAGAACGGCGACGTGATGAGCCCTCCGCAGACCCTGAACAACTTCTGGGTTCATTTCAGCTACCGGTATGCTTTCGCCGGAGTTACCTCCAGCGGCTGGGGCTCGACGTGGGGAGCCTTCGAATCGGAGTGGGGTACCAGCACCGTTCAACACGATTTCGGCCCTTACAGACCGCTTTCCACGACTGGCACTATGAGAGGTTTCTATTCTTTTTACGCTCCGTCGAAGAACCGGACAAGCGTCACGTACGATCAGGATTGGGGCTGCCCAAACCAAAATGGAGGCGGACCGGGCTTGGATGGATTGTTGGGTTCGGCAAAGTACGCCGGCTGCGTGACGTTGTTCGCTTCGCAGACTCCCCAGAGCTTCGGGACTGACGATCCCAGCCAGCCGGCGACTACATCATATTTTGGTCCGGACGAAACCATCATGGCAGCGTCCGTCAGCCAGTACGACGATGTGTTCATGCAGGCACGGTATCAGAGGATGACGGAGGGCCATCTCCCTCAGTCTCATGAGGAATCCGTCGGCAGCCAATATGTTGAAGATTGGGGTACAACCCATACCAACCGCTATGGCGGGGAGCAGGGACAGGGATTTGGCCCCTATACATTGGCCCCGGGTGATAGCATCCACATTGTGTTTGCCGAAGGAGTGAGCGGAATCAGTTGGCAAAAATGCCGTGAGGTTGGAGCCGTATGGTATGCGTACTACAAGGGGACGAGCACGCCATCGCTCAATTTTCCTCCCGGGACCAGCGGTACGACATACACCGACTATACGCGTGCGTGGGTTGAAACGGGCAAGGATTCCCTCCTGCAGACGTTTCGCAACGCCACGGCCAATTTTAGTTCCAACTATGCAATTCCTCAGCCGCCTCCCGCGCCGAGCAGTTTCTCCGTGACTTCAGGTGGAGACCGAATTCACCTGGAGTGGGACAACAATGCGGCGAGCGGGCCCCATTTTGACGGCTACGTCATCTACCGATGCGAAGGGACGGTGAAAGACTATCGGTCCGTTTACCAGAAGGTCTTCCAATGTAATGCTGCAAATGCCGTCACCCAATGGGACGATACGTCGGCGGTGCGCGGATTCAATTACTACTACTACATTCAGTCCAAAGACGACGGTACGCAGAACGATGTGAAGCCGGGCACCCCATTGTACAGCAGTCTGTTCCTGACGCTGACTTCTGTGCCGGCCCACCTCCTGAGACCTGCCGGCAATCTGCTCGGAGAGGTGCGAGTCGTCCCGAATCCCTACGATATCCGGTCACGGAAATGGCAGTTCGCGGATCCCAACACCGGCACCACCGGCAACATCGACCGGATCATGTTCTACGGACTGCCGCCAACATGCAAGCTGAAGATCTTCACCGAAAACGGAACCCTCGTATGGGAAAAGGATCACACCAATGGCTCGGGCGATGAAGCCTGGGATTCCAAGACTTCTTCGAACCAGATCGTGGTCAGCGGCATTTACATCCTGTTCGTTGAAGTGACCGAAGATACCTATGCGACGCAGGACAGAGTTGCGAATTATGACGTCTACGATGAACACCTGAAGTTGATGTATCCTCGGGGTGCCGTCATCTTTCGTAACGGAGACAAAATCTTCAGCGCGGGCCAAACAACGTTCCGCAAGTTTGTGATTATCAGGTAAGGGCTTGATCGATGAAAAAGACGACGGGCGTTATAGCGATAGGAGTTCTGCTGGGGGTCCTGTTGACCGATTGCGGGATCGCCCAAACCAATCAAAAACTGGCACAGACCAGTTTTGGGTTCTTGAGTGTGGTCTCGGATGCACGGGCCGCTGCCATGGCGGACGCCGTGACGAGTCTCCAGATTGGTTCAAGCGCACTGTTCTTCAATCCAGCCGGCATGTCGGCAATGGATGGATTCTTCGATGTCACAGCAAGCAACAACCGGTGGATAGCTGATATCCGACATTACACATTTGGCATCGCCGTTAGTCCCTTCAAGGGCGATTACGGGGTGCTGGGCTTCAGCATACAATATGTGGACTATGGGGAATTCATCGGCACCCGCGTAGACAGGGATCCGCTCAGTCAGAAGGGGTATGTTGATGTCGGCATCTTCAAGTTGAATGCCTTGGCGGTCGGGATCGGGTACGCCAAACAGCTGACGAATCAATTCAGCGTCGGAGGTCAGGTACGGTGGGCTCGACAGGACCTGGGCGACAGTTTTGTTCCGAGCGAAGCACCTTCAAACCCGGTGTTCGACAGCACGGGAACGACCATCCTGTATTATGCTGATTCGGCAAGGACCGCGTCGAACAGACTGACACCGTTCGTTTTCGATTTCGGAACTCAATTCAGGACGGGGTTCAAGAGCCTGGTGTTTGGGATGTCGGTAAGGAATTTCTCCAAGGATATCCAGTACGTCTACGAAGGATTTCAGCTGCCGCTGGTTTTTACCCTCGGAATATCGATGAACGTGATGGACCTGGTTCCGAAGCTCCCCTTTGATCAATCGCTCTATCTGAGTGTTGACGCAAGCCATTACCGGGATCATCCGGAACAGCTGAAGGTAGGAATCGATTATCGGATTATGGATATGCTCTCGCTGCGCGGTGGATATGCGACGAACAGCGATGAGAGCGGACTTTCATATGGCGTAGGGGTCTCCAAGTTCGGATTCTCCTTCGACTACTCGTATACGCCGTACGGCATTTTCCAGAACGTCCAACGGATGACCGCACGTTTTTCATTTTGAAACCGTGAAGGAATGAGCTCATGAATGCGTATCGTTTCTTTCTGCTTGCATGTCTCATCGCCGCCGCAAGCATGGCCGCAGTGATCGGATGCAGTTATGATGTCGCGGGGCCGGTATGGGACAAGCCGGCTCCGACGGTGACGACGCCCACGATCACCGGAGTCATTCCTCCTGGGGCGGCGCCTGCCGGCGTGAATATGATTACGATTCAGGGGCAGAGCTTCAGTGATTCCATCAGCGATATGACTGTCTACTTCAACAGCACGGTCACAGAAATCGTCAACGCATCCAGCACCTCTCTCACGGTTCGTCGCCCCAATCTGTTTGCCGCGTCTGCTGAGATCAAGGTCGTCTCCGCTAAGGCGTATCTCGCTGCAAAGATGAGCCCGTACGGCATCGATGCCGTGATGGACCGCTACGGCGCCTTTGTTGCTAACATACCGCTCGCTACCGTTGCCGTGGACAGCGCAGAAAATACTTACGTCGTCGCGTCAGGAACACCCTACACGTTTTGGATGGTCGCTCCTGATGGATCAGCCGCTCAATTATCGGTTACAGCGGTGAGCCCTGCCATCAAGAGAGTTTACTCGGATGCCAGAATCCACAATGGAATTCTGTACCTCATAGGAAAGCTCCAAAGAGAGATTCAGATGGCAGATCTGTCGACCGGTCGATTGACCCGGTGGACCAGACTTCCTTCCGGCATACCCGTGAATTGTGGTGACTTTGACGCTTACGGGAATTTTTACACGGGAGGCGCGTCGACCGATCTTTGCGTGGTTCCTCCCAACCCTCCTGTCGATCTCACTACTGCTCAGATCAAAACGGCGGGATCCTACCGCACGGACGAGATCCTGGCGATCCGCGCAGTCAGCGGGTATCTCTATGTAGCATCGAGACAAGCCAATACAACGACCCCTGCGAAGATCTGGAGACACACAATAGACGCTGCCGGCAATCTCGGGTCTCAATCTCTTGTCGTTGATCTTGCGGGTTTCTCTTCGAGCGTCGTAAAAGCCATTGCGTTCTCTGCGACTGGAACAATGTACATTACGATCGATGACGTGAACCCGCTCGTGGTCTTCGACCCAACGACCAACACCTTGGATTACTTTTATAAAGGTATTCTCGCACCCTATGGTAAACAATCTGCTTGGGGGGGTGGGCAGAATCTCTACATGATCAGTAACGATCCTGGCACGCAGACAGCGAACATGTGGAATATCATCCGGGTGCGAATGGGAACAGCAGGTGTCCCATACTTCTGATGGGCAGCTTTCTGAGCTTGCCGACGAAACGGATGCCGCGTGTGCGGGGCAGACATACTCGTGAAGGCAGGGGCCAAGTTGCCCAAAGGAAAAACCACGGTCGGTCCAGCGTTCAGTGACCGACCTTTTTTTAGAAGAAAACATCGTATTCTCCTGCGCCTATGCCATCTCATAATTGTCTTCTGAGATTCGGAATCATAGCCCTTCTGACGTTTCTTCCGAACGGCTTTCGCGCGCGCTCCCAGATCCGAACGACCCAGGACGATACCGTTTTGATCGCCGATGTTGTACCTCCTCCTCTTGTCGACGGGAAAGGCGACGACAAGTGCTGGCAGGACGTTCCGTGGCAACGTATCGGTCAGGTGTGGATTCCCTACGGCGCGCACGTGGACTCCGATGATTACTTTGGGAGGTACAAGGTGGTTTGGTCATCGGCGACTAATCTGCTCTACTTTCTCATCGAAGTTCACGATAACGTGTTCGTCGACGGCTATGCGCCGGGCGTCACGGCCGACATCTATAACTTCGATATCGGATACGAAGCAGTGTTCATGATCTTCCATCGTTCGAACCACATCGTTAAACCTGCTATCCATGCGAAATCGGAGCTCGTCGTAATCTCGAGCACGAATGTACTCAGGGAGGGCCTCGTGCTTCCTCCCTGCCGTATCAAGGCACTCGGCAAGTCGATAATGGGCGTCCGCAAAGCAGGAGTCGACTGTAATGGCTGAGCGAAAAGCAACGATGGCGGAATCCCATAACCCATTCGATTGGAGCTCCATTCCTTCCGTGTACAACCGTTGGAAGAGGACTCCTTGCTCCGATGGCAACGCAGGCGAATTCCTTGAAACAAAGGGAGGTTGGTCCCGGAGATTTGACACTTGAGTTCCCAGGATGAGCGGTACCCCAGCTGACTCGCACGTCGCCTTGAGGTCCTCGAGGTTTTCGCGGAACATCGAGCAAGCGTCATCGTACATAGCACTTCCGTAAGGGATATACCGATCGCGCGCAAGGGTTTCCATCATCGTCCCGCGTGAATCTGGTTTGTCTGTTCGGCCGATGAGTCCAGCGACTGCTTGGATGGCATCTCGCAGGAGCTGAAAGGTACGGAGGTGAATCAGGTGGAGGTACAAGTGCGTCATGAACCGTGATGAACCCATCGTTTGATGAGAGGCAACGCCAAGAGCCCCGTAGAACTCGTTGTGTCCGTCGTAGTCGATGATGAGATCCGGCTGGTAGTGTGCGAGCTCTCGCGCGATGTCGAGCGCAGTGAAACTGTTGGTGGCAGTCATCCCCACATTAATGATCTCGATGTTCTTCTGCGGAAACGTTGCCCTCAACCGATCACGAAGATAGGAGGGGAACGAGCCATTGTACCAATACGGGTAGCCGACGGTTGTGGAGCCACCGAGACAGAAAATGCGATACACGCCGCGTGGTTTGACGACCTGGAAATACTCAGGCGATGTTGACGGCGCAAAGTGGGAGGTGCCGAAGTAGCGGTATTTCAGTGCGGGATTCATCAGGTAGTAGCTCTGCCCGCGGATCTGATGAAGCTTGAAGAGGGAGAGATCGGGTCCATACTGGAACCAACGAAGAGCAAGTTCTAGACCCACGAGAAGGACTACCGGAAAGGAAAGAGTGATTGCGAGAAACACGCGCTTCTTGAGAGGGGTCAATGATTGATCGTGGTTCTTCGGCTTCCGCATAGCTCTTCAACAGTCCATTAGCAAGTCTCTGCTCGGAATATAAGACTAAAACGGCAGAAATCATCTCCCTTCCCTCAGGCGCTCATTGAGATTCCTCGTGTTTTTGGATATATTGGCGCAACGAGTGCTGACTGTCATGAAACTTCTTCGTAAGATTGGTCAGAGAGTGTACAAGTGGTGGATGGCATTCGCCCATGCACTCGCGATTGCCAACACCGCTCTCCTTCTGACAGTTGTGTACATCGTTCTCATCGGTCCGATGTCTCTCGTTGCTCGGATCGTTGGGAAGGATCTCCTCATGCACCGCATCCGCCCGAGCCGCTCGTTCTGGAGATCGAAGGAACCTGTTGCCCACACCCTCGACCAGGCACGCCACCAGTTCTAGGGTCGTATGAACATCCTCGGAATATCCTGTTTCTATCACGATGCAGCGGCAGCAGTCCTCCAGAACGGCCAGCTGACGGCTGCCGCGCAGGAAGAGCGGTTCACCCGCAAGAAGCACGACCAGAACTTCCCGAAGCACGCGGTCGACTTCTGCCTTGGCTACGCCGGCCTCCGACCGCAAGAGCTTGACTACGTGGTCTTCTATGACAAACCGCTCGTAAAATTCGACAGGATTCTCCAAACGTATCTTGCAACCTGGCCGAAAGGCTTGCCCTCATTCCTCAAAGCGATGCCGGTGTGGATCAAGGAGAAGATCTGGATTCCGCAGAGGATCTACAGCGAACTCGGCTACGAGGGAGAAATCCTGTTTTGCGAACACCACCTCTCGCATGCGGCAAGCGCCTTCCTTGTCTCTCCCTTTGAAGAGGCGGCCATCATCACGGCGGACGGCGTCGGTGAGTGGGAGACAACGACCTACGGGGTCGGACGCGGCACGGACATCGAGTTGAGCCGGTACATCGGATTTCCGCATTCTCTCGGGTTGCTGTACTCGGCCTTCACTTACTACCTCGGGTTCAAAGTCAACAGCGCGGAATACAAGGTCATGGGATTGGCGCCGTATGGTGAGCCTCGCTTCTATGATCTGATCACGCGAGAACTGGTCTCGATCGAGGACGATGGGAGCTTCAGGCTGAACATGAGATACTTCACCTACGAATACGGACTGAAGATGGTGGGGAGAAGATTCGCGGAACTCTTTGGCGAGCCAGCAAGAGAGCCGGAGGCAAAGCTGACGCAGTTCCACAAGGATGCCGCGGCCTCCCTCCAAAAGGTGACAAACACCATAATGGTGAGGATGGCACGGCACGTCCAGAAAGAAACGGGAATGAAAAACCTCTGTCTCGCCGGGGGAGTCGCCCTGAACTGCATCTCAAACAGCGAGATTCTGGAGAACACCGCCTTTGCCGATCTATTCATTCAGCCGGCGGCCGGGGATGCAGGCGGGTCCGTGGGCGCGGCATACCTTGTGTATAGCACCATCCTTGGAAGGCCGCGGTCTTATGTGATGAAGAATGTCTTCCTCGGACCTGAGTTTTCGGATGACCAGATTGAGGCTCTTCTGCAGTCAAACAATGTAAGGTACAGCAAGTGCTCCCGCCAGGAGATGCTGCAGGAAACAGCCAGACTTATTGCTGAACAGAAAGTCGTGGGGTGGTTTCAGGGACGAATGGAGTTTGGGCCGCGGGCCCTCGGGAGCCGCAGCATCCTGGCAGACGCGCGGAATGCCAAGAATCAGACGATCGTCAACTTGAAGATCAAGTTTCGAGAAAGCTTTCGGCCTTTTGCTCCGACAGTCCTGGAGGAACGGGCAAGAGACTACTTCGATTTCGATCGGCCGAGCCCGTTCATGCTCTTTGTCGCCGATGTCTGTATCGACCACAAGATGATCCCGGCCGTCACGCACGTCGACGGCTCTGCCCGGCTTCAGACGATCTCTCGCGACCAAAACCCGTTGTTCTACGATTTGATTACGGAGTTCGATCGCCAGACCGGCTGTCCCGTGATGATCAATACGTCCTTCAATGTCCGCGGAGAGCCGATCGTTTGCACGCCGGAGGACGCGTGGCGATGCTTCATGAGGACAGAAATGGACGTCCTCGTGATGGGGAGTTTCATCATCGAAAAAGGGAAGCTGGGACCCACCAAGGAAGTGGTTGAAGAAGAATTTGAACTAGACTGAGGAACCTATGGGGAGGTTGAAGAACCTACGCAGGAAGCTGACGATCTTCGGTGAGCTCTGGGCGTTCATGCGAGTGCGAAAAAAGTGGTGGCTTGGGCCAATCATTTTCGTTCTGCTCCTCTTGGGGTTGTTCATTATTCTGACCCAAGGTTCGGCGCTCGCCCCGTTTATCTACACACTGTTCTAGCAATCGGAGCGTGCCGATCTTAGGACAGTTGTAGGTCAGCGCTGCGGAAATCTCTTGCCCACTGCGGTTCATCCTTCGGGGTGCACCCGGGTTTACAGGAGAGTGTAGAGTCCACATTCTGACAGCATGACCCTCTCCCCCGTTCAGTGTATCTCGTTGGTCAGTCGAGCTGCAGAATACCGGTAGACCCAGAGCTAGCGACACACTGGTCCGTCCGGAGCTGTCACAAGAAGGGTCCGTACACTGATGCGCCCAGCCTTCATCGCCTCGGATGGTCGTCCACGGCCGCCCGGACCAGGTGAATCGGTCGAGGGCAGTTTCATCGGTGTCCGACATCTGCGCGGGGGAAGCAGAAGAGCTCATCATGGAGAGGGTCCTTGGCTGCTTCCTCGCCAGTGATATACCTTCAGAGGTGCACGTAAGAAACTGACGATGCGTGCGCAACATAGAATGGAGCGGATCTCATGAGAATCAGCTTCGCTGCAATCCTCATTTCGACACTGGCATCCCCACATCTGAGTTCGGCCGAGAATCAGGCCGTTCAACAGATCAAGAACGGAGCCGTTGTGAACTCATCCCTCATGAACGTAAAAGTCCAGTTTTATGACGACAATATTGTGCGGGTGGTGCGATGGAAGCCGACCGTGACGGACAAGAAGACCAGCCTCTGCGTCATTCTGGATAGCCTGCCTTCTCTACCGGTGAAACTGGAGCGGGATCGGGACAACGTGATACTAAGCTGCCGAACGCTCAAGGTGACTATCGCACAAGAGCGCGGCAGACTCGTCATGAGCGATCTCAAGGGCAACACGATCTTGAAAGAAGTCGACTGCGAGTTCGTACCCGTGGTCTACAGGGCTGATTCAGCGTTCAGCATCAGGCAGACGTTCGAGCTCAGCCCTGATGAAGGAATCTACGGTCTTGGTCAACATCAAGATGGGTACATGAATTACCGCGGAAGGACCGTGAAACTGGTGCAATCGAACACCGAGGCGGTCATCCCCTTCTTGATCTCAACCAACAATTATGGCATTCTCTGGGACAACTATTCCAAAACAATCTATGAAGATGATGGAGAGAAGAAGGCCTCCCTTTGGTCGGACGTTGCCGATAATATCGACTACTATGTCATCCGCGGCAAGAATATGGATGAGGTGATCGCAGGCTATCGGAAGTTGACCGGACAGGCTCCTCTTTATGGGAGATGGGCATACGGGTACTGGCAAAGCAAGGAGCACTACCACACCCAGGATGAGCTGATGAACGTTGCTGTTGAGTATCGCGAACGGAGGATGCCGATTGACAATATCGTTCAGGATTGGGATTACTGGAACGGACCCGAACACTGGGGCGGTATGTTCTTCGACAAGACCCTTTTCCCGACACCGGCCGAGATGCTCGAACGTCTTCACACCATGCACTACCACATGATGATCTCCATTTGGCCCGCCCTTGGTCCGCAGACGGAGATCTACAGAGAGATGTACAAGCATGGCTACTTGTACTCACCAGTAGGATGGGCTGGCTTCAAATACTACGATGCCTACAATCCCGCCGCCGACAGCCTCTACTGGAGCTATCTCAAGAAAGGGCTTCTTTCCAAGGGCATCGATGCTCTTTGGATAGATTCGACCGAACCCGATGTCGTCAACGCGATGACAAAGGAGTCGACAGAGTACGAGATGAAGCGTGTTGACAACAACTTCTTGGGAACCTTCGCGCGCTACCTGAATCCTTACTCGCTCGTGATGACCAGCAGTCTTCATGAAGACTGGAGAAAGGATATACCCGATCGCCGATGTTACATCCTGACGAGGTCGACGTTTGCCGGTCAGCAACGGAATGCCGCCACAACATGGTCGGGCGATATCGGGGCAAGCTGGGACGTCTATCGGCGCCAGATCTCAGCGGGCCTCAATCATTGCATGTCAGGCGTGCCGTACTGGACATTTGATATCGGAGGCTTTGTCCTGGGGGCGTATGATGGCGTGTTCACGAGGGGCGGCAAAGATCCGGCGTACCAGGAGCTGTACGCCCGCATGTTCCAGTTTGGTGCGTTCTGTCCTATCTTCCGGTCCCATGGTTCCGAAACGCCGCGGGAGATATGGGAGATGGGCGAATTCGTCGAGCCTATCCTGAAATTCGACCAGTTGCGATACCGCCTCCTGCCCTACATCTATTCACTGGCCTGGAAGGTGACGAGTGAAGGCTATACAGTGATGCGCGGCCTTCCGATGGATTTTGCCGCAGACAAGAGAACCTACTCTATTGACGATCAGTTCATGTTCGGGCCGTCCATCATGGTTTGTCCCGTGACGCACCCTCAGTATCATCGTCCACCTGAGCCAAGCGTTCTCATTGATCCGGAGTACTTCAAGACGAACGATGGGAAGCCCGGCCTACGTGTGAGCTACTACAGGGACAATAAGTACGGGAGTCTCGGCAAGGAAGAGATTGTGCCCAACATCGACATCGTTTGGTACACCGGCAGGCCCAGCTATGTGACGGACTCGATGTTCTCCATTCGTTGGGAAGGGAGACTCATTCCAAAGGAAACGGGAAGACACCAGTTCCACATGAAAAGTTATGACGCCAAGAGAATGTATCTTGATGGCGAGCGGCTTCCGATCGTCTACACCAGCGTGGAACAGTATACCGACACCGTCGACTTGATCGCGGGAAGAGAATACGGTTTCGTTCTCGAGACCGAAAACTCATCCACGGGTGCGGCACGGATGAGACTCTTCTGGAAAACCCCCTCGATTTTTGCGAAAGAGCAAACGGTTGAGGATCATCCCAAGACGCGCCCGGTCTATCTCCCCCGATCGG
>Ga0315554_1001130_pt1 | contig 15813 bp, 13 predicted proteins | sample SalMarSW160370MG_FD_202114 | JGI IMG/M metagenome (GOLD analysis project Ga0315554, IMG submission 202114) | Salt marsh sediment microbial communities from the Plum Island Ecosystem LTER, Massachusetts, United States - Salt Marsh Sediment SW1603-70 ... | reverse complement strand
TTGAGAAAAAAGACCTTATTGACCCCAATAATACAAGGCGGTATTATTACAATTACAAGTGGCAGGTATTATGCGAATATAACGGCTCAGATGAATTTCAGCAGTGGTACGCTTATGGCAATTACATAGATGAGGTTTTAGCGATGGGCACCGGTATTTTTGCTTCCACCGCCAGGTTCTACATTCACGACCATTTATACAGCCCGGCCGCCCTGACAGGCTACTCAGGCAACGTCCTTGAACGCTACGAATACGATGCTTATGGCAATCCCACTATATGGAACGCCGACTTTACAACCGAAAGGGACAGTTCAAATTACGGCAATCCGTACTTGTTTACCGGCCGAAGGACGGATTACCTCGATTCCGGCTCTCTAAAAATTCAATACAACAGAAACCGCTATTACGACTACTACACCGGAAGATGGCTGACTCACGACCCACTGGGTATTACACCAAATGCACAAATACCAAATAGATTTGGCCCGATTAGCCAGTATAGGGATTTAATAAGTCTGTATCAATATGTGGGATCAAATCCGTTGACAGAGGATGACCCATTTGGTTTAGTGGTAACTTGTCCTGGAGGCAAATGGTGGGTAACCGGTAAAATGACAAGTATTGCTTGTGGTCCCGTCGGTTTGCATCGTGCACGCCTCAGATGGGCATGCAGAAAACGGGAGCAAATTGGGGTAGACGATTATTATTGTCTTGGCGTATTGCAGGGTAGTGTAAAAGTTTACAGACAACCTACGGCTTGGGGTAGGAGTACAGTAGTGGGTCTTGCTCCAGGATTGGGTTACACTCGCCATGATCTCGGAGGTTGGCTGTCAGGAGCTCCAACGTCGGCAGATTTAGCTGGATGGTCACTGGCCTCACCGGGTGTGAGCGGAGCTCTTCTCTTTGTCGGCGGAGCTAGTATATCTGGCGGAGGAAGTAGTGGTTCGTCTAGTGCGGGCTGGGGAGACCTTGGAATGGGCTTTTCGTTTACTATTCTTTGTCTTGAACGTACGACAGTCGCTGCAGATGATACGCCAGTAGTAACGGGTCGCGTTCCCCGTCAGTGGAGACAAGGTATCGCGGGAGGAGTATGTACGAAAAGACGTCGGTGGTTATCTCCGGGTACGGGAGGATGGGAGGACGTTCCAGAGAACGAAAAGCCAGACTTTGGCCATATAGAGGACTGGCCGGAGGAATCGCCGCCGCCGGAGCAGGTAAGATAATATCTTCGTATTATATAAACATTATTGCTTTATCAGGTCGTTAAGTATAGTATGAGCCCTGCGGAAACAGAAACTTATTATGAGAACAATTTGCGTAAAAGTCCTAATTTATCTATTTGGTTTTGTTACTTTTTCTATCTACAGCATTTATGGAAATATGATAGTATATGCAATAAATCTTTATCGGACTCGTAAAGGAGCGGAGCAAATATGATGGGATGTAGGAGAAATAATCTATTCTTCAGAATGGCGTCTTCTATCTTTTGCAGCTTGGTGGTACTGCTCGTAGGGTCTTGTTTGGAAGACTACGAAAAGAACGTAATCCGTCCGGAATTTGACGTGCTAAACTGGGACAACCCGAATTCATACAACCTCAAGCACTCAATACCTTCTGGCATACATGTTACACCTGACAGTAGGTACCTGATATGTGATTACTTGATAGAGTCAGAAACTACTGATGCTTCAGCGGCATGCATCGTTGACTTAATATCTCAAGAGTTGAAATGGTTTACTGTTCCCTATCATGCAAGCGTTCGTCCTCTGTCCGCAACGACTTTAGGTGTTTTTGTAACACACCCTTCCTTTGTTGACCTTTATAATGGGTACTTCCTTGATATTGATTCGCTCACTCTCACAGGTCCAGCTATTCCGAGTGGACTTCCTTTCAGCTCGGAGGAATCACAGTTTGTTGCTGTTGTAAAGTGGGAAGAACACAAAGAAGATGTCTGGCTTTATAATCTTGCTTCGGAATCGAAAATCATTATGCCGGCCTCCCAACATGGTCTAAACCGCGTGATGCTGGTAGTTTCTACAGACCGATTGCTCATTTACGGATTGACATATGGATATCATGAGCCACCCGATCGCAGAAAAATCCAGCTATGGAAATTGCCAGAGTTAGAGAAGATTTGGGAGCATGAAACCAAAGACACGTTCCCGTGGCGAAGTTTACGTAGTCCTTTTTCATTTAGTCCTCTGATATTGGGAAAAGACTCTTTTTGTTTTGCACATACTGTTGGCCTTCGGAGGATAGCTAGTTTGAGCAGTGGTGAAGTGCGCTTCTCAATACGAAACGAGGTTCCAGGACAGTTCTGTTGGATTGTGAGTGATTCTGGTTACGTTGATGATACCGGCCGTATTGTTTGTCTTAAAACCTCTGCTAACAATAAGAGAGTAGATATCAAGACCTACGATATCAAGACGGGCAGAGAACTGCACACCGTGATTGTTCCGTACGGAAACTTCGAATTCATTAAGGTTGTGGAAGTCGCGGAGGAATGGATCGTTTTGTGCGGCTGGTCAGATCCAAAGGATGAGCCTACTTCTGATGCACCATCTATCAGTCCTCGTAAAATGTGGATAGTAGCATATCGTTTGATTGATCTTAAAAAAGTCAAGCATTCAATGGAGATAACGTGGGGCGGTTTTCACCAACCAGAATTTGTTGATGGGCAACTAATTTCAGTAATTACTGATCATGCTCTCATTTATGATTTATCGACCGTTGTGACTTTTGATGCAAAATAAAGCATGATGGTGAGCCTTACAGATCGGCTGTAAGTAAAAATATAAGATGCCAAAATCAGTTTGTCACTTAAATCTGAATTCATTAGTCGCAGCAAGACTATATGAAAAGCAAAGAGACAAATTCATGTGGAAGTAGTCTAAAAGCCTTTTCGGGATTACCATTCACAGTATTTAAATGATAAGAAATCAGTTAATTCTCATTTTTGTGTTAGCGAGCCTTATTTTTTTATTGTCAATTGGCCCCCAACAATCGGTTTGTGCAGTAGAGAGGCTCTTACCGAGGATTTCTTTTGAGAAAACGGTTTTTGATTTAGGCGACGTCGGCCAGGGGACGAAAAATAGCTGCGAGTTTAGATTCACAAATACCGGCCGGGGCCTGTTAAAAATAGGAAATATCAGCCGCACCTGCGGCTGCACAGTATTCCAGCTCGACAAGAAAGAATACGCCCCAAACGAAACAGGAACAATAAAAGTAATCTACATAATATAAAAAATTCTCTGCGCTCTCCGCGGTAAATTTATTATAAAAAAGTTCGATTTTTATTGAACATTCCGGGGGAGTTTGGTATAATACAAACAGCAATGTAGAATTGAGAATTTAGAATGTAAAATTGAGGATTTAGAAGTAAGAAGTCAGCCGTCTGTAGCCAGGAGCCAATTACCAATAACCAGTTACCATTAACCATTTACCAATAACCATGCGGAGAACCGCACGTCTTAGTATCAGCAGATACACACAAAAAACCCATTTTCTGGCTGAATAGCCAAGGTTTTTGAACATTTAAATTTATTTAATTTGGATTTGTTTAGAATTTAGAGCTTAGGATTTAGGATTTCAAACTACCAGATAACTCCTTACCCAATATGATGTTAACACCAACGCAGCTATACACTTATGCCTTATGCTCTTGTGCCTTATGCCTTCCTTCCTTTACAAATGTAGAGGACTCTTTACAAATCAGCCCTTTTATGCAAAACGAACCCAATTTCCAAAAAAGTCAAATGAACGTAAATAAGGTATTAACAAAGGATTATGAAAAAAAGACACTTGGTGAACACGGGAAAAACGAACCCAAAACGAACCCAAAACGAACCCAATCAAACCCAATTCAAAGCCAATTAAAGCCGAAAAAATGCCGCTGCGTTTTTAAATTTCCCGAAGGGGGATATGGATTACTTCTGGTTGGCCGGTTCGGGGATGGACATATCCACATCGCGAGATTTTACTTCTTTGACATTCTTAAGCACGATGGGACCTGCTGCGTCGGGGAATTGCGGAAAACGGACGGCATCAAGGACAAGGCGGTCGATGTCTTCGCAAAAAACAACCGGTCGAAGGTCCTTCTTCGCACAGTAAAGATTGACGTTTTCGAGGATGATGTCCCGGGCGTTTTTGGCGTAGAAGCCCCAGACCGGCAGGGTTCGGACGTCGACGCCGGGCTTTCGAGGTGGTTCTTTGGCCTGTTCAGCGGTGCCGCCGCCTTCGTATTCTATGCCGGCGTCACGGAAGACCACACGTCCGCAGGCTGTTTCGCACCAGCTTTCGACGGAGACGGCTGCGCGGTAGACGCCGGTGGCGGTCAGGTCGGTGATAATGATATTATCAGCGGTGTTGCCGGGTCTCTTGAGCAGGACCGTGACAGGCGAGGCGACGTTCTTCATAGTAACATCCGAGATGAGGACGTCTTCGAGGGGGCCGTCGCAGGCGTCCCAGCCGCCGGGCTGGAGTATAATGCCGGAAAGCATATTGTGTCGGTTGGAGGTGCGGTGCGAGTGCAGCCCCGGGCCGTAGAAGAGACAATCCTGGACAATCATATTTGTAACCGGGCCTATAATCCGAATCCCGTTGCAGGAGCTGTTGATAACGCAGTCCTTGATGAGAAGATTGTTGACGTAGCGGCCTGCTATCGAATCGTCACCGGTGAAGAATTGGCAGTCGATGATATTGATGTCACGGCAGGGCTTGTCGCTCCAGCCACGGAAGTGGACGCCGTCCCAGCCACCCGTGACCTTGACGCGGCGGACGTCGACCTGTTCGGAGAATTCTATCATGACGGCGTAGTTTGCCGAGTCCTTTATCGTGATATTGCTGATGTTCACGCTGCGGCAGTTGCCGAGGATAATGGTGTGTGGGCCGCGCATTTTCTCTTCGCCGCGTGGATTGAAGACCTTGTTACCATCGATGACACCAGGCCCGACAATGTTTACGTTTTTGACACCGATACCGAGAATCAGCGCGCTGTGCCATTTGCCGAATCTCGCTTCGGGTGTGTTGGCTGGTGGAGTAAAGTACTGGTAGTCATCCAATTTTTTCGTGCCAACCAGAGTGGCGCCGGCCTCGAAGAAGAGCGTTACGTTGTCCCTGAGGTGGACGGTGCCGGAGATGTATCTGCCCGGCCCGAAGCGGACCTGTCCCCCGCCGGCGTCGGCACAGGCCTTGACGGCCTTGTTAATTGCAGCGGTGTCGACCTTTTTACCATCGCCCGCAGCGCCGTAGTCGCGCACGTTGAAGACACCAACAACCGCCAGGCAAGAGCCGCTAAGATTTGTCAGTGCGGCGCAGGCGACTACTGCGATGGGAACTATCCTCGACTGATGACGTTCTTTCATAACCCTGATCCTCTTATTCGAATGGGGGCTTAGCGCTTGAGTCACTTATATTATAGCTGAAGGGCCCTTGCAAGGCAAGACAAAAAACGCCGGGGATAGTGTCAGGTATGATGTGTAAATTTAATTTTTTGCCATCGAAGAATTTGGCCGAAAACGGCCTTTTCGTTATCCGCCGGAGGGAAAACCGCCTGCCTGCCGTGCAGCTTCGCCGATACCATCCGAACAATAAATGGTCTTGTTCGTAGAAGGTGGTAGAAAAATTAGACTATTTTTATCACTTAAAGCCCCTGTTACTTCTCCTCTCTCCTCCTCCTCCAATCAGGGGCTTTTTTACATTCCCGGCTGACATCGAAAAATATTTTAATTTCCCTTTGAAAAATAGCGGATTATTTTTGACCGGGTCAAAACTTTACTGGTGCATACAGGCCGGGATTATCTGGAACAGCGCAAGGCGATATCTGCACCACGTAGACCGTCACTTTCAGCGACCACGAGCACCTTGTCACTTTTCCCTTCCTTTGTTCGCAGAATCAACATCGCCTTGCCATAGAACAGCTTTCGGTGGTCCGCCTGGAAAGGCTCCAGCGAGAGGGGATTACCATTGCCGACGGCGGCAATCTCAGCCGGCCCCTCAACTTTGAAGCGAACAAGATTGTCTGCTAAAGGACAAAGCGTACCCATGTCGTCCACGGCTTCAACCAGGATATAACAGAGGTCTTCGCCTGTAGCACGAAGCTCTTTTCGATCCGGTGTCAAGCGGATAGCGGCCGGCTTGCCCGCGGTACGCATAACCACCTGGCCAATCTCTTTGCCATTTTTATAAGCAATCGCTTTTAGCCGGCCCGGCTCGTAAATCGCATTGTTCCAGCGCAATCGATACTTGTAGGTCACATCGTAGTACGCGGATTCCACTTTCTCCGGGTAGGCACCGAATTCACGAATACTGGCCCAGGTCCCTTCTTGCAACTCGGTAAATTCAATACGGATGAATCTCGCCTTTGCATCGACCTCATGAAATGCCCGCCTTGGCCCACCCCACCTCGGGGTCCTGCTCGTACCCCTGGTCACAATAGTGTGCCAGGTTGAATTGTCGGCTGACACTTTGATCTCGTAGCCGTAGTTCTTGGCCTCTTTCTCGAACTCTATCGCCAGGTAGCCAACGGATTCTATCTTACCGAGGTCCACCTGCCACCACTGGCCTGCACCGGCAGCCGCAGCGCACCAACGCGTTGAGTCGTCGGCATCGTTGGCGTTGGCCGCGAGATTACCTTTATCCGACTCCGCTGATGATGCCGTCGCAGATTTGCCCTGTGCAAAGTTGACGGGCTTTACAGGCTGCACGCCTTTTGTTCGCCGGCCAAGCGATTCGCCGTTGAGAAAAAGCTCGGCTGAATCTCCATTGGTATATACAAAAACAGGAACGTTCTTGCCGACGTGCTCGGGCCAGTTCCAGTGCGGCAATATATGCACGGTGGTTGTGTCCGGCCGCCAGTAACTGCGGTACAGATAGAAGCGGTCCTTCGGGATACCGCACAGGTCCACGATACCGAAGTATGAGCTTCGGGCCTCCTGGCTGAACGGAGTCGGCTCGCCAAGGTAGTCGAAACCGGTCCACACAAATTCGCCGGCGACGAAGCTGTCATCGGCCATCAACTGGAACTCCTTGTCAGGAATGTCAGACCATGAAGCGGCATTAAGATCATAGCAATCAACCTGCAGCCGCTTGGAATATTCAGTTTTTGTGTTCGCCAGCTCCGGCTCATAGAATCCGCGAGTGCTCAGGGCAGAGGCAGACTCGCTGTAAATAATCGGCTTGTCGGGATAAAGCTCTCTATATGGTGCGTACCTGCGGTCGTAATTCCAGCCGGTCAGGTCGAGTGTCCCGAGCACCTTCTTCCTGACGGCCGACGGGATGTAACAGCCCATCCCCACGGGGCGTGTGGGATCCAGTTTGCGCACAAAATCGCCCAAAGATTTAACTTGTTCGGGTGCATCACCGCTGCTGTTGTTCTCCACGTCGGCTATTTCATTGCCGATAGACCAAACGAAAACGCTTGGGTGATTACGGTCACGCATAACGAAATTGCGAAGCTGTTTCTTGCCGTGCTCAACCAACGGCGCATCTCTCATTCGGTCCGCTGTACTATTCCATTTATCGAAACATTCGTCCCAAACCACGAAACCCATACGGTCGCACAAGTCCGGAAGTTCCGGCGACGGGGGATTGTGGCTTGTCCGAATAGCATTAACACCCATCTCACGCATGATTTCGAGCTGCCGTTCCATGGCACGTGTATAAAAAGCCGCTCCGAGCGGTCCCTGGTCGTGGTGCAGGTTCACGCCGTAGAGCTGTACTCTCCGGCCGTTGAGATGAAATCCATCGTCAGCCGTGAACCGGAATGTGCGTATGCCAAAGGTGGTCACATCGGTATCGATAATCTTATCGCCGGCGCGAATGGTTGTCTTGGCGGTGTACAGCTTCGGACTTTTAATATCCCATCTCCTGGGATTGTTGATTACAAATGACTGGACTATTTCAGCAGAGAGACCCGAAGGTATGGTTCCACTCTTTCTGCCTTGCGCCACCGTCTTGCCTTCGGGACTGAGCAAAATGACCTCAACCGTCACCTGCGATTCGGTATCGAGGTGGTTTTCAATCGCCGAACTTACGGAAACTGTTGCTGAGTCCTCATTTACTTTCGAGGTGGTGATAAACGTCCCCCAGTGCGCTATGTGCACCTGCTCGCAAATGGTCATGGCCACCTTGCGATAAATGCCTGCACCCGGATACCATCGCGTGCCGTGCCTGCTGGTATCGGCACGAACCGCAATCACATTAGTGCCCGCTTTCACATACCGCGTGACGTCCACACGAAATGACATATACCCATAATCCCACTCACCGGCCAGTTGGCCGTTCACATATACCTTTGGAAAGGCCATCACTCCGTCGAAATCAAAGTATACCCGCCGACCGCTGTCTGTCTTTTTGAGCGTGAATATCTTTCTATACCAGCCGACACCTTTCCAGGGCAGTTTACCTGCATAGCCATTTTCTTCCGGGTTGAATGGCCCCGTGATTGCCCAGTCGTGCGGCAGGCGCACCTTTTGCCACGCTGAGTCGTCAAAGTCCGGCGTCTCGGCCCTCTCCGGATCGCCTTTGGTAAACTTCCAGTCGCGGTTGAAGTTCACCACGCGTTGATTGTCCCGGCCATAGACCGGGAACACTACCTGCAAAATAACAGATAGCACGGTCAATAGTAGTAATCTATAGATTGCTCTTTTATACATCGCCGTCTCCCTTCTCCGGGATGATTCTACCGGGAGTTTAACAATCCCTAATGAAACTGGGAGCACAATACTTTACAATTTGTTTCGCATTTGCTCGGCTTTTGTGGCCTGCTTGAGGACCTTTTTTTCTTTCGCGGTCAGGTTGTGTATGCCGGAGTTATGGACCTTCTCCAGGATGCGGTCGACCTCGACTTGCAGATTTCGCTGGGCAGTCATTTTCTTTTCCCATGCACCGGAACGCAGTTTTAATCTAAATTTGTCCCGCCAGGATTGTGAAACCACATAAACCGCACCGGCTATCATACCGCCAAGATGCGCAGCTTGACCCCCGGCATTAGCAAACTGGTTGGGTCGTAATAAGGTTATGATACTGATGGCCGCAAAAATTATTGCTAAAATCCTGAGTTTCACAGGAATTACCCCCCACACATAAACCATCATATTGGGGAACAATATTCCTCCTGCGGCAAGCATACCGAGAATCGAGCCCGAAGCGCCGACCAATGGTGCCGCACCCAGCCAACCGACACGGACAAGGAAAGGATATAGCAGTCCACCCATCGCACCGCATACAAGATAAAAGGTCAGGAATTTTTTGCTGCCCCAGAAGCGTTCAAGCATCGGCCCGAAAAAGTAAAGAACAATCATATTGATGAATATGTGCCAGGGGTTGGCGTGCAGGAACTGGTACGTTATCTGCCTCCAAAGCTGCAAAGACATCCCCAGGGTAGCCGGGTAAACAGAAAACCAGTGAAAGATAAATACCCCGACCGGCGGAATTAAAAATGTGAGCAAAAATACTGCTACGTTGATTATCAGCAGCCACTTGACCATGGGCGTAATCTTAGGCATGGCCATCCGCATATACGGACCAGAGCGGAACTTCGGCTCAAAATCCGCCTGTGTGTAATCTCTATCGTAAAGACCCATATTTTCGATGCTCGATACTGGATACCGGATACTCGATACCCGACTATATATATTGTATCGTCAATTTCGTGAAATGTTCAAGGGAAAAAACGCAACATTCAGGATTTGGAGCCGACGGTATTGGATTTCATTTTCTGAAATATCAGCATCAGAACAAATCCGAGAATCACCATATAAATCCCAAGATTCTGCGAAACAGTTGCGCCTTTGTAAAACGCCCACCGGCCGTACTCAAAAGGATTATCATCTCGTAGAAATTCGATAAAAAATCGCATAATGCCATAAAGTATAAACATCAACGCAAACGTACTACCAGGTTTGGCGAAGAGCTTTTTAGAGTTTTTTGATTTTGAGGCATTTTGCGACCTTCGCCGGAAAAGGTAGAGTAAAACAGAGCAAAGAAGCGCATTTGCAGATGAATACAATTCCGTAGGGTGAACGTGCAAACAGCGATACGGACCATAGTCAACCATATTCTTCTGCTGCCGTGTTAATTGTTCATAGGGCTTTAAGATTTTGGTGGGCACTGTCTCATTGTAGGAATAGATGAAAAATTCATCCGGCAGTTCCAATTGGGGCTCAGGGCGATTCCTTTGCGGATTCGGACGAACTTGACTGCTATATGCAAATGAACCGTAAGGAAAGCGGACGCCCCAGAGTTTATCTGTGGGCTTGCCGAAGCAGCAGCCGTTGAGAAAACAGCCAATTCGTCCGAACGTAAGCGCAATCAGAAGCCCTATTGCCAAAATATCAAGGTATCGGCGGATGGGGAGCTTATGTCGCCAGAGGTAAAAGAAAACAACAATAATAGCTAATACAACACCTCCTAAAAGCTCCAATCCACCCTGCCAAATAGCAAAGACAGAGAGCCAATCTCCCTTAAACCTGTCAAAATAGTGAATTACGTAAAATAAACGCGCCCCGACTACGCCGGCTATCAAAGTGTAAAGACCTGCATTAGTAATGAACTGAGGGTTCGGCGTGATATCGCGGCTGAGGCGTCTTATCACAAAAACCGCCGCCATAAAGCCAATAACCATCATCAGGCCATAGCTTTTAATAGTCAGGTTCGTGAAAGGTAGCTCAAAAAGTTCAGGATACATTTATTTATATCATATAGCGGATAGCATTTAGCGTATAGTCTAACTTTCCTCGTTTCTTGCCGGGCTTGTTTTTATTGTATTGTTTTCGTCGAGGACAATCAATTTCGGCTTAAGCTCCTTTGCCTCTTCGGGGCCGCAATAGGCGAAGCTGAAAATGATAATAAGGTCGCCCGTCTTTATAAGATGAGCGGCGGCACCCAGTATCACCACCTGGCCGGAATCGGCCTCTGCGGGAACGGCGTAGGTCTCCAGCCTGTTACCGTTTGTCAGGTCGACGACAAGGACAGACTCGTATGGCAAAATTCCTGCCGCTTCCATCAGCACGGAGTCTATCAGGATACTGCCTGCATAGTGCAGTTTCGCATCGGTCACCGTGGCACGGTGCAGCTTGCTTTTTAACATCTTGATAAACATAATTGTTGGTTCTTGAATTGCTTTAATGTTCACAATCTTATAGCGCGACGATTCCTTCCTTCATATCTACCACCAAACGTACGCCCCGAAAGAAATCAAGGCCCAGCAAACCATCCACCGTGGCACTGGGAGGAAGTGTATGACAGAGTATTGGAAAATTCTCAAGAGACCTGCCTACAACTTCGACTTTCTTAACCACGATTCGAGGCGCAAATTCTACTCCGCTACCTGTTGTTACCTGGATACGCTCTTTTGAAGAAGCCGGGTCGTAACCCAGCAGTACCGCCACATCCCAGTTGATCATTGAACTGGTCGCACCTGTATCAAGCGCCAGACGGACTATTGTGTCTGTGTGAAAGCCATGCAATCGAGTGGGGATAACAATTAAACCCTGGGTAGGATCAAATGTAATCTTCATAATACAACTGCTACATCATCAGGTAATTTGCCTGTGTATAGAATAGCAGAGTGATTTGGGCGTATCTGTCTTGCCTTTCTATACACTTCATCTCTATCCTTACTGTGCCACAAAACTACACCTCGTTTGATGATAAAATCATCACAAGTTTCAGGGTTTCCGATGAGCACCCACTCAGCATCGTACCGCTTCTTAATCTCAGAAAAAGATAAGATTTCTTTCATTTTTCAGACACTTCATAATACAATAATAGAACGATTTTAATACAGTTCTAACGTCAAAAAGCCAACTGAACTGCCTCATTTACAATTATTTCATGCTATTTTCAAGTGAAACCATCACTATTATACACTACTTTTTCCTCGCGTCTACCAGAATATTGTCAATCAAGCGTGCGGGGCCGATTCTGACGGCGACCGCGGCGAGGACTTTGCCGGTAATACGGTCGATACTTTGCAGGGTCTCCGCATTAACAATACTTGCATACTCTATCTGGATTAATGGTGCTTGACCCAATATTTTACGCATCTCGGCAGTAATTGTTTCGGTGTCAGTGGTGCCGGCCTCGATCATCTCCCGGCATTTTTGTAGCGACTTATAAATATAAGTTGCATCTTGTTTCTGCTGGTCGGTCAGATATTGATTTCGGCTGCTGACCGCCAGTCCGTTCGGCTCGCGAACCGTCGGGCAGACAACGATTTTCAGCGGCATATTCAAATCGGCGACCATTCGCCTGATAACAACCGCCTGCTGGGCGTCCTTCTGGCCGAAGAATGCGATATCAGGAGCGACGATATTAAACAGCTTGGCACAAACGGTGGTTACGCCGCGAAAGTGGCCCGGGCGAGACCGGCCGCATAATGTCTCGGTCAACTTCCCGACATTGACCCACGTAATATTCTCCGATGGATACATCTGCTCAGGAGTCGGAGCAAAAACAACATCGACGCCGGCTTTTTCACAAATCTTTAGGTCGGCTTCGAGTGGACGTGGATACTTTTCGAAATCTTCGCCGGGGACAAACTGTGTCGGATTGACGAAGATACTGACCACCACGAAATCACATTCTTTTATTGCCGCCTCGATTAACGAGATATGGGCGATGTGAAGCGCACCCATCGTCGGCACAAATCCAATTTTTTTGCCCGCGCTTCGTGCAGCTCTTACCAAGCTTCTTACCGATTCTATTGTTTTTGCAACTTCCATCAGAACAGAATTATTCGTCACTTCTTTGCGATGACATATATCAACATCTATTGAAAATGAACCATTCAAAAATCCTTATACTATGTGCATCAGATTGCTAATCCCCTCGCTATAAATCGAAAAACCACAAAGGTAAAACCATCAGATTGCTAATCCCCTCGCTATAAATCGAAAAACCACAAAGGCAAAACCAAAGGCACAGCCCAGAACTACAGCCAAGGCAATCAAAATCAATAGGAGATAAAACCAAATCCTCATCCCCGATGTGGACCTCTTCCAGATGCAGCTCCTGAAGGTCGGTCGGCCTAAGGTCTGCAAGTGGCGAAAAGTCTCCCGAGTAATCCGAGGGGACATTGAGCCGCAGCTCTTTGTCGGCGGGAACCGTAACCTCCCCGCGGGCCTCGCCAAGGATTGTCCAACCTCCTGTCTCTGTCGAGCCCCAATCACGCACACTGAGATTGCCCATGGAGTAATCCACTGGAAAGCTAATGGTACGTTCGCCGAGAGTGACATTCGGCTTCGCTGATTGCCCCTTTTCAACCGGGCCGGTGATAAATACTAAAATCGGTATTATCAGCCAAACGTTTTTCCACCCTTTGGTTTTCATAACACTACTCCATATCAGTCCTGATGAACAAGTATTGACAGTAGCCTTCATATTTTAGATTGCTGTGGTGTGTTTGCAATGATGGAATCGCCTGCAACATAGCATTTTATTTGATTGGCCAAATCCTGTAAATCGCTATCTTTTCTGCAATCGAATTGTGATACCTGTTTACGAATGACGGGGCAGGTTTTCCAATTTTCAAAAAGCTGCTGATAATCGGAATCCAATGCCTCCAGAAATTGCAGCTCGATTTTCTGCTCGTAAGAACGGTTGCGTCTGTGGATGCGCTCAAGACATTTTTCAATTGAATCCTGCAGATATATGACGAGCACGGGCGGAACAACCTGTGAGGTAAGCAGAGGATAGGTCTTCTCATACAAGGCCAATTGCCGGGCATCAAGTAAACGCCGGGCATAGATAAGCTCCTTATTAAAGACATAGTCACTGACGGTAATCTTACCGGCTGTTAAAATATCAGGATTTAGCTGCTCTGTTCTTGTAGTGAGAAAATATAGCTGCGAATCCAGTGCATACTGCTTCTTGCCGGCATAGACCTCCGTCATAAAGGGATTAGTATCGTAGGCTTCGAGCAGAAGTTTGCCACCGAGCAGCTTTGCTAAATTTTCCGCTAATGTAGTTTTCCCAACACCGATGATGCCCGCTACGCTGACAAGCTGTGCGATGTTCGGATTGAGCACGTAATCGGCATCGTTGAGCCGGGCCGCCAATTCATTCATTGATTCATTTATAACAGGATGAACCAGCTCAGGATTTAGCCGGCACATTCCTTTAAGTACAAACGAGCGTAAGTGCATTTGCGGATGTGGGACAGTCAGACCTGGATTTTTTATAATTTCCCGTCCGAACAGCAGCAGGTCTAAATCGATAATTCGAGAGGCCCATTTTTCTTTTTTTTCTCTGCCAAGTAAAGTCTCAATGTCGGCCATTTTCTTGTGCAAATCCTCTGCGCCCAAGGTGGTTTCTATTTCAGCCGCTGCGTTCAGGTATTCGGGCTGATTCATCTGGCCCAGCGGCGCGGTCTCAATTATGTCACTTGTACGGACAACATCGGTGCCCTCTGTTTCACCCAGCATTTTAACGGCGCTTTGTATAGACTTTTCCCTGTCACCTAAGTTGCTTCCAAGTCCAATATACGCCGTTGTGTGTTCAGCCATCGAGTTAAAAAGTCAAACACCAAAATAAATAGTTTAAGCAGTTTCTGTCACCGGGCCGATGTCTTCACTGTTTTCCGCGGACCGATTAGCAGAACCGCACCGTGTGGCGGCAATGATACGGCAATCTGCCCGTCTTCATCCACCTTAGCTTGTTTGAGCCGACCGCCGGCCGGTTCCGCAACGACCCACTCAGCCGCTTTAATGACCTTGACCGCTCCAGTGTATGTCTTCGCAGCGACATTGACAACAAGCAGGATATCCCTCTCATCCCGGACGAATCGCCCGACAATAATCCGGTCCGATTTTATACTCAACGTCCCACTCTCATAGATGCCCGCCAGCGTGCCGAAATCGGTCTCCGACATGGAAGGTTCTGCTCGAAAAACCTGACCACCGGCATCTTCAAACCGTTCCAGCTTTTTGGCGGCTGGCTTAGGCAAGTCCACTCCCGCCGGCAGCACCAAAGCTTGAAATCGCTGTGGTCCTATTATTAAATCCGAATCGCGTACTTCCGCCCCTGCAAGCAATTCGTGGTCGACCACAGCAAACGAGATTTGCCTTCTCACCATCCGCTGTCCAAGTTCGAGAAACGACTTCTGTATCTGCTGCATCCGTTTAGACTGCGACTGTAGTGTCAGCTTCTCCGCCACCGGAATGTACTCTGCCCAAAGGTCATAAATCGGATAATATAGCAGCACTTCCGGGGCTGGCCTTGCCTCACGCAACACCGCATTCAATCGGCCGACAAAATCGCAATACGCGCGATAGTCACCGGCAGAGCGCTCTGCGTGGCTGTAATACAGCGTAAATTCCGTCACGCCGAGTGCTGCCTGCCAGGCCGCAGCCGCCTGCATAAGCTCCAACGAAGCAGGGCCTTTGCCAGCCATCCTCTGGGAGAAATCGCTGACCTCCGTCATGACCTTTCGCCGTCCATTGAGAATCGCTGCCGAGGCCGGCAGGCCAGCCGTCAACCAGCCGTTGTAAATGACCGCTTCGGGGCCTGAGTTGAGCAAATCAAGCCCCGGGATATCCATTCGGCCAAGCGCTTTCAAAGCGTTACCCTCCAGCGGAACATGGTGCAGCGGTGTCTCTTCCCACAGGGTATGTCCCGATGAAGCAACGCCGTGCGCATGTGCCCAATCCTGAAGCTGCCCGAAGTATCGTTCAGTAACCAGGTCCGAGATAAGCGACCAGAAACGCCGCCGGACATCATGGTCTGGCTTATCGTTTCCTTCAAAAAGACTTTTGCGCACCGCTAAAAGGTCCTGGCCGTACTGCTTGCGATACTGCTCCGGCAAATCGTGCA
>Ga0315554_1001129_pt1 | contig 15814 bp, 10 predicted proteins | sample SalMarSW160370MG_FD_202114 | JGI IMG/M metagenome (GOLD analysis project Ga0315554, IMG submission 202114) | Salt marsh sediment microbial communities from the Plum Island Ecosystem LTER, Massachusetts, United States - Salt Marsh Sediment SW1603-70 ... | reverse complement strand
CCGGCTTTCAGAAAGGGTGAAGAAGGAGAACGCCATGATAATTGCGTTCAAGGGAAAGATCAACGAGATCAACAGAGAGATCGCACGTCTCAGGGAAAGCACCCGGGAGGAAAAGAGCATCAGCCTCCGGGTCGAGCGGGTCAGGGTTCCTCACCTGGACCAGGAAGAGCGAAACATAGTGATTATAGAGACAAAGTAGAAATACATCTGCCATGTGAGAGGCAGCTGCATTTGTACTGCGCACGGGTGGTATTGTTTACGCCCGAATGACCTGTACCATACCAGCACAGCTCAAATAATCTCCTCATTAAAGCAGCAGAAAAAATCAATTTATTAATACCACGGCATTATTCGGACGCTTCACGGCCGAACAACAATTTATTTGTTGATTTTTATGTGTAATATTAATTATCATGATCAGCGTGTGTGCTCGCATTCTGTTCGCTGTGTCTCTGTACAATACAGTTTAAATATGGAGGCGGAAATGATCAGTTTGAAGGTTATTGAAAAAAAGGCATACCTCAACCTCGAAGATCTGGTGAAGCTCGAGGAGCTCGTGCTTCAGACCGGGTACCTGTCAAATGAGAGAGTACGGCGCGAGCTCCAGTGGTTTACCACCGAGTTAGGCCTGGATGATTATTATTTTAAAACCACATCCATCGAGGAAATCGCCAAGCACCTTGTTGCCATCAGCGCTTCGGAAATGGTGTCTAAATTGGGTGGTGAGGGTGTGGGTATACAGCTTACCTCGGAGGACAGGGACAGGGCCGTGTATATCGTGGAGGATAAATCCTCCAAAACGGAGGAGATCGAACGCAGGATTGAAAAAAAATACTCCCTGTTCAGGCTGGAGAGCTACCGGACCAAGAAGAAGACGCTCGATTATTACCTTCGACTGTACGTGGTAACGAGACCGGTTTTCAAAAAGTTGGCTAAAAAGAGCGGGCCGCTCGTCTTTGACGATGCGGTAAGCGCGGCATTCATGGAAAGATCGGCCCCTGAAACAATCGAGCGGTATAAATCTGCATGGGAATCGATGAACAACCGAGAGTCACCATACGTTTCGATCACCGATAAACCCGAAACAGGGGAAAGCCGGGTCATGGTTGGTATCCACCAGCAGGGCAGGCGGCGTTTTCTCAAGTATTTTTCTCATCTGCTGTATCAGTACAACCTGTACTCGAACCGCAAGTACATGGAGCCCTTTGCCGATCAGAAACAGGTATACACATTCTATTTCGATAAAATCAACCTGGAAACGATGAAGGAGTTTTCACGGGACCTCAACGCTGTAGCGATGCTCCCTGCCAACCCCATTACAACGTTGTTTCTCGATGAGATCTATTCCTCGCAGCAGACGATGTATGCAATTTCAGCGGCCGCCTTCACCCACCAATTTCTCACCGTTTTGACCGAGGAGTACATCACGCTCAACAATGCGCTCAGGGACCAGCCTGAAGCGAAGGGGGTGCTTGATATAATCAAAATGAGGCTGATAAAGGACACCTACTCCGAATCGAGGATCGCCCAGGCGGTTCTGGAGCATCACGATATCGTATCGCTCATATACTCCCATTTTATCAACATATTTCACCCTCCCAAAGGGAGCAGACAGCAGGAGAACCTCGAGGAGGGGATTGTTCAGAGGATCGAGAAGGATGTCCCCTCCGTCAAGGACAAAACCATACTGAAATACTTTCTCACCTTCAATAAAATGACTCTGAAAACCAACTTCTTCATGCGGGACAAGACCTGTATGGCCTACAGGCTCGACTCCTCCTACCTCAGCAATATTGATTTTCCTGAAAGACCATTCGGGCTCTTTTTCTTTGTCGGAAGGGAGTTTATCGGCTTTCATATACGCTTCAGGGATATTGCGCGCGGTGGTATCCGTATCATCAAATCGAGAAACCTCACCTGGTACGAAAACAACCTGGACACGGTGTTTCTCGAAAATTACAACCTCGCAATGACGCAGCAGAAGAAGAACAAGGACATACCTGAGGGCGGGTCCAAGGGGACGATACTGCTCAAACTCGAGCATCAGGAGGAGGGTGAACGCGCATTCAAGAGTTATATCGACGGGATGATGGACCTCATCATGCCGAACGAGGAGGTGATCGACTACCACAGTGCAGATGAGATTCTCTTTTTAGGACCGGACGAGAGAACCGCGCATCTCATGAATTGGGCGGCACTCTACGCAAAGAGGAGAAAGTATCCGTTCTGGAAAGCATTTACCACAGGCAAAGAACCGGCTATAGGGGGCATCCCCCATGACATGTTCGGGATGACCACAGCCGGGGTGCACGAGTATGTGCTCGCTGTTCTGGAGAAGCTGAGCCTGCGTGAGGAGGAGATTGTCAAAATACAGACCGGCGGTCCTGACGGTGATCTCGGGAGCAACGAGATACTCATGTCGAAGGATAAAACCATCGCGATTGTCGACGGGAGCGGCGTTCTGTACGATCCCTACGGCCTCAACAGAAAGGAATTGGCGAGGCTTTCAAAAAAAAGGGTTATGGTCGAAAAGTTCAACCGATCGCTTCTCTCACAGAAGGGGTTTTTTGTTTCAATCAACGACAAGGAGATTACCCTTCCTGACGGCAGTTTTGTGCCGAATGGTGAGGATTTCAGGAACAAGTTTCACCTGAATCCGCTTGCAAGAGCCGACCTGTTTGTGCCGTGCGGCGGAAGACCTGCAGCAATAAATATCAACAACTGGCATTCACTGCTCGACGAGCGGGGGGTGCCGAAATTCAGAATTATCATCGAGGGGGCAAACCTCTTTATAACCGAGGAAGCACGCATCCGACTAGAGGAGAAAGGGGTCATTGTCATAAAGGATTCCTCGACCAATAAGGGAGGGGTGACCTCATCTTCTCTCGAGGTATTCGCCTCACTTGCCTTGAGCGACAGTGAGTTCAGGGAGCATATGTGTGAGAAAAACGGAAAAAAGCCGCCATTCAGGGATGCGTATATCGATGAAGTGCTTTCAACGATAAAGAAAAACGCGCGCGCTGAGTTCGACCTGCTCTGGAAGGAGCATGAGGAGAAGGGGATACCCTTCACCGTTCTTTCAAACAGGGTGAGCGAGAAGATAAATAAAATTACCGATGCGGTACGGAATTCGGATCTTACGGACAATAAAAAACTCGTGAAGGCTGTTGTTGAGGGGTATACCCCGCACGTACTGAACACGCTTGTCGGCGTTGATACCATTCTGAAAAGGGTACCGGGCGCCTATGTCCGGGCAATTGTGGCAACGCGCATTGCAACGCGCTTCGTGTATGGCTATGGCCTTGATGCCGATGAGATCGACTTTCTTAATTTTGTCAATACCCTGCTGAAGGGAAAAAAGAGTACAGCGTAATTACTTTTATATGCCACACGTTGTAAATTTTTAGCAACTTACCCTTAGAACAATCCATCTTTTCCATAGCTAGCTTTTTTGAGATTGCTACGATCACTATTTCAATTCAAATGTTAACTTTTGATGGACTTTGTGATTTACGTATTATTAGATTTTAACATTCGGAGGACTTACATCCGAATAAAGTTGCTGGTGATAGACAATATAAATCCAGTATTTTCTCTTCAACTGAATTGGAGAGAAGAGAGGAGTATTCAATATGAAGGCTCGAAAGATTAAAGATGGCGTATTCTGGGTGGGTGCAGTTGACTGGGACCGACGGCTGTTTGATTCATTGATTCCGCTACCCGACGGCACAAGTTATAATGCTTATCTGGTGCGTGGTAGTGAAAAAACCGTCCTGCTCGATACAGTCGATCCCTCCATGGCTCATTTCCTCATGGCTCAGCTGGAAGATGTGGAAAAGGTCGACTACGTAATTATTCAACATGCCGAGCAGGACCACTCCGGCACACTTCCTCTTGTAGTGCAAAAGTTCCCCGATGCCAAGGTTGTCACATCGCAAAAGGGAAAGGAAATGGTAACAGACCTGCTTGGTGTTGATCCCAAGAGAATCACCATCGTAGGGGATGGTGAGTCGATATCACTCGGCAACAAAACACTCACCTTCCTCTATACTCCGTGGGTGCACTGGCCGGAAACCATGTCGAGCTATCTCGAAGAGGACAGGGTTCTTTTTTCATGTGATTTTTTCGGGTCGCATTTTGCGACTTCTGACCTGTATGTAACCGACGAGGCTCGGGTCTACAGGGCGGCCAAACGCTACTATGCTGAAATCATGATGCCCTTCAGGAGTATTATTAAAAAAAATCTGGCACGGGTCAGGGAGCTGAATCCGGATATTATAGCACCGAGTCATGGACTGGTCTATAATCGGCCAGCTTTTATACTCGATGCATACGAATACTGGATATCAGACAATCTTAAAAACATCGTGGTGCTGCCATATATATCGATGCACGGCAGCACACGGCGCATGGTTGAATACCTGGTGGCCCAGCTGGTAGAGAGGGGAATAGGCGTACAACAGTTCGACCTGGAGCGCACGGATATCGGTGAGCTTGCTATTTCTCTCGTTGACGCAGCCACGCTCATTATAGGAACACCCACGGTTCTCGTTGGCCCCCATCCGCTTGTGGTCAGCGCCGCAGTTCTTGCCAATGCGCTCAGGCCGAAAGTGAAGTTTGCTTCGATAGTGGGATCGTATGGATGGAACAGCAAGGCGGTGGAGCAGATCGCCGGGCTCATACCCAACCTGAAGGTCGAAATTCTGGATCCGGTACTGTGCAAAGGTTACCCCGGGAAACCCGATTACGAAGCATTGAGCAAACTATCCGATGCAGTTGCCGAGCGGCATAAAAAATTGTGACACTGCAGCAGGCTGTGTAAGTCGGTGACGCTATTAGAACTCGAAGCTGTTGAATAACCCGGGTTTTATATGAAATGGCCGGGGGAGTTGCCGGTGAAAAAGATCGATATAGACAAAACCCTCTATGAATTAACGATGCAGTATCCCGAGTTGATAGACATTCTTGCGGGTATCGGCTTCATGGGAGTGAAAAATCCGATAATAAGGAAAACCATCGGTAAAAAGACGACGCTTCGCGAGGGATGCAAGAAGCAGAAAAAGAATCTGGACGATGTGGTGAAGACGCTCGAGGGAAACGGGTACGCCGTTTTAAGATGATTCCTGAGCGGCTCTTTGTGTATGTGCAGCCTGGCTACAACATGTTCTCCGCTATATACAAGTGGGGTGTAGTTGTTTTAATAAACTATAGCACACATAAAATCCTCCCAAACGTATTTAAAAAATCCTTCTGATTTGTTTTTTTTAATAATGCTAATATATTAGCAATAAAATCTTGACACAATGACTTTAATATGCTAATAATTTAGCAATACACATGCTGTTGGTATATGGTGATATTCAAATCTGGAGGTCATTATGAAACAGGAAAAAATTTGGGTATACGCGGCAGCTGTCCTCGTGCTGGGTTTTGCTCTTTCTGGATGCGCAGTGCGGCAGAGTACACATAGACTGCGTACAGAAGAATGTTTCGGTATCTGGGTAAACTGCACCTACAACAGCGAGGATAAGAGAGCGGCGAAGATCATCTACAACCCCGACATGACATGGACGGCGTATAAAACAGATTCCTCATTTCAACCCAGGTGGAGGGGTACGATTTCAATAATAGAGAAATGGCATGATAAACAGGGCAACGTGTGGTATAAAATAACGACCAATCAGCTCGGAATCGATATTATTGTATATGAACTGTGGAAAATCAACAAATCGGCGACGATTATTGAAGGAACGTGGGGTGCTGCGTGTATTCCAAAAGAAATCGATCCCTCTTCAGAATCGTATACGATATACTACAGGTATACCAGTTCATCGCAGGCAAAAATTTCAGGGAAGAATATTCTTGACGATAACGTGTAATACCGTCGGTGAGCAGTACCACAGGCATCTCCGGTATACTTTACAGTATTTTCAGTACCATACGCCTGTAACTTTATCTGCTGTTTTTCATAAAAAACATTGACAAAATTACATGTTTATGCTAATAATTCAGCATAAAGGAATACAGATGAGCAAGCGACTTGTACACGGCCTCAGCAAGAGGGAACGGCAGATCATCGAGATTATTTACAGAAAAAGAAATGCATCGGTGAAGGATGTGCTGGAAGAAATTCCTGATCCGCCGAGCTATTCCACTGTGCGGGCCCTCCTGAATATTCTTGAGGGCAAGGGCTTGCTCAAGCACCGGAAATCCGGTAAAAAGTATGTGTACCTTCCCACCATCCCGCGTAAAAGGGCTGTTTCTACAGCGATAAAGCATGTGCTCGAGATGTACTTCAACAATTCAATCGAAGAAGCGATCAGCGCTCTCATTGAAACCACAAACCGAAAAATCACCGACGAGGAGTTCAAAAGGCTTACACAACTTATTGAGAGAGCCAGAAAAGAAGAGGAATGAAATGGGTTTGTTCCTGAGCATGGGGATACTTAATGAGTTGTCATCTCAAATAACAGCGATTCTGATACCGGTATTCGTGAACGGTACTATTTTGTTTTTCCTCATGTCTGTTGTTATAGCACGCCTGGACGCTGTATCATCGGCCTGCAGGCATCGTATGTGGTTTTTCGTTCTCTGCGGCATTTTCGTACTGGCATCTTTCTCAGAGTTTTTTCCACACTTCGGTTTTAGCCCTCTCGAGGTTCCTGTTTATAAAGAGGTTTCTTTTATACCCTATGACAGCAGGCTGCTGTCTGCATCCGAGGTAACACAGAACGCGATTCAGTCCCAGGGAGACTCCGGCTCCTTTACTGCCGCCGATGAGCGGTATTATCCGGACGTGAAGCATCCGGATAACAGCTTTTCAGCAGTTGGTCTGAAATGGTCCTCACTGGCTGTGCCGGTCTGGTTCTCGGGTATGGCACTGGTGCTTTTACGAATCATTGTGGGAAGAATCGGGCTTTTTTACGTTTCCAAAAATGCAACTCCATCCGGGAGCACAAGGACGTCTCATCTACTTGAACAGGCAGCTTCATGCCTTCACCTGACAAAGAAAATCGACCTGCGGGTAAGCAAACGCTGCATAGTGCCCTTCACCTTTTCGATACTCAGACCGATCATTCTTCTTCCTCAAAATGTGGATGTTTGGCCCGGTGAGCGCCTGCGGGTTGTTCTGCTCCATGAGCTTGCCCATATCAAGAGGATGGATCATATTACCCGGGGTGTAGCGCGCCTGGCCTGTGTGCTTTTCTGGTTTATACCGGTCATCTGGATCCTGCACAGAAACCTTCAGCGAGAGGAGGAGAATGCGTGTGATGCCATGGTGGTGAATTCGAACGTAAAACCGGCCGATTATGCCAAGCACATAATTGATATTGTCCGGTTGAGCAGAGGAAGGGTGCTTTTATTCGGTCTTGACCATGCCCTGGTACGAAAAGGCATGCTTGAAAAAAGGATTACCGGCATACTCACCCTCAAAAAGAAGCACCCGTACTCCAGGCGAATATTCAAAACGAGATTCTTATCTGTATTTCTTTCCTGCCTCCTGCTGCTCCTCTTGATGAGGCCTGTTTCGGCAGTTGACCACCAGGGAATACTTCATCAGGAAGCGCCTCTTTCGCTGCTCTACGGAAAATGGGTGAACCCTGATTACGATTCAACGTGGAAGCATGGCGCCGATTGCATAAACAAATATGCAAAACTGACTGTTGACCAGGACGGCAACATCCACTTTTTTCAAAATACATTCACACAGGAGTACAGCCATATCGGTGAAACAGGTACGTGGGAGGTGACGAACAGCTGGATCGACAGTACAGGCGACAACTGGTACGAGGTGAAATATTATTATCCGCCTGATTATGGAACCTACTATTACCTCTGGAAGATCGACAAATCAGGGACTGTGCTTGAAATTATGTATCACTATGCCGATTACCCGCAGGCTCTTGACAGGGGTGCAATGGAGTACCGGATTTATGACCGCCTTTGAGCCGTGACTACACTCATTTTTTAATTCCCTTTCTATCCCTGAACACCGCAAATTGCACACTCTTCGAGAAGAAGATGCTCACCCGTCTGCTCGAAAAACGTGTAGGATAGGAAGTCTATTTTAATGTTAATAATTCTAATTGGGTTCCCTATGACGTTTATTTCACATTATCTCCTGGTTTTATTAAAGACACTTATTTTTCTATTTTTGTTTATAATTAAAACGCCTGACCCAAGGATAAATAAACCGTTTCTTTTTCGGTATTGGTTCATGTACTACTCAAGCTTCTCACTCAGCCTTTTTTTCGCCATCCGGTGAAAAAGACTCCTGTAAAAACCGGTATATTACTCGAGCTCCCAAACTCTCCATTTCCCAGTTGTCCGATTGCGTTGCCTCCCCAGGAAGATACCATCCCATCATTTTTCAGTGCTGCGGTATTGTAATTTCCCGCCGCAATTCCTTTGACATCCGTTATGTAATTCAAACCAGTCTCATCGACCACCTGAACTGGGGTGTCATAGTTGCCAGTTAGGTCACCATTTCCCAAACAACCGTTGCCGTCATTTCCCCAGGCCCACACGGTCCCGTCATCCTTCAATGCAACAGTATGATACGATCCTGCTTTAATCGCTACTATCCCTGTTAAATAACCAATGCCTTCCGGACCCACAACCTGCCGTGGTAAATCACTATTTGTTCCCATGTTGTTGTCACCCAGCTCGCCATTATCATTACTCCCCCAGGCCCATACGGTACCATCATCCCTCAATGCAACGGTATGGTACAAACCAGCAGCAATAGTGTTGACGTTCGTAAACCCAATCGGTGCAGTTCCTGCATTGCCATCATGGTCCCACACAACCTGTATAGGTGTGTCACTTCCCGTAACCGAACCCATATCTCCGTTACCCAACTGTCCAAAATTGTTTCTTCCCCAGGCATATACCGTTCCGCCAGTCAATAGTGCCACTGAATGCACACCTCCGGCAGCAACACCTTTGGCATTCAGGAGAAAACCCACTCCACCCGGGCCAACTACCTGCTGTGGCCTATTCATGTCTGTCCCACCAGCATTATGGCCAATTTGTCCATACTGGTTGCTTCCCCACGCATACACCGTCTTGTCAACACCGTTATCTCTTGCAGCCAGTGTGTGGTATATTCCTCCGTCTACAGCTACGACATAATCAAGATAACTTGTCCCTCCGGGGTCTTTTACGAGAAACGGGGCTGCATGATCTAAATTATCACCCGCACCCAACTGTCCCCCGGCATTATCTCCCCATGCCCAAAGGTTACCGTTATCCTCTATTGCTAGTGAGTGGTAAGATCCTGCAGCGACAGACTCCATAGTTCTGCTCCCTATATTGCTTTTAACCTCCACTGGAACAGCACTATCAACTCCAGCGTTGTTGTTACCGAGTTGACCGTCTTTATTGTACCCCCATGTCCATACTTTTCCATCGCTTTTAAGTGCTACCGTATGGTTTCTTTTCATGGCAATTTCAATTACATCGGTTAAACTCTCGCTACCGCCTGCAACTGAAACCAGAACGGAGGTGTCACTGCTTACGGGATTGTTACCATCACCGAGCTCACCCGAGAAGTTAGTCCCCCATGCCCAGAGCCTCCCGCTATTTGCTATTGCCACTGTATGCGACTCCCCCGCATCCAAAGCAATGACATTTTTAAATGGCACAGTATCAGTTGCCGGATTTCCATCATCGTCCCACACGACCTGAACTGGCAGATCGCTGTTTACACCGGAGTTACCGTCGCCGAGCTCACCATAAGTATTGTACCCCCACGCCCATGTGGTATCATCATCTTTCACCACTACGGTAAAGGTTCCACCGGTACCGATAGCGATGCCGTTTTCCAAGGGGACCGGATCAGTTGCCGGATTTCCATCATCGTCCCACACGACCTGAACTGGCAGATCGCTGTCCACGCCGGAGTTGCCGTCACCGAGCTGCCCATAATCGTTTGATCCCCATGTCCAAACAGTTCCGTCACTTTTCAGCGCGGCAGAATGAGCTCTTAAACCGGAATCGCCGTCTGCATCTACTGCAACAATGTCTGTCAGACCGAAAACCTGTACCGGTAAATCCTTATCGGTTCCTGTATCCCCATCTCCGAGTTCTCCATAGTCGTTTCTTCCCCACGCCCACACCGTTCCGTCATCTCTCAGTGCAACTGTATGCTGAGCATCTGTTCCAGTCGCGATTGAAATGACATTTGTGAAAGGCTCCGGATTTGTTGCCGGATTTTGATCATGATCCCACATAACCTGAACGGGTACTTTACTATTTGTACCCAACCGTCCGTCGCCAAGCTGTCCAGTATTGTTATACCCCCATGCCCAAACAGTGCCGTCTTTCTTTAAAGCCACTGTGTGATATCTACCGGCAGCCACAGCAATCACATCCTGTAATTCCCCGGTCCCGGTGTAGTTTTTTACCTTACCTGGCAAATCTCTCTCCGAAACAACACCACCATCACCGAGCTGATAATAAACGTTACTTCCCCATGTCCACACTGTGTAATCAGTCAATACTGCTGCGGAATGCCTGTTTCCTGCAGAGATTGCTATGACATTTACAAATGGGATTGGATCAGTCGCCGGATTTTGATCATCATCCCACACCACCTGAACCGGCGTTGGCTTATTTACATCGATGTCACCATCACCGAGTGCTCCGTAATTGTTGTCTCCCCATGCCCACACAGTGCCGTCTTCCTTCAATACCAGTGAAAACCAGCTTCCAGATGCGACTATATTCCCGGGGGGAACAATTCTCACAATATTTGATTTTTGTGACTCCATACTTTCCTTGACAGCTGTGAGCGCCACTTTATATTTACGGAAATTTGACAGGTTATTGATTTCGCAACTTGTGCCTGATATCCCCGTAATCTGATACCCACTCCCGGTTCCCGGATCACTGCCGTCATTGGTGTAATATAGGGTATACGAATCTGCGGTACTGACTTCGTCCCAATACATGGTAATCTTTCCGTTACCGGGTAAATACGTAAGTCTCTGAACAGAACGATCAACGGGTGTAGCGTTTATCGTTTTTCCTCCAGAATAGTTTGGCGCGTTATCATACGCAAAAGCAGAATAGTAATATGTGACGTCATTGGTAAGATTTTTATCAACACACGCATTATTGTTTCCTTCATATATTTTTAATCCGTCTCCCGCATTAAAGGGCGCTTCACCTTCCTTTCTTACTATCCTAACACCCGCAAAGTCACTATCAAGGGGGTTTGTCCAACTGAGCTTTATCTGATTATCCCACGCCTGGGCAGAAAAAAAATTCACATCAGAGGGCGCAAATGTTTCATATATCGTGACGACGGCTTCAAGGGATTGTACCACTTCCCCGGAGATAAGCTTTATTCCGGTCCCCTGGTTATTCAGAGTTCCATTTGTAAATGCGATACTTCTCTGAACAGAGCCGTTTGTAATATCAACGGATGACGGGCTGATCGATATATTCGGGTTTGTACAGGAAATAACTACCGTGCCGCTCCAGTTGAATACCTCGCCATCCTGGTCATGCGCGCTGATCACTACAATCACCGGTTCATTGGAAGCGCATGTGTAATCAAAACCTGGCGCCCATTGGAGACTGAATGAAGTAAGCACTTTATTCGCCTCACCGACATTCACTCCCGACGAGCAGGTAATAAAAGCGACAATAGATCCTATGATTAAAAGAACAGTGCCGAGCATACAAAATATTCTCCTTTTTAACACCGCTTTTTCCACGTTTTTCATTTTTATACCCCCGGCATTGGTCATCCTCTTTACGAAGGAAGAGTAAAAGATGAATCTTGTTATTGAGTTGACAGAATCTTCTCACATCTTTAAGATGTGATATAACGCAACTCATTTACAATTATATCACATTTTTTCCATTGTTAGAGAATTTTTTACAATAAATGATAGGCAAATTATATTTTCAACCAGTACTTCAGCGATACTTCTCATATTCGAGTGTTCAATAGGCATCTTATTACAGTGAGAATATGGTAGCGGCCTCTTTAGTGAATATATAGTTAAAGTTGAAGGTACCTACCGTGAGGATACTGCTGAAAATCAGCATACATCATACTACGATAAGAATCTGAAGGTCGCACACGTTGGTGTTTGTCGGGCCTGTTTTAAAGAGCGATCCCGCGTGCTCGAAAAATGTGTAGGAGTCGCTTTTTTTAAGGTACTCCTCTGCCCTGTCAAAAGGTGCGGTGCGTCGGTTTATCTCCTGCGCGCGGATATACGCGCCTGCTGCGTCTGTCGGACCGTCGTTTCCGTCGGTCGATGCTGAAAGAAAATAAATACCCCGCTTCAGCTCATCCTCCTCGTCAAGAAACTGAATGAGAAACGAGATCGCAAGCTCCTGGCTCCTTCCGCCTTTACCGCTTCCGGTCAGAGTGACGGTTGTTTCACCGCCTCCAATGATGCAGGCTGGTTTTCGGGCCAGGATTTCCCTGAAGGCCTCATCCTTCGCGATCCCCGCATAAAACTTCGCCACCTCCCGTGCCTCGCCGATTATCCGGGAGGAGAGAATCACCGTGTTGTACCCGAGCTCTTTCGCCCTTTCGGCAGCTGCCATGAGCGCTGTGTTGTTGCTTCCGATAATCACGTTGTACACTCTTTCGAATGCGGGGTCGTTTTTTTTCGGTGTTTCAGGTATCAACCCATTTTTCCCCGCCTGGAGAATACCGAGTGCATTTTCGGGCACCTTTTTTTCGATTTCATATTTTTCCAGAACCCGAACCGCATTTTCATATGTGGTCTCATCACTGGCAGTAAGCCCCGATGCAATGACATCGAGCCTGTCGCCGACAACATCGGAGAGGATGAGGTTTACCTGTATTGCGGGGTGCATGAGTGCAGCAAGCCTGCCGCCTTTGATCGAGGAGAGATGCTTTCTCACGCAGTTCATTTCGTTGATCGTGGCACCCGATGCGAGGAGAAGCCCGGTTGTCTTCTGCAGGTCATCAAGGGTCAGCTTAAAATTCCCTGCACCAGGGCCGGGCTCGATCGGGCCGGCAAGCAGGGAGGAGCCTCCGCCTGAGATCAGGTTGATGACGAGGGTTTTTTCATCTGTTTCAGCTGCAATCTCCTTTATTTTCCGGGCGGCAAGCAGGCTGTTTTTGTCAGGCACCGGATGACCCGCTTCAATAATTTTAATAGTAGACAGGGGCTCGGTGTGTCCGTATTTGACGGCGATCGTGCCGCTAATATCTCGGCCTTTGAAGAGCCCTTCAACAGCCTGCGCCATTTTCGCGGTTGCCTTACCGGCGCCGATAACGATGATTCGGTTGTACTTGTCGAGGTCGAATTCGAGCACGGCCTCTTCAGATTTCACAGAGAGCATGCTTCCCCGAATATGAACCCGGTTTTTTATGAGCGCAGCAGGATCGACCTGTTTTACCCCGGCAAGAAATATGGATTTCAGGTCCTGAGTCTCTTCATTTTTTTTCATTAAAAAGCTCCTTCAAAAAAGCGGCTACACCCTTTTTTTTCTTTGAAAAGTATACGCCCTTGCCAGCCTTGAAATCAATGAAAAACTGGAATGAAAGAAAGGGTCCTTTGTGCCGGGATTGACTTTCATTCCGATTTATTCTACAATGGACGGCGACATGAATGGGCCTCGAAATTGGTACCGACATGTACGGCCATAAACAGTAACCTCGAAATGGACATTTACATAAACTATTGAATTGAATTGAAAAGGTTATCGAGAAAATGAAAAGGAGAAAAAAATGAGAATGAACCCGCTTCCATCATCAGAGTACGAGCGCAGGGTAAAGCGCTTGCAGGAGCAGCTCGTTTCAGAAGGAATCGACGTGTACGTCGGGTACAGCAGTGAGTGCGAATCCTCCACATCCAGGTACCTGACCGGCTTCTGGCCCTTTTTTGATTTTGCGTGCGTCGTTGTGCCGGCGCAGGGAGATGCGGTGCTCGTCACCGGAGGGCCGGAATCCTATGAATTTGCGAAGGTCTTTTCTTCAGTGCCAGAAATCAGAATAAATCCTCTTCTCGTGGAGACGTCGGCGCCCGACTGGGTGCCGGAGGTCGAGGGGGAGAGCTTCAGTACAATCATGGATGCCGTTATGGGCAATTCACCGAAGAGGGTCGGTGTCGGCGACTGGAATATTTTTCCCCATATACTGCTTGAAGATCTCAGAAAGGCAGCACGTGGGGCCGAATTCGTACCCGCCGATGACCTGCTTCTCAGGGTGAAGTCTGTGAAATCCGATGTCGAGATACCCTATATAGTCGAGTCGTATAGAATCACGGAGGAAGCTATGAAGGCCGCTTTTCAGGCGGTCGAGCCCGGCAAACGGGAGTGGGAGCTTGAAACAGTGGCCCGCTCGAAGATGCTCGAGCTCGGTGCTGAGGGTATGCCCTACCCTGCATGGGTGTGTTCAGGGCCGAACACGCCGCTGAGCCTGTGCAGGTCGACAGATAGGGCAATCGGGCCTAACGAGCTGGTGCAGTTCACCTTCGGCGCGAAATACATGGGCTACTGCGGCAACATGTGCCGCCCCTTCGCTATCGGCAGGGTGCCGGACGGCGCACGGGAACTCATGGATGTGGCGCTCGAAGCCATGCACTACACCCTCGGCACCGTCAAACCGGGCGTTCGTTCAAACGAGGTATTCAGAGGGTATCACGATATACTCGCACGATACGGGTATGAAAACTTCACACTCTACGGCCCTGCTCACGGGACCGGTCACTCCGAGGTGGAGGGCCTGTGGCTGGCCGAGAAGGCCGATTTCACCATACAGCCGAATATGCTGTTTAATATCGATATCTGGCTTTCAGACGGAACATACGGCCTGCGGTATGAAGACGGCATTCTCATCACAAAGGACGGCATCAGAGAGCTTACAAGCTACCGGCGCGAGGTGATAGAATTATGATCGATACTATCCGTCAGGCGCTTAATCGAAGACGATCGGATATTCTTGAATGGACAAAAAAGCTCATCGCATTTCCCTCCGAGAACAGGCCGCCCGGCGGAAACGAAGGCCCTGCTCAGGAATTCATTGTAGATTCCTGCAGGAAAATGGGTCTTGATGTCGACGTTTTCAACCCCCTCGATGTTCAGGGCATTCAAAACCACCCGTCATTTCTTCCCGGCAGGGAGTATCCTCAGGGACGGAACAACGTTGCTGCCCGTTGGAAGGGGAGCGGGGGAGGGCGATCGATTCTGCTGAGCGGGCATGTCGACGTTGCGCCGTTCGAACCCGACAACTGGAAGGTCTGCCGTCCCTTTGAGCCCGTGGAGCAGGATGGAAGGCTTTACGGCCGTGGAACTGCTGATATGAAGGGGGGGCTTTCCGCCTTTCTGTGGGCGATACAGCTTCTCATGGATATCGACTTTATGCCGGCAGGCGATGTTATCTTCGAGAGTGTCGTGGACGAGGAGTTTGCCGGTGGAAACGGCACCCTTTCATCCCGCCTCAGGGGGCATAATGCCGACCTTGCGGTTCTGGGAGAGCCGACGCGCATGGAGGTCTGTCCCGCATGCCTCGGGGCTTTTCTTGGCGATATTGGGCTTACGGGAAAAGCGGGAATGCCCTACATGGGCGCAGCGATACCGAACCCCGTATTCGGCCTGTCGGGGGTGATAGAGCTTTTTTCCGAATGGCAGAACGAGTGGCGCTCACGAAACAGCCATCCCCTCTTTAGGAGGCCTGGAAAGGAGCTCAATGTCGTGCTGTGGGGTCTCTCATCGAAAATCCCCGGTGAGTTCACCCAGATGGGCATACCGCTCGTCGCCGGCCTGTCATGGATCGTGTGGTGCTATCCTGGAATGAGCGAGAAGGAGTTCTATCGGC
>Ga0315554_1001128_pt1 | contig 15826 bp, 13 predicted proteins | sample SalMarSW160370MG_FD_202114 | JGI IMG/M metagenome (GOLD analysis project Ga0315554, IMG submission 202114) | Salt marsh sediment microbial communities from the Plum Island Ecosystem LTER, Massachusetts, United States - Salt Marsh Sediment SW1603-70 ... | reverse complement strand
GCACGTGGCCACGGCGCGGGCATCGATGTATATCTACAACGACGAAGAGGATATCGACGCTCTGTATGATGCGCTGGTCGAAATGAGGAGGTTTTTCAAGGTATGAACTCCGCACTCGATGACATGTACCGTGAAATCATCATGGATCATTATCGGTCCCCTCGCGGCAAAAAGCCGATCGAGCAGGCCGATATCTCATCCGGCGGCCATAATCCCTCGTGCGGCGATGAAATCACGGTCGAGGCCGAAGTCCAGGACGGCACCCTGAAGGATATTCATGTCGCCTGCCACGGCTGTGCCATCTCGGTCGCATCAGGGTCAATGCTGGCCGAAATCGTCAAAGGGAAATCGTTCGAGGAAATCGAACAGATCGCCGAAGTCGTCAAGAAGCTGCTGAAAGGCGAAATCACAGAACTGCCCGAAGAATACGGCGACATTGATGCTCTGGCCGGCGTGCGCCGGTTCCCGGTGCGGGTCAAATGTGCGTTGTTGTCATGGGTGACATTGATCGAAGGGATACGGAAGTATCATAAAGCCGAGCATTCCCATATCAATGTCGTGACAACCGAGGACGATGATGCGGGCGAATCGTCGAAAGAAGCATGATCATCATGGCGGCGGTAACCGAGGAGAATATCCTTGAAGCATTGAAGCCAATCGAAGACCCAGAGATCGGCATCGGCATTGTCGATCTGGGTTTGATTTATCGGATCGATATTGACGACAACGGCCGGGTCGAAATCGACATGACGTTGACGGCGATGGGGTGTCCCTACGGCGAGACGCTGCTGGGACGTGTGCGCGAGGCCGTGGAAAAGATCGAGGGGGTTACGAAAGTCGTCGTCACTTTGGTCTGGGAGCCGATCTGGCATCCCGACGAACGTTGCTCGGACGAGGCGAAGGACAAGCTGGGCCTGTGGTAGCAGGCGTCTTCAAGTAGGGCAGGAGTAACCTATAGCTATTTCTCATCTTTTGAGTGACAGAATATGTTGACCTCTAAAAAACCAATGGTATCGTTCCTGAAGTAATTGATATCATTGATCTTTCCTTCTTGCCCAAGAGGCTCCGTGATTTCTGGGGAAAATGCAACGTATATTTCCACCCCTTTCGGATACCAAAGCCAACACGGCGAATATGTGATTTCCTTGGTACTGTCATCTATGGAGGATACGATGCGTGTCTTGGGTGTATATCCAATGTCGTCGAGCAGCGCCCCGAGTGTTCCACCAATGTATTTCGGATAGTCAAGCGCATAGCCCTGATCATTATCGCTATTTCCCGAGGCAACTATTCTTACCGATAAAATCGAAACGACAAGAACTAACCCCCAAGCCCAACTCAGTTTTTTTCGATGACATGGCATTTTACCGTCCCCTCCCAGTCCGTAAGGTTATTAGGTAAATGCGTTCTCGCCTGATATCTTCCATTTTCGGTTCACCTTTATTCAAATCATAATCGCAATATTGCAGCTTAGCGGGATGAATAACTATCGCTACGTTGGGGAATCCCTTATCAGAGTATACGAAGTAAAAGCTATTCAGGAAATGATGCTCCCGTATTGTTTCGTATTTGACGTAATCATTTCCCAAGGCATCGATTAGCTCACCGATAGTTTTGCCGCAGTACTGCGTGAGGTCGACTCTCGCCCAGCGGGATGCGGGCGGGTTGTCGCCCACAACCGATCCGCCGTTGAGCATGATCGAACCGATGGCCAGAAGTCCCCAAATGATCATCTGCTCGATTGTGATTGGACGGTTCCGCACTTTGTGCTCCCCTCCATGAGTTGCCGAAAGATCGTGGATTCCCGCCTGCGCGGGAATGACACGTGCTTGTTTCATCTATCGGAAATGAAGCATACCTCGCTTTTTCAACATGCCCTCAAGAACTTGATGTGCTAGGTACCAATAATAAATCTATTTCCACCGCTGATGCTATATATTTAAGACGATCCATGGCCGGAATTTTTGCAATTGCAATCAGCGTTTTGTGCCTGGCCCGCCCCGGCGGGTCGCCCACGAATGTAATCACTTGAAAATTAAAAGCGCAGACCCATGTTGAAGTACAGCCGCCAGGGCATATCTTCGGCTTTGCCATAACCGAAATCGACCGGACCGATGGGTGAATCGATTGATAACGCCGCACCGTAGCCCTGGCGGAAATCCTCGATCTTGATGTTTTCGTAATCGTCGAAGACATTGCCGAAATCGTAATTCCCCATCAAATAGAATGCGTATGGCAGTTTGATGCGAAGCTGTAGATTGGTCAGGAAATATTTGTCGCCGTTCAATTGATCGGTGCGATAGCCGGAGAAATTGTACATGCCGCCGAGGAAATATTTTTCCACATCGGGCAGGTTGGCGGTCGAAATGCCGGCGCCGATGCGGGGGTGGAAGTTGATATATTTGCCCAGCGGCAGGTATGCCTCCAGCGATCCCCAGAGCTTGGTGTATTCATCGAATGAGCCGCCCAGCCATTTGGTCGTGAATTCGAGCGTGACATCCTGCCGATGACCGTAATCGGGATACGGGAATTTGTTGAGCGTTTCCACAATCGACGATATGGTGAAGGCCGACAGGGTATGTTCCCGCTCTTGACCGGTCAGGGTCAGCCGTGTGTTGATATCTTCCAACCGGTACTGGAGGTCGATCGCTCCCAGCCGGGCGATATTCTGGCCGATCAGAAACGACCACCCAAGGCGATCCTCGATGTGATACCCGTGCGGCGCGCCGTCGGAATAAAACAGGCGACGGCGCAGGCGCGAAAAATAAAAACGCGTGCGGGCCGTGATCAGCGTCGTTGGAAAACGCTCGACTTTGAATGACAGGTAATAGATATTCCGCCGAGACCCGAGCTGGACGTGGCCGAGGGCTTGAATTCCGGCGCCGAAGATGTTATCATCGAGCAGTTCAGTGAACATCTCGGCCTGATATTCATCGTCCCAATGAGCGCCGACGCGCAATTCAGTAAATTTCTTTTCCTTTACATTGATGGTCAGGTGCACGCCCTCGTCGGTCGGCTTGATATCGAGACTGACCCGTTCGAAAAATCCGGTGGCGTAGATATTGGCCAGTCCCCGTTCCGACTGGCGAACGTCGAACGGCTGGCCGGGCCGGAGAGGATAATTGGCTTTGATGATCCAGCTGCGGGTGCGCTGGTTGCCCCGGATATCGACGTATTTGAGGATGCCCTCGTCGATGGAGACGGTGATGACGCCGGATTCCCGGTCATATTCGATGGAATTGATATGGGCCAGATCGTAACCCTGATGCCGCAGGCGGGCGATGAGCGAATCGGCTGACCGGTGAACGGAACGCAGCGATACGACCGAGTCCCCGGGCGGCGGGAAATACGCCGCTAGGTCCGAGTCGGGCAGAACGGTATTGCCGGTGATGCGGTACGCGATTTGGCGGTAGGTTTTATTGGGTATTCCGTCGAGGACGAGGCTCAGGTGATTATCACGTTTCGTGACAAAGGCCCGCAGGGTATGAAAATGAATATCGGGGTCGGCGTACCGCAGTGCGGCGTCGATTTCCGACAGGCGGCAGTATTGCCCGGACGTTATCGGAAAATTGCGGCGCAATGATTCCAGCATGGGGTCATCGCGGGCGATATCGATGCTATCCAATATCGTTCCGCCATCATTCGGCGGGCGACTGAGCTGATTCATGATATCCGCCACGGCGCGTTTCCCGACGATGTATCCCAGGGTGACCAGTGAGTCATGCATGCCGAAATCGAACAGCTCGTAGTTTTTCATGTGGGGCTGGATGATATAATCGGAGGCGCGAAGCTGTTCGGCGAGGGCGTTCTGCGACATGATGGTCGTGACCTGGCCGGCGATGGCAATCGGACCCTCGATTTTATCGGCGGGCAGAAGTTGCGCGGTGGTGTTGACCGCGACCACATAATCGGCGCCCATCGTGCGGCATTCGTGCACCGGTATCGGATCGACTATGCCGCCGTCGATCAAATGATGTCCCTGAATTTCGACCGGCGTGAAAGCCAGCGGGAACGCCATCGAAGCTCGCATGGCATCGGCCAGGCTGCCGTGGGAAAGAACGACTCTGGCGCCGCTGCCGATGTCGGTGGCAACGGCCCGAAAGGGGATGGGGAGCCGGTCGAAATCGCCGCCATAATCATAGTCGGCCCGGATGGTCAAGTCGGTGAGAAACGATGTCAGGCGCTGCCCGGCCGTAAGCGCCCGGGGAATATAGGGATAAAGGCCGTTGAAGCGGATGGTAAACAGATAGCGCGCCTTTTCCTCGCGCTGGGCAAAAAAAAGCGACCGCCATTGCGGCGAATTGGAAAACAAGGTCGAAAAATCGACCCGATGAACGATATTTTCGATGCTGTCGGCGCTATACCCGGCTGCGTACAAGCCTCCGATAATGCTTCCCATCGAGCAACCGGCAATATACGAAATAGCGAGACCGGCCTCATCGAACGCCTTGAGCACGCCGATCTGAGCCAGCCCCCGGGCACCCCCGCCCGAAAGAGCCAGGCCGATGCGACGGGGAAAGAACGCGTCGGATCGGCGGAAATCCTCCGGGGTGAGATGGCAGCGATCGACCGTGACGGTATCGACGGTGGTCACCGAAACGCCGCCGGAATCCGGATCGGCCGCCTGGGCTCGGAGTGACGCCGGATATATAATGAGGATTATCGCCAGGATATAAAGGGCACTTTTCACTTGCTCACCGTCACTAAATGCAATTCTTTCCATATAACGATAAGACTACGTGAAAAAACAAGGATAAAGTGAAGTGGCGCTGACCAAGGCCGAAATAAAATATCTAACCTCGCTTCAGACCAAGAAAGGCCGCAAGCAAGAAGGCCGTTTTCTCATCGAAGGCGTCCGGCTTCTCGAAGATGCTCTTGCCGCCAATTATCTGCCGCATACCATCCTGTACGCACCGTCGGAATTGACCGAGCGCGGTCAGGAATTGGTCAAGAAATTCGTGGCGCGCAAAGTGACGGCCCAGACCATCTCCGAGCGCGAATGCCATCGGCTGGCCGACACCAGAACGTCGCAGGGGATCATCGCGCTGTTCTCCCTCCCCCGCCATTCGCTGCGGCAACATTTGACCAAAGGCCTCCGTAAGATACTGATATGCGATGGGATCGGCGATCCCGGCAATCTGGGCACGCTCATCCGTTCGGCGGCGGCGTTTCATTTCGACCTGGTCGTCACCACGGCGGGATCGGCGGAAGCCGGCAATCCCAAGACGATTCGGGCCGGGATGGGAGCGTTTTTCCGCGTCCCGGTGGTCGACGGCGTCGATCCGGAAGAGCTGGTAAGTGAATTGAAGAAAGCGGGTTACACGATCTACGACGCCGACATCAAAGGCAAATATATCCAGTCATCCCTGCCGATAGCCGAGCGGTTGGCGCTGGTGGTGGGTTCGGAGGCGTCGGGCACGGGCGCGGTTTTGGCGGCTGAGGCCCGTTTTCAGATCAAAGTGCCGATGGCGAAAAACGTCGAGTCGCTCAATTCGGCCATGGCGGGAACGGTATTGATGTTCTGGTTTGATACCGTGGAAAGGACGGCAAAATGAAAGCGCGGTTGCTGATGGCGGTCTTAATTGCGGTCGCACCTTGCGGCCGAATGAACGCCCAGGGATTGGTCAAAAGCGAGGACGGCCTGTTTATGACCAAAGCGGTCGACAGCACAGTGGCCATGACCAAAAGTCAGCGGCTGGTTATCAACGCCGCCAACACGATGGGGGGACAGATATTCCTCACCACCGGAAGCGCCGTCTGCAGCTACAGCTACCGGAAGATATTGAAAACCCCGACCAAAGTCGAGGCCGCCGAATATGCCGATCTGATCACGGTCGAGGTGGAACGGGAGCGCGACGAGGTGATCTTCAACCTGCGGGCGCCCGCCCGTGTGCCGTGGAGCGGCACCAACAATTCCGGCCGCCTGGAAATTCACATCAAAATTCCCGACAGCAGCGCCGTGCTCATCAATACCGCCTATTTCGACGTCGACGCCGTCGGCCCGTTCTCGGAATTTTCGGTCACGGAAACTCTGAACAAGGTGGACGTGCGCACCGTCCGCGGCCCGGTGGACGTGCGCGTCTCCAACCGCCCGCTGACCATCAAAGACGTCCGGGGGGCGGTGTTTGCCGCCAACCAGTACGGCCTGATCCGCCTCGAGAATATCGACACCGGGGACGACATGGCGACGATCCGGAACGAGCACGGCGAAATATCGATGGATATGTTCCGAGGCGGCTGCGATCTGCGCAACAGCTATGATCGGATCGTGGCCCAGCGTGTGTATCTGACCGGCTCCAAGAACCGTATCAAGAACGTATCGGGGCTGATCACGCTGGAATTCGATTCGCTGTCGACGGGCAAAGTGCGAGTGAACAATAGCTACGGCCCGATTTCCATCAACATCAAGAATCGCACGGATGCGGAATTCATCTGCAAAACCGATGAAGGCAGCCGCGTCATTGCCGATCATATGGATATGACACCGACTCTCGTTTATGACACCCGGCTGGAATTCGAAACCGGGGACGGCGCGGCCGAGGTTCGGCTTACCACAACCGGCAGCGGTGATATCACGATCGTCGGGCCCGGCACGAAAGAGGAAAACCCGAGCAGATGAGACAACAGGATCGACAGGGACGTCGATGGCAGCTTATTGGAATTCTCGCGATAGTGCTTCTTTCGGCGGCCGTTAGCGCCGCCGAGGAAGTGGTTTTGCCTCACGAGGTGTTCTTTTATTACCCGGTGGCGTCAGTGAACGGGCAAAACGCGGCCTGGATCAATCCGGCCGCTCTTGGCTATTCCAACAACGGCAGTATCCTGATTTTCACTCAGCGGCAGCAGCGTTTGATCCGCGATTATGGCGGCGCGGCGGTAATGCGCTTGTTTTCCGTCGCCTATCGCAAGATAAAGCGCGACAACGCCGATCACGAGGAATATATTTTCGCCGTCGGCGGGGGCGGGCGCGCCAAGTTCGGATTTTCGTATCGTTACATCAAACACGGGGAAGGGTACCTCAACAAGCGCCATCTCTGGAATCTCGGGCTGCTCATCGCGGAATCGCCCAACGCAACCTTCGGCGTGCGGGTGGAAAATCTCAACCGGAGCCGTATCGACGGGAAACGAAGCGATATCCGCTATGTGTACGGCCTCGCCCTGAATATTTACCGGACCATGGTCAAGGGGACGTTTGAGGTGGACATGACCCAGAAGGAAAACCTGGACGCCGCCGATTTCCGTACCGGATTCGAAGTGAATCCCGTCACCGGCCTTCTCCTCTACCTCGATTTCGACAATCATTCCCGGATCAACTTCGGCTTTCGGATCAATTTCGGAATGACCTACGCCGGGCATTACCATAATTTCGATCGCAATTTCAAGGGCGTCATGGGAACGACATATCTCGGTTCAGTCGATTACAACCAGCCGTCGCTGCAACTGCCGGATCTCGGCGGCACCGGTTCGCATTAGGCGGATTTTGCGCCCGTCTTGCGCGGCGCTTCACGCTCGGTTCACCGCACCCGCATTTCCAAGAAGCCTGTCACTTTTTCCAGGAAAGCCCGTATTATATCCTAATTGATTTGTCATACTTATGGTAAAAACAATCGGAAAAAATACGTTTGAGCGTCTTGCGCGCGGCCGAATTTCCTGTAAATTGGATATTCGGGCTTATGACAAATTTAACCTATGGAGGAGTTCATGATAAAGCGAACGATGGTTCTCAGGATTGCCCTGGCGGCGGCAATTCTGGGCGTGGCGGGCTGGCATATACTGGGATTCAGCTTCTCCACGATCGAAAGCGAAATCCACGATTTCACGCTCGATAACGGCATGAAATTCATCGTCATGGAAGACCACAGCGCCCCGGTGGTGTCGTTCATCACCCTGGCTGACGTGGGCGGCGCCGACGATCCCAAGGGATTTGCCGGACTGGCTCATGTTTTCGAACATATGGCGTTCAAGGGCACCAAAGATGTCGGCAGCAAGGATTTCGCGAAAGAATCCAAGGCCCTGGATAAACTCGATACTGCCTATACCCGCTTGCGGGATGAGGAAAAAAAGGGCATCCAGGCCGATTCGACCAAAACCGCGGCCCTTCAGGCGACATTCGACGCCGACCAAAAGGCCGCCGACAGCCTCGTGGCCAACAACGAGTACTCGGTTATCGTCGAACGCGAAGGCGGTGTCGGCCTCAACGCCGGAACCGGTTACGACCAGACCATGTACTACAGTTCATTTCCGTCGAACAAACTCGAACTCTGGTTTGCACTTGAATCGCAGCGATTCGCCAACCCGGTTTTACGCCAGTTCTACAAGGAGAAAAACGTCATCAAGGAAGAGCGGCGGATGACGGTCGAATCGTCGCCGGTCGGCCGGCTTGTCGAGGAATTTTTAGGCGCGGCCTTCAAGGCGCATCCATACGGCATGACGCTGATCGGCCCCATGTCGGATATCAATAATATCGACAAACAGGAGGCCATGAAATTTTACCATAAGTACTATGTGCCTTCGAATCTGATTGTCGGCATCGTCGGCGATGTCAAGCTCGACGACGTCAAAAAACTGGCCCAGAAATATTTCGGGCCACTTCCGAAAGTGTCCGAACCGGAACGCGTTCAGACCGTGGAGCCGAAACAGAATGCGGAACGGGAAGTGATCGTGTTCGACCAGTCACAGCCGTTTCTGGTGATGGGCTACCACCGGCCGGCCTTCACCGATCCCGATGACGCCGTTTACGACGCCATAGCCGATTACCTGGGAGAGGGCCGCACCTCGCTGCTCTATTCCGACCTGGTCAAGGAAAAGAAAATGGCCACACAGGTTCAGGCATTCGCGTCATTCCCCGGCGGTAAATATCCCAACTTGTTCGGCATTTTCGTCGTTCCTGCCAAGGGCATCGATGCCCCGACCTGTGAGGCCGAGGTGTTCGAAAATATCAAGAAACTGAGAGAGACCACGATCAGCAACGAGGAATTGGACAAGATCAAAGCCCGCGCCAAGTCCAAATTCGTCAACCAACTGTCCTCCCGGACGGGCATGGCCGGGCAGTTGACCCTGTATCAAAATCTGTTCGGTGATTGGCGGGTGATGTTCAATATTCTTGATCAGATCAATGCCGTCACACCCGAAGATATTCGGCGGGTGGCCAACGATTGCTTCACCAAGGGAAATCTCACCGTGGCCTACATTCAGACGACGGAGGATAACGCACAGGAGGAAAGCAAGTGATGAAACGGATCTATATATCGGCGACGCTGCTGGCCTGCTGCCTAATGGCGCTGGCTGCGGTTCCCGCGTGGGGAAGCACCATCGACAATTTGAAATATCCGCCGCTGAACCCGTTCACGATTCCCCAGCCGGATAAATATACGCTCGACAACGGCATAACCGTCTATCTGCTCGAGGATCACACTCTTCCCAAGCTGACCTTTTCGGCGATTATCCACAAATGCGGGGAATATCTCGAGCCGGCCGATAAGATCGGCCTAGCGGAAATGACCGGCGACGTGATGCGGACGGGCGGCACGACCACCAACACCGGCGATGAAATCGACGAGCAGTTGGAGGGGATCGGCGCCTATGTCGAAACCTCCATCGGCACCGTATCCGGCACCGCCCGGGCCGGCGGTCTGTCCGATTACGGCGAACAGATTCTGCAGACCATGGCCGACGTGCTGCGCAATCCCGTTTTCGACGAAGACAAAATCGATCTGGCCAAAACCGATCAAAAGAGTTCTATTTCCCGTCGTAACGACGATCCCATGCAAATCTGCATCCGCGAATACAAGAAGCTTATCTATGGCGATAATTCGCCGTATGCCCGGGTTCCGGAATACGCCACCATCGACGCCGTCACCCGGGACGACATGGTCGCTTTTCATAAAAAATTCGTTCAGCCGAACAACATTCAGATCGCGGCCTGGGGGGATTTCGACAAAGCGACGATGCTGGCCCTGATCAAGAAATATTTCGGCGACTGGGCCAAAACCATGGCGGAAATCCCGGAACCGCCCAAAGTGGATTACACCTACAAGTCCAGCCTCAACTATGCCGAAAAAACCGACGTTACCCAGTCGAATATTCTCATCGGCCATATCGGCGGCGTCATGGGCGATCCCGAATATCCGGCGACGATCGTCATGAATTCGGTTCTGGGCGGCAGTTTCGGCAGCCGGTTGACCGACGTCGTCCGCACCAAGCTGGGACTGGCATATGCTGCCGAAGGGCATTTTTCGTTCAATTACGATTATCCGGGGATATTTTACGCCTTTGCGTCCACCAAGCTGGAAAGCACCGTTCAGGCGATACAGGCCATGATCGACCAGATCAAAAGTATGCAAACCCAGCCCCCGTCCGAGGATGAAATGAAAAAAGCCAAGGACGGCTGGCTGAATTCGTTCGTGTTCAATTTCGACACCAAGGGAGAAATCCTCAGCCGCATGATGACCTATGATTACTACGGGCTTCCGGAGGATTATCTTCAGCAGTTGAAGACGCAGGTGGAGAAGGTCACGCCCGAAGATGTGCTCGAGGTGGCCAAGCGCAAACTGCACCCCGACGATTTGCAGATTATCGTAGTTGGTAAGGCCGATGAATTCGGCGAACCGCTGAGCGATCTGGGCGAGGTGCACGATATCGACCTCATCATCCCCACCCCGGCGTCGGAGGAATTCGCGGCGACACCGGAGGAACTCAAAGCGGGCCATGAATTGCTCGCCAAGGCGGCGGCGGCATGCGGCGGGGCGGCCAATTTCAAGAAGGTCAAATCGCTCGAGTACAGCGCCAAGATCACGGTCAATACGCCGCAGGGTGCGATGAAGATGGATCTGACGAGCATCGAAGTGCCGCCCGACAAATCGGCGCAAATCGTCAAAACCCCCATGGGCGAACAAAAGGTCGTGTTTACCGGCGACGCCGGCTGGGTTTCGGCGTCGGGTCAGACGCAGGCGATGCCGGCCAGCCAGCTCGAAGATCAGCAAAAGAGCGCCAAACGGGATATGGTTGCGCTTTTCGCCAACAGCGATCAGCCGGACTATATCACCGTCGCGGCTCGCGGAACCGATGACTTTGAAGGAACTCAGGCGCAGCGGCTCGATTTTCAAACCGAGGGCGGCAATCAGTTCACCGTGTATCTCGACCCGACCACTTATCGTCCAATCGGCCTGCGCTATATGGCCGTAACGATGGCGGGCCCGGGCGAGGTCGTTGAAAAGCTCAGCGACTACAAGCAATACGGCGATATCATGCTGCCGGCGATGCGCACCCAGGACACCGGGGCGATGACATTCGATATCGAATTGGTCAATGTGACGGTCAACGGTCAGTATGATACGACGATTTTCAACAAACCGGAAGGCATCTGACGCTTATTCGGCATATGAAAACACAGACGGCGCGGACAATCATCCGCGCCGTTTTCTTAAGCCCTGATCCTTGCTGATAATACTGCGTTATATGACTGTTCCGCAGGGTCCTGATCCCGCCCGGCGGGATTGTGACCCTGCGGATGACATTGCCGAATCACACAATCATTCGCCGCGATGGGCCGCCCACGGTTGGCCTTGACTCATTGTATGCCGACCAACTACATCCCACCCGTGCATAGCACGGGTGGGGCACCGAGACTAATCTACTTGAAATAGAAATTCTTGAGGCGGACTTAAAGTACTCTTCTTATCATCTTGACCCGCTCATGCCGGCAAATGCGCGCCAAAAAAGTCGGCGGTCTTGGTCAGCGCCTCTTCCAATTTGGGATTGGTTCCCTCGAAGGGATGCTTGGCATCGAAGGTATGACCGGTACCGGAAACAGTCATCAGAAGCGTCTGCTGCCTGTCGGCCCAGCCATATAACCGGCGCGCCTCCTCGACCGGCACGCTTTCATCATCGTCGCCATGCACAATCAGCAACGGTCGATGCAGGCTTTTGACGGCTTTCTCGATGCTGAGTAGATCGTCTTTGTGCTGCTCGAAATCATCCAACAAACTCAACCCCAGGCGCATGATCTGGCCGGTGCGTTGATTGACAACTTTGATATAGCCGTCCTGCCGCCATTTCTTCTTGGTCTCTTCGGGATAGCGGTTGAACGTCGCCACCGACGACCAGGTCACGACTGCCGCCGCGTCGGGTTTTCGCGATGCCGTCAACAGCGTGATGCCTCCCCCCCGGCTGTGACCCAGCAAGCCGATCGACATTCCCTTCGATGGCCCGAAATGGCCGTCGCGGCACGCGTCGATCAATTCCGATAACTCGCGCACTTCTCGCGACAGGGTATTAAGTCCAAATTTATCCAGTTTGGTGAATTGGGTCGGGTTGTTGCCGATACCGTTGTGCGAGAAATTAAAGGTGATGACGAAGAATTTTCTTCGCGAGAGGAATTCGCCGATATACGGCACGAATCCCCAATCTTTGAATCCTTTGAAGCCGTGGACATAGATGACACATCGTGGATGCTGCGGATCGATCTGTCCGTAGGTGGTGATAGCCAGGTTTTCGCCGTCGCTGGCGATGAAGGTATGGTCTTTTTTCATCATAATTCAAAGATACGCCTCTGAAAGAGAAAGGCAAGGCGAATAGGTGGTCTAATGGCCGCATCCGACATTTTATGCGTAGGTCGAAAGCCCCGCGCTACATGTCCATGAGGCCAGTCCCAGTGTCCGCACGCATCGCACCCGCACGGCTGGTGGCCCATCCGATGGTCCGCCTGTGGCGGACCGAGCGTGGGTTCCCGCCGCGTGTTTGCATTACACGCGCACGACGAGATCGTCCAACGACCGACGGTCGGTGTGGGCGGGCTGTTCGGCTGGATATCCCAACGGAAGCATCGAAATCGGGCGCTGATGCGACGGTGCGCCGACAGCCGCAGCCACGTCCTCCTCCTTGAACGCTCCCACCAAGACACTGCCCAGTCCAAGCGCCGTCGCCGCCAGGTGCGCGATAGTCGCGGCAATGGTAGTATCCTGAATGCAGTACAAATTCCGGCCCCGGTCGCCGTATTTGCCCACCGAACGCGGCGCGTCAGTGCAGAAGACGAGCACCGCCGCGGCCTTGGCGACGCATTCTTGATCCATCGATGCCTTAGTGAGCGCTTTAATCGTGTCCGGCGTGCGAACGAGGTATACCTGATACGCCTGAAGATTGCCCGCCGTCGGCGCGGTGCGGATAGCCTCAAGCAGACGGGTGATCGTATCGTCATCGATTGCTTTGGGCTGATAGGCGCGGATCGACTGGCGATTGGCTATGACATCGAAAAATTCCATCACGGCATCCTGCGGGTTAGGGGGGAAATTACGACAGGACGGGCCGCTGTGAGGATGCGGCCCACCCCGCGTACAGAGAATCGACGCCTTTTACTGACCTTTTGGCTGGACCGGTTTAGCCTGTTTCCCAACCGTAAAAGGAATCGATTTGATGACGTCGCCGTCGGGCCCAGTCACTTTGACTTCCCAGTCGCCGGCCCATTCCGGCGGAATGGTTTTGTAGCTGTACGTCCGCCACGGGTCGCCTTTGACGGCCAGTTCGACGTCGGCCATCTCCTCGCCGCCTTTCAGCCAGACGTGATGGATGAAGCTGGATTCGCCCTCGGGCAGCCCGGTCACTTTCGTCCACAGGTAGACCCTATCGACGTCGGCCGGAAAATCGGCGGCCTCGCCGACCGGCTCGTGATCCACAACGTTGGTGCACAGCACGGCCTCGACGGCCAGTTTAGGCGCGGCAGGTGTCGCCGGTATGACGGCCGCGGCGGCTGTGTCCGGTTTGGCCGCCGGCTGTTCTGTCTGAGCCGCAAGCATCGCCGGCGCCAAAACCAATATCGCCAGCACGAAAATAGGAGTGCGCTTGAACATAGACCCTCCTTGATAATTACTCCGGATTGTATGCTTCCAAAATAGGCCTCACGGTCGGTTTTTACAACAAAAATTACGCGGCCCACGGCTGTTTGCGATGGAGAATCATTGGACAATCGGCTCCGAATATATTTTCACGGATCGGCATGATTGCCGATCCGTGATCCCATGGGTTCGCGAGCCCGGGAACAGGCATCCCTGCCCTGAGACGATACGATTACCTTCTGTCCGCAGTCCGCCGGCTGGGAGCGGACCGCGACTTCCCCCCGGGCATTACCACGTGTGCTCTCCGGAATGATATTCCGGCCAATGCCCGGATATGATGCCCCACAGGCTCGGTAGGGGATATTCTATCAGGGCTTCAGGCAGTGCCTTCAGCGAAATAATGCCGAGCTATTGACGGTCCCGATTTTTCCGGATACCTCCCCTTGTTCCGCTGCGCCCCGGACGGCGATTACCGGCCGCAGGCATACCATGCCGGAGACTGCGTCGGGACAGCGCGCGAAGTCAACCCGTGATTTCAAAAACGATCCTTGGTAAACGATGCCGGATCGATGCCAGTCTCAGTATACCGAATTCCGTCCGGCGTGTCAACAGATAATCCGGTACATGGTCAGCATCAGCCGCAATTCCTGAATTTTCGACGCACGGCAAGACGGGCGCAATGCCATTTTTTCGGGCATGTCCGCGGTGTGATCGCACAGAATGTGTGCGACCGAAACGGACAAATGCGATCATGTTTAACCATTGACCGATATTCCCCTACGAGATTCGTCCAAAGCCGAATACACACATTTTGGCACGCCTCTTGCTCGATGCGACGATGGGACGCCGCCGGACATCGCGAACATCATCGCACCCGACGAACACAGATGGGAGGAGAATCAAAATATTATCCTCAATTTTATATCTTCGTTTACCGAGCCAACGACCGACTGAGGCGGGCCGGAAACGATTGGCCGCTTGTATGGGAAAGGGGTTTGTCATGAAGTTACGCCTTGCCACTCTTTGTTCAATCATTATGTCCGGATTTTTATGCGTCGCATGGCCGGCTACTGTTGTCCGCGCCGCTGAACCGGGATTTACGGTGGACAGCTATATCCCGGAATATTTCCGCGATTTCGAATGGCGCATCAACGGCGGCATGCAATTGACCGGGCCGGGGGACGAGCGGAGTCGGCTGGTACCGTATCCATACGAAGGGGACATGAAATCGACGTACAGCAATGACCGACAATTGTTGAACATCGATACCTATCTCAAGTATCGCTACCGGACAGTCCCGCGATTTCTGACCGTCGCCCTGGGAGTCGCGGGACGATACGATCACTCTAATAGTTTCGGTTCGAACCTAAGGGCCGATCCCGGCAATTTCACGGTTTACGACAACGACCATCAAAATTACCATACCTACGAATCCGTCCTGTACCCCTCGTTCGATGCCGGCGCGTACGTATACGACGACTTTTTCGTTTCGGCGGCATCGCGCATCCAATATCGCTCGGGAGGCACGTTCAACGGAAAAGATTCGTTTCATACCGAACGTGTCGACGTCGTCGGCGTCGATTCGACATACACATATGTTGCCGACGGCACCGGCGACCGTGCAACCGATCTGAAGACATATTCGGCGGATGTATCGCTGTTGCCGGGCTGGGGGCGGGTGTATGAAGGGAATTTCGCGGCGACCGCCCTGTATATGGTCGATGAGCTCCGCCGTGAGGGATTGCTGGGACGGGAGCCGACTTCGGACGAACTGCGCGAATTATGCGATCTGATCTATTATTATCGGCTGAAACATCCGGTGGATTCCCGCCTGCTCAAAATCGACGCGCTCCGGCATATCATGGATTCGTTCATTGAAAACAACATGATCGCCGACCCCGGCCCCTATGGGTATCTCCTTATTCAGGATGTCTGGGACTATTTCCCGCGACAGGACAGGCTCTTCGGATTTCGGTTTCGCCTCGGTCCCGGGATCGAAT
>Ga0315554_1001127_pt1 | contig 15827 bp, 17 predicted proteins | sample SalMarSW160370MG_FD_202114 | JGI IMG/M metagenome (GOLD analysis project Ga0315554, IMG submission 202114) | Salt marsh sediment microbial communities from the Plum Island Ecosystem LTER, Massachusetts, United States - Salt Marsh Sediment SW1603-70 ... | reverse complement strand
CGTAACTTCCAAGCGCTCGCATCTGCCATTTTGCACTTTACATTTTGCATTCTTATTTTTCCGTTTGACATATGATCCCACCCCCCAGTACCTCACCAGCATTATAAAACACAACGGCTTGCCCGGGGGTCACCGCCTTCTGCGGCTGAGCAAAATGAACATCCACGGAGTCATTCCTGAAGGAAAGTGTAGCTTCTGCCTCTTTTGACTTATAGCGTATCTTGGCCGTGACAGTGATAGGCTCCCGCGGCAACTTGCCTGATATCCAGTTCAGTTTGTGGGCGGTCAGTTTCTGACTGTAGAGTTCCTTCTCAGGACCGAGCACAATTCTATTGCTTTCGGGCTCTATCCTTATGACGTAGAGGGGCTTACCAGAGGCTAATCCAAGGCCATGCCTCTGCCCGATGGTATAAAAGGCTATTCCTCGATGCTGGCCCAATTTCTTCCCCTGGGTATCTACAATATCGCCAGGCTGGGTAGGAAATCTCTGGCTGAGAAAGGCGCCATAGTTTTTCTGGGAGATGAAGCAAATATCCTGGCTGGATTTAGCTACTGCGGGCAATCCCGCCTGCTTGGCCATCTGCTTAACCTCGTCTTTGCTATACTCGCCTGAAGGAAACAGAACGTGGCCCAGCTTTTCCCGGGTTAGGGTATAAAGAAAATAAGACTGGTCCCTACTGGTGTCTTTCGCTTTATACAGGTGATGACCGTCACGAGAATGTATTACTCTGGCGTAATGGCCTGTAGCCAGATAGTCAGCGCCAAGTGAGAGTGCTTCATTGAAGAGAAGGTCAAACTTTATGCGCTGGTTGCAGGCAACGCAGGGATTGGGAGTCCGCCCTTGTCGGTACTCCTGGCAGAAGTAGTCAACTACACAGGATTCAAATTCCTTTTGCAGGTCAACCTGATGGCAGGGAATGTCCAAAAGGCGGCAGATATTCTCTGCCTGATGTGCCTGGCGGTCGAAGTCAGGTGAGTCCCAGAGGCGCATATGCACGCCTATCACTTCGCAGGCGGCTTCTCTGAGCAGCAAGGCGGCGGCGGAAGAATCCAGCCCTCCGCTCAACGCCACAGCAACCTTTCTTTTGGGCATAGACCTTGCAAGCGAAGTAATGTCGATTCTTTTACACCCTCACCTTAATCCTCTCCCGTCGAGGGAGAGGAAAATCGACTTGGCATGACATGTTCTCCCGTCGAGGGAGAGGAAATCAGGTTCGCAATGAGAAGCCAGGCAATAGCTGGCTCGCCCTATCCCAGATAATCTCAGCAATTTTCCCTTTAGGTAGAGAGGCATCTACCACCAACCAGCGGTCAGGCTCAGCCGCGGCCATCTTGAGGTATCCCTCCCTCACCCGCCGATGGAACGATAAATCCTCCAGCTCAAAGCGGTCTTTCAAGCTTTGCTTTCGTGCTAATCCCTGCTCAGGTGAAATATCCAAGAGGATTATAAGGTCGGGATTGAGATACCTTGTTGCCATATTGTTGACCATCTTTATGGCAGTAAAATCAAGTCCTCGCCCATAGCCTTGATAGACCATGGTGGAGTGAGTGAAGCGGTCGCAGATGACCACTTTACCTACTTCTAAGGCAGGACGAATTACCTCAGCCACCAATTGGGCACGGGAAGCAGCCAAGAGAAACAGCTCAGCCTGGGGCGAAATATAGGAATCCCGTTTCCTCTTAAGTGTTTTTCGTAACTCGTTGCCCAGAGCTGTGCCTCCCGGCTCATGGGTTAGTACCACGGGGACGTTTTGTTGCTCGAGCTTTTTGAGCAAGAGCCTGGATTGGGTGCTTTTGCCACAGCCTTCGCCACCCTCAAAGGTGATGAACAGTCCCAAAGGTTACCTCGATTTCCTTTTGCCGCCAGGTTCCATGCTCCGGTTATCAGGGTTGAAACCGCGGCGTCCAGCTAAGATCCGCTGTAGATTATGGACATAGGTAGGTTGAGTGTCACGGGGATAGACGACATCCAGGCATTGCCTCATTTGAGCGGCATTATTGCTTTTAAGGACATAAATTGGTATACCTAGCGCTTCGGCATCCCGTATCTTTTGTGGCTTGCGGCGGTAATAACTTCGTGTAGTGAGGAAAATGTCAGCTTGCTTAAGGTCAGCGAGGATTTTCAGCTCTTTTCGCCCTTCCCTGGCAACTTGATCCAATCGAGACCGGTTAGCGCCGAAGAGGTAGAATCGCAGCGTTTTTTCCGGTTGCTTCTCTTCCTTGCTCTCCCAGGTAAGAGGGGATGATATCGCTTCCCTTTTTACCTCACCATTCTCATCCATCGAGCGCACTTCGGCCTTGGGGGGTTGCCCATGCAAGAGAGCATCAACAGCCTCGGTCACGTCCGAGTGTACGGTTACCTTGTAATAATCGACAATTTCCACCACCATATCAAAAGTGGGCGGAGCTTTACGCTCCAGGATAGATTTTTGTGTGTGCCGTCGCCTGGCTTCTTCGTCTCCTAAGGTAACCGTCTGGACGCCGCCGATGAGGTCGGACAAGGTAGGATTCATTATCAAGTTTTCCAGAGTGTTTCCATGTGCCGTGCCTACCAACTGCACTCCACGCTCGGCGATGGTACGAGCTGCTTGCGCTTCGAGTTCAGTGCCTATTTCGTCGATAATGATGACCTCGGGCATATGGTTTTCCACCGCTTCAATCATTACCGCGTGTTGTTCAGCGGGGGCAGCTACTTGCATTCGCCGGGCATGCCCGATGGCGGGATGAGGAATGTCTCCATCCCCGGCAATTTCATTGGAAGTGTCAATTACGATAACCCGTTTTTTGAAGTCATCAGCCAGCACTCGAGCTACCTCCCGCAACATAGTGGTCTTGCCTATGCCGGGCTTCCCCAGAAGCAGAACGTTGTTGCCCGATTCAATAAGGTCTTGAATCATCCCTACGGTACCGAACACAGCTCTGCCCACACGGCAGGTCAAGCCAATTATGTAGCCATTTCTATTGCGTATGGCTGAGATGCGGTGAAGGGTGTGGTTGATGCCGGCGCGATTATCCCCGGTGAATTCGCCAATGCGTGATACTACATAATCAATATCAGTCTGGCTTACCTCACTGGAGTTAAGAACTAACTCTCTGTGCGGAAAGCGGGCCTCGGGGAGACGTCCTAAGTCTAGGATTACCTCCAACAGCTCACTGTGATCGGGCTGCTGGTAAAGAGGCTCACGGATATGGAGTGGCAAGACATCAAGTAGCGCATCTAAATCGTCAGTAACTACCCTTCGCATCCTGTGACAATACCTTTTCCCACCTTACCAACCTCGGGGGGACAACAACTCTTGCTGGGGTATAGCTTTTATGTCCAGACCGGGCATGGCGGTTCCCAAACCTTTCGATACCTCAGCGAGGATAGCGGGGTCCTGGTAGTGGGTAGTAGCTTCAACGATAGCTTGCGCTCTAGCTATGGGGTCGCTGGACTTGAAAATCCCCGAGCCGACGAATACTCCCTCGGCCCCCAGTTGCATCATCAAGGCAGCATCGGCTGGCGTCGCTACACCACCGGCGGCAAAGTTCACAACTGGCAACTTCCCTGTCTTATGCACCTCCATTACCAATTCCAGAGGAGCACCCAGGGCTTTCGCCTCAGCTACTAATTCCTCTTGAGGCAAAGCTTGCAGCCGGCGAATCCCGTCCTGGACTGCCCTCATGTGCCTGACAGCTTCAACGATGTTGCCTGTCCCTGCCTCGCCCTTGGTGCGAATCATCGCTGCCCCTTCAGAGATGCGGCGTAATGCTTCGCCCAGGTCGCGACAGCCGCAGACAAAGGGAACCTTAAAGTCGTGTTTCCAAATATGATGGCTTTCGTCGGCGGGAGTGAGTACCTCGGACTCATCAACGAAATCTATACCCAATGCTTCTAGCACCTGAGCCTCGACAAAGTGACCGATGCGGCATTTGGCCATCACCGGGATGCTGACCGCTTCCCTTATGGCCATAATAACGGTGGGGTCGGCCATGCGAGCCACCCCACCGGCGGCGCGGATATCTGCCGGCACTCGTTCCAACGCCATAACAGCGCAGGCGCCGGCTTCCTCGGCAATCTTGGCCTGCTCCGGCGTGACCACGTCCATAATCACCCCGCCCTTCAGCGTCTGCGCCAGTCCCGTCTTAACCTTCCAGGTACCCTTCTCCATCGATTTTCATTATAACGCTATACCAGTCAAATCACAAATGTCATCACTCTTTCACATGAAGAGATATCCAGCTTTGGAGAACTGGAGATAAATTCTATTTCTTAATCAGCAGAAGAGACAGAATGTTGTACTTCCCTTCTATCTCGTATGCTTCGCTTATCTCCCTCTTGTGTGCCAGCATTAGCGTATCTGTGGCTTTGGTGACTTCTGGCCAGTCGTCAAATCTATAATCGTGGAAACCGAGGGCACCTCCGGAAGCAAGATGGGGCCAGATGACGTGGAAATCGTTTTCTACATAGGCTTGCTGGTGGCAGCCATCAATGAATCCAAAGATGAATCTCTGCTCTTCTGGGAAGCTGACTTTTCTGGAATCTTCCCTTATAGTCACGATGTTGTCAAAGCCCCGCGCTGACTCCTGGTAAACTTCTAACATCGAGCGGCCCTGGAGAAATGCTTCATAAACATCACCCGCCTTGATTCCACTTTTGCTCACGGTCTTGTCCAGACTGGGATCGAAAATATCAATAGCGCAGACCTTCTTGCCATATCTTTGGGCAAACCTTGCCAGCTTGGCAGTACCTCTGCCCATATAAGCGCCAATCTCGATGATGTCTCCTTCTAGCTTGTGTAATGCCAGTTGCTTTATGAAGTCTATGAGGACTTCGTAACCCACGAAATCATCTGGGTCATCTTCTAGTGGAATCTTGAGGGAAACTCTCTTGACGGTCAGCTCCAGACTCATCTTACAAGCCAATGTTCTGGCTGCGGTGCTTTTCTCTTATCCAGAGCCACCAGAGCCATTATTGCTGCTGCTGAGGTCCATGTATTCTTCTCAGGAACCTGTGGCCCCCGTTCTGATCGTCTTATCTCTTTCTGCGGCCAATACACCTCCCGATAAAACACATCGTCGCTATCTCGAAACTGCAGTACCCAGTCCCGCACCATCCTGGCCTTATCCTTGGCACCCATCTTTGCCAAAGCCAGAATAAGTTCAAACGTCTCAGCTACGCATACTGACTGTCTGTCGGCAAAGCATTTACATCCCCATCCATCTATAATGAAATCCTGCCACCCTCTTGAGATGCGCTCTTCTGCCTGCTCCCCTTTCAGAAGTCCCACGAGGATGGGGTAATACCAGGTCATGGCATGCCCGCTCTTATCCTCGCCTAATCTGTCGAAGCGTTCGGGGTGCTCTTTAATTGCCTTGGCCAGCCTCTGGCGTGCCTTATTCCAGCTGGGCTTTTCTACACCCAGTGCTTTAGCAATCCTTGTGCCGCATTTAATGCTTAGCCAGGTGCTGCTCGAGGCGGTCAAGATTGCTCCTGGCCACACTTCATTGTTCTCACTTACTCCCCAATAAATCTCGCCGCCTGGCTGCTGTAAACTTAAGGCGAAGTTTATGCCCTTCTCCACCGTAGGCCACACGTAGCGGAGAAAGTCCAGGTCCCTGGTAGTGAGGTAGTGAAACCACATCCCTGTTGCTATGTAGGTGCTGAAATTTGTATCTTTGGTCAGGTCCTGAGGTTTATCATTGTGATAACTGAAATACCAGCTTCCGTCAGGGTTCTGTGTATCCCGCATCCACCTATAGGCCAGGCTAGCCTCACGAACGTGGCCGCTGAGATCTAAGGCTATGGCGCATTCCACATGGTCCCAGGGGTCTGTGATACCGCCTCGATACCAGGGGATAGCCCCCGAAGGAGACTGTTGACTAATGATGAAGTCTGCCTGGCTTTGAATCAGCCCACGAATATCTTCCAGCATCCCTCCAAACTAAGGTGTACCTGGCTTGCATTTCCGGGCTAGAGACTCTTCTTTGTTTCCTCGATCTCCTTTTCTAGCTCCTTTAGCTCCTCTTCCAGGTCTTTCTTGTACTCCTCGAGCATGTCCAGATATTCCTTCCTGCTGGGAAAGGGCTTGAATCCCTGGAAGTAGAAACCGAAGGGAGGCAGTCCAAAGTAGAACCTCCGGGATCTCCTGCTCCACATCTCTATTTCACCTCCTGTATTGGTCGCCGCTTTGGTAGTCCCGCACGACGGGGATATTTACCCGGCGTCGGGCATATTTTATCAATAATTACCAAATAACGCGCATCGCTAAATTCTTCCAGTTCTATTTTCCTTATCTGGTTCAGTTTGCCTCCCAGGGTAGCAACCGCTTCTTTCGCCCTATTAACCTCCTGCTCGATCTCGCCTTTCTTTTGAGCGATAAACCTTCCGCCGACCCTACAAAAGGGGAGGGTCAGTTCCACCAAGGTAGGCAGCAAGGCGACAGCGCGGGAGAGAACCAGGGCAAATTGCTCACGATAGAGTGGTAGGTGGGCTGCTTCCTCAGCTCTACTATTCAGTACTTCCACGTTTTCCAGCTCCAATTTGGAGACGATATGCTGGAGGAAAGTGATCTTCTTCGTTGTGGGCTCGAGGAGCACGAGCCTGGGCCGGGGGAAAAGGATTTTGAGCGGGAATCCGGGGAAGCCGGCACCTGTGCCTATGTCTACGATTTTGAAATCTGGGTTCGTCACCTCTTCTGCAGACAAAGCTAGAGTGACGGTCAGGGAATCAAGGAAATGCTTCACCTGCACTGATGAGTAGTCTGTTATGGCTGTGAGGTTGATTCTTCTATTCCATTCAATTAGCTCCTGGTAGTAAAGCTCAAATTGCTTTACCTGCCTGGCATTTAACTCTATCCCTAGCTTGCTTGCTCCTTCAATAAGTCTTTTCATCGCGAACCACGCTTGAAATTCACAGGTTGTTTAGCAACCCGTTTGCCTTAGGCTGTCGAAGGCAACCTGATTTTATCATGGCTGCCACTCATTGCTCGACACGATCCCCATGAGCATTTCAAATGCGGGGCTAGCCCCCGCCAATAAGGCGAGAATGAACCTCGCCACTACATTCGCTGGTCCTAAGTTATGGCTGGACTGTCAGATTTATACTACTTGACAAATTAGTAAGATAAATCATATAATACTGACGTTGCTTATGCAGGAGGTGAGAATGGAACAAAGGGATATGCGTGTAATAGGCAGGTGTTTTGGCACTGCTGTGCTTGGGCCCCGAGGGCAATTGGTGATTCCAGTGGAAGCCCGAAAAGAACTGGGCATAGACACTGGTAGTAAACTTCTGGTTTTCGGTCATTTTGGTGGGCGGGGACTTATTTTCATCAAAGCTGAGGCAGCAGAGGAGCTGCTGAACATCATGAGCAGCCGACTTGATGAGGTTGCCAAGTTGGTCAAGAAAAACAAAATCGCTGGTGCTGGGATAGGACGTGAAGGCAAGGTAAGTTAATGACCCAGTCAAAATATATGATGCGCTCTTTTTTACTCGACACCATAGACTTGCGCTATAATGAGTGGTTTATCAGAACAGAGAGAGGTACCCAGAAAAATGAAGAAAAGATTAGCACTAATAATAACAATCTGCGTGGTTGTCATTGGCATAGCACTCGCTATCGTACTTACTAGAGGCGCTGGCTCCGAGGCTACGCTGACGACTGTTAACGTTACCCGAGGCGATATAGTGAAAACCGTTTTAGTGGACGGCAGTTTAGTAATGCCTGATAAAGCGTATTTATCATTTGGAGTCACGGGTACAGTGGAAGAGGTGCTGGTTGCTGAAGGAAATAACGTGACAGAAGGCCAGGTATTAGCCAGACTGGATGCGCCGTCTCTGCAATCAAGTGTAGATGTGGCCGAGCTGCAAGTCGAAATAGCGGAAGAGGGGGTCAAGCAGGCCCGGGCGCGATATGAAATCGCCAAGGATAACCTGGACAATGGCGTGCTTGGCCAGTCCGAGGACGTGCTTGAGTTGAACGTAGACATAGCCAAATCGGGTTGGGAACAAGCAAAGCTCAGCCTTGAGTCGGCAAAGCTCAGCCTGGACTCGGCAAAGCTTAACCTGGAAAAGGCGGTAATAGTGGCTCCCTTTGATGGTGTGGTTACTGACATCAGCATAACTGAAGGAAAAGAAATCTCGACAGCGGCATTAGCCACTCCGGCAATATCCCTGGTTGACACCAGCGAGATAGAGATGCGTGGCTTCATTGATGAAATAGATATCGCCATTGTGAAAGTAGGCCAGGAAGCGAATATCATATTAGATGCCTTGCCCGACGAGGAAGTAAAGGGCGAGGTAGCTTTTATCTCCCCGGTAGGCACAATTCTAGCCGGGGTGGTATCTTACGACACTACCGTAACGTTGAAAAATCCGGTTGCAGGGCTCAAGGATGGTATGAGTGCCACTGCTGAAGTTATTATCGAGCGTCATGATGATGTATTGTATATACCGAACAGAGTTATTCGGGGGACTCCGGAAAACCCAATGGTTGTAGTGCTCGTAGACGGGCAGCAAGAAGAGAGAGAAATTACCTTGGGGCTAACCGACGGGATAAACACTGAAGTTTTGTCGGGACTGGAGGAGGGGGAGAAAGTAGTAGTGCCAACTTCTGTACAGCGATCAGGTGGCTTCTTCTCCATGTAGCCAATGCTTGAACTTGAAAACATAACCAAAGTGTATAAAGCGGGGCAGACCGAAGTTCCTGCTCTGCGGGGGATTAGCTGCCGCATTGAATCAGGGGAGATGGTATCCATCGTAGGACCTTCGGGCTCGGGGAAATCCACCCTGATGAATATCATTGGATGCCTTGACAAGCCAACTTCAGGACGATACCGCCTGGATGGAACCGAGGTAAGCGAGCTTGACGATAATCAATTAGCCGAGATAAGGAACAAAAAGATAGGCTTTGTTTTCCAAAGCTTCAACTTGTTGTCCCGGACCACGGCTTTAGCCAATGTGGAACTGCCACTCATTTACAGTGGTGCCAGCAACCGACGGCAAAGAGCGTTACAGGTCCTGGAATCCGTGGGACTGGCTCAGCGGGTCACTCACAGACCAAGCGAGCTAGCCGGAGGAGAGCAACAAAGAGTGGCTATCGCTCGAGCTTTAGTAAATAACCCCTCTCTTATTTTAGCTGATGAACCCACAGGCAATCTTGACACCCGGACCAGCCAGGAAATAATGGCGATTTTTAAGAAACTGAATGAGCAGGGCATGACCATCGTTTTGGTTACTCATGAGCCAGATATTGCCGCTTATACCCAGCGCACCATTAAACTTCGCGATGGTCAGATTGAAGAAGGTGTTCCTTAATGGGCAAGGTGACACTTGAATTTCAAATAGAGGTATCGGAATGAAACTCTGGGATTGTTTCTCCACTGCGCTGCGGGCTTTGCGTGGTAACAAGCTAAGGTCAATTTTGACCATGCTGGGTATCCTGATTGGCGTGGCCGCAGTTATTTCTGTGCTATCCTTAGGAAGTGCGCAGGCGGCTATAGTAGAGGAGTCTTTTGCCACTCTGGGGTCTAACCTGATATACGTCATGCCTCAAGAACTGGGCATAAGTGGAGTGGGAGCTCAGTCAACGCTGACTTTGGAAGATGCACAGGCGATTGCCCAAAACGCCCCTTCCGTGGAGAATGTGGCGCCAATGGCGCAGACTTACGCTCAGGTTGTAGCTGGTGGAGAGAGCCTTAGCAACACAATTATCGCCGGGGTGACTCCAGAATCCGAAGTCGTGGACAACTATGCCATGGCACAGGGCAGCTTCATAACCGACTTCGATTATGGAGCGAGGTCGAGGGTGGCCGTCCTGGGAAGCGAGGTAGCCAAGACTCTTTTTGGCGAGATGGACCCTACTGGCCAGAGCTTGAGGATTGGTGGGCGTCAATTCCAGGTCAGTGGTGTACTGGAAAGCCGGGGGACAGGATTTGGACTTGAAGACATGAGGGTCTATATTCCTTTATCCACCTTCTATGCGACTCTGACAACCTCACAGGTGGGCAGCCGTGGAAACAGTGTTAGCATGATCAGCGTCCAGGCAAAGAGCAGCGACGAGGTGGAGTCGGCCGAGCAGGAGATCACCGATATCTTGAGGGTCCGCCATGGCCTCAGGGAGGGGGAAGACGATGACTTCAGAGTTCTCAACATGGCTTCCGTGGCAGCCCAGGTCACCCAAGTGCTGGGAATACTCCAGCTCGTCCTTGCCGGCATAGCTGGTATATCCTTGCTTGTCGGCGGCATCGGGATTATGAATATCATGCTGGTTTCGGTGACCGAACGTATCAGGGAAATCGGTCTGCGCAAGGCGATAGGAGCCAAGCGCCGAGATATTCTGCTTCAATTCCTCATTGAAGCTGCTACACTGGGGCTCTGCGGTGGTGGTCTGGGGATAGGATTGGGATGGATTATAGTTAAAATCATGTCTGTCGTAGCCACAAATGCTGGTTTTGCCTTTACTGCTACGCTTTCCGGCGATGCTATTGCCCTGGCGGTAGGTGTAGCAATTTCTATCGGACTTATTTCTGGGTTGTACCCGGCCATCCGGGCGGCACGACTCGACCCTATAGAGTCCCTGCGTCACGAGTAAAATATTAAAAGTCAAACATAAGAAATCAAAATGACAAATCAGAATGCAAAGGTTCTTAATTTCTGCTCTGTATTTTTGCCTTTTGCATTGTAATCTTTTATTTAGCCTCTCCCTTGAATCAGAGATAAGAACTCGCTGCGAGTTGCTACCTTGCTGCGGAAATTCCCTCTCACAGACGAGGTTATCACAGTTGTTCCGGGCTTCTTTATGCCGCGCATAACCATGCACAAATGCTCGGCCTGGATAACCACAGCCACCCCAGCTGGTTGAAGTGCTTCGAAAATGGCGTCAGCAATTTGCTGGGTCATCCTTTCCTGTAGCTGGGGGCGCCTGGCACAGATTTCTACCACCCTGGCCAGCTTGCTTACTCCTACCACTCTACCACCGGGGCTGGGGATATAACCGACATGAGCTACTCCATAGAAGGGCAGGAGATGGTGTTCACACATGGAATAGAAGGGAATATCCCTCAGAATCACCATCTCCTCATATCCTTCCCCAAAGTCAACCGCTAGTTCGGCTTTGGGGTCGGCATCCAGACCGGAGAAGAGCTCGGCATACATCTCAGCCACTCTCCTTGGCGTACCCTTTACGCCCTCTCTGAGAGGATCTTCACCAATAGCTTCTATTATGGAGACCATTGCCCGCTTGATTCTATTCTGATTAACCATTTAAATCCCTCTCTTTGCAAAGCTTACGCTGTTTTTATCCACGCTAGCATAAAAATCTGAGCCGAGGTAAAGGAGTGGCTTTAGCTTATCCGGGTCAAGAACCGCCGCTGGGGTAAATGCTTCCTCAAGGAAGTGGACAGCTACAATCTCGCCGACTATCCAGATGTGGTCACCGTAGGGTTTACTATCCACCAGCTTGCATTCATAGGCAGCGTAAGCATCTTCTAAGATAGGCGCCGTGGTCTTCAGAGGCTTCTCCTTCCGGATGTTGAATCTCTCAAATTTGTCCATCTGCTGCCCGGAAGTGCCGCCGACGGCAGCGGCCAGGGAAGCTTTGTGCAGAGGAATGAAATTAATGCCGAACTCCCGGCTTTCCGTGATAAGCTGATAGGTGAATCTCTTAGGTGCAACGGCGACGCCATAGAGCGGCGGTTTAAGAGAAATTGAACTGTGCCAGGCGGCAGTCATGGCATCATCTCTGCCCCGGGCACTAGCCGTGACTATAGCTGCCACCTTCGGATAGTGCTGGCTGAATTTCCCTATGTCCTCGCTAACAATTCTTGACATAACTCTCCTATCCTTCTCATTTGGTTAAATTCTAAATCCTAATTTCTAAAATCTAGATAAATCCTTCCAAGATGCAAAACGCGAAAATGAAAGTAAAGAATGATGGGGTAGAACTCAAAAGGTTTTGCGTTTTGATTTGTCATTCTGATTCTCTAATTTCGTTCGGGATGCGGCGCTTGGGACTTGGCACTCTTCATCTTGGGAATTTCAAGACTTTCTCAACAGCTGCCAGATCCGCGGGGATCTCTATCGGTGCCCGGGCATATCTTGCTGGCACACCGGGGTCTTTCAGGCCGGTGCCGGTGATGATGCAGACTACGCGCTTGTCTGAAAAGCCCTTATTTCTGGCCAGCTTAATAAGACCAGCTAGCGAAGCTGCTGAAGCTGGCTCGCCGAAGATACCTTCCTTGATCGCCATCAAGCTATAAGCATTCATAATCTCGTCATCAGTAACACAGTCGATAGTGCCTCCTGACTCGTCTCGGGCAGCTATGGCCTTCTGCCAACTAGCGGGATTGCCGATGCGAATAGCTGTAGCGATGGTCTTGGGTCGTTTGATGACCTTGTCTAGCACTATGGGGGCGGCGCCGGCAGCCTGAAAGCCCATCATCTTGGGAGTGTGGCTGGCCTTGCCGGCACGGTGGTATTCCACGAAGCCCTTCCAGTAGGCGGTGATGTTGCCAGCATTGCCTACAGGGATGAACAGATAATCAGGAGCATCCCCAAGGTCGTCTATAATCTCAAAAGCTGCCGTCTTCTGGCCTTCGATGCGATGAGGATTCAGGGAGTTTACCAGGGTGACGGGGTATTTCTGGGTCAAGGCGCGTACTATGTGAAGTGCCTGGTCGAAATTGCCTCTTATGCCTATAATCTGGGCGTCGTAAACAAGAGCTTGGGCAAGTTTGCCCATCGCTATCTTCCCTTTAGGAATAATGACAATAGTTTTCAGTCCGAATCTAGCGCCAAAAGCGGCTGCGGAAGCACTGGTGTTGCCTGTGGAGGCACAAATGATGCTCTGGCTACTGCTTTCCACTGCCTTAGCCACCGCTACCACCATACCCCGGTCTTTGAAGGAGCCGGTGGGGTTACAGCCTTCGAGCTTGAAATAGAGTTCACGACAACCAAGTTCTTTCTCTAGAATGCGTGACCTCACTAAAGGGGTATCACCTTCTCCGAGCGTAATCAGAGGCGTAGCCTGGGTAACTGGCAGGAAATTACGATACCTCTTTAAGACCCCTGGCTTCATTCCTCAACTCTGATGAAGTTGCTAACCTCGCTAACCTCTGGTAGCTGCTTCAGTTGTTTGAGAGCCTTTTGCATTCCCTTCTCCTTGGCGGGATAGGTCATAATGACGATTATGGCGGTCTGTGTGGCGAAGTTGCTTTCTTTCTGGATTACGGACGAGATGCTTATGGAATTGTCGCCCAGAACTTTGGAAATTTGAGACAAAACACCAGGGCGGTCAGGCGCATTCAGCCTGAGGTAGTACCGTGTCTTCAACTCGGACATAGGCCTGACAGTCACTCTCTGGTTTAGCCTCAGCTCCGGGACATTGTTTACGCCGCGACAGATATTCTTGGCTATCGCCAGCACATCAGCCACAACAGCACTGGAAGCTCTGAGTGCTCCAGCCCCTTCCCCATAAAAGACCAGTTTGCCAGCTAAGTCGGTTTCCACCTCGACGGCATTGTAAACCCCGTCTGCTTTAGCTAACTGGGAGTCCTGGGGAATAAAAACAGGATGAACTCTCATCTCCACTTTGTCATCGTCTCTCTTGGCAATGGCCAGAAGTTTTATGGCATAGCCGAATTCTCTGGCATACAGAAAATCTCGAGCGGCAATATTTGATATGCCTTCGCGGTATACATCTTGAGGGGTAAACTTAGTGCGAAAGGCCAGGTTGGATAAGATGACCAGCTTATAAGCAGCATCTGTTCCCTCTATATCATTAGCTGGATCAGCTTCGGCATAACCTAATTTCTGAGCTTGCTTCAAGATCGCAGCAAAATCCAGTCCCTCCTGTGCCATTCGAGTCAGAATGTAGTTAGTGGTGCCGTTGAGGATGGCATGGATGGCCGAGATTCTATTGGCGGCCAGGTCTTGTTGGAAAGGGGAAATGAGCGGTATGCCGCTGCCCACGCTTGCCTCATAGCGGAGGTCAGCATTGTGTTTCCTGGCCAGAGAGAATAGCTGATATCCATGCTTGGCTATCACTTCTTTGTTGGCCGTAACTATGTGCTTCCCGTTAGCGAGGGCTTGCTTCATATATTCTATGGCTGGATGTTCGCCGCCAATAAGTTCGATTACTATGTCTATCTCAGGGTGAGAAAGGACTTCTTCAGGGTGGTTGGTCAGCAGGGCGGGACTGAGCTTTGCCGAGCGTCGTTTCTTCACATCGCGCACCAGCACTTTTCTCAGAATCAGGGGAAGTCCTGTTTGCTCAGCCAGACTGTCGGCTTTGGTGGCCAGAACTTCAGCCACACCACTGCCCACAACCCCCAGGCCCAGCATGCCGATGCCGATAGTCTTCTTCATTATTGATTTTCTCTCTTGAAGACCTCATCTATAGCCCACGTGTTCTTATCTTCATCCAGCAGATTTTCGATTGTGCTGCTATTTGTCCATGCCTCAAGCCAGTCATTATAACGCTTATCTATCAGTTGCTGCCTGACTTGTTCGTCAATCTGATGGTCGTCCCTATCTATGACCTTGACTATCCAGTAGCCGCCGGTGGTCTGCACCGATACATCCTTAACCGGGTCGCTCACCTGGTTGAGAGGCATGTTGAAGGCAACCTGGTCAAAGGCAGTGCTGCCCATATCCCCTGGTTGCAGTCCAGCAAGCATGCCACCGTTGGTTTTGCTTTCATGCTGGGAGTAATTCCCAGCTAGGGCACTGAAGTTTCCACCAGCTGCCAATTCGGCTTTAACCTGCTCTGCTTCGGCTTCGCTGCCCAGCAGCATAACTTGCGCGTCTATCGTCTCATTTTGCGCACTAGTGACCTCTATAAGCCAGTAGCCAATATTCTTAGTTACCGTTGCATCATAAATAGGCTGGCTTATGTCACCGGGGGTAAGGTTGAAAGCAGCATTGGCAATTGCGGTGTTGGGCATTAGCTCCTCGGGCAGCCAGCCCAGATCGCGTTCAACGGAGGAATTGCAGGCAAACTCTTCAGCTAAAGCAGTGAAGTTACCACCGGCTTCAATTCTGGCCATCACTTCATCGGCCACCTCCTGGCTCTCTAGAAGTATCACTTGTGTATCAGCCTGCTCCATTGTGGCATTCACCCCGGGATCAAAGTGCTCCCTAACCTTTTCCTCCAGCAAACTAGCGCCAACCAAATCTCGGTATACCTTATCATCGGGCAACCCATATTGTTGTAATGCCGCATCTATCTCCTCAGTAGTAACTGCGATATTCAGATTCTTAGCTCCTTGTGTTACCAACTCAGCATTGATAATCTGGTCGGCAGCCATACCGGCAAAATAATCGCCGTAATAATAGAGTTCCGTGGCATTGCCGCCTGTAGACATAATGTAAACAAGGTCGAGTACATCTACGAAGTATTCCATGTTAAATTGAACGTCGTTTACCTTAATCACAACCTGGCGCAAGGGGTCGCTCTTATAATCTTTGTAAAACCCGTAGCCGATCCAGCTCGAAATGCCGACCAGGAAAACAACGGCAGCGATTATCACGATTCGGCGTATTCTCTCCTGGCGCTGCCATTTGCCCAGTTGGTGCTTCGTCGGGACTCGCTCAGATGTAGCCTTTTTCTCTTTCTTAGCCAAGAATCAAAACCTCTTTCTCTACAAGATTTTCTTTGTTGAGGCCACTATGATAACATATTAATGCGTGTCACGGCGACGGGGTGTAGCGCAGCCTGGTAGCGCACCTGAATGGGGTTCAGGTGGTCGGAGGTTCAAATCCTCTCACCCCGACGTTATTAAATTCTCTAGTAAGTTGACCAACGGGCGCATTCAATACCGCTCTTTCACACAATAGCCAGAATTGC
>Ga0315554_1001126_pt1 | contig 15835 bp, 14 predicted proteins | sample SalMarSW160370MG_FD_202114 | JGI IMG/M metagenome (GOLD analysis project Ga0315554, IMG submission 202114) | Salt marsh sediment microbial communities from the Plum Island Ecosystem LTER, Massachusetts, United States - Salt Marsh Sediment SW1603-70 ... | reverse complement strand
CTGGCCATCGCCGAATCCCAGCACCCATTCTATCACAGAATTCATTTGCATTATGATGACGGTGCGAAAATCTTGTTTTGTAACAAGATGCAACGAACTGCGGGATCAGGGAGCAGCGGAGGTTAAATCGGAAAGGGGGAAACTTGTTTCAAGGCGAACTTTGCCCTGGATATCTCGAATGCTCAGGGAAATCAGCGGTTCTGCACCCCAGCGGATCTGAATTTCCCCGAAGTTTTCCCTCAGGTAGGTTCCGTCGATACGGTATTCGTTGTCTCCGGTCAGTCCGCTGGGGTGTCGGAGGTTCAACGCGCTGGAAGTCATTTCGTACAGCGGAAACGCGACCCCGCGGTGCAGAACGGAGAGTTCCGCAAAGTGCCGATCTCCGCTGATAAAAATCACACCTTCGATCTCCCTCTCCGTTATCAAATCGAGAAGTCGCTGTTTTTCCAAGGGGAAGTTGGCCCAGGACTCCCATCCGCTGAACTCGGGAATCACCTGGATGCTGGAAGCGATGATGCGAACCCGAGCCGGCCGAGCAAGCTGCTCTTCCAGCCACCGCCACTGCTGTTCGCCGAGTATGGTTGCAGCAGGGTCCGGATTGGCCACGTACGGGCCGAGGGCATCCGTGGGCTGGGGATTTCCCCGAACCAGGGAATCCCTGAAGGTGCGGGTATCGAGCAGGATCACCTGGACGCACCGCCCGACCGGGCCGTACAGATGCGCCACATATATTCCTGCTCGTTTCCGGCGCAGGGAATCTTCAGGTTCCTTCCAAAAATCGAGAAAAAGTCTCTTCGATTCAGCCTTCTTCGGATACTCGGACCCGGCATCGTTGGCCCCGTAGTCGTGGTCGTCCCATACAGCCAGAACCGGACAGCTTTCGAGAAGCAGTTGAAACAACGGGCTCCCCGCCAATTCAGCGTACTTACGCTGCATTACCGTCATGTCGATCGTGTCGGCATAGATATTGTCTCCCAGAAACATGAACAAATCGGGATCCATTTCGGCGATCGTGGCGAAAATCGGCTGCGGTCTGGACTGAAGCACGCAGGAGCCGAACAGGATCCGCTGCAGTATTTGAGGATGATCGGAATCGCAGAAAATCGTCTTTGCGGCCAAGATGAAAATCAGCGAAACTAGACATGAAAGTCGGCTCATAACACGCGCTCGGTACAGACGTTTTCTCCTCAGGCCGGCCTGGCCAACAGATCGATCTGGTGAACGATCAGGGACAGGTTGTCCTTCTGCACGGCTTCAAGCCGGTCGGTGTACCAATCGGCCAACAGCTGCGGGTCGATAATCGGACCTGCGCCGGCAGCCTTCCCTGCTCCCGACCCGGTCCGGAAACGGCCTGCTTCTCGTTCGATCATCGAAAGAATCGCGGTGAGGAAGAGCTTTTGCTCTTCAGCATACCCACCCCCCGAGGGAGATACGTTCCAGTCACTCGGGCCCATCCCCAGGATTGCAAAGCCCCCCTCCAGCAAGGCCCGGTACAAACGCCGACCGCTCAAGGAACCTCCCGTTCTCCTGCCTCGGCTCCGCCTCTGCTCCATGGAGCGGTTGTAGATCCGGAGCAGCCGCCGTTCAAAGCCCGCTTCCGCGTATTCCGGCAACAGCACGGTAAGCCCGTCGTAGTTCAGGGTCGAATAGAACACACCGTCGGCCTTCAGCAGAGTGCGAACGAGCGCCACGGCGCGCTTGAGGGGCATCAGATCCATGAAGGCATGGGCGGTGATGCAGTCGAACGATTCGAGCGTCCCGATTGTACGTGTATCCAGAATATCGCCCTGTCGTAATTCGACCCTCATCGCCTTACCCCCTTTCTTTGCGCGGATCGTCTTTGCTTCGAGGCTCTCCCGCTTTTCTGCGATGTTGTATCCCCGATCCTTCAGGGCTTGCTCGATACGATCCACTGCCGCAACCAGATTCTGCTCCTCCTGATCCAGTCCGACCAGTTGCACCAGCCCGGATAATTCCAGCTCGATAATCCGCCGAAGCACTGCGCCGGTACCGGTACCCAGGTCCAGGACCCGGGGATCGACGATGTGCCGCAGACGATCCTGGAACCGAGCGTAGAGGGGCGGGTTCAGGCTTGCCGAATCGATCGCAAACTTGGCCTCCAGATAGGCCGGAAAATCGAAACTCGTCGGTTCACCCCTTTCCATTTCCGGTGATTCCTCTCAAATGATCTCTTTGATGGCCCGAAAGAAAGTCTCTCCGGTCTGCCTCCAGGTCGGCAAATCCGCGGCCAGACTTTGGGAAATCTCTGCCGCCCGCTCCCTGAAGGCGGGATCGCAGATCAACCGCTGCAGGTGACGTTGAAAAGTTCCGAGGTCCCCGTCGGCAACCAGCAATCCCCGACCGCCGCTGACTTCGGGGATCGCCCCGGAGGCGAAGGCGATGAAGGGCAGTCCCGCGCGGATGGCTTCGGCAAGGGAGATCCCGAATCCTTCATAGCGGGAGGGAAACACAAAAACATCCGCCTCTATATACTGCCGGCTCAGGGCTTCCCCGGAGAGAACCCCCGTATAGACGATGCGGTTCTCCAGTTCGTGCCGCCTTATAAGCCGGTCCACCCGCCTCTTGTAGCGGGGATCGACCGCAGCCCCGACCATCCTCAGCTGCCAGTTCAGTTCGGACAGGTCGGCGAGCATCCGGATCAGTAGATCATGCCCCTTGCGGGGGATGATGTTACCGGTGATGAGCAGGCGTACGGGCCTTTCCGCAGCAGCCGTAACTTCGGCCTCCACTGTGGAAACCTCCACCACCGTGACCACGGGGTTTCGAACCAGGTTGTCGCTGCCCGGTGGGCAAACGTAGATCGCCGCCTCCGCGTCTATCAGATCACGCACCGTGCCTGCGGTGGTGTGGCTGTTCACGATGATGCCGTCGCAGCGACGAAGCAGGCTTCGCTCCATGGAACGGGCGAAGATCCTGAGCAGCGGGCCGATCCGTTCCTGGATCTTGAGGTGATGCAGGACAACGACCACCGGCGGGAGGGAACCTCTACGCCGGGAAACCGGAAGAAACACGGATGGATGGGTGAGCTCGTCGACAATGATGCAGTCGTAGCTCCCGGATGGGGACCTGCGAAACAACCTCCGCAGGGGAGCGTAGAAATTGTGGAGCGGACAGAGGAGATAGAGACATGCCGGCAGCTGCAGGCAGTCAACCTCGACCCCCTTGCCCTCGAGGTACTCGATCACCTTTCGGTCGTACAGATACCCACCGGAGATCTGCTGGAGAGAACCGTAGATGACGAACAGCAGCCTCATTCGCTACGAATGGATGTAGGCCGCCCAGGCGGTTTCGGATTCCCAGATCTTCACCTGAAACTCAACGATCGATTCCAGAGAAAAGCTGCGTCGGCTCAACGCCTGCACCAGAGCCGCGTGGATGTAGTGGGCCATATTCTCCACGCTCACCTGGCGGTCTTTGAAGAACTCCAGATCGTTTAGAAGTTTGCCTTGAATCTCATCGATCAGGCGCTGGAGCTCCTCCTCCATCACCGCGATGTTGACGGAAAAACCGTTTTCATCCAGCACGTTGGTTACGCAGATCCACTCCACGACATATTCGTGCTCGTGGGGAAGGGTTTCCTCGGCGAAATCACCGATCAGGAAATGACTTGCCCTGAAGGTGTTTTTGATTCCGACTTGATACATGGCTCACTCCTCTATGGTTCCAGGACGATCTGAATGCTTCGTTCCGGCTGGTTTTCCAACAGCTCAAACGCCTCCTGAGCCCGATCAAGGGCAAAGCGGTGGCTGATGTAGCGGGAGGGGCGAATCGCCTGGAGCAGTTCCAGGACCCGGTCCAGGCGGCGACCCTTGTCCCACCTGCCGGTCAGGGCCGGATCGATCCGGGAAACCTGGCTGCTGCGCAGCTTGAGCCTCTTCCGGTGGAATGCTCTGCCCAGCTCCAGGGTTACCGGCCGGCTGCCGTACCAGGAAGCCTCCACCGCAATCCCCTCGAAGGCCAGGTTGTCGATGGCCAGCTGTAACCCCTCCGCGGAGGCGCTGACATTGATGGCAACATCCGCTCCCCGCCCGTCTGTATGCTCTCGGATTCGTTCCTGCAGCTCCGCTCCCGGTTGAAGAGCCACACATCCGATCGCTTCCGAGACCTGGCGGCGCTTGGCGTAGGGCTCCACGGTGATCACCTTCCCGGCGTCCCCCCGTAACAGGATCTCGGCGGTCAGCAGACCCACGACCCCCTGCCCGATCAGCAGCACACACTCGCCGAATCGGGGATTGGCATCGTGCACGATGCTTAAAGCGGTCTCCATGTTGGCCAGAAAAACAGCGTCGGCGAAATCCAGACGGGAGGGCAGCTCGATAAGCTGCTGCGGCTCAACGAAAAACAGATCCTGATGGGGATAGAAGGCAAACACCCTGCGGCCGGACTCAGTTTCTCCGGTGTTGATGTAGCCGTATTTCAACGGGTAGTCCAGAGTACCCGTCAGATTTTCCAGGCAGGCGTCGGCCTCGAGCCCCGGCGGCATCTGACCGCCGAAGACCAGCATCTCGGTTCCGTGACTGACCCCGATCAAGCGCGAGCGGACCAGAACCTGCTCCCCCACAGGCCGGCAGATTTCCTCCCGAATCTCGACGGTTCCGGGAGCGGTGAAGTACAGGGCTTTGGCCTTAACCTCCATGAAAAATGAGCTCCCAGACGCGGTCTGTACCCACACGTCGCACACGGCTGCGATGAGGCCGCAGCGCCTGCGCCAGCGAGGTGATCCCGAGCTCTCCGATTGCCTCCACCCCTCGACCGATAATGACCGGAGCGGTTACCACGACCATCCTGTGAACCAGACCCGCCCTCAGAAAGGAGGTGATCACGCGGGCGCCGCCCTCCACAAAGATGCTCCGAAAACCCCGTTCTGCCAGGTCCTCCACCACCTCCGCGACCGAAACCCGGCCCTGGTTGTCCGCCTGGACCTGGTAAACCTCGATTCCGGCCCGCTCCAGATCTTCACGCCGATCGACTCCGGCACCTGCCGCCGCAGCCTTACCTGCCATGACATCGACCACCGCCGCATCGTCAGCTCCGGCCTCCGCCGTATCTTCGAGCGTGTACACGATCGTCCTGTACGTTCTGCATGTACGGACGATCGTCGAGTCCGGAGGAAGGCGCAGGCGGGAATCCAGGATCACCCGAACGGGGGAGCGGGAGCGGCGCTTGAGGCGGCAGCTGAGCTCCGGATCATCCCTCAACACGGTCCCGATGCCCACCAGGATCACCTCATTTTCCCGTCTCAGCCGGTGTGCCAGGTTCAGTGTCCGGTTACAGGAGATCCAGCGGGAATCCCCCGTGGAGGTAGCGATCCGTCCGTCCAGGCTCTGAGCATAGCTCACCGTGATCCGCGGCTTCGGCTTCATTTGCAAACCACTATACACAAGCACCTCACCGACTGACAAGCTTCCGCGCGATCTTTGAAAAAAGCTTTTGACCCGAACCGGACAATGTCCGTATTTTAAAAGTGATATTACGATGACAGCCCGAAGGGCTGGAAGAGGACATCGCAATCTTCAATTCATTTGCAATCGGAGATTGCGATCTATTAGAGAATAGCTAAAATACTATATTGGGAGAAAAAGATGGCAGCCCTTGGAAATGCTGCGGCGGCTGAATATGAGCTGATCGACGACGCCGGAAAAGTCGTTCTGGATTCTACGCCAAACGGAACGAAAAATCGCAAGGTTGGAGAAATCGAGCTGGTGAGCAGGGCGAAACTCCCGACGCGTTTCGGGATTTTTACGATCTACGGTTTTCTCGACCATCGAGACGGCAAGGAACACACGGCAATGGTTCGTGGAGAAGTCCGGGGAGCCGAAGCCTGCCCGGTTCGCATCCACTCGGAGTGCCACACCGGAGACATCTGGTTTTCCCTGCGCTGTGATTGCCGGGAACAGCTTGAAGCGAGTTTGAATTACGTAAACAGCCAGGAACGGGGGGTAATCATCTACCTGCGCCAGGAAGGTCGCGGCATCGGGTTACTCAACAAACTGAAGGCCTACAATCTTCAGGATCAGGGCCTGGATACAGTGGATGCCAACAATCATCTGGGGTTTCCCACCGATGCCCGCAGTTACGAAGCGGCGGCGGAGATCATCCGCCTTCTGGGTATCGAATCCGTGGCTCTCATAACCAACAATCCCGAGAAGATCAAGGGCCTACGGATGAACCGGATCACGGTGACCGATCGTATTCCTGTGGTCATACGCTCCAACCTCCACAACAAACGGTATCTACGGACCAAGAAGGAGAGACTGGGTCATCTCCTGGACACCTGATTCCTGAAGATGCAGGACCAGGCCGGCCGGGTTCGGCGTTACTACAACAAAAACACCTTCTGGATGCTCCTCTTCGGCCAAGGCCGGGGAGAGGCGTTGATCCATCGCCCCGTCTGGACCGGGAAAGAACGTTCACGCAAGGAGGCGCTGCATACCGTAGAGCGTCTGATCGCCAGGGCTCTGCTGGCGGAGAGGGTGCCCAACCAAACTGCAAGACATATCCTGGACCTGGGCTGTGGTGCCGGCGGTTCGGCTCTGTGGCTGGCGGCCCGCTATCCGATCAGCATCACCGGCATCACCCTGAGTCCCTTTCAAGCTCAAACCGCCCGCAGAATTGCACTGCTCTACGGGCTTAGCGACAGTTGTCGTTTCCAGGTTGCCGATTTCAACCAACTACCTGAAATTCGGGAGATCACCGACGCCTATGCCATAGAATCCTTCAGCCATGGTAGCGATCCGGCAGCCTTCTTCACCCAGATCGGTAATCTGCTACCCGGGGGTGGACGGTTGATCCTCTGCGACGATTTCGTTGCCGTAGAAGAAGAACCCGCCTCGGACCGGCGGGAGAGGTGGCTGTCCCGATTCCGAGAGGGCTGGCATCTGCAGAGTCTGATGAGGGCGGAGGATGTTCTGGACTATGCGGCGCAGCAAGGCTTCCATCTGGTCGAAAGAGTGAAACTCACCGAATATCTCCGACAGACCCCTCCCCTCATCCGCCAGTTGCAGCTCCTGGCGGGAAAAACACTGCGGAAGAGCGCCTGGGGAGCCAGCATGTACGGCGGCGGCGCTCTGCAGATCTGTCAGCAAAACGGCTGGACCGAGTACCTGTTTCTCGTCCTGGAAAAACGGTAGACTGAGCGGACAGCCTGAGGAACCTTTAAGGTGAGAGAGAGCGAAGGACAACCCTACAAACGCAGCTTCCGTCGCGGATTGACTGTTCTGGGGTTGATCGATCTTCTCATCCTGATTGGCGGGGCTGTCCTGACCTGCCGCTATCGGGATCTCCGCCACGGGGGATTCTGGGCAATCAAGGTAGCGGCGGTCATGGTGTATCAGCAGCTTTTTCTGCTGCGAAGTCGAAAGAGGATCCTCAGCGGAGACAACCTCGACTGCCTGTGGGGCGGGGCCAATATGCTGTCCCTGACCAGGGGCATGATGATCGCACTCCTGGCTGGATTTCTGTTTACGGCGAAATCCGCAGGGATCGTGGCTTGGCTGCCCGCTGCGCTTTACGCGCTTCTGGCCGTTTTGGATTTCTTTGATGGATATTGGGCGCGGAAGAGCAACACGCCGACCCGCATGGGCGAGCTTTTGGATCAGGAATACGATGCCCTGGGAATCCTGGTTGCCCTGGTCCTGGTCATCCAATGGGGACATCTTCCGGTGGCCTTCCTCTATATCGGCGTGGCAAAATACGTGTTTACCGGCGGGATCGCCTGGCGCTCATCCCGCGGGAGAGCCGTGCACCCCCTGCCGCCCAGCTACATGCGCCGTCGGCTGGCGGGCTTCCAGATGGGCATTCTGGCCGTGTTTCTCTGGCCCATAGCCCGGCCGCCGGGCACGGTTCTGGCAGAGCTGATCATCGGCGTTCCCCTGCTGCTGGGCTTCATCAGGGATTGGCTGTTGGTAAGCGGCGCCCTCGATCCCGAGGACCCGGGCTATCGGAAGATCAAGAAAACCTTCTACAGTGTGGGAAGAAACTGGACGCCCCTGATCGTCCGGGCTTCTCTGGTGGCTGCGGCGGTACAGTTCGGGGTGACGGCATTTCAACCGGGGGCGCTTCCAGCAGCCTGGATACCCGCAGCCATCCCCCTGGCCGAGCTCCTGACTGTGCTTTTCGCCACCCTACGGCTGCTGCTCCTGGTGGTGCTGATTGCCGGACGACTCACCTCCCCGTCGGCCCTCGCGCTTCTTCTCCTCGAGGGAGTACGCATCTTTCTCTCCCGGCTGGATCCATGGGGAGCCGTGCTTGTAAGCGCAACCCTGCTTCTGTACCTCTTCGGGCCGGGGCCCTTAAGGCTGATCTTTTCTCTACCGGCACGACCGAGCTCCGATCCGGCGGGTTCCTAGGGCGTGAAGAAACTCAAATATCTGCTTTGGATTCCCGTCCCGTTTTTGCTCTATTGGGCTTTGAAGGACATCCGCTTTCGGGAACTGTTCACGATTCTGGAAAGACTGACCCTCCTCCAGGTCTGTGCGCTGCTGGTTGTGAACCTCCTGTTTATTATGATACTCACCCTTCGCTGGGCCGTTATTCTGCAAGGATTGGGTGCTCCAGTGGGCCTGTTCCGGCTGTTGTCCTACCGGTTAGCCGGGTATGCAGTCAGCTACCTCACCCCCGGACCCCAATTCGGGGGAGAACCGCTGCAGATGTATCTGGCAAAGAAGCAAAGCGACCTGGGCTACGATGTGGGTTCCGCCTCGATCCTCCTGGACAAGACTTTTGAACTGCTGGGCAACTTCGCTTTTTTAGGACTGGCATCTCTGGCGTTCTTTCCCCTGGGTCTGCTTTCCTCCAGCGGTTTGGGGCTCGCCATTTCACTCCCCTCCCTGCTCATAGCCCTGCCGGCAGCCTATCTGACTGCCGTCTTTTTCGGCATCCGTCCTCTATCCTGGTGCCTGAGCCGGCTGCCCGCCGGATTTCTAACCCGGCCGCAGATTCGAAGAGCGAAAGCGTTGATCCGCTCCAGCGAGGCGAGGATCCTGACCTACTGCCGGCGACGGGGACGGACCCTTCTGCAGATCCTCCTGTTCTTCCTCCTGGTATGGACGATCGGCCTGGCGGAGATGCGGCTGGTGCTGCACTTTCTCAGGATCCCGGTTACCCTCAGGCAAACATTGCTGGTCCTGGCCGGTGGGAAATTTGCCTTCCTCCTGCCCCTCCCCGGTGCCCTGGGCGCCCTGGAGCTGACCTATGTCGGCGTATTCGAGCTCCTGGACCTTGGGGCCCAGACTGGAATGAGCCTGGTCTTGTACATGCGAGCCCGGGACCTTCTGTTTGCGGCGGCCGGTCTGATCGCCGCCTTTGCCATATGGAGACGGAGTAAACCTGTCAGTTCGTAGTCTGCCCGGCTTCGACCGCGGTGGAACGATGATCTGAAGCCGGATCTGCGGAGCTGAAGCTTGCCAACAGGCTCGGCAGAAAGGTCTCCAGTCCGGCATGGGGGAGCTCCTGCCGGGGGATGAGACCCCTGGTGTAGCCGCGTTCAATAAAGGGTGTGAGGAAATCGATCCTCCTGCTGATCAGGTGCAGCGGCACGGATCCGGGCTTGTTCTTGCCGGCAATCCCGCTGTAGGGCTGGTGATCCCCGACAACGATGATCAAGGCATCCCCGTCGACGAAGTTGCTCAGGTACTCCCCAATAACCTTCAGCTCATAGGCCATGGCCGCGACATAGCCTTCAGCTCCGGCAGTCTGGTTTCCAGGCTTGATCGGGAGAACGTTCACCGAATCCTCACGTTGATAGATGCTCCCGTCCCCGATCTGCGACCAGTCCTCGAAGAACCTCGGGATCAGGTTGAAGGGGTAGTGGCTGGAGATCATCACATACTGGATGAAGAGCGGCCGGCTTGCGCCCTGCACTTCTTTGCGATGAATGAAGTCCAGCACGTACTGGTCGGTCATCGGCGCCCACTTCAGATTCGGTCCTCTGTAATCAAAATCCTTGGAGTAGTACTTCCGCTCAAAGCGATAAAACTCCCCCTCCGGCCAGGCGTAGGTAGTTGCGGGCATGGCTACCACGGTACGGTAGCCGATCTCATTGAAGAACTGGGCGATGGGTTTGACATCCGACTCGTGCAGCAGCTCATAGGCCGCCTCGTTGTCGATACGGACCCCCGTGGCCAGGGTGGAATCCGCCAGCCAGGAGTTACCGCCGAAGGCGGGAGAATCCAGGAAGGTGGAGGCGCTTTGGAATCCCGCTTCCGCAAGCCGTTCCTGGAACTCCCGGAGATGCGGTTGGATGAGGTCGAAGTGCACGGGTTCGCAGTAGAGGGTATAGCCGTAGGACTCGACGATGAACAGATACACGTCCACCCCTTCCAGTCCCTCCAATGGCCGCATCACCCGGTTTGCGTCCTGGACCTGCCTGTTGAAAGCCTCCTGCTGCTCTTGAACGAACTGTTCCTTTTTCGCGAGTTTCCCTATCTCCTCAGCCAAGCGAGGGACGGCGGTATTGGCCGTAAAGCGAACCGGGCTCGACAGATCCAGAATCACCAGCACAGCCAGCAGGATCAGAAAGCCGTATCGCATCACCGGGTCCCGGAACCCCCGCCGGAGATAGAGAAAACCCGCGTACAATCCCATGGTCAATCCACCCAGTCCAGCGATCAGGAGGATCAGCCCGGGATAGAACAGCCAACCGGACATCGTGTCCCGCAGCAGGGCGTAGAGATCGGGGACGTAAGTGATGTCGGTAAACAGCTCGAAGGGCCGGTTGAAGAACAGCGGGATCAGGGCATCCGCAGCCTGGAAGCTCAAAACGGTCACGCCCAGGAGTGCCAAAACAGCTGCAAAAACGGTAAAGCCGGGAAGACCCGCCCAGCTGTACAGGCAGACCGCCAGCGCGAGCAGCGCCGCGTCCGGGGAGGGGGAGACAATCCCTCCGAACCCGCCGCCTTCAGCCAGGCTGGGTAGGCGAAACAGAATGCTCAGCAGAATCAACACGGCCGGAACCGCCCAGGTAGCCCTCTTGGCTGCGGCCTTCGTACCGTTCACAGAACAAGGGTAGTCATACTAAAGGCGGGATTCAAGAAAAATCCCCCTAGAGCTGGCCCCCCCCGGGGCCGGGCGCGCCGTTCCGCATGCTTCTCTTCTCAGGTGCCTTGGTATAAAATCAATAGAGGAATCAACCATGGAACGAATCGTCATCTATACGGATACCCTGGAAGTCGAAACCATCGCACCCGCTTTGCAGGACTACGAGATCCTCCGGGCGGCGAGCACTGCGGAGCTGGCCAGAGCCATCGTGGAGCGCAGCCGGGTGATCGCCCTGATCATCGAGAAGACACGGAGCGATGAATCTTTTCTGCGTCTCCTATCCTCGATTAAAAAGAGCTTTCCGATCCTACAGATCTGTCTGATAACCGATTCTGCAGCAGACCGGGATTCAGCCGATCCGGCGATCGTCGACTGCAGCATCGCCCGGGGCGGGGAGAGCTTGATTGAAGAGCTGCAAACCTTCGTCTCCAAGATAGAGATAACAGAGAGACGGGACCACTCCCGCTTCGACTGGCCCCTGCAGGGCAGCCTCACTCTGGACGCAAAGAACTGGCAGACCTACAACCTCTGGGCTCTAAGCGCTGACGGAGCTTTCCTGGAAAGCCCGACTGGGGCTCCAACCCCGGGCAGCACGGCGACCCTCAAGGTCAGCTTCCAAAACTCCCGAATGGTGACTCTATGTGAGGTGCTGGATCGGCGACCGCCATCCAGCAGGCTTCCCGCGGGTTTCGCCGTGCGTTTTACCCAGTTGAGTGCGGATTCGATGCAGCTGTTCGACAGGATCGTTCAGGACGCCCTGGTTCAAACCCTGCTGGAGCCGGGCAGTGAGCCGGAGATACCCACGCTGGGCGGGGAGGACCTGTCCATCCCGGGATTCGAATCTTTTTGAACCAAGGCTTGGACGGGTCGGGACTACCCCTCGTATCCGCGAATCCGCCCTTTTCCTACTTCATGCCCAGGTTGAACACCCCGTCCCAGGAGGCCGGGGGCGGTTTCTTCTGGAATCCCTGACAGCGCTTGATAAATACATCCGAGGGTCCGTCGCCGGGGAGGATTTTCTGCGTTTTGCGGAACTCGGCGATCGCCGCATCCCACTGCCGGGCTTCAAACAGTTCCAGCCCCCTGTGAAACAGCTCGACCGCCTCCACGGTATTGGCGTCGGCAGATGTTTTTTCCGCGATCAACTCATACAGACGGACAGGTTCCTCTATGTTGACCACCCGAACCCGGTCCATCTTCCGCACCGTGAACTCGTTGCCGCTCTTGTTGTAGGTCGCCTCGCTTATCATAATCCAGGTGCCGTACTGCTTGTTCACCCCTTCCAGGCGGGATGCCAGGTTCACCGGATTGCCCATAATCGTGTAGTCCATCTTTCGTTCGGTACCCATGTTTCCAACGACCACCTCCCCGGTGTTTATACCGATGCGGGTGAATACAGCAGATGGGCTCAAGCGGTTGTTGACGAAGTGGTCGTTCAGGTGCTGCTCGATCTTCTTCATGCGAACCGCCGCCCGGCAGGCCCGGGCTGGATGATCCTCGAAGGGTATCGGGGCACCAAAGAAAGCCATGATCGCATCCCCCTCGTACTTGTCGATCGTGCCCCTCAAGTCGAGGATGATGTTGCTCATCTCCGTCAGGTAGGCGTTAAGCAACTTCACCAGATCACTCGGATCGAGCTTCTCCGAGAGGCTCGAGAATCCCTGGACATCGGTGAACATCGCTGTCAGATACTTCTTCTCTCCACCCAGTTTCAGTTTGTCCGGGTCGGAGACCAGCTCGTTGATCACATCGGTGGACAGGTAGTGGGAGAAGGCGTTGCGGATGAAGCTCTTCTCCTGCTCAAGAAGGAGAAACTTGATCAGGATCATGGCAGATAGTGTGAAAAACACGCTGAGCACCGGAGTGAGCAGATTCAAATACCACCCGGTGATCAGGAAGAATCCGGCCCCGGCGGCAATGATCACCAGCAGAAAACCGATCCCGATGAGGATCGACAGGAGTGGATTGAGCTTACGAATCACGAAAGCGATGACCAGGGCCAGCACGGCTCCCAAGACCGCCCCGTACCACCAGGGCAGCTCATCGAGAAAACGCTCCTGCAGGATCGTGTTCACCAGGGAAGCATGGGTGCCCACGTTCATGTATTCCTCTTCGAAGGGATTGACCCCGATATCGGTTGTGGAGGTTCCGGTCCAACCGATGATGCAAAACGCCCCCGGAATCGCCTCATTCAAAGTTTTTCTCACCCTGGCCAGCTCATTCGACAGGTCCCGGGTCGAAGAAAACACAGAAGGCACCTGCTGGCCGATCTCCCGGTAGGCGGCCTTGTCCTCATCAGAAATCTCATCACTGGCCAGCAAAGCGTCCACCTGATCCAGGATCTGCTGTTCAGCCTCTCCGCTGAGATATTCGCCGACAGCCTGGAAGAAGGTTTCCCGTGCCTCCCGATAGTCGTCCATCAGAGCCGGATCGCCCCCCTCTAGCACCTCCTGGAGAAGGCTGTCCGCGTAGCTGTGGGCATCGAGCAGCTCAAATCCTCCCTTGAAGTAAGACAGGTATCCGGCCTGGTCCATGATCTTGAGGTTGTGGATCAGATCTTGCTCCAACCGTTTGTGCTGTACCAGGGTGAAGTACCCCAGGTGTCGGAAGCTCTCCAGATATCCTGCCTTCGGCCAGTTGATGAGAAATTTGTACTCCTCAGTCACCGGGATGACGATATCCTTGCGCAGATTTTCGCCGACCTCGGCATCCCGCAGTACGATCTGTCGGTTCCGCAGCTCGACCGCCGGGTTGCCCAGCCTGTCGAGCAGCGGGGAGAAAGCCAGCTGGGCGAAGTAATGCCCGTCGTACTCCTTCACCAGGTCGATACGCCGACGGACCCCGTCGCTGTCGACTACAACATTGGGGAATCCCGCTCCATCCGCTCCCTGGAGAATCGGCAGGATCGCCGGACGAATATCCGCTGCCTGAATCGAAGGATCGGGGATGAAATCCTCTGCAGGCTGGATCTGTTTGCGGGCGATATTTTCCAACACGTAGCTTCTGAGCGTATCAGAAATTACGTCTTCCGCTTCCGGAAGCATGTTGACGGTGAAGTAGGCTTTTTCGAACAGGCGAGCCGCCCGCCCGAAGTAGGTGTCATTATCCCTGGAAATCTCCCGTACCTTGTCCAAGAGGACGTCCCGGGACATATCGGTCAGCCCGGTCAGGTCCTTCACGTAATCCTCCGCATCCCGGAGGGAGATCATGCCGCTCTGCAAGGCAAGAAACAGATCCTGGATGTTCTGTCTGATCACGGTGAACTCTTGCTCGAATATCTCCGGGATCTCGTCGTTGAGGAAGGCCACATTGACCCCGCTGGGGCTCTGCTCCGTGTACTCGATGTCGAAAACGGCATAGGCCGCCTGGAACTCCTTCAGCAGAATCAGCCCGTCCGCCATGATATCACGACTCCAGGGAAACTGCCCAACCTGCGCGATGGCCGTGTCGTCGATGTCGAGGAACAGCAGCGATTTCTCCTCCGGTATGGCCGGTTTCACATGCAGGAGCAGATCGTAGACGCTGCGTTCCAACCCCGTGTAAGAATCGAGCTGGTTCAAGGCTGCAAACGCGCCGGCAACCAGCAGGGGGATCAGAATTACAAGCCAGATTCGATTCATGGCAGGCGGGCTCCTTTCAGTGCCGGAGGATGGTGTCAAGTTGTCTGGTCGAACAGCCGTTTTCTTCGATGGACCGCTCGGTAAAAAGTATACTATACTAGCCTCATAAGTGAAACGATACAGAGGTGCAGGAGGAGGGAGCTATCTATGGGGAAAACCGTGACTCTGCTGCTGGCGGTTGTTCTGATGGCAGCCGCCGGGACGTCTTTCGGGCAATCCAACGAGCTTCTCGATGTTTTGTTTGAAGAACCCACGACGACCCTGGGCCAGGCTGCCTACCTTGTTCTGACCGCTTCCGGCCGCATCCCGGAGGATTCCACCCTCGCGGATGCTGCAGCGTCTCTGGCCGGACAGGGCTGGACCGTTCCGCAGCGCAGCGCGGGTGAGCCCCTGACCCTTGGCGATTACTCCTACCTGCTGATGCAGGCTTTCGAGCTGAAGGGCGGAGTGATGTACCGCATCTTGCCCGGCCCCCGCTACGCTGGAAGAGAGCTGGCCTACCTGAAGCTCATCAAAGGCGACACCAGCCCCTACCGGACTTTGAGCGGGGAGGAGGCCGTCGGCATCCTCGGCCGCCTCCTGGAGTGGAAGGAGGGGCAGTCATGAAACTGAAAGTTTTCATCCTCAGCCTGATCCTGGCTACTACTCTCCTGGCCGGACTCTCCGCCTTCGACTGGGGCGGCACGGTTGATAACTCTACGACGCTGTACACACTTGACGGGGTGAATTTTGATCAATGGTGCAAACTATCCTTGTGGTATAGCAATAGATTCGGTGATTCTACCGAGTTGCTGGCGCTGGGCAGCTACACGCTCTCCTTGGAAGACCTGTTTATTCCAGATCTCGAGCGCTTACAGGTAAGTTTTTCAATTACCCCCGGAATCTCGGCTGTTGCAGGTCGATTTTTGTTCGCCGACTTCTCCGGATTTGTGTTGAACCATCCTCTAGACGGACTTTGGCTCATGTACAATCTGTCCAGAGCCATTATTTCTGCTGGCGTTGGCTACTCAGGGCTGCAGTTCAACAAAACCAATCAAATCCTCATGAGCCAAACGGATACAGCTGATGCTGAGGATACTAAGAAATTCCTGGGCTCCCCCAGATTGATCGAATCAATTCAAGTTACCTTGCCTGAATTGTTCAAACGACAAGACTTG
>Ga0315554_1001124_pt1 | contig 15850 bp, 13 predicted proteins | sample SalMarSW160370MG_FD_202114 | JGI IMG/M metagenome (GOLD analysis project Ga0315554, IMG submission 202114) | Salt marsh sediment microbial communities from the Plum Island Ecosystem LTER, Massachusetts, United States - Salt Marsh Sediment SW1603-70 ... | reverse complement strand
AAATGTATCGCAAAGGGGACGTATGGGTGTGTCCGGAGAGACGGCCTGTGACCGGTAGCCCATTTCATCTAGAATGTCCGAGAAGGCTGCCGCGTAGGCATGCTGCTCGAGGTACTGAAGTAGGTCTTGCTCGGTCGGGAATTCCATAGGTTACTCCTAGAGGACCTTTTCCGGTTTGCCCGAGGCGAGCGACCGGTGAATTGCGTCGAGAATCGCTGTGACCTTCCGACCGTCCTTGGCAGTGACGAACGGCTCCCTCTTCTGTTCGATGGCGTCGATAAAGCTATACATGCAGCTGGGCAACGCACCCACCCATTTGTCGAATACCCTGTAATTCAGGAAAGTCCGCGGATAGGCATAGGTATCTTTCGTTGCCATTTCGATGGCTTCCGCCTTCCTATCCATGAACACATGCCCATCGGTGCCGATTACTTCCATGTAGGAGTCTGGGAGGTAGGGGCTTTTGTTCGAATAAATCCATGCAGACTCGAACGTAGCAAAGAAGCCTGTGTTGAATCGAACCTGCGCCTGGATGGCATCATAGGTGTCGATGCCTCGGGCCCTGAGAACCTTCTTTGCGCCGGTGGCGTAGACTTCAGTGCCCATGGCGTGGCTCCACCAGCACATCAGGTCGATGTCGTGCGAGGAGAGAAACCAGGCAGACGTACTCTTGCCCGACCAGGGAAGCCACTCTGTGGGAATCAAGATTGGATTGTTTTTCTTTGCAAACCCAAGCAGACATTCTCCGATGCTCCCATTTTGGATATCGCTGAAAACCTTGTGATAGACCGAGAGCCAGCGGTGGTTGAATGATACTTGCAGGATCAAGCCGGTCTGTTCGACCGCGCGAACGATCTCGTCGGCTTCGGAGAGGTCCGTGGTCATCGGCTTCTCCACAAGCACGTGTTTCCCCGCATTCAGTGAATCGATCACCGGATCGCGGTGTGCCCAGTCGGGAGTGTTGACGTGGATGGCATCAGTTTGCTCCTTGTCGAGAAGTTCGCGATGGCTCCCGTAGAACTTGGGAATACCAAATTCCGTCGCGACCTTGCGGGCCTTCTCGGTGTCAGTGTCGCATACGGCGACCACTTCAACCCCGGGGTATCGCTGCCACACCATGACAGCTCCCCTTCCCATGATCCCCGTTCCGACGACCGCAATTCGAGTTTTCATATACATCCCTCCCAAAGAGGTACAGATCAGGCCTGGGAAAACGCAAAAATGGCCTTCAATCCCTTTTTCTGTTCGAGGTCCCCGAAAACGGCTGCCCACCGCGCAAGATCAGCCGAGTGTGTTATCAGCTTCCGGTATGACGTGGGATCGGCGGCGAGAATGTTCAGCGCTCGGTCCCACGCTTCGTATTTCGTGGACACATTGAATAGATACCGGATGGATTTCATCATAAACTGGTCGTATGGGAAGTCAACCGCGGGTTTGCCCGTCAGCCCTATTGCAGTGACAGTCCCGAGCTTCTTGACAATTCGAGCACCAGTCACAAACGCGGCAGGCGATCCAGATGCCTCAATGAACGTGTCAACCCCACGTCCGCCAGTCAGTTCTGTTATGTGAGTCACGACATCTTCCCTCTGAACATTGATCACCGAGTCAATCGCCGGCAGGTGACGGCAGAGAGGGAGGCGGGTGCTCTCATCATCGTTTGTACCGAGGATTGCCACATACCGTGCGCCAGCATACTTAGCAACCAGACAGGCCATGACGCCGATGGGACCGGGACCAGCAACAGCGACCACATCACCGGGAATGATCGATTGAGTGAGAACCACGTCGGTCACCACGTTCGCGAGCGGCTCCGCCAGGGCGGCCACGTCAAAGTCTAAGGACTCCGGCACGCGATGCAGAAGATGCGGCTCGGGCCATCGCATCAGCGACGCGAACGCCCCATCGATACCCCAACCGGGCGATCGCTTCTGTGCACAGATCTGAGGATTCCCCGTCCGACACAAATAGCACGAACCGCAGGCCAACGTGTGCGGTTCGCCGACTACTCGATCGCCTATCTTCCAGCCGACTACCTTGCCGCCTACGGCAGCAATTTCTCCGCTGAACTCGTGACCCAGGATGACCGGAGGCCAATAGGGAAATTCGTCATGGTAAATATGAAGATCCGTCCCACACACACCGCACGCCTTGACCGCGATGAGCACGTCTGACTCGTCGATTGTCGGCAAAGGCACGTCCAGCACCTCAACGAACCCTTTCCCTTTTTGTGTTTTTACCAGTGCTTTCATGCCGTTCCCCATCAGCTGTGCCGCGCGGCGTCGTTGAAACCACACCAGTAATCAAGAAATCGAATCAGTGTTATTGCAGTGCGACAAATATCTTCAACGGCGACCTGTTCTTCGTTTGAGTGCGCATACTTGAGGCTCCCGGCCCCCAGAACCACCGTCGGGATGTTGAGCTTGGTGCTATACTGCCAGGCGTCACACGCTGCCGTCATGGCGGAGATCTCACCGGGATAACCTGCCTCTGCTGCAGCTTTCGCGAGTTCCTGAACAAGGGGGTGATCGACGGGGAGCGTGTTGCCTTCGTTGTTCAGCATGTTGAACTTGATGGTGCAGTGCTCACGCAGATACTCATGGCGTGAATTCCTGATGGCGTCAATCATCCCGTTCTGGACAGCACGGACGGTCGTATTGGGAAGGAATCCAAAGACACCTTTTACGATCGCTGATGCCGGGGCGATCGCGGGCCAGTCGCCGGTGTTGAGAAGCCCGAAGGTGATCGGCATGGGATTGTCGTACACATCAAAGAGCGAATAAGTGCCGCGTGACGCAGCCAGAAGCCGATCATGGTACTCCTCAAGAACACCCATGGCTTTGACTGCTTCTTTAAGGGCACTTACAACATCGCTTGCGCTTCCGCTGTGGCCCGCACGACCTGTTATGATCAGTTCGAACCACACCGCGCCGCGCACGGCCGCAAACACCTTCCCGCCAGAGGGCTCCATGACGATCGCTGCGTCCGCGTGAACTGGATGACGGGTCATAAACAACGTCCCGTTTCCCCCGTTTTCTTCTTCGATTACAATCTCACAAGTGATGGCCCCACGCGGGCGGAGACCAAGGCCAGCAAGTGTCCGAAGCAGGAGGTAGATGACGGCAATCTGACCTTTGTCGTCGCATGCTCCACGGCCGTAGATTATGCCGTTTCTGACTTCCGGAATGAATGCATTGATCTGGTTGCTTGACGGAGGCACAACGTCAGCGTGGGCATTCAGGATCAGACTTCGAGCCGATGGATCGGAGCCAAGAATGGTCAAACGGAGGTTTTGTGTATCTTCATATGTGAGTCCGGGGATGGGCCAGCTGTATCCCGGATCTTCCACAAACGACTCAGGAATTTGCATGAGCTCTGCCCGAGAGCAGAAGCTGTGAAGATGATCATGGATCATTCGAATGACAGACCCCTCCTTGCCTCGCACAGAAGGGATGCGAATGATGTCACAAAGGAACGCAATGGTGTCATCGACGTGCGCCCGTACAGCGCGTTCGAGCGCTGTGCCATCAAGTGGCATGGGACTCTCTCGAAACGGAATTTACGGGGAATCGAGGGGGGCGTCCATCAAGATACCGGTACACATCTTCCAAGATCTTTTCACGGATGCTCCAGCCGGCGTCTTCAGAATACCAGGAAAGGTGTGGGGTGAGGATCACGTTAGGAATACCCCGGAGGACAAAATCGACTTCCGGAGGTTCCTTTTCGAACACGTCAATTCCAGCCCCGGCAATCCAGCCTTCCTTGCATGCCTTCGCAAGAGCCTCTGCATTCACGATTGCCCCCCTTGCCGTGTTGACGAGAATAGCCGTCGGCTTCATCATGCGCAGTTCCCGCTCGCCGATCAAGTGCCGAGTCTCAGGCGTGAGAGACGCGTGGATTGTGACCATATCCGCCCGGGGGAGGAGCTCCTCCAGAGGAATACAGCGAATATCCAGTTCAGCCTGCCGCCGCTCACTCAGATAGGGGTCATGAACCATCACATCGATGCCGAAGCCCTGCAGCATCTTCATTACCAGACTGCCGATCCTGCCGCATCCGACAAGGCCGGCTTTGGTTTTCGAAAAACGATGGATCGGAACAACCTTGTTGAAGTCCCACTCCCGCTTCCGGATCGAGTCATGCAGAGACTCAAGCTGTCTTGTGAACTTCCGCCGGCAGAGCAGCAGAAGCATCATCGCCTGTTCGGCCACCTCTTCTCTGCAGTAATCGGGGACATAGCTGACCTGGATGCCCATTTCCGTGGCAGCTGCGACATCGATGTTGTCATACCCAACGCCATGGCGAATAATTAGGTTGCAGGAACGGAGGTTTTGCAGAACCTCCCTGGTCATCTTTGTCATGTTGACGATCACGACGTTTGCATCACTTATTGCCGAAATGACCTCCTGGAGCGGTGCGAACTTCAGCTGGTGAGCTTCGATGGTAACGGGAAAACCGGCCAGTTGCTGGCGTTCCCAATCGAGATCCGGTTCGATGTAGTCTGTAACGACGATCTTGGTCTGCTGCATCTGCTTCCTCACGCTGAGCACGCCCCAAGGCCTCACCCTTCAGGAGGCCATTGTTGCGCCGTCACGACTGAACCTTGGTCAACTCATCTTTGTGTTCGAGGATCTTGTGAAACGCACGGACAACATGATCAAGATCCTCTCTCGATCCCAAGAGGACATTCTGGGGAAGCCAGATTGCTTCCCTGCAGGCTCTCTCCGTATTGGGGCAATGCACGCCAGAATAATCACGCTCGGTGTACGCACGATGCCGCAGCGTGAACTCTCTGGCCTCCGCCAGAAACCCTTCGCGATAAAGCGGCACATAACCCCTGCTGGCCGGGATCCCTTCCGCATTCAACGCCTTGAGAAGGGTCGACCGCTCAAGTCCCGACCACTGCTCTTTGTCGTACCTGATGACAAACAGATGGTAGGCGTGACTTGTCACGCGCGCGTCCACTTTCAGAGGCGAGATGCCCAAGAGCCCGGTGAGCTTTGAGGTAAGGTACCGAGCACTCCTTTGGCGCGTCTGATGCTGTTTCCTTGCTTTCGTGAGTTGGGCCAACAACAGTGCGGCCTGAAACTGCGTCATACGATAGTTGCCGCCAAGCCGAGGATGATGATACCATTCCCCCGTCGGCGAGCGACCGCAGTTGTGGTACGACCAGCATCTCTCGGCGAGTGCTTCGTCCTTAGTGAGGAGCATTCCCCCTTCCCCCGATGTTACGTTCTTGCTGCTCTGGAAGCTGAACGTCCCAATGTGTCCGATGCTTCCCACCCGTTGCCCGCGCCACTCAGCAAAATGTGCTTGGCAGGCATCCTCAATGAGGAAGAGGTTCCGCTCAGACGCAATACTCATCAGCGCGTCCATATCGGCAGGATGGCCTGCAAGGTGGACTGGAATGATTGCTTTCGTGCGCGGACTCAGCGCGGCTCGGACGCTCTGTGGGTCGATGCAGTACGTCTCAGCGTCGATATCCACGAAGACTGGAATGGCGTTGACGTTGAGAACTGCAGTTGCTGTTGCAGCAAATGTGTACGACGGGACAATCACTTCATCTCCATCCCCAACTCTTCCTGCTTTCAGCGCAATCTCCAGCGCAACCGTGCCGTTCATCACCGCGACACCATGTGGTGTATTATGCAACCGGGCGAACCGTCTCTCCAACCTCTCTATCTCCTTTCCTCCGATTCCCCATTTTCCTGACGACAACACGGTGAGCAGTGACGTCCGCTCCTCTCTCCCGGGCAATGGCCACGCAGGAAACGGAGCCTTTCGAACCGGCTTACCACCACGCAGAGCGAGCTTAGGCATGTTCTTCCACTGTGTTTGGTTTTGCTTTCATGAGGACGCGTTTGATGAGCCATGCCCCAAAGACCACTACGACCACCAACGCGCAAATCACCCTGAACCAGTCGAGTATGAAGACGGCATTAGTAGCAATGACCAGGCCCAGGCAGGCCAGCGTACCAATGAGGCAGTCGAATAGCTCGCGGCGCAGCGAATGGTCGTCCGGTCGGCCGGCACTCAACTCACGTTTGAATTTGCCCCATAAACCCGGCGGCCGGCACTTCGCGTAAAACCGACGAAGCGTTTCGTCCGATTCCACCGGGGTCAGCAATGTCACGCCGAGCAAAATCACGAAACTTGCTAGAAAAAGTAATCCCACACCCTCCCACAAGGGTCGATTCTGGTAGTCCAACACGAACCACACATAAATCGACGCAGGCAACCCCAGCACAGTCGCCGCAAGTTCGCCCCATACGTTGAATCGCCACCAGAAGAATCTCAGCCACGACAGCGGAAGCAGAAAGATGACCATCGCCGAATTGATGAACAGGAACCAGTTTATCATTCCCTTTACGTAAAGGATCGCTACCGCGCCGGCAAAGACAAATAGGAGCAGCGTCGTAATCCGGCTCACGGTCACCTCGCCGCGCGGAGTGGTTTTGGGCGCCATCGATTTGTAGAAATCATTGACGATGAAACTGCTGCCCCAGTTGACCAGCGACGAGAGCGTGTTCATGTAGGCTACTGCTTCGACCGTCACGAGAAGCCCGATGAACCCTACCGGCAAAACGGTTGCCTTGATCAGTTCGGCATAGCAGTGCACCGCGTCGTCCAGTTGGTGGAATCCTGCAGGCGCCGGTCCGATGCTCGTGAGCAGTTCCGGCGCCCAGAACATTGACATGGCAATGATGCCCAGACCTATAAGCGGTATCGTTCTAAACGAGAGTGAGAGGAATGCATTGAAGAGTTGGCCGCCGATGGCGTGAGCCTCGTTTTTTGCTCCCATGAACCTCTGGGCAGTCATTCCTTCACCGGCCGTTGGCGAACCAGCAAAGAACAACCCCTGCAACACAAGCACCAATACCGTCAACAGTGGAATCTCCGCTGTGGGAGGGAGTTGTGTCAAACCTTCGGGACGGATGTGGTTGATTCGCTCAAGGATATGCGCCCAGCCCCCGTGTTGTGCCACAGCAATGAAAAAGAAAGCCATCCCCCCAATCATCATGAATCCGAAGTGGACGACTTCATTGACAACGACACCCAGCAGTCCGCCGAACATCGTATACAACACGGTGGTGCCGCCGAATATGAGCAGTATTTGCCATTCGGTCAGGCTGACAAGCGGCGCGATCGTCTGGGCAAAGAAGCCGGTTATGTAGCCGATGATCAGCACGGCGAAACCGAAACAGCAGACAAATGCGTAGATGCGACGCGCAAGAGTCGCCGGCCATCCGCCGTATCGCAGCGAGATGAGTTCCGCCGTCGTAATAATTTGCATGCGATGCCACATCTTGGCCCAGATGATTGCCACGAGCGGCATCCATACGATCCACGCGGCCCACCAAAGCCAGTTGCCAGCCAGTCCAAATACCAGCACCAGCATAACGAAGCCGGCGCTGCCCGACGAATAGGTGGCCGTATTGGAAGCTCCAATGGCCCACCAGGCGAGCCCTCGATTGCCCGTAAAGTATCCCTCAGCACCGTGCCGCGATGACTTACGGACAAAAAACAATCCAATTGCAAGGGACAGCATGCACATTGCTGCCAGCACGATCCAGTCAAGCAGACCCATTCAGATCTCCTCTATGGTTCTTCGGCCCAAACCGTCGTTCAGAAGAACAACTCGGCACCGGCACTCACAGCTTCAAGACACTACAGCACGAGCATTACGTAGTCCGTCTCTTCCAGCTCACGGCAAACACGAGACCCAATAGGAGGAGAACGGCAACCCCACCGAGATACCAGGATCTTCGCTGCGCCGAAGCGATCTCCTCACGTTGTGCTTTCAGCCGTACGATGCTCATTTCGGCAACCGACGAAACCGTGTACGGTTCGACGCTTGGCTGCTTGAAGAGGTCCTCAAGTACAGGCCAGAGCTTTCTCGACGTCAATCCCCCGGCATCGAAGATGACGATGCCATTCCCGCCCCCTTTCCGCACCGCCTCAATCGCCCTGCGGAGCTTCTCTTTGGGATAGTAGTCTTCGGGAGGATTCTCGTTCATCGACGCGATGAGGTTTTGGAGCTGGACAAGTTGCTCCCCCGCAAGTTTTGGGAGGGCCAACATGTCTGGCGTCAGCTTCTCTTCCACTTCCAGCGCAACTTGATGAAGGTGGTCTTTGACCAATGCATACCTCGATTGGATCCGCCGCGCGTACTGCTCTCGGTGTATTCCACGCAGCACCTTCAGTGAATCTGCTATGTGAAGAGCATCGGAGAGGAAGAGGCGTTCTTCATTGTACATGTAGTGGACATCCAGACCAACCGAAAGGTGCGTGCGATCCTTTGCCCATTCGTACTCGTATCTGGTGTACTCTTCGAGCATCTTTATGAACGTGTCGAAGTCAACGGACGGAAAGTGGCTACGGTACACCATGGGCATCATGACATCAACCCATGGAGAGAAATCCGTCCACCGCTGCCCGATGAAGCGGCCGCTCATGATGGGGTTCTTGAATACGGCGGCTGAAAACTCGATATTCGGTTTGATTGCGGAAGCCCGCTCCCAGACTTCTCGTGCAAAGCGATTGATCGCATCTTGTCGAAAAGTATAGAAGAAATAGTCCAGGTCGCTCGGACCGCCCTTCAGAAAACTCCCTGTCAGAAGAAACTCCGCCTTCTTTTTCCGATCCCACTGATCCCAGTCCTTCGGTCTCACCGTGATGTCCGTGGACCAGTTAGCTTCCCTATTCGGGAGGCGTGGGATCACTGGAAAGACAGAGTCGGGATACGCCTCATAAAAGAAGTGCGCATACTTCATCATCTCATCAACACAGTAATCGCAAAAACAATAGCTGTCCGGCGCCACATCCCCGGGGTATCGGACATAGTCGTGATGGATCCCATCCACGTCGTAGTCTGACACAATCTCTTCGATCATCGGGATCAGCCACTGGTCAGTGTAACCCGGCCGCCTTGCGGGACACATCCAGTTTTGGTCGTACTGCACGCCCCCACTGAGGAACTCCGCCTGTGAGGATATCTTCCCTTCGGGGTTTCTTTGCGCCCATTCAGGATGTTTCTGCATGATAGGACCGTCCGCACTCTGTGTGAAGTCGCACAGCCACGCATGCACACGAATGCCACGTTTGTGAGCTTCACGAATGACGGCCGCAAGTGGGTCGAAGTTTTTGAAGGCCGGGCTGATCGATTCGGGAAACTTCTTGCTGTGATAGTATACCTCTTTGTCGCTATATTCGACCAGCAGGACGATGATATTGATGTTCGCCCGCTTGCAGTGCTCTACAAACGCCTGTGTGGATGAGTCGTTGTATGCAACTGAACCCGGGCTCGCCCATACAGCCCGCCCTTCAACAGCGGTGCCCCCTGGGCCGGCTTGGCAGAGGGCTACTTGATAGCTAAGGAGGGCACCAAAAAGCACGAGACGGAACACTGGTTTTTTTGTCATAACAACCTCCGAGGAATCAGTCTGAGCAATCAGTGGCATTGAGAATACTCTGCGTTGTTCGATGGTGGTCCCGTTCCGGTGACCATTTGGAAGGGTCTTGTCACTGCTCTTGGATCTGCCCCCCGGAAAACTGTCCAAGAGTCACGGGGAAGGAGGACATTGGAGGTCCAGCGTTTGGAGAATGGGGGTGCACTGTCGGAGGTCAAACCTCCGAGAGTACTTTGTCCAAAATGGCAATCGCCAGATCACATTCCTGCTGTTTGATGGTAAGTGGAGGGGCAACCCGGATCACATTTCCGTAGATGCCTACCTTCCCCATCATCAAACCATACTGGGCAGCGCCAAGGATGATTTTCCGGCAGAGCGCCACCGACGGGGTCTTTGTCGTTTTGTTTTCGACGATCTCGAGGCCAAGTGCTAGGCCTATGCCTCGTGCATCGCCTATGCACTCATATTTTGCTTTGAGCTCGTTCAGTCGCTTGAGCAGGTACGCACCCGTCTCGTGCGCCTTCTCAGGCAAGTGCTCTTTCTCCATGATGTCAATGACCGCGAGAGCAGCAGCAGACGAGAGAGGATTTCCCCCGGTGGTACTCGACATTTCGCCGGGTTCCATGCAATTGAAGATTTCGCTTTCACCGGCAAGTGCTGAGGCCGGCATACCGCTTCCGATTCCTTTGCCAATGCAGAGCATATTGGCTTTCACGTCTTCCCATTCGATGGCGAACATTTTCCCTGTCCGGCCAAACGATGATTGCACCTCGTCAACGATCAGCAGCAGGCTGCGATCCTGTGCCCAGCGCGCCAACTCCTTCAGCCATCCTATAGGAGGGTTGATGAAACCGGCTCCGCCTTGGTAGGGCTCTGTAATAACGGCCCCGAGATCCCCCGACGACGCCGACTCGACGATACGGTCGAGGATCTTCACGCAATAGAAATCACATTCTGGATACTTCTTGTCGTAGGCGCAGCGAAAACAGTACGCGTACGGGGCAACGATTCCGCCAGGGACCGGGGGGCCGAACTTCCGTCGCGTGTTCGTGCTTCCTGCGACACTCATCGCTCCGTAGGTTCGGCCGTGAAACGCTCCGGAAAAGGCCAGGATTTCGTGCTTTCCAGAACAGCGTTTTGCGATGCGAATCGCTGCCTCGGTGGCTTCGGAGCCTGTGGTAAGCAGAAAGATCCTGTCCAAGTTGGCAGGAAGGATCTCTGCAAGTCGTGCCGAGAGTTGAATTCGCTCCGGCGTGGGAAACGAATAGCAGTTCATCAGCCTGCCGGCTTGTTGGCGGATTGCTTCCACGTGGCGGGGATGCGAGTGGCCGACATTCGTAACGAGAACGCCGGATGTGAAGTCGAGATACCTGTTGCCGTCGACGTCATAGACCCACACATCCTCAGCATGATCCCAAACGAGGGGGACCTGGTCTGCCATACAGGGGGGTTCATGCTGCTTGGAACGAGCCAGGAGTTCTGCCGATTTCGGCCCCGGTACTTGATGCTTGACGAGAGTCACCGGAGTAGGGAGGAGAGTTATTTCACATCGTGAAATAGATTTTCACAACAAGATAACTCCGCGTTATGGAGTTGTCAAGTGGAGTCGCGAAAATCCACAAATTTCTTGCATCGCATTCTTCTCTCACTCACTGAGACTGCAAAGGATTTCTTGACATTTTCTCCGCAATTCGCTAAACTTTTGGTGATTGCGTTTCACAATATGAAACACGATTTCGCAGCAAGATGACCGATAGGAGAACCGATTAAGGTAGTCGAGAAGACGTTCAAGGTGATCGAGCGCATCAGTGCACTCAACAGCCATTGGAAGGGCGATTGCGGCATTTCTCCCGAAGAACGAGCTGAATGAAGTCCTACGAAGAAACGTCTATACGCTTTTCACACGCAAAACCATAACCGACGAAGCCTGCTTGCGCAAACACCTCTCCGTCGTCAGAAAACAGGGCTATGCAATTGACGACGAAGAAGGGCACGACGGCGTCCTGTGCGTCGGCGCTCCGATATTGAACAAAGAGCACCTTCCCTTTGCGGCACTAGGCATCTCCGTGCCGAAGGTGCGGGCCAAGGAAAAGGTCCTCAAAACCATGATGCGCGAGACACCGAGGCTCGCCGTTCAACTTTCCCTTGATCTTGGTGTTACTGATATCAGGAAGTGCTTCAGGAAGTAATCGTACCGTCGCTTGTTCGTAGGCTTATTCCTCCACCTGGACACGCCGTGATCGGACCATGGAGACTGCAAAAGCACTTCAGCTGTACGACTACGTCGTCATTGCGGGTTACTTCGCCATACTCCTAGGGACCGCCCTTTACTTTTCGCGACGGATGAAACTGTCGACCGACTTCTTCACGGCAGGCGGACACATCCCTTGGTGGCTCGCAGGAATCTCGTTCTTTATGGCAAGTCATAGCGCCCTGAGCTTCGTTATGTACGGTGAGCTCGCGTACAAGTACGGGATTACCGGAGTCGTGATTTTCCAGTCATCAATTATAGGCCTCGTGCTTGCAGCGCTCTTCGTCGCCAAGCGCTGGCGTCGATCAAGGACACTGACGCCTGTGCTGTTCCTGGAAAAACGGTATAGCCTCAGCATCCGGCAACTACTGGCTTGGACTGGATTTCCAATTCGCGTTATTGATGACGGGCTGAAAATCTTTTCCACGGCGATCTTCCTCTTCGTTGGGATGAAACTCTCAGTCCTCAGCCTCCCGATGGCAATCGGGATAGCGGGAGCAATCATGATCATCTATGCTGTCCTGGGCGGACAACTGGGGGTGATGGTGACCGATTTCCTGCAATTCCTCATCAAGATGGTGATCGTAGCGTTCATCTTCGCCTTTACATTGGCGAGATTCTTCGGCGGGGGCTATGCTCTGGATCAGTTCCCTGCTGGTTTCTTGGATCCACTGTCTGGGAGCTATCGTGAACTGAACTACCTCTCCTTTATCATTCTGATGATTATTTCTTTGAACAGTGGCTGGGCCATGGTGCAAAAGTACAACTGTGTTAGCACAGAGAAGGAGGCGCAAAAGGTAGCATGGTTGGTCGCCGGCTTGAATTTCATTGCGCCGATCATCTTCTTTGCACCCACGATGTTCGCACGCGTTCTCCTCCCCGATCTGCAGGACGCAAAGTATGCCTATGCCGAGCTCGCCTTTGCCGTTCTGCCGGCTGGAATGATGGGAATGCTCGTCGCCGGGATGTTCGCGTCCACACTGTCCACCATGGGCTCAGAATTCAACGTCCTGTCTGGAATTCTGACGAACGATCTCTATAAAAGACTGTTCAGGCCAAACGCGACAGAGAAAAACCTTGTGCTGGTAGGCCGGGTTACAACCTTGCTCATTGGCAGCCTCGTGATCGCCGTTGCCATTCTTCTTTCCGTCCTGCAGGGCCTCAACATCTTCGACATCATGTTCAAAGCATTTGGAGCCCTGTTCCCCGCGACTGCATTGCCAATTCTCGCAGGGTTCTTCTGGAAACGGATCACGGCCCGGGGAGCCGTCACGGGACTCGTTGCCGGCGCTGTCTCGGGTATCGCGCTCGTCATTATCAATGTGTCGCTGGTCAGCTCATGCGCAGCCGAAATGCAGGTCAACCCTGAGTTGCAGTATTGGCTCAGGCAGGGATGGGATGCCTCTGCCATTCTCGTGACCATTGCGGTCACGCTCGTCGCGATGTTCCTCGGTTCGCGACGGAAGTCTCAGACAGCGCAGGAACGGACACGCGTAGAGGCATACTTCAGCGATCTTGCCACGCCCGTCGTTAGCACCTCGGCGCACCGAGCAACCATTGCCACGGGCCCCGATCTCAAGGTTATGGGTACGACCATGTTGCTCTTCGGAGGCCTGATGGGCCTCACAGCACTTCTCATCCTGGTTTCATCCGGGGAGACATACGGCCTCGTGGCCAATCTTCTGACCGGGAGCGGATTCCTTCTCTCCGGCTCCCTGGTGTACCTGAAGGGAAGGCGAAGTGTTCTGCAACAGAACTCAAAGGATACATAGCGGAGACCGTTTCCGTGGACCTTTCCTTCTTTGACTGCAATTGCATGATCGGCAAACGGGCAGATCGCAGGGAGGGCGAACCCTGGTCGCTGGAGTCGTTGCTCGCACAAATGGATGCCTGCGGCATCTCTGAGGCTCTCGTGACCCACGCGCTGAGCCGGGACCATGACCCTGCCGCCGGGAATCAAGAAATATCTCGGCTGGTTGCAGGCAGCAGAGTCCTTCATGGTTGCTGGGCTATCCTCCCACCGTCAAGCCGCGAGATTCCCGCGCCGGATGCGTTTCTCCGTGAAATGCTGGCAAAGGATGTCGTGGCCGCAATTGCTTATCCCCACTCTCACAACTTCTCGCTATCAGGGTGGTCTGTCGGACCACTGCTTTCCGCCTTGGAGCATTTCCGCATCCCCCTCGCGGTTCCTTTCGGAGAAGCTGACTGGGAGGAAATCGAGCGATTGTGCGGCGAACACACTTCTCTGCCGGTGATCGTCACCGGTCTGAACTATCGGCAGCTCCGGTTTCTCCTCCCGCTGTGGGAGAGATACCGTAACCTGTTCGTGGATCTCTCCTGGTTCTCCATTCACGACGGTCTGGCCTACCTTGCGGAACGGGGCGTATTGCGGCAAGTACTGTTCGGGACCAACTACCCCCTCTACGAACCGGGAGCGGCCGTAACAATGGTGACGTACGCCAATCTGCAAGACGAAGAACGAAGGATGGTAGCCGGGGGCACGTTGCGCGAGATCATCCGCGGGATACGGAGGAATCAGCCATGAGCAAGCCAGGAGATCTGCAGCAGGCCGGATTGGCAGGGTCGGCCCTTGCAGGTGAAGTTGTTATCGACGCTCACATGCATATCGATAAATTCTACAATTTCCTCATCCCCCGGTCTGAAGCAAACTACGTGATCGCAAGCGCCGAACGGATCGGCATCCAGAAAATGTATGGATCGAGCATTGTCGCTCTCCGAGGGGATGCCGAACTAGGAAACAAGAATGCCCTAGCATTCCATGCCAAGTATCCCCATCTGTTCTTTCCGTATATCGTGTTCAAACCCAACTATCCCGAGGATGCAGACCTCACCATCGCGCTTGCCGAAACCGAGAAGATTCGACAGTTCAAGATTCATGACGACGGGAACGATCTTCCCTACGACGACAAACGCTACCTCCCCCTGTACGATTATGCAAACAAGACTGGAGGTGTTATCCTCGCACACACATATGGGAAAAAGCATGTTGTGCCGATGATGAAGGTTGCAGAGGAGTTTCCGCACGTCAGAATTCTGCTGGGGCATTCGGGAATATTCGAGGAAGAGATTTACGCACAGGCTGTCAGGAAGCACGACAACATTTACCTGGAGACGTGCAGCTCATTTGCCTGGTATGGCCTGATTGAACGACTGGTGGCCATGGCCGGACCTGAACGGGTGTTATTCGGGACCGATATGCCGTTCATGTCACCTGATCAACAGCTCGGGCGCGTCCTCTTCGCGAGGATCTCAGATGAAGACAAACGTAAGGTTCTGGGGTTGAACGCTCAACGGCTGTTCGCGTAGGGAAGCCTTGCGAACCGGAGTCCCATATGAAAAGCAGATCCGGCAGAATTCTTTCTCCCCTTCTCATGCCAGCCATCTTGTTCCCGTTCGGGGATGGGAACATGGCTCAGGAAAAGGTCACGCTCACGTTTGTGTGCTGTGCCGATAACGATCTCTGCCTGGCCGTCAAGGCAGCGGGTATACGCACACAAAGATATGATTCGCCGGAAGCTGCGCTGGACGCCGTGCTGGCGGATGGCGGCATGCTCATTCTGGCTGACGGATATCCGGACAGGATCACTGAGATCTCACCTGCCGTGTTTGAGAGAATAGAGGCGAACAAGATCCGCTTGTACGTGGAATACCCGTCAGCAGCCGCTTCGAACGACTGGTCGTGTCATCAGATTTTGCCTCCCCGCTCCTTCCGCTGCATATACTGACGGCCAACGACTTGCACTGGTTGCCGGTGACGGCACCTGCGTCGCTGACACTTTTCAACAAGGTTTCTGCACCAAACCAACCTTTGTGTAAACGGTAGTCGTGCATGATTTCCACCTTCTGCTCAACCAACTGAACCGTCCTCTTAGCTGCATCGACATCGTTTGAGACAACAAATGCAACTTTGTGATCACCGACGTGTGCAAGAAAAGCTTTGATGTCTGTGAAATCGGCTGCGCCTAATTGGTGGCTCTTAAGAGGTTCACGCTAATGGGTGTTGTGGATATCGTGCTTTGCAGCTTCATCGGCAGGTGTAAGCAGTACCAGTAAGTTGTTGTGCGCTGATCTTTGCCGAATGTCCGCGACGGAAAGCTGTGATGCGATTTGAAAATCATGCTGCAGCAGATAATCCGTAAACCCTTCTTCCATATCCAATCCACTCAAGTGA
>Ga0315554_1001123_pt1 | contig 15868 bp, 16 predicted proteins | sample SalMarSW160370MG_FD_202114 | JGI IMG/M metagenome (GOLD analysis project Ga0315554, IMG submission 202114) | Salt marsh sediment microbial communities from the Plum Island Ecosystem LTER, Massachusetts, United States - Salt Marsh Sediment SW1603-70 ... | reverse complement strand
ACAGTTTCCACAGACTCGAAAGTCTCGGACGGCCAAATAGTTCGAAACTGGAATTGCGTTTTATCATCTTGGAAGGGTGCGAGAGTGGTTGAATCGGCCGGTCTCGAAAACCGGAATACCGCCTAGCGGTATCGAGGGTTCGAATCCCTCCCCTTCCGCATGTCCGTGAAAGCCGATCGCTTGAGATCGGCTTTTTTCATTCGCTCGCAGCGTGCATTGGAGATGGTGTGCCGCATCCCTGAACTTCCTGCTCTTCCTCGAAGGTCTCTGCTTTGCCAACGCGCCTATCAACGTGCTCGCCGTCGCCGTATGTCGACGTCACCAAACGGGAACATTTTGAACAGAGAAAGTTGTTATACAGAAGAAAGTTGGGAACGCGTGGGGGTTGACGACGCGTTGCAGAAGTGGGTTTCTTGACATTCGAGGGGTGGATTGATATATTGACAAACACGCGAATCTTTCGGGTCGAATCCATGCAAGCAACGGGAACAAAACGAAGCAGACAAAGAGAGAAGATCTACCAGGTCCTTCGACGAACGACGTCTCACCCGACGGCCGAGTGGGTCTATGAACGCGTCCGCGAGCAACTGCCTCGAATCTCGCTCGGGACCGTCTACCGCAACCTGCACGTCCTCAAAGAACAAGGTAAGGTCCGCGAGCTGGATTTTGGCGAGGGGATTCGTCGGTACGACGCCACGGTCGATCAGCATTATCACTTCATCTGTGAACGCTGTGGCACCGTGCAGGATCTTGCCATCCCGCCGCAGGATGATCTGCACGAGCGCGTACGGCAGAGGGTCCCCGGCACCATTCGAACCCATCGGCTGGATTTCTACGGGATCTGCATCGATTGCCTCGAGAAGGGATAGTCCTCAACTTCCTCTCAACTTCTGGCTCGTCAATCTGATTTTCTTTTTCACAATCTCTAAGAGAAGAGTTCTCTTTTAGAATATTTTCCCTCACTGAATTTACGTTGGAGGAACTATGGCATTGAAAGTCGGTGACAAGGCGCCTGAATTCACGTTATACGACACCGAGAAGAAACTGCGATCATTGAAAGAGTTTTCGGGAAAGAAGACCGTGCTCGCTTTCTATCCCGGCGCGTTCACCGGAGTCTGCACGAAAGAGATGTGTACATTGCGGGATTCCATCAGCAAGTTCAACGAGCTGAACGCACAGGTCGTCGGAATTAGCATTGATGGTCCGGTCGCAAACAAGGCGTTCGCTTCACAGAACAACCTTCAGTTCCCGCTGCTGTCGGACTTCAATCGGGTCGCGGTCAAAGGGTACGGCATCGTGCTTGAAAACTTTGGGGGCCTGGCCGGTTATTCCGTGGCGAAGCGTTCCGTATTCGTTCTCGACAAGAACGGGATGATCCGATACGCATGGGTGTCCGATAACCCGGGTGTCGAGCCGAACTACGATGAGGTGGCGAACGCAGTCTCATCTCTCTAGACTGAGGGAAGAAGAGGCTGCCCCTGTGACGTCTACCGCACTCGTCCGCCCCTTGGAGTCAATCTACCGGCAGTAGCACTTGCAGGTACAACTTTCCTCATAAGCTTCGAGGCAGAACCGAAGGGCACCACGAGCAGCTTCAGGGAGCACCGGGAGCGATCCCTTATCCTTTCTTTCTCCGGAGGTTCCAACATGATCAAACTTGGAGATGTGGCCCCGGATTTCGCACTTCCAACGGGGGACGGTGGAACGATCCGCCTCAGCGATCTGAGGGGGAAGAAGGTTGTTCTGTATTTCTATCCGAAAGACAACACGTCCGGCTGTACCAAGGAAGCGTGCTCGTTTGAGGCGTACCACTCGGCTCTCAAGAAGAAAGGGGCGATTGTGCTTGGCGTGAGTGCAGATAGCGCCGATTCCCACGCCAAGTTTGCCGGCAAATTCTCGCTGAGCTTCCCGCTCCTGAGTGATGAGCGCAAAAAAGTCATCAGAGCATACGGAGTCTGGAAGCAGAAGTCGCTGTACGGAAGGAAGTTCATGGGGATTGAGAGGACAACGTTCGTGATCGACGAACGTGGAATCATCAGACAGATCTTCCCGAAGGTGAAGGTTGAGGGGCATGTGAAGAAGGTACTCCAAGTTCTGTAACACTCTGGAAGGCACCGACATGGTCTACGTGACACGACGAGCCACCTTTAGTGCCTCGCACCGGTTGTACAATCCTCAGCTTGCCAAAGAAGAGAACATCGCCCTGTTCGACAAGTGTGCGAACGAGATGGGGCACGGCCACAACTACGTGCTCGAAGTGACGGTCGTCGGCGAGCCCGATGAGAGGTCGGGCTATGTGATCGATCTGAAAAAGCTCAAGGAGGTTCTCAGGAGTGAGATTCTCGACAAGGTCGATCATAAGCACTTGAACCATGACGTGGAGTTCCTGCGCGGGATCAATCCGACGGCAGAAAACGTTGCGATGGCTTTCTGGCGCATCCTCCAGCCCAGGATCACCGATGGCAAGCTCTATTCCATCCGGCTGCACGAAACGGAGAACAACGTTGTAGAGTATCGGGGCAAAGAGCAATGAAACGATCACAAGAGCAGAAGCAGATGAAGGAGTTGGTGAGGAGACTGTTGATGCAGTTGGGCGAGGATCCGAAGCGCGAGGGTTTGCGCAAAACGCCCGAACGGGTCGCGAGCATGCTTGAGTTCCTCACGAAGGGCTACCATGAGGATCTGAAGCAGGTTCTGAACGGCGCGGTGTTCAAGGAGAAATACAGTGAGATGGTGATCGTGAAGGACATCGATTTTTTCAGCCTGTGTGAACATCATCTTGTGCCGTTCTACGGCAAGTGTCACATTGCTTATATCCCGAAGGGGAAGATCATCGGGTTGAGCAAACTGCCGCGTATCGTTGAGGTGTTCGCGCGCAGGCTACAGGTTCAGGAGCGTCTGACGCAGCAGATTGCAGAGACCATTTACCGGGAGCTCAAGCCGTTGGGGGTCGGCGTTGTCGTCGAGGCACGACATCTTTGCATGATGATGCGCGGTGTGGAGAAGCAGAATTCCGTTGCATCGACGAGCGCCATGCTGGGTAGCTTCCGGCGGGACTTCAAGACAAGAAGTGAGTTTTTGAACCTCATCGGCCGGGAACTGGAACCCTAAATGGAAAACCAGCCGAGGATCGTCTGGATCACAGGGGCAAGCTCGGGCATCGGGCGCGCTCTGGTGGAAACCTTTGTTCGGCACGGTGACACCGTTGTCGGCACCGCGCGCGAGGAGGCAAAGCTGCTCGAGGTGAAAGCCGGGCTCGGCGAATCAGGCCAGAGGTGTTTTATTCTTGCATGCGACATCCGGCAGGAGGGAGCGGTCGGGTCGGCCGCGAGGGTGATACTCGACCGATTTAAGAAAGTCGACGTGCTGATCAACTGTGCCGGCATCACCTACTTCAAAGACTTTCTCAGCACGACGGCGACGGAATTCGACGAAGTGGTGGACACGAATCTTAAGGGGACCTACCTTGTCACTCGTTCCGTGCTTCCCTCAATGCTGGATCGGCGGGCGGGTCTCATTCTGAATATCGTCTCGTACGCGGCGAAAACATCGTACACTCTCTCGTCGGCCTACGCGGCGTCCAAAGCTGGCGTGGAAGCGTTGATGAATGGCCTGCGAGCGGAGGTGCGGGACAAGGGCATCAAGATTGTCAATGTCTTCCCAGGAGCGGTGCTGACGCCGATCTGGCCCCCCAAGCACCGGGAGCGCTACGCCGATCGGATGATGCGGCCGGAGGAATTTGCTGAACCGCTGTACCAGCTCACGTGTCTTCCGCCTTCGATGATGGTGGAAGAGCTCATCGTTCGCCCACAAGGAGGAGATCTTAAAGTATGAAGCTGGACGGATCCGTCGCTCTTGTGACGGGCGCTGGAAGGGGGATCGGAAGGGCAATCGCACTGACGCTCGCGGGGCAGGGCTCCACGGTGGTTCTGACCGCGCGCACGCGCAAGGAGCTTGAAGATGTCCGCGCAGAGATCGAAGCGCGCGGTGGGAAAGCCGTCAGCCTACAAGCCGACGTCACAAAGGATGATCAGGTTGAGAAGTTGTTCAGCGAAGTCTCGTCTCGGTTCCGGCGCCTTGACGTCCTGGTGAATAACGCGGGGTCCGGACGGTTCGCTCCTGTCCGGGATATGCCGGTTGATGTCTTCGACGCAATGTGGAAGCTCAACATGCGCGCCCCGTTTCTCTGTACGCAGAAAGCCCTGAAACTGATGGAGGCGCAGAAGAGCGGCATCATTGTGAACGTCTCTTCGCTGGCGGGGAAGAATGCGTTCGTGGGAGGAGCGGGCTACTCGGCCACCAAGTGGGCCTTGATGGGTTTCTCGAAGACGTTGATGCTTGAAGTGAGGGAACACAACATCCGCGTGATCACGATTTGTCCCGGCTCCGTCGATACTTCCTTCTCTGCGCAAGGGGGGAATCCCGCGCGGTCGGAGAGAATACTTCACCCGCAAGACGTCGCTGACACGATTCTGGCAGCGATGACCCTCCCCGAACGGGCGATGGTCAGCGAAATCGACATTCGCCCGACCAACCCGAAGTAACCTATCCCAAAACAAAACGGTTGGAAGTTACTCCAACCGTTTTGAGGAACCATGCGAGCTCTGTTTCGAAACTAGCGACCCGGATCGGGAGGAGACTGGCCCCGTGGTCCGCGCTGCATCATTCGTCCCATTGGGTTGCGCTGGCGCATTTGGAAACCGCGACCGCGCGACCCCATGGCGTTCATCCGATTCTGCATCCACGTTCGGCCGAGCATCCTCTTCCAGATCTTCTGCTGGTCTGGATTGAGCAGCTTGTTGACCGCAAACCAATGATCGATCCTCGCCTGGCGCATATCGGTTTGAAGGCCGGAGATCTCTTTTGCTTTCGTCTCGATAGCCGATTTGTCAGGTGAGTCTGCTTTGAAGAGTTCTGCAAGCTCCAATCGAGCCGTCTTGATCTTTGCCTGCTCGGCGATAGCCTGTTTCGCCATTTCCATCCGAAGGTCGGATATATCCTTCCGCTGTTGATCGCTTAGTTTCAGTTGCTGCATGAAACGCTGACCCATCGGTCCGGCCATCGAGCCGGGCGCATTCCCCATGCCCTGCTGACCGAAGGCCATCGTCGCTGATAAGATCAACGTGACAGCTGTGCTCATTATCCATCGTGGTTTCATAGGACTGGTCTCCATGTTGTTCCGTTGCTGAACCTATCTCTTAGATGTGCAAAGAACCAAAAGGTTTAAGCGCTCTCTCGGGAGGAAGGTGACTCAACCCTCGCCACGGCGCGTGACGCCATCCCGGCGAACTTCAAACTGGGGCACTCACCCTTCGAGCACCTGCTTGCTATCAACTCACTCTTTTGATATATTGTTTCAGAAATGAGAAGCCAGCACTATTCTCGCCTCGCTCTTGCCGTCCTCTTCACCTGCCTCACAGGTATTGGACTTTCAGGATGTTCGGTCTTCAGCACCGTCGGCGGGTGGGTCTCCGATGGCTACGGGGATGTCGTCGCGTACTTCAACGCGTACTACAATGCAAAACGCCTCTTCGATGAGGCCGAGACAGAGATCCTGAGCAGCACACTCTCCGCCCGCAGTAAAGGACAGGACCTTCCTGAGGCTAGTCAGATCCCGGCGTCGGCGAAACAGAAACTGAATCAGGTCATCGACAAATGCTCAAACATCCTCTCGTTCTATCCACAGAGCGCTTTGGTTGACGACGCGCTTCTTCTCATTGGCAAGTCGTACTACTACATGGGAGAGTATGCAAGAGCCGAGCGGAAGTTCTCGGAACTGCTGGCCCAGTTCCCTTCGGGGTCGCTCTCCCTGCAGGGTCAACTGTGGCTTCTGAAGACATTGGACAGGCTGAACAGTTTCGACGATGCACTGCGCGCAGGCGCTTCGCTCGCCAATGACGCAAAAAAAGCAGATGAGCCCAACATTGCAGCGGAAGCCGACACGATCGTTGCATCTCTCCTGGCATCTAACGATCAGCCGGAGCAGGCCATCGCACAGTATGCGAACGCGGTAGCGGTCTCCGATGACGGTGTGTTGAGGGCAGCAGCGCAGACCAGGATCGGGGACCTTTACTTTTCGCTTCAGGACTACGGCAAAGCCATCCCTTCTTACCTGAAGGTGCGGGAATTCTCGCCGGGCCCGTATGTGCTGTACTATAGCCAGATGCAGGCTGCGCGTTCGTATCGAATCCGGAAGGACTACGATTCGACGACTGTAGTGCTCCAGGATCTCATGAAGGATTACCGCGTTCAGGACTTTCTCCCGGCAATTCGACTCGAACTCGCGAACACGATGGCGGAGAGAGGGCGAATATCGGAAGCCGTCGACGAATATCGATATCTTGATACGACATTCGTCAGGACCGATGTGGGTGCGAAGGCTGCGCTGGAGCTTGGCATTCTCCTCGAGAAGGACTTGGGAGATTTTCAGAATGCAAGGATCGCCTTCTCGCACGCTGCGATGAACACCACGTCGCCGCTGGTGCTGGAAGCACAGAAACGCGCGAGTGCGCTGAATCGCTATTTCCAGCTTCACGGTGAGTATGGGAAGACTGACAGCGTGCTCAGCGTTTCGGACGTCGACAGCCTCTGGCTCGTGAAGGTGTCGGCTCCGTCGAAACCAGTGTTGGATTCGCTCGAACGCCGTCTGGATTCACTCCGGTTTTCAGCCACCAAAGGGCCCGTCGCCGCATTGATCGACTCAACGCACGTGTCCCCACCGAATGACTCAATGCACGTGTCCGCTTCGGGCGATTCTGTTGGCGCGAATCGTGACACGAGCACCTTTGTCATTCGCAAACCGAGCAAAGATTCTCTGAATGTGGTTCTGGCTTCGTATTCGTACGGCCTTGGTGAGGTGTTCTATTCAGAGCTGGAGATTCCCGACTCGGCGTTCTTTTGGTACAACCATGCGCTCAATCTCCACATCGACAGCACAAAAGCGCCGGGAGCCTTGTTTGTTTTGGCGCAGATCGCGGAAGCGGACTCCGGGAAGAAGTACGGTAGCGGGAAGCCAGTCTATGAGCGTTTGGCGAAAGAGTTTCCAAAGTCCTCCTACGCGGAGCAGGCAAGGATCGCGCTAGGTTACCCCCCGACGCCGGTGAAGGCTGATCCGGCCGAGGAAGTCTTCGCGCACGCGCAGTCGCTGATAGACTCCGCTCAATACCTGCCGGCGCTGGACACTCTCAGGATGATAGCCGACCGATTTCCAAAGTCGCCCCTGGCCGCGAAAAGCAGGTATACCATGGGATGGCTGTACGAGAACCGCCTGTCGAATCCCGACAGCGCGCTCTCGCAGTACAAGCAGGTTGTGGAACGGTACAAGTCCACGGCATATGCGAATGCTGCATTGCGTCGCATACCGCAAGAGCCTCCACCGGTCGCGGCACCGGCCGATTCGTTGGACAAGCGGCCGACCGGCCCGCTGAATCAACAGCTGCAGAATCTCAAGCTGAACAAGGGCGATATCGATTCTCTCGACCTAAGACGAAAAGCGCCGGCCGATTCGACAGCGGCGAAAGCGGGGAAGAGGATAGAGTGATCTCGGAGCCATTGAGGATGTTCCAACGCATCGTTGCAGTCTCCTTCCGAAATGAACTCGCTCCCGGCATCTTTGTCGTGAGATTCCGATCGCAAGAGATCGCATCCTCTGCTGCCGCCGGACAATTCGTGAACATCCGTTGCGGTGACGGGTGCCTTCCGTTGCTGCGAAGGCCTATGAGTATTTCGCGACTCGTCGGGGACGAAGTTGAACTCTTGTTCAACGTGGTCGGCCAGGGTACCCGCATGCTCGCCGCCAAGCGTGCCGGCGATATGCTGGACGTCCTCGGTCCTCTTGGAGTCCCGTTCGGCTCCAGAGGAGACTTTTCGACTGCCGTGATCGTCGCGGGCGGAGTGGGGGTTGCTCCCTTCCCATTTCTCACGACACAGCTGGCTCGCGAGGGGAAACAGGTCATCACATTTCTCGGAGCCCGGACCGCGGCTCAGCTGACTCCTCAGAATCTCGAAAATGTCCAACTCGCAACCGACGATGGAACGCAGGGTTACTGCGGCACGGTCATCGGCCTGCTCGAAGCGTATCTGAGCAGGAACGCGCTCTCGAAACCAAAGATCTTCGGCTGCGGTCCCACCAACATGCTGAAAGCGTTATCGGGTTTTGCCAAGAGGGCAGGCATCGAGTGCGAGCTCTCACTGGAAGGTGATATGGCGTGCGGGCTCGGCCTCTGCCAGGGGTGTCCGATCGAGCGAGCGAACGGCGAGAAGAAGTACGCCCTCGTTTGTACAGAAGGTCCCACATTCAACTCAAAGGATATCATCCTGCGCTAAATGGTAAAAGAATCGTTCAATATTCGAGGGGTTGAGTTCAAAAACCGGGTGCTGGTGGCGTCGGGAACATTCGGATACGGCGACGAAGTGAAGGATCTGGTGGACGTCAGCAAGCTCGGCGGCATCTGCACCAAATCCCTCTCGTGGAAGCCGCGGGATGGAAACCCGCCCCGGCGGATCGTCGAGACGCCCAGCGGGATGCTGAATTCCATCGGACTCGCGAATATCGGAGTCCACACGTTTATTTCAGAGAAGCTCCCGTATCTCCGGACGCTTGACACAGCTGTGATGGTGAATATCGCGGCGAGCACGGTCCAGGAGTATTGTGATGTCCTCTCGCTGCTGGAGCGAGAGGAGGGAATCGGCGGATACGAAATCAACGTGTCGTGCCCGAACGTCAGGGAAGGCGGATTGAGCTTCGGCACGGACTGTTCGAAGACGAAAGAGATAACGGCCCGCCTCCGTCCTCTGACGGAAAAGCCGCTGATCGTCAAGCTGACGCCGAACGTGACACATATCTCGGAGTTTGCCCGGGCTGTCGAAGAGGCTGGAGCGGACGCTGTTTCGGTGATCAACACGCTCGTCGGCATGGCGGTTGATATTCGTACCAAGAAGCCCAAGCTTTCGACGGTGACGGGCGGGCTCTCCGGGCCCGCCATCAAGCCGGTTGCCCTGGCGAAGGTGTACGAGGCCGCCCAGGTCGTCCACATTCCGATCATCGGAATCGGCGGGATCATGACCGCCGAGGATGCGATCGAGTTCCTCCTCGTCGGTGCAACGGCCGTTCAGGTGGGGACAGCGAATTTTATCGATCCCGCCGCTGGCGTGAAGATCGCTGAGGGACTCCGCACGTACGCCCAGGCGCAAGGGCTGCAGGATGTGGGCCAGCTCGTCGGTGCCATGGAATCCGACCTCGCGTACTCAGTTCTGCAGTCGTGGCTCTGATCATTCCCGTTTCCTTTCTTGAATTCCTACTCTGAATCGATCCGACTTCTCCTCAGTCTGGAGAAGTTCGGCATGAAGTTCGGCCTGGGAGGCATCACCCGGCTGCTGGAAACTCTTGAGAATCCACATCGGAAATTTGCCACAATCCATATTGCCGGAACCAACGGGAAGGGATCGGTCGCCTCGATGCTCGCTGCTTTCTTCACGGCGGCCGGTTACAGGACGGGGCTCTACACCTCTCCTGACTTGGTGAGCTTCACGGAGCGGATCAGGATCGACGGCAAGCGGATTTCGCAACATGAGGTTGCACGATATGTGGATGCGTTGAGACCTTCTCTTCTGAAGCAGCAGCCGACCTTTTTCGAAGCGACAACGGCGGTTGCCTTCGCTCATTTCGCTGAGAAGAAGGTGGAGATTGCCGTCATCGAAGCGGGACTGGGTGGGCGGCTCGATTCAACGAATGTGGTGAGGCCGTCGGTCTCTGTGATTACGAACATCGGTCTCGAGCATACGGAGGTGCTGGGCGATACCATCGAGAGAATCGCAAGGGAGAAAGCGGGTATTATCAAGAACCGGGTTCCGTGCGTCACGGGAGTTTCGCAGCGCCGCGCGCTTGCAGTCATAAGAGCTACATGTGAGAAGCGGAACGCTCGGCTGATCCTCGCGTCTCGATTCAGCGCGTCGATTCGCGAGATGTCGCTGAACCGGACGATCGTGGACCTTACGGTCCGCGGAATCCCTTACGAGAGGCTGCAGCTCTCTCTTCCGGGATCCTATCAGCTCAAGAATGCGGCGCTAGCGATTGCAGCAATTCAAGAAGTGAATAGATCAGCCAGATTTCAAATCGCTGAACGGTTAATACGCTCGGGCCTGAGCCGTGTCCAAGAGTTGACGGGCCTGGACGGGCGGCTGAGCCTCGTGCGGAGGAACCCCCGGGTCATTCTAGACGTTGCACATAACGCAGATGGCGCGAGAATGCTCGCTGCATCGTTACAAGATTTGGGCCTCAGAGATCTCATCCTCGTTTTCGGTGCAATGAAAGACAAGAATTGTGGCGCGATGGCTCGCGCGTTGGAACCGTTCGCCGGCGAGGTCATAACGGTTGCAGCGCGAACGGAGCGCTCGAGGTCAGCAGAGGAGGTGGCGGGTGCGTTCGCGATGCCGCCAGGGAGGGTGACCGCGGCGCTCAGCGTACAAGAAGGTGTACGGTTGGCACTACAGCGTAGTCACCAGAAGACACCGATCCTCATCACCGGTTCCCACTTCATTGTAGGCGAGGCGAAGGAGTTTCTTGCCGAGAAAAAGAACTTGACAATCAGTGAGTAATGGGCTATATTAGCGGGTGAAGTTCGTGGGATATCTTCCCGATTGTCGATCATCCAACCAGTTCACTTCTAAATCGTTAGCTCGTTACTCCCAACCTTCAAACGTCATCGGAAAGTCTCCTCGGGTCTGTCATTGAGGATGTGTTCGTTTACAGTTTGCCGATCTAACTCCAAACCAAGAGGATTGATTCATTATGCCAATGGACATCACTGAACTGAAGTCCAAAAAGATCGCAGAGTTGAACCAGATTGCGAAGGACCTCAACCTGTCCGCTTACAGCGACCTCCGCAAGCAGGAGCTCATTTTCAAGATTCTGGAGGCGCAAACCGCGAAAGATGGGTTGAGCTTCAGCAAGGGAGTACTCGAGGTTCTCCCCGACGGATATGGTTTCCTGCGATCCGTCAACTACAACTATCTGCCGTCGCCTGACGATATCTACGTGTCGCCATCCCAGATCAAGAAATTCGGCCTCCGAACGGGAGATAGCGTGAGCGGCCAGGTTCGCCCGCCGAAGGAAGGGGAACGTTTCTTTGCCTTGCTGCGCGTGGAGGCGGTCAACGACGACCATCCCGATCTCATTCGGGAGCGGATCCTGTTCGACAACCTGACCCCGCTGTATCCGACCAGCCGCCTTAAGCTCGAGACGATCCCGGGCGAGTACTCGATGCGAATTATGGATTTACTGTCCCCCATCGGAAAGGGGCAGCGTGGAATGATCGTTTCGCCGCCGAAGGCCGGAAAAACCATTCTCCTTCAGAAGATAGCCAACAGCATCATCCGGAACCATCCTGAAGTCAAGCTTATCGTTCTTCTGATCGACGAACGGCCGGAGGAGGTCACGGATATGGAGCGGACGGTGAGCGCCGAGGTGGTCAGCTCCACGTTCGATGAGCCGCCGGAGCGGCATGTCCAGGTGGCAGACATGGTTCTGGAGAAGGCCAAGCGCCTCGTCGAGGCAAAAAAGGACGTCGTTATTTTGCTGGACAGCATCACCCGGTTGGCGCGTGCGCATAATACGGTCGTGCCGCACAGCGGCAAGATCCTTTCCGGGGGCGTTGACGCCAACGCCTTGCATCGGCCGAAGAGATTCTTCGGAGCTGCCCGGAACGTTGAGGAATGGGGAAGCTTGACCGTCATCGCGACTGCCCTGGTCGAGACCGGCAGCAGGATGGATGAGGTCATTTTTGAAGAATTCAAAGGCACGGGCAATATGGAAATCGTTCTGGACCGCAAACTGAGCGACCGGCGCATGTTTCCCGCGATCGACGTCAACCGGTCCGGAACTCGTAAAGAGGAACTGCTGCAAGATTCCGAAGAGCTCAATCGTGTCTGGATACTCCGCAAACTTTTGAGTGATCTCGCGCCGGTCGAGGCGATGGAGTTCGTACTCGAGAAGATGAGAGGGACGAAATCCAATAAGGAGTTCCTCAAATCGATGAACAGTTAAGTCATTTCTTTCTCTGCTGTATGATCGCACAGCTTCATTTCGGCAGCTCCACTTCTTCTCTCCTTCTTTTCTCTTTCCAGAGGAACTACACTTATGGCAGATGATGCAGTCATCGTCAGTGCATGTCGCACTCCTATCGGCTCGTTCATGGGGAGTCTGAGCTCCGTGCCCGGTCCCAAGCTCGGAGCTCTTGTCATAGAAGAGGCACTCCAGCGGGCCGGGATTAAGAAGACCGACGTTCAAGAAGTCATCATGGGAAACGTCTTGGTCGCGGGGGAGGGGCAAGCCCCGGCGCGGCAGGCGGCCCTCTTCGCGGGACTTCCGGAATCGGTAGAGTGCATGACCGTCAACAAAGTGTGCGGCTCCGGGCTGAAGGCCGTCATGCTCGCCACGCAGGCCATCCGTCTCGGTGACGCGGAAATTATCGTCGCGGGCGGGATGGAGAGCATGTCGAACACACCGTATCTCCTGGAGAAGGCGCGCGAAGGTTACCGGATGGGCCACGGCAAGCTCGTGGATTCGATGATCAAGGACGGACTCTGGGATGTCTACAACGACTACCACATGGGGAATGCCGCCGAGCTGTGCGCAAGGGAATGTGCAATCCCGCGCGAGGCGCAGGATGAGTTTGCCATCATGAGCTACACGCGGGCCCAGAACGCCTGGAAGGAAGGAAGGTTCAAGGAGGAGGTCGTTCCGGTCACGATCAAGAGCAGGCAAGGTGACACGGTGGTTGAGCAAGATGAGGAGCCCTTCAAGACGAACTTCGACAAGGTGCCGAAGCTCAAGCCGGCCTTTCAGCAGGATGGGACGGTGACTGCCGCGAACGCATCGAAGATCAACGATGGAGCAGCTGCCGTCGTCGTTACATCTGCCGCGAAGGCGGCAAAGCTTGGGTTGCGGCCCATCGCGCGCATCGTCGACTATGCGTCGACGGCCAAGAAGCCCGAGTGGTTCACGACGGCACCCGCGGATGTGATAGCGAAGGTTCTGGCCCGGGCGGGGATGAAGTTGGACGAGATCGACTTGTTTGAGGTCAATGAAGCGTTCGCCGTTGTCGCGTTAGCGGTTCAGAAGCTCAGCGGCATCGACGTGAAGAAGCTCAATGTGAACGGCGGGGCAGTCGCCATGGGACATCCGATCGGAGCGAGCGGAGCCCGAATTCTTGTCACCCTGCTGCACGCGTTGAAACAGCAGAAGAAGAAACGGGGATTGGCAGCGATCTGCATCGGGGGCGGCGAAGCCAGCGCTGTTATCGTAGAAATGGTCAGCTAACTCTGCACGAAGTCAACATTCTATTCGAGAGTGCCATCATGGGATCTGAGAACATCAAAAATGTCGCAGTCATCGGTGCGGGGACGATGGGCAACGGAATCGCCCACGTGTTCGCTCAGCATGGTTATTCTGTCACGCTGCACGACGTCAAGCAGGAGTACATCGACCGGGGGTTGAACACGATCAAGGCAAACATCGACCGCCAGATCAAGAAGGGGACGGTTACGGAGGACCAAAAGAAGGAGACCCTCAACCGGATCAAGACGTCCATCGACCTGCAGTCGGTCTGCAAGGGAGCGGATATCGTCATCGAGGCGGCAACGGAGAACGAAGCGATCAAGAAAGAGCTCTTCAAGAGCTTCGACAAGTTCACGGTACCGGGAGCGATCGTGGCGTCGAACACATCATCCATCTCCATTACGGAGCTCGCGGCGGTGACCTCCAAGCCGGACAAGGTCATCGGCATGCATTTCATGAATCCTGTGCCTATGATGAAATTGGTGGAAGTGATCCGCGGCCTTGCCACATCGAATGAGACGTACGAAGCGGTACGATCGCTCTCTGAGAGCCTGGAGAAAGTGCCTGTTGAGGTCAACGATTACCCGGGCTTCATCTCCAACCGAGTGCTTCTGCCGATGTTGAACGAGGCGATGTACTGTGTGATGGAAGGAGTCGCGACCCCCGAGGCGATCGATACAGTGATGAAGCTGGGAATGAACCATCCCATGGGACCCTTGGCCCTCGCGGATTTTATCGGCCTGGACGTCTGTTTGTCGATCATGGAGGTTCTTCACGACGGGCTCGGCGATTCGAAATACCGTCCCTGTCCCCTGCTGAAGAAAATGGTCGCGGCAGGTCATCTGGGGAAGAAGACCGGAAAAGGTTTCTATTCCTACACAACGACATAGAGGCGTAGCATGAATTTCGAATTGAGCGAGACGCATAAGATGATTCAGCAGACTGCGCGCCAGTTTGCACGAGAGGAGCTTGCACCAACTGCCGACCAACGCGACGAGAAAGAGGAGTTTCCGTACGAAGCAGTGAAGAAAATGGGCGAGCTTGGATTTATGGGTATGATGGTGCCGGAACAGTACGGTGGCGCGGGACTCGACACGATTTCGTACGTCCTCGCGCTCGAGGAGATCGGCAAGGTCGACGCCGCCGCATGCGTCATCATGTCCGTGAACAATTCTCTCGTTACCTGGGGGCTTGAGGCCTACGGTACCGAGGAACAGAAGAAGAAGTATCTCATCGACCTGGCCGCAGGGAGGAAACTCGGTGCCTTTGCGCTCTCCGAGCCCGAGGCAGGAAGCGACGCCACCAATCAGCGGACGATCGCGCGACGGGATGGAAATGTCTACGTTCTGAACGGAGCAAAGAATTTTACCACGAACGGCGCCAACGCCGATCTCGTGCTCGTCATGGCGTCCACGGATCGTTCCAAGGGGGCGAAGGGAGTGAGTGCATTCATTGTTGAAAGGGGAACGCCCGGCTTTTCCGTTGCGAAGAAAGAGAAGAAGCTCGGCATTCGAAGTTCGGACACGGTCTCGCTGTCGTTCGAAGATTGTCGCGTCCCTGTCGAGAATAGGATCGGCGATGAAGGCTTTGGCATCAAATTCGCTTTGAGGACGCTGGATGGCGGGAGGATCGGCATCGCCGCGCAGGCACTCGCGATCGCCGAGGCGTCGTTAGAAGCCGCCATCAAGTACAGTCAGGAGCGGAAGGCCTTCGACCATCCTATCGCGGAGCTTCAAGCGATCCAGTTCAAGCTGGCCGAGATGGCGACGTTGATTGAGGGGGCGCGCTCTTTGACGCTTCACGCTGCATCCTTGAAGGATCGCAACCAGCCATTCGGTCCCGCGGCAGCGATGGCGAAATTATTCGCATCGCGGGCGGCTGTTCGCTGCGCGCTCGAAGCAGTTCAGATCCACGGCGGCTACGGCTACATACGAGAATACAAAGTCGAGCGCTTCTTGCGCGACTCGAAGATTACGGAGATCTATGAGGGGACATCCGAAATCCAGCAGCTTGTCATTGCGCGATCCCTCATGCAATAGACAAATCGCGCAGAGTGGGCGGGGCGCAATCCCTGAAAGTGGATTGATGCCCGTCATCAAAAGGCGATCGTTCGGTCGCCTTTTTTTTGTGTGCGAGAGCGTGGAACATCGCCTCACGATACGCAGTTGTGGGTGATGTCGCCGAAAAGCAGCGCACGGTGTGCAGCGGTGACCGGAAACCAGGGTCAGGAGGTCTTCTTGTTTTTAGCAGGAAGTTTTGTTACCATCATTCAATCGTCCGGTGCGTGTCGATCTGTGAGAGCGATTTTCCCCGTTATTATTGCGGTTTTGAGCACCTTTGGCTCTCTGAGCGGCCAGACAAGCCGACCAGTCGTCTTGCTCTTTGCGGGTGACGTCACGTTTGCATGCCACATCGATAGTGACGTCGGAACGAGGGTCGACTATGTGTTCCAAAAATGGCACGAAGTGGGGGCGTACGATTTCTTTATGGTAAACCTGGAAAACCCGATCACGCTCTCTGACCATGCGGAGG
>Ga0315554_1001122_pt1 | contig 15871 bp, 7 predicted proteins | sample SalMarSW160370MG_FD_202114 | JGI IMG/M metagenome (GOLD analysis project Ga0315554, IMG submission 202114) | Salt marsh sediment microbial communities from the Plum Island Ecosystem LTER, Massachusetts, United States - Salt Marsh Sediment SW1603-70 ... | reverse complement strand
AAATGGCCTGTCTCGTGCGTTGCGACATCCTGCACATCCAAGTTATCCGCATTACCATCCGTCGCCCATCCCACCAAGTTGCCGTCCTTGTCCCTGATGGGTCCATTAAAGGCCATATCGACGTCTGTGATCTCGCCGGTGATCGCGTTGTAGCGGACGCGCGTTACGGCAACCACGTTTGGATCCATTTCCATCGAGTTCTGCCAGGTATTTTCATCTGAGATCCACACGTTGTTGTTCAAGCCATCAGGATCTCCTCCCCACTGCGTCGAGTTGGTGGTACCTGCACAGGTATGGTCAAGCTGGTCCAGAGCACTCCAGGTGGCGTGAGCTGTCACGATTGCAGATTGGAACGCGGGATCAATGCTCGAGACGACAAAGGTCGCATTCCCGTCCGGCCAGTGAAGTGGAATGCCAGAGTAGGTCTTGTTGACGACGTAGTGCAGGCCGAAGAGCTTCGTCTTGATCACAGATGACACGCACGAGGAGAATTCAGAGGTATTCCCGTCTGGATCAGTTGCGGTTGCACTGTAGAACTTACCCGACTTCACCTCGCCGGGGAAGGCCACATCAAACGGCACATCTCCATTTGCATCGGTCTTGAGCGTCACCGCGCCGATGTATGTCTGTCCCTCTCCATAGCCCGAAGGATCAGCCGCGTCATTCCTGAAGAATTCAATTCGAAACACAGTGTTCGGTTTGCTATTGAGACTGCCCGCAATGATTTGCAGGTCGCTCGCGGCGCTTGTGAGCACAGGAAAGTTTTGCAGGTTGTTGGCCCCGACGTCCGCGTCTCCTTCATCATTTGCAGTCACCCCGTCGTCGCCTAAGTCGATGCCAATAAATCCATTTTCTCCATTCGAATGGATCGAGTTTGAAAGAACGGAGTTGTTGATGGTGCCCGCATCATATATCAGGACTCCTTGGCGAGTGCTATGGACGATAAGATTTCCTTCCCCGGGCACCGCGGCCCCCCCAATCTTGTTGCCTGATGCACCACCGTATATGCGGACGCCAATCAAGTTCCCAAACGAAGCGGCGCCATTTATGTCGGTTCCAATGTAGTTCCCGATTACTGGATTGTTGCTCGTTCCAACACCCTCAATGGCCACGCCAGCCCAGCCGATGTTGCCGGAGATGAAATTGCGCGCCCCCGTGGCGGTTCCTCCAACGGTGTTGTTGGTGGCGCCGACTCCGATATAGATTCCACTGCTATGGATACCAATCTGACCGAGGTTCTGAGTTCCAGTGGCGTCAAGGCCGATATAGTTACCCAGGACACTGTTAAAATTTGTGCCAGTCCCGAAGATTGCGATGCCCGTGACACCATTTCTCGAGATTACATTGCCTTCTCCCGAACCTGTGCCCCCGATTGTGTTACCGGATGCGCCATCCTTGATCTGCACACCATCGCCGGTGTTGCCAAGCGAGAGCGTTCCAGTTACGTCGGTTCCGATGAAGTTGCCAATTATCCGATTCCCCGATGTTCCTGAAGTACCGCCCCCGGAAATAACGATGCCGTGCTGTCCCCATTCTGTGGGTGGTTTGATTCCGTTTCCTGAAATGATGTTGCGCTCTTCTTGAGTCGTCCCGCCAACCGTGTTGCCTGACGCGCCATTTCCAATGAATATCCCCCCCTCATTGTTGCCTCGATCAGCCGTCCCAGCCGCATCGGTCCCAACATAGTTTCCCAAGACTTTGTTGCCCGTTACGCCGCTTCCCACGATTGCGATGCCAGTGCTGTGATTCGCCGAAATAACATTCCCCGGTCCTATCGTATTGCTCGGAGACTCTATGTTAATACCGTCATCTCCATTTCCGAGCGCGTCGGTGCCATTGACGGCGAGGCCGACGTAATTTCCCGCAACGGTGTTTCCAGTCGCGCTGGAGCCGAGGATGTTGATGCCATCGTCGGTGTTCCCCGAGATGATGTTTCGATTACCAGTGCTCACGCCGCCGACGAGGTTTCCGGAAGCATCCTTGATCGTCAGCCCGAATGTATTCCCGACCGCGGCTGTGCCGGCGGGATCAGTGCCGATGAAGTTCCCTTGAACAACGTTATTCGTGGTGGTTTCGAGGTCTTTATCGATCAGGATTCCGTAACCGATATTTCCAGAGATGACATTGCCAGCGCCAGGCTCAGTACCGCCGATAATATTCTCCGTCGCGTCGAAGACATCAACTCCGCCTCCCTCGTGTGTCGGTTGAGCATATCCATTGCCCAGCGGAGTGGCGCTACCATTGATGTCGAGTCCAATGTAATTGCCCTGGACCAGATTGTTGGATGATTGTCCCCGACCTATGGCAATACCATAGTATCTATTTCCGGAGATGATATTGCGCGCTCCGGGGGATACCCCTCCTACGATGTTGTGGTGGCTTCGTACGATAGAGAGGCCGACTTCGTTGCCGAGACTGTCCGTTCCATTCTTGTTTGTGCCGACCAAATTACCTTGCACGATGTTGTCATTGGCACCACTTCCCGCAGCATTACCCCACAGAACGATACCATACGCGTTGCCGGCGACAACATTGTTCGTGATTGAAACGTGAGATGCTTCCAACACGCAAATCCCAAAAAAGATATTTCCACGGGCCAACATCCCCGTCGCATCTGTTCCGACAAGATTTCCCTCCACCACATTACCGGTGCCCGAGTTTTCAAGTTCGATGTAGATACCGTGCCTTGGGGGATACGTTGAGCCGTTTGCTGAGACGACATTGGCGTAGGCTGGTGTGGGGCCGCCGATAATATTTCCGGCAGACGAGTTGATCTTTATGCCGAATCCACGATTCCCCAGGGAATCTGCACCGTTGGAGGCGAGTCCCACATAGTTGCCGCTGACGCTGTTTCTTGTCGCGGCAGTCCCTTGAATCCAGACACCGTTGTCGCTGTTTCCCGAAATGACGTTTCTTGCGGCCCCAGACGATCCTCCGATCACATTGTCTTTGCCGTCTGTAATCCACACACCTTGGTTGTTGGGAATCCGTGCCATCCCGTCTTTGTCGGTTCCCACATAGTTCCCCAAGACTTGATTGTTATCTGCCCCAACGCCAATGATGTTGACGCCGATGTCATTGCCTGAGACGATGTTGCGGTCTTGTGGTGTCAACCCGCCGATCGTATTAGCAGCTGAGTTCGATATCTGTATTCCATTCGTGTTGGGTGACGCGGCATTCCCCGATATGTCCGTTCCCACAAAGTTGCCCGCGATCACATTGCTTCCACCGCCTTGAACAAGAATGCCGTTTCCGCTGAATCTGTTGATCACGAAACCCTTTACGGTGCAACCACTGGTTTGGATCGTCAGCCCACTGGCGCCTGCACCAGCCCCGCTCCCGTTGAGTTCGACAATTGGAGAGCCGCTGAAGCCGGGCTGAGTCGTCCCATCAATGGTGACTGGGTCGGTGATCGTTGGCAGGGGAGATGTCGGTTGAATCGTGTGCGGTCCTGGACCCGGGATGTTGAAGTAGATCTCGTCCAGTCCGGGTGTCGCATTGGCATTTGTCAGGGCTTGCTGCAACGAACCTGCGCCGCTGTTGTTGGTATTGGTGACTGCAAAGAAATTGGAGGGGCCGGTAATCGAGATCACATCTCGTGAGCTTGTCAGGCTTGCGCTGACAAAGAGGGTGCCGCCATCAGGACTAAATTCCATATCTTGAGCCCGTACAAAACCGGAGGCAAAAACCTCAGACGTTCCCGGAAATACTTGTGGGCTGGCGGCCGCGGCACTCATCCGGCGTATCTCCGCGCCGGGCATTGCCAAAATTCCGACGGAAAAATATAGCTGGCCTGTGACCGGGTGAAATGTCAAATTTCCCGTGCCTGGAATATCAGTGAGGAACGGCGTCACTGTCCCGTCGGCACCGACGATGTCGATTCGACCTGTTCCGGTCCTCGAGTAGTTCTCGTAGACGAATAATCTCCCGTCAGGGCTGAATGCCGCCGTGACGGGTCCATCATTGAACACCGTGCCTTGCGCAATCAGACGCACTGCGCGGGTCGAAGGATCGATTGCCCATACAGCTCTGAGATCGTTCCCGAAGGAGTTGTCAGCGACAATGAGGTCACCCGGACTGACATTGGGCCCGCTAAAGGTGGAAGGGGCGAGTGCGATCCCCAAAGGATTGAACGCATTCGGAAGGCCGATGTCGGCGGAAGTCACAAAGAGCATTGGTGTGCCCCCTCCGGGCGGAACCTTGACGACCGCGTTCGCACCGTTGTCGACGACATAGATCGTGCCGTCTGGGTGAAGAAGTATGTCATCCGGACTACCAAACGGGGATCCAGGTGGAGTTGAGTATGCGTCTCCGATATCCCACGAATCACCTTTGTTGGCAGTGAAGACTCCCTGATACGGGCCGCTCTCATTGACGACTGACAATCGAGTGGGACTTCTGTAGGCGATACCGTCAGGGTTAGGAACACCGCTATAGAAATACTCGGCTTCATAGCCGGGCAGCAGACCCAATTCGGTGACCGGGATAGTTGCCGGTGTTCCAGATGGGAATTCCGACAGCGGTCGTCTCCAGACCCCGCTGCCCCAAATCCCGACGAAAAGGTCTGTGCCTGAGACGGCAAGTAACGCGGCGTTAGTGTTCGTCAAGCCGGTATTGACCGCCGTCCAGTTTGTCCCGTTGTTGACTGAGAGAAAGACGCCGGCAGGAGTCCCGGCAAAGAGATTCGTACCCGAGACGGCAAGGGCAAGGACGGTAGTGGACGTCAAGCCCGTATTGACCTGGGTCCAGGTTGAGCCGTTGTCCGCGGAAACAAAGACGCCAGCATTGGTGCCCGCAAAAAGATTCGGGCCACTGAAGGCCAAAGCATTAACTGTAGCACCTGCCAATCCGGTGTTGATCCAGGTTGTGCCAGTAATGGTGGAGCGGAAGACTCCGCCGCCGTTGGTGCCCACGAACAGATTTGTGCCGCCAAAGGCAAGAGCCACGACATAATTATTCATCAGCCCATTGCTGATATCTGTCCAGCTCAAGCCACTGTTGATCGAGAGATGGACAGTCATTTGTTGAGTCGCAGCAAGCAGATTATCGCCGCTGACAGCAAGAGCATCGACGTTATTATTAGTCAAGCCGGTATAGTCCCAATTCGACCCATTGTTGATGGAGGCAAAGACGCCGCCACCATCCGTGCCCGCAAACACCTTTCCATTGGCGTTTACGATCAAGTCATAGACCCGTGTGGGGTACAGTCCATTGTTGACGGCGACCCAACTTGCGCCGTTGTTACTGCCAAGGTAAACGCCACTCCAAGTCCCTTCGAAGACGTTGGTACCGCTCACGGCTAAGGCATACGGATCTGCTATGTTGTTGGTTTGAACCCACTGGGCATTCAACAGACTTGTCCAAACGGAGAGCAAGAGAAAAATAGTAAGCTTACGCATACAGACCTCCACGGTTCTATGGAAGTTTAAAAGCGCAATTGCACATAGGCTCTGCAATGGTCGCAACGCCGTTATGTGCTGTGAGAATATAATTTTCGTAGTCGTTCACAATGTCGATCGGTTTAACTGCTTCACGTCACTCCCACCTCAACGATGAGACATCACTTTATCATCTGTTGCTCTACGATCCTCTTGACCTTTGCCGAGAACACCTTCAGCGCCAACCCTTGAACCATCTTCTCCCCGGTCAGTTTGTCCTGAGTTACCTTGAACTTCCCCTGATCTCCGCCTTCAATGATCAGATTATTCTTGCTGTCTTTCCTCGCAAAGATGAGAACTTCCTCCTCCTTCGAGAATCTCGGCGTGTGTGTGTAGAGCTCGCCCACACCATCGACTTCCCCGCCGAGTTGAGTGACCACCAATGTCCTGTCGGGAGTCTCTCCTTTGACATACTCTCCAACGTCAACCGTCACCTTCGTGTAAATTCGTGTCTTCTCATTGTTCCATTCCGACTTGACATTCGAGACCTTCCCGACAACGATAACCTCGGCCTTCTTTGCCAAGTCCTCGAGTCGAACTTCTTGCGTCTGTGAGGTCGCACGTCCGATGACGAGAGACATCAGAACGCAAACCAGGATCGATGCAGGATAGACCCTTAACGTTCTTGCTTTCATTGGTTTTGCCCTCCGGTTATTATTGACTGCTTTACTGGTAACGAGTCGCGAAATGTTTTTCGATAGGATTGGAGCGTTGATCATTGTCGCTGGGAGTACGGAAAGGACGCGAACATGCGGAGAATGAGACGGGAAAAGTGGGGGACAAGGAGACCTTGTCTCGTGACCATGGTGCAACCTTCCTGTGGCCGGCAAGCGGGGGCCAGCGTTGAGCTTCCTTCTAAGGGCCACTTCAAAAACAACAGATGCGTCACCCCGAACTTGTTTCGGGGTCTGTTAGAGGCTGAATGATAGATGCTGAATCGAGTTCAGCATGACACACACTGTTCTCGAGATGTATGAAGAAAACGGGTGAAGCTCGGTGCCTGGCTACTCCCCCCGACTGAGTTTGAGTGCCTTCTGAAGCGCTGCGATGGCTTTGTCCTTGAGCCCAACGTCTTTGTAGAGCTTCCCCAAGACCTCGTAAACGGTCGGCGAGTCGGGATGCCGCTGGGCAACAGCCTCGAACTTCGCGATGGATTCCTCGAGGAGGCCATGCTGTTGATACAAGGTTCCAAGGAGGAAATCGAAGCTGCTGCCCGTTAGATCGTCGGCGAACGAGTCCCTTAGATTTCGTTCGAGCCGCTCGACCATCGCCAGATTTCTCTCACCGATAATGCTGAAGCCTGCCTTCCCGGACTCATATGGAGTGCCCAGGCCGATAACCTTGCAGAAATATGTTTCGCCGCGGGTCAGCGGTTTCTCGCTCTGCGGATATTCCAGCGTCATCCGATCCGTCTCTCTCGTCCAAAGGGGGCCATTCCTGTCGAAAAACTCGACCTTGAACTTGTCAGCGGGGACGTTCGACTGCCACGAGAAGGTGGGCCTTGGAGACCGTATCTTCGATTTGAGAGGAGACGTTTGTACGATGGCGAGCTCCGCACCCAACGCTCGTAAACCGGCAAGGGCGACAACCTCTCCTTCGCTCGTGCTTCGCATCGTGAGGCCGGAGAGATTCGTGAGCGGCTCGGAGCTGAAACCGCTGATCGCCTTGGATTCTCCCTGAGAAATGGTGCGGCCTTCTGAAACGGTAAGACTGCTTCCAGCCCCGAGCTCGATCAAATTGTTGTTAGACAGGAGAAGGGAGGCGGCCCCCTTACCGGAAATCTTCACGACGTCGCCCGCATACAGCTGGGCCCCCCAGGTTGCTCGTTTGAACTCAGCCGTACGGGCGGCTTTCACGAGAACTTCTCCTCGAATCTCCGTAATCAGCGCGACCGGATGGACGCGCTGCTGGGAGAAAAGAGAGCCGAGCGTTGCCAATGAGAAAGAAATGAAAATCGCAAAGGAGAGAAGTCCGGATCTTCCTTTCACAGATTTCCTCCCTCTAGGAAGTGACAGCCGACGGTCTGGTGGGTATCCCTATTTCAAATACAGTTGAGCCGCGCTCTTACACGATTATCATCATCTTCACCAATCGAAGATCTTCCAGCGTCGGGAAGCAGGCCGGAAGCCTCAGTATCTCGGTTGGAATCTTGTCTTCGTAGATAGGCGGGGATCGTTGCCTTTTCCCCTTTCAGGCAACGGCCGCAAGTAGGTGCAGCTCTACGAGAATGTATCGCCCATCGTGGAGAATGTCAAGCCTTGACGGAATGGACGACAACAAAAAAAGCGCGATCGTTCTTTGGTAGCGTCACGGAAGATGTCTTTCTCAGAAAAGAGAACGTATCCGGTGGTCGGTCGACCGAGGACTTGGTTCTCCGCGGAACATCGAACACCGCCGCGGAGGCTTCGCTGATTGAGCGAGTGCAGAGCCCCACTGGACAACTGCTTCACAGAGAGACTGGATCGAGCGTCTTCGGCCGAGACGAGCTCCACTCGCTAAGCAAGGCGAATACGAATTCAAATCGCCGGGAGCTCACCTTCTTCTCTCGCGGTTCTTGTCGCCGGAATCAAATGCGCGCTATCTGCTTTCCACGTAAATCTTACCTTCCTTCATCACGAACGACACGTGCCCCACTGCGCCGATGTCGCTCGTCGGGTCGCCTGAAACGGCAATGATATCCGCGAGCTTGCCGGGCTCCAGCGTTCCTGTCATGTTCTCGATGCCCAGCAGCTCCGCTGAGAGCGACGTTGCCGATCGAAGCGCATCGATCGGTTTCATTCCGTGGGAAACCATGACCTCGAGCTCCTTTGCATTCGATTCGGGTAAGCTGAACGTGTCGGTCCCGAAGGCAATTTTCACGCGGGACCTGAGCGCTCGCTTGAAGGTCTCTGTATGACTGGCGATCGTCTTGTCGAGCTTGGCCTTCACCTCAGGAGTGACCTGTCCGAAGACGATACCGTCGCGCCAGAGCTCATAGACCATCAGCGTCGGCACATAGTAGATACCCTTCTGTGCCATCAGGTCAAACGTCGCCCCGCTTATGTACAATCCGTGCTCGATCGAACTCACTCCCGCATCGATCGCGAGTCTTGCCGCTGTATCGGAGTAGACATGCGCTGCCACCTTCAGTCCGGCTCGATGCGCCTCATCCACTAACGCCTTCAGTTCCTCGGGTGAATAGGTGAGCGTTCCGGTGAGCGAATCGGAGCTCGTCTGCTTCTTCTCGGCCGATTCGATATAGACTTTGATCAGATCGGCGCCAAGTTTGATGAGATGGCGAACCTGCTTGCGAATCTCAGTTTCTCCATCGGCTTCGTATGATGACGATGGGAGTGTAATGTAAGGGCTGTAGCCGACGAGCTGGTATGAACCCGTCGCTGCCACAGGCTGGATCGCGGTGAGAATTCTGGGTCCGGGTACCAATCCCTGCGCAATCGCGTCCCGCAACGCAACATCGACTAGTGCCGCGCCTTCATTGCCGACATCGCGGATGGTCGTGATCCCCGCCTCGAGGGTCTTGCGCGCTGAGAGGGTTGAGTAGATCGCGCGGAACTCCGGCGTCTCGCGCAGGGTCTCCTGCTCCGGATCGCCCGGGTGAACCGCGATGTGTGTATGCGCATCGATCAATCCCGGCAGCACGGTCATGCCCTTGAGGTCGATGACACGTGCTCCGGCGGGCAGGTTCAGTCCTTCGCCGATCTCGACAATGGTTCTGCCTCGCACAACGATCGTCACGTTCCGGCGAAGGGTCTGCGACTTCCCATCGAACATTTTCTCCGCCCTGACGTAGAGGACAGGTGACTGAGCGTGGAGAGACAGAGCAGACGCCCAAAGAAGTACGCAGAATGTACTGATCCTGCGGGTCGCTTGAGAGTTCATGGCAAGCTCCGAAATGTGGTGATGATGTTCGTTGGAAAGGAGTAAGGGATTTCCAACACTTGTCAAAAGTGCAAATTTCTTTCATCCCGGGCAAGCTCGATTGAGATCCGAGTTGCGCAGGATCTTCGATCTCTCTCGTTTGCTCCAGAATTCGGAATTCTTCCACGGTAATCCTCGAACCGGAACGAATCTCTCGCCGAAGTCGTCGTCGCCCCATGGACTCTGGCAAAAGAACGGAGTACATTCACAACCGACTGAACGGACGCGTGCAGATCCACGCTCGGCTCGGAGAGGAGCGATGATGCGGCGCGGTTGGTGGGTGAGGGAATTGCTCCGATCACCCTTTCCGACTCCCGGCTCTCCTCCATCTCAGCGTAAACATCCCTCAAAAAAACCATTCGTCAAGCGTTGTCGATGAACGATATCAAAGGAGTTTACCATGTCTGACGACTTGCAGCGACCTTCGAAGCTGAAGCGATTCTGGGCATTCTTCAAGCGCACCTCTCGCCGGCTCAGGATCTGGTTCCTCCGATTCAATCCATCGCGAAGGACAAGAAAAGGAGCGGTGATTGCAGCGTTCACTGCCGTTATCCTGTTGATGGCGTACTGCGGCGTGCTCATCCTTCGAACAGGATTGGGCGTGGTGATCGACGCGCTGATTGGCGCGGCGATTGGGGCCCTCGCCCTGGCTCTTTTAACCGGCCTCGCCGCTGCATTGCTCGCGCTCGCTGCCAGGCTTCCGAAATTGTTCACCGGAGCGCTCATCGGCGCGGTTTTTTCCCTCCTACTGATCCTGGGGATTTTTCAGGCTGCGTCCATTCTCATCGCCGCCGGCATTGTGTTGGTGGCCTCCCTTCTTGGAGGGGCGATCGCAGTTCTCACCGCGTGGGATTTCAAGATCGCACGCACCTGGAAGAGGGTGATGGTGATTGTTGCATTGGTGGTAGCTGTCGGCGTCTCGGTCTGGTTCTTCTTCTGGATGGCGAGCCCCGGAACGGATGAAGGTTTGGTGAAAGTGGAAGAGCCTCTGTATCGTCCTGTGTCACCTCTTGCGGCAGCGGATCCGTCGCAGCCGGGGCCGTTCAAAGTGCGGACACTGACGTACGGAAGCGGGGAGGATCGGCGCGAGGAGTTCGGCGTCAGGGCGCAGCTCAAAACACACCGCGTCGATGGAAAGCCGTTCCTGACGAAACTCGAGGGATGGTTTGCTCCGATCCGCACGGGATACTGGGGATTCGACTGGAGGAAGCTGCCGCTCAACGGACGCGTCTGGTATCCGGCTGGGGAAGGGAAGTTTCCTCTTGTGCTGATCGTCCACGGCAACCACTCGATGCGTGAATTCTCGGACCCGGGCTACGCGTATCTCGGAGAGCTTCTGGCGAGCCGCGGGTATATTTTCGTTTCCGTCGACGAAAACTTCCTCAACGGCGACTGGTCGGACAACTACAAGAAGGAGAACGATGCGCGCGGGTGGGTCCTGCTGGAACACCTGAAAGTGTGGCGAGGATGGACTGCTGAAAAGGGGAACCCGTTCTATCAAAAGGTGGACATCGACCGCATCTCGATCATCGGCCACTCGCGCGGCGGCGAGGCGGTCGCAGTTGCTGCCGCCTTCAACCGGCTGAAGCGGTATCCGGATGATGCGAGGGTGAAATTCGACTACGGTTTCAACATCCGCTCCGTCGTTGCGATCGCTCCGATCGATGGACAGTACATGCCTGCCGGCCAATCGACGCCTCTCGAGAATATCGACTATCTGGTTCTTCAGGGCGCTCACGACGCCGATGTTTCGTTCTTCTCGGGAGATCGGCAGTACAAACGCATCAAGTTCACGGATGATCGCTATTGGTTCAAGACCTCGATCTACATCTATCGGGCGAATCACGGACAATTCAACACCGTCTGGGCTGAAAGGGATTGGGGGCTGCCGTACGGATACCTGCTCAACGTCGAGCCGCTCCTCACCGGCGAGGAGCAGCGCAGGGTCGCAAAGGTTTACATCAGCGCGTTTCTGGATGTCACGCTGAAGGGGAACGACGCCTATCTCCCGCTCTTTCACGACTACAGGGTGGGTGCCAAGTGGTTGCCGGAGACCTTCTATGTGAATCGTTTTGAGGATTCCCGAACGCACACCGTTTGTGATTACGATGAGGACATCGATGTCACGACGACGACGATGAAGGGTGGAGTATTGAGCGGCGACAATCTCAGAACCTGGAAGGAGAAGGACATCGGCTTCCGCGGCTCGGATACGAAGCGGCAAAACCAGGCCGTTTACTTGGGGTGGAAGTACACAGAGAAGGATAGCACGACTGAGATCTCAGATAGCATCGGTGTGAAGGTCACACGACGTGAATTGACGAAGCCTGCGAGCTACGTTGTAGATCTGCCGAAGGATCTGGGTCGAACGTGGAAGCTCGACGGCACGACGGCATTCGTTTTCTCGCTTGCCCAATCAGACGAGAAGCCGGCTGACACACTCGATATCCCATATCAAGAGAAAGCGGACACGAGCAAAGGCGTGAAGGAGGAGATGAGAGAAGGGAAGAAGGGAGAGGCGGAGAAGGACACAGTGAAGAAGCCAATCGATTTGACCATCGAGGTCACGGATCGAGTCGGGCAGACGGTTGCTCTGCCGCTCAGCCAGGTCGCGCGACTGATGCCTCCCCTTGCGGCGAAATTCACGAAGTCCTCGATGCTTGAAGGACTCTACGACTCACCGAGCCAGCCGGTTCTGCAGACGATCGAGGTGCCGATGGCCCGCTTCGTGGAGCTGAACAGGCGGTTCAATCCCAGTCAGATCGCGTCGGTTCGCTTCCGCTTCGACCGGTCGGCGTCCGGCGTGATCATACTCGACGAGGTGGGGTTTCGATCGAGGAAGTAGAATCCGGCGTCGAAATGACGGATTTCCCCCACGGGGTCACTCACGTGTGTGTTGGACTGTTGCCTTTCAGATTCAAGTGCAGTAGCTTTGAGCTGTCGTCTTTCTCCCTGCCGTGGAAGTGCTGTAGGAGATCTTCCTCAGTCCCGATCTATGCCGGAGGAGGTAAGTGAATGGGTATCCCCGGACTTACGATCATTGGTGAATCGATCAATGACTCCGTCCCATCTACTCATACGTTGTTCGAAGAGAATAACATTGATGGCATTGTTGATTTGGCCAGATCGCAGGCTGAAAAGGGTGCGGCCTATATCGATGTGAATGTCGGGCCTCGCTCTCCGGGGTTCATGGCGGAAGTCGTACAGAGAGTTCAGGAACACATTTCGCTCCCACTCTCAATAGATACCCCTGATCCGGCAATTGCGGCGGCTGGGTTGGAAGCATACGATGCTGAACGTGCCGGACGTCGAAAACCCATCCTCAATTCGATCTCTGAAGCACGCCTGGAGATGTTTGACCTGTACACGAATCAGCCGTTCATCCCCATTCTGCTTGTGACCGAGGGGATGGATGACTCCGGCGAAATGGTCATGAATAGGACAGCCGAACGAATCCACGCTACAGCGAAATCCATCGTGAGCATCGCCCGCAGACGTATAGAACATATTACCAACGACCAAATCATCCTTGATCCTGGCATCATGCCAATCGGGATTGATTCAAAAGGAGATTTCAAGCGGCTCATGAATGCGATGGAGCTGATTCATCAGGACAAAGATCTCGCCGGTGTGAATATGTCAGTCGGGTTGAGCAATTTCACCCAACTCTTGCCTTCAAAGAGGCCGGACGGTTCGCCGGTGAAAGGCCCGCTGGAAAGCGCGTTCCTAACCATGGCAATGCCTATGGGACTGAATACCATCATCGGTTCTGTACACCGAAAATACTCTCTCTTGACGGATGATGACCCAGCTATGCAATGTCTGAAAGATGTGTTAAGGCTGGAAGGGGTAGACGCTGTAATGAGAGTCATGATGTATTTCTCTTGAGACGTCAAAGCTCGCAGGACACGTCGACTATGCGATGTGAAATTTTGATGATCGGAGAATTTCTTGCCGCGGAACAGCGTAGCAACTATCACCCGTGACGTAAACACGAGGAATCACCTTTGCCAAACGATATAGCCGCAGTAGACAAACCTCCTCTTACGGCAAACGAACGGAAGTTCTCGCGTTTTGTTCGCTTTGTTGAAGACATTGTGAAGGTGCCGTTGTTTGGCTGTCAACATTGTGGTGAGTGCCTCCTGTCCTCGACAGCATTCATCTGCAGTCAGACTTGTCCGAAGCGCCTTCGCAACGGTCCATGTGGGGGAACCGGTGAGGGTGGATCGTGTGAGGTCTATCCCGAGCGAAAGTGCGTCTGGTACAGAATCTATGCGCGGTCACAGCTGTTGAATCGCATGAGTCTCCTGTACAAGTTCAACAGAATCCATAACTGGGACCTCGAAGGCACATCGTCGTGGCTCAATGTGCTCAGAAAACGAATTGAAGCGCCGATCTGGTTTGTCCGTCATGACAGTCAAAAAGTGAAGGGCATGATTTCCAATGTCGTTGAAAGAGAAGATTGAATCGAAGCAGTTTATTCTCTGCGGAGAAATTAGCCCCCCGCAAAGCTGCGATGGTGATGCCATCCGCGAGAAATCAAAGCATTTCAAAGGCTACGTTGATGCGGTGAATGTCACCGACAACCAGACGGCCATCGTGCGGTTGTCGAGCATTGCCTCGGCGAAGATACTTTTGGACGAAGGCGTTGAGCCGATCATGCAGATGACATGCCGAGACCGCAACAGACTGGCGATTCAAAGTGATCTCCTGGGCGCCGCAGCGTTAGGCATTCGGAATGTGCTGTGCCTGACCGGCGACCATCAAAAATTCGGTGACCACCCCGAAGCCAAAGGCGTGTTTGATCTTGATTCCATCCAGCTCATCGCCACTGTCTCGGGAATGAACAGGGGATTCCTGCTTTCTGGTTATGAAATGAAGAAAGCCCCTGAATTCATCATCGGCGCGGCAGCGAATCCATTCGCTGAACCGTTTGAAATGCGATTGATTCGTCTGTATAAAAAAATTGAAGCCGGGGCGCATTTCATTCAAACGCAGCCTGTATTTGACCTGGAGATTTTCACCCGATGGATGAAAAGAGTAGTTGAAATGGGTCTTCATGAAAAAACGGCGATTCTCGCCGGCATTCTGCCTGTAAGATCGGCAAAAGCGTTGCTTCGGATGAAAGAAGAAGTGCCCGGCGTTAAGATAAATGAAAAGTATATTCAGAGAATGGAACATGCGCGCGATCCGGAAAAAGAAGGTGTTGGAATGGCTGTTGAAATTATTCAAACGGTGAAGAACATAAAAGGAGTTCGGGGAATCCATTTGATGCCAGTGATGTGGGAAAGTATCACTCCAACGCTTGTCAAAGAAGCAAAATTGAATGTGACAAACTAGGGAGAAGGATCATGCAAGATATTGTTGAAAGAATTGCGACGTGCGTTGCCCGAGGAAAAATCTCCAAGACATTTTGGTATCCTCCAGATATGAAGAATCAGGACGGCGCCGACGAGATCGCTGCGGATGCATTGAAGAATGGAATTCAGCCGAACGTTCTCTTAGAGGGATGTATATTGGGAATGGAAAGAATCGGGAAAGAATTTGGTGAGAACAAGGTGTTTGTGACCAATCTGATTGTATCTGGCGAAGCCATGAATGCTGTTATGAAACACATAAAACCTTTTCTGGAATCGGGTGAAGTGAAACGTAAAGGCCAATTCGTGATTGGAACTGTTTCCGGCGACATGCATGACATCGGAAAGAATCTTGTGTCCATGATAATCAAAGGCGGCGGATTTGAAGTGATCGATCTCGGCGTCGACGTGTCCACCAACAAATTTCTGGATGCGATCGCTCAGCACCCAGATTGTTTCGTCGGGCTTTCCGCCTTGCTGACGACAACAATGCGCAATATGGAGAATGGCGTTAAAGCCATTAAGCAAGCTTATCCTGACACAAAAATATTGGTCGGAGGCGCTCCCATCACGCAGGATTTTTGCACTCGAATCGGCGCTGATTTCTATTCACCACATCCACATGAGGCGGTGGAATATCTCAACAAGAGTATCGTAGAAAGTGCGTAGGCCCGTCCAGCACGACGACAATTGTAGCGAACTAGATGTGAATGGCCGGCGCCAAGGGCGGTAGCTTCTTCTTCGTGCATTTGCCTTTCAGTCAGAACTGGAGTAGCTTTGTAATGCAGTATTTGCCCACCGTTACCGTGGACGCACTCTAGACATTCTCTCTCAGTCCCGATTCCCGCCGAAGGAGATTCCTATGATCGGGCAAATCCCCCGCCTGCCACACTGGGTCCACGAAGGCGGGCAGGCAAAATCACCCACGAGCGCTCCTGAGCAAGTGGGAGTGATTTTGCCCGAAGGGCCCCTTTGGGGAGAATCTCCCGCTTCTCAGGATTCCGCTTCGATAGCGGGATTCAGAAAGCGGAACCGACGTTGTCTGCCTGCCCCGTGCTTTCCCACGGGGTCGGGACCCACAGGAGGGTTTCATGATCGGTCTAACTATCTCTCACTATAAGATCCTCGAGAAGCTTGGTGGCGGGGGTATGGGCGTTG
>Ga0315554_1001121_pt1 | contig 15880 bp, 14 predicted proteins | sample SalMarSW160370MG_FD_202114 | JGI IMG/M metagenome (GOLD analysis project Ga0315554, IMG submission 202114) | Salt marsh sediment microbial communities from the Plum Island Ecosystem LTER, Massachusetts, United States - Salt Marsh Sediment SW1603-70 ... | reverse complement strand
GTAGGGGACCACCGCGACGACCTGTCGAGCCGACGCACGGCGGATCGCGTCGATCATGATCAGCAATTCCATCAGGTGCTCATTGACGGGGGGAGAGGTCGGTTGGATGACGAAAACGTCCGCGCCACGGACCGTCTCCCGGATCCGGACGCGGATCTCCCCGTCTCCGAAGCGCGTCACCGCGGCGTCGCACAGCCGGATGCCGAGGGCCTCGGAGATCTCCTCCGCCAACTGCGGGTTCGCGTTGCCGCAAAGAAGCTTCAGTTCTCTACCGATCATCCTGGGTCCCCTCCTCGGTCTTCCGCTCGGCCGCCTTGTTCACCTGGCGCGCCCGCCCGAACGCGAGCCCTCCGGCCGGAACATCCTCGGTGATCGTCGACCCCGCCGCGACGACGGCCCCTTCGCCGATCGTCACCGGCGCGACGAGCGACGCGTTGCTTCCGACGAAGGCGCCCTTCTCGATCACCGTCCGATGCTTGGCGGCCCCATCGTAGTTGCAGGTAATCGCTCCGGCACCGATGTTCGTCCGCTCCCCGACGTCCGCGTCCCCGATGTAGGCGAGATGCCCGGCCTTGACGCCCCGTCCGAGTCGGGCCTCTTTCACCTCGACGAAGTTGCCGACGCGGGCCTCCGGTCCGACGTCGGCCCCCGGACGGAGATGGGCGTACGGTCCGACCTTGGAGTCGGAGCGGACCCTGGCGCCTTCGAGGACGGAGTAGCGGACAGTGCAGCCCTCCTCGATCGTCGTGTCCTCGATCCAAGCATCGGGCCCGATCCGACAGGCCGCTCCGATCTTCGTCGCCCCGCGAAGGTGCGTCCCGGGATAGAGGACGGTCCCGGGCGCGACGACGACGTGCTCGCCGACGTAGGTCCGATCGGGATCCGGAACGACGACGCCGCTCTCCCGTAACGCATCGAGGACCCGCTTCCGCGCGATCGGATCGAGTTCCGAGTCTTCCACGAACGGCCTCTCGCTCATTGCGCCCCTTCCCTCCGACCGACGATCATACGCCACCCGGAGAACAACGATCAAGCCAAAGCGCCCTTGCAGACGGCACCTCACGCCTTATACTCGGACCGTCCGTGGGAAGGGGCCACGGACAATCGACATCGGGAGGTGGTCGACGATGAAAAAGCGAGTCTTTTCCGGCATTCAGCCGACCGGGACCCTGCACGTGGGCAACTACTTCGGGGCGGTCCGGAATTGGGTCGCGATGCAGGACGAGTACGACTGCATCATCGGGATCGTCGACTACCACGCGATCACCATCGACGTCGACCCCGAAGAGCTCCGCCGCGCGACGCGCGCGATGGCGCTCGATCTGATGGCGTGCGGGATCGATCCCGAGCGGACGATCCTGTTCGCGCAGTCCGACGTGCCAACGCACACGGAGCTCGCTTGGATTCTCGGCTGCGTCACCTCGTACGGGGATCTGACCCGGATGACCCAGTTCAAGGAGAAGTCGGCCGGGAAGGCGTTCGTCTCCGCCGGCCTGTTCACGTATCCAATCCTCCAAGCGGCGGACATCCTCCTGTACCGGGCGCACGGCGTGCCGGTCGGCGAGGACCAGGTCCAGCACCTGGAGCTGTCGCGGCGGATCGCACGGCGGTTCAACGGCCGGTTCGGGGAGTGTTTCCCGGAGCCGGAGCCGGTCGTCGGGAAGGGGGCCCGGATCATGTCCCTCTCCGATCCCTCCGTGAAGATGAGCAAGAGCGCCGGCGAGCAGCATTACGTCGGTGTGATGGAGGACGAGGCGTCGATCCGGAAGAAGGTCCGCTCCGCGGTGACCGACGTCGGGCTCGAGGCCGGGGCCGAGATGTCGCCCGGCGTGGCGAACCTGTTCGAGATCCTCGACCTCTCGGCCGAGATGGCCGGGGACGCGTCGATCGTCGGCGAGCTCCGCTCGGACCACGAACGGGGCGAGCTGATGTACTCGCGTCTGAAGGACGAGACGTTCGAGCGCCTGATGGCCGTCCTCCGTCCGATCCAACGGCGGCAGCGCGAGCTGGAGGCTTCCGGCGACGTCGTCGAGATCCTCCGGGGCGGCGCCCGCCGCGCTCGGGCGATCGCCGATGAAACGATCGCCGACGTGCGACGGCGGGTCGGGCTCGGCACCGAGTGAAGCGCACTCAGCCGCGCACGCCGCCGTCCGGAAATCGCGTTCCGATCTCGTTCCACAGGTCGTCGAGCTCTTCCTTCGGCAGAGCCGATTTCGTCTCCCACGTCGGGTCGAGGAGGCCCTTCTCCGGCACGCGGAATGCCTGAAGGACGTATCGCTTCGCCCCGGTCAGTCGCTCGGCGATCCGGAGGACGTCCTCGCGGCCGAGCGTCGGGGCGACCGTCGTCCGGAACTCGTAGTCCGGGGCCTCGCGAGCGATCCGCGCGATCGACGCCTCGATCGCGCCGACGTCGGCGGCGATCCCGGCCAGCCGGTCGTAGCGATCGAACGGCCCCTTGACGTCCATCGCGATGTAGTCCACGAGCCCCTCCGCGAGGAGCTCGCGCAGCACATCGGGGCGCGAGCCGTTGGTGTCGAGCTTGACGAGGAGCCCGAGCCCCTTCAGCCGATCGATGAACGGGAGGAGGGCGGGCTGTAGCGTCGGCTCCCCGCCGCCGATCACCACGCCGTCGAGAAACCGGCTGCGTTCGCGGAGCCTTCCGAGGACCTCGTCCTCATCGAGCACGGGCGCGAACCGATCCGGATCGACCAGCTCGGGGTTGTGACAGAACGGGCAGCGGAAGTTGCACCCGACCGTGAACAGGGTCGCCGCGATCCTTCCCGGATAGTCGATCAGCGTCGTCCACTGGACACCGCCGATGGAGAGCCCCGCCATCGGAATCTCATCCGGACGCCGACGCGGGAGCGAAGATCCTCCGGTCGGCGAACTCGGCCTGCTTCCCGTCGTTCCACTGATCGACCGGACGGAGGTACCCCACGACGCGGGAGTAGACCTCGGTCTTCGACCCGCACATCGGACAGGCCGCGTGCGCGCCGACGAGGTAGCCGTGCTGCGGGCAGACCGAGAACGTCGGGGTCAGCGTGTAGTACGGGAGCCGGAACGTCTCGGCGATCCTTCGGACGAGGCGCTTCGCCGCCAGGCCGTTCGGCAGGCGCTCGCCGAGGAATCCGTGAAAGACCGTCCCGCCGGTGTAGCGGGTCTGAAGGGGATCCTGGAGCTCAAGCGCCTCGAACAGGTCGTCCGTCCAACCGACCGGGAGCTGGGTCGAATTCGTGTAATAGGGGACTTCGCTCCCGTACGCCTCGAGGTTGTAGACGCGCAGATCCGGGAACCGCTTCCGATCGACCTCGGCCAACCGATAGCTCGCCCCCTCCGCCGGCGTCGCTTCGAGGTTGAAGATGTCGTGCGTCTGGACCTGATACTCGCCGATCCGATCGCGCATCCAGTCGAGCACCCGGAGTGCGAACTCGCGCCCCTCCGGGTCGGCGATCGTGCAGCCGAGGAGGTTGAGAAGCGCCTCGTTCATCCCGATCAGCCCGATCGTCGAGAAGTGGTTCCTCCAGTAGCCCCCCTCCGCCTCCATGATCCGCTCCAGATAGAACCTGGAGTACGGATAGAGCCCCTGCTCGGTCAGCGATTCGAGCGTCTTCCGCTTGACGGCGAGCGCCTCCTTGGCGAGGTCCATCAGATCCCCGAGCCGTCGGAAGAAGTCGGCTTCGTCGCCGGCCAGGTACCCGAGCCGCGGGAGGTTGAGGGTGACGACGCCGATCGACCCTGTGAGCGGGTTCGCCCCGAACAGGCCGCCGCCCCGGCTCCGCAGCTCGCGGTTGTCGATCCGCAGACGACAGCACATGCTCCGCGCGTCCTCGGGATGCATGTCGCTGTTGATGAAGTTCGAGAAGTAGGGGATCCCGTACTTGGCCGTCATCTCCCAGACCGGGTCAAGGACGGGGTTCTCCCAGTCGAATTCCTCGGTGACGTTGTACGTCGGGATCGGGAAGGTGAATGGGCGGCCGCGCATGTCGCCCTCGTTCATCACCACGGCGAACGCCCGGTTGAGCAGGTCCATCTCCGGTTGGTACTCCCCGTAGGCCGCCTTCTGCAGGGCGCCGCCGACGATCACCGGCTCGTCCCGCATGTGGCGGGGGACCTTCAGATCGAGCGTCACGTTCGTGAACGGCGTCTGAAAGCCGACCCGCGTCGGGACGTTCATGTTGTAGACGAACTCCTGGACGTTCTGCTTCACCTCGTCGTACGAGAGGCCGTCGGCCCGGATGAACGGAGCGAGGTACGTGTCGACGTTGGAGAACGCCTGCGCCCCGGCCGATTCCCCCTGCAGCGTATAGAGGAAGTTGACGATCTGTAGCAGGACGACGCGGAAATGCTTCGCCGGCCTCGATTCGATCTTCCCCCGCACGCCGCGGAACCCCCGGAGGAGGAGGTCGCGCAGGTCCCAGCCGACGCAATACGCGCCGAGCGTCCCCAGGTCGTGGACGTGGAAGTCGCCCGATTCGTGCGCCCGCCGGATCGCCTCCGGGTAGATCCGGCCGAGCCAATAGCGGGAGATGATCTTGTCGGTGATGTGGGTGTTCAGCCCCTGCAGGGAGTAGGTCATGTTGCTGTTCTCGCGGACCCGCCAGTCGCGATCGTCGAGGTAGTCCTCGATCAGCGGGAGCCCGGCCATCAGGCCGCGCATCTCCCTCAGCTCCTCGCGCTGTCTTCGATAGAGGATGTACGTCTTCGCCGTGCGCGTTCTTCCCGCATGGATCAGCGTCTCCTCGACGAGGTCCTGGATCTCCTCCACCGTCGGGTACTCCCCGACGAACCGCGCATCGAGAGCCTGGGTGACCTGTTCGCACAGCGCCGCGGCGGCCTGCTCGTCGGGATCGCCGACGGCAAGCATCGCTTTCCAGATCGCTGTCGTGATTTTGGCTTCGTCGAACGGAGCGACCCGACCATCGCGCTTGACGATGTACTGCATGAACCCCCTCTTTCGGATGCGAGCCACCGACCCGGTGGGAAAAACGGACCCATCCTAGCACCGCGGAAACGGGCTGACAATCGGGCGCGATTCGCTCGAACCCGCCGGAACCGGTATGGGCACGGTGGGACGACCCACTCCCGGACCGACATCGGACATCGATCACGGACTTCGCCCCGAGATCGATCCCGCCTTCGTGCAAGACAGACTCCCAACGGCGGAGGGAGAAGAACGGGCCTGCTTGATTCGCGATCTCCGCTCCGCTAACATCGATCGCCATTTCTGACCTGCAATACGTGAAGACGAAACTTCGGAGAGGTGAGTGCGATTCCTAACATCGCTTCCGCAAGCAAGCGCTTGCGACAGAGCCACAAGCGCAGGGGGCTGAATCGGGCCAAGAAGGCCGCGATCAAACGCGTGGAGAAACAGATCCGCCTCCATCTCGAGGCCGGGAACAGAGAGGCGGCGCGCGCGCTCCTTCCCGAGCTCGCGCGGGCGGCGGACAAAGCTGCCAAGCGGAACACGGTCCATGCGAACAAGGCCGCACGGATCAAGTCGAGGTGGACGAAGAGGCTCCAGGCTTAGAGGAGGCGTCCGATGCGGCATTTCGATTTCCTCGGCAAGACGAAGTACTTCGTCCCGCTTTCGCTCCTGCTGGTCGCAGTCAGCGTGATCGTCCTGATTCCGGGCGTGCGCGGGTTGATGTGGGGAATCGACTTCACCGGAGGAATGGAGTTCACGGTCCTCTTCTCCGAGCCGGTCGACACGGCCGACATCCGGGCCGCGCTCGGGACGATCGACGCCGGAGGCGTCGATCTGACGAAGAGCGTGATCCAGGACGTCGCCGAACGGAACACGAAGGTGATCACGACGCAGCTCCTCAACGTCGAGGAGGACCAGCGGGTGATCGACCGGATCGAGACGACCCTCCGCGCCGACTTCCCCGTCGAGGACATCAGCCGCCGGCTGATCGGCCAGCAGGTGAGTCGGGAGCTGGCACAGAAGGGATGGCAGGCCGTCCTGCTCGCCATCGTGGCGATCCTCGTCTACATTTCTTGGAGGTTCCGCCTGCGCTACGCGATCGGCGCCGTCGTGGCGATTCTCCACGACGTCGTCATCGCCCTCGGCGTCTTCGCGGTCCTTCAGGTCGAGGTCAACCTGGCGACGATCGCCGCCTTCCTGACGATCGTCGGATACTCGCTGAACGACACGATCGTCATCTACGACCGGATCCGCGAGAACTTGAAGGTCGAGCGTCGTCGGTCGGTCTTCGAGGTCATCAACTTGAGCGTCAACCAGTCGCTCAGTCGGACGCTGAACACGTCGATCACGACCTTCATTCCGGTCGTCATCCTGTTCCTGTTCGGCGGAAGCGTCCTGCGCGGGTTCTCCCTCGCCCTGTTGATCGGCGTCGTCGTCGGGACCTACTCCTCGATGTACATCGCGAACCCGATTCTCTACGGCTGGAGCCTCAAGGCGGACAAATCGAAGAAATCGAAGAAGGGAAGATGAGGTCCGCCCTTCGGGACGGGAGAGAGTGGAGGCTCGCTCCCGATCCGGACGAGGCCCTCGTCGACGTCATTCGAACGACCCTCGGTTGTGCTCGCCCGTTCGCCGTCCTCCTCGCCCTGCGTGGAGGCGCGTCGTGGAAGTCCCTGATCGATCCGGGGGTCCGCAGCTTCCACTCCCCGTTCCTCTTTTCCGAGATGGAGCGGGCGATCGATCGCCTCGTAAAGGCGATCGACGCTGGGGAGCGGATCTTCATCCACGGCGACTTCGACGTCGACGGGCTGACGGGGGCCGCCGTCCTCTACCGGGGGCTTCGCCCGCTCCTCCCTCAGAACACGCTCAAGGTCGACGTCGGGGACCGGACGAACGGACACGGCATCTCGCGCCCGTTCGTCCTCCGCGCCATCGAGGAGGGCTTCGGCCTGGTGATCACCGCCGACTGCGGCGTATCCAACCACGCCGAGATCGACGCACTGAAGGACGCGGGGATCGACACGGTCGTAACGGATCACCACATCCCCCCGACGCCTCCCCTTGGCGCGTTCGCGATCATCGACGCGCATCGCGAGGGGGAAGCGTACCCGAACCGCCAGCTCGCCGGCGTCGGGGTCGCGTACAAGCTCGTCTGCGCGCTCTACGAGCGCCTCGGCAGGCCGGCCCCAACGCAGCTCCTCGACCTCGTCGCACTCGGAACGGTCGCCGATCTCGTGCCGCTCTCGTCCGACGGGGAGAGCGAGAATCGCGCCTTCGTCCGCAAGGCGTTCTCGTTGATCGCCGAGGGGGAAGGCTCGTCTCAGGGCCTGAGGGTCCTGTTCGACAAGCTCTCGGTCAACCCGAAGAAGATCAGCACGTCGGACATCGGCTACCTCGTCGCCCCGAAGCTGAACGCGGCGAACCGCGCCGGGGACCCGAAGGTCGCCTTCCTCCTGCTGATCACCGAGATCCCGGACCAAGCGGAGTACCTCGCCGAGATCCTCCTCGACTACAACCGCGACCGGGAGATCGCCCAGAATGACCTGATCGCTCAGGCGGAGGAGACCATCCGCGAAGAGGCGCTCAACCCGCAGGAGGACGGCCTGGTCCTCGTCGCGGGGAAATACTGGAACGAGGGGATCCTCGGGCTCGTCGCCTCCAGCCTCGCCGAGCGGTTCCGCGTCCCGTCGATCGTCGTCTCCCGCGGGGATCGTGTGAGCCGAGGCTCGTGCCGGAGCATTGGGGAATTCGACATCAGCGCCTGCCTGGAGGCGAACAGCGATCTCCTGCTCCAGTACGGTGGACACCGAATGGCCGCCGGGTTCTCGGTCGTCAACGATCGACTCCCGGAGTTGGAGGAGCGCCTGTTCGAGTACGTCGCGGCGCACCGCGAGGAGCTGACGAGCCTCGCCGCCGAGGAGGTCGACGCGCGGCTCTCCATCGGCGAAGTGGACCTCCGGTTCTACACCGACCTGACGTCCCTCGGCCCATTCGGCCCGGGCAACGCCAGACCCCGGTTCCTCCTGTCGGATTGCACGTTCTCGGAGCTGACGCTGGTCGGGAACCGGAGACAGCACCTCAAGGGGCTGGTGGCCCAAGACGGCACTTCGATCCCGTTCATCGGGTTCCGCATGGCCAGGCACCTCGACGCGTTCGAACGGACCGGTCCGATCGGCCTCGTCGGTCACGCCGGCTTCGACGATTGGCGAGGAAGCGTCCAGATCCAGGGGATCGACCTCGTCGCCGACCGCCCTTCGCAATAGGCCGCCCGTCCCTTACGGGAGCTCGCCCCGATCCATCCCGCGAGACACCGCAGAGATCCTGGCTTCGCGCGGTCATCACCCACGAGAAGACGAAGCCTTCTCGCAAGGCGGCCGCAGGCCGCCCTTACTTCCCGACGCAAAAGCGGGAGAAGACGGCGTCGAGGATCGATTCGCCGACGTCGATCCCCTGCAGCTCGCCGGCCGTCCGATAAGCGTGGCGAAGGTCCTCAGCGACCATGTCGACCGAGTGTCCGGCCCGGGCCGTCGCCGCGGCGGAACGGAGCGATTCACCGACCCGCCGGATCAAATCGCGTTCCCACGCATCGAGGAGGAGGACCGAGTTGCGCGTCGGAAGCTCCCCGCCGATCAGCAACCGAAGGATCGCCTCCCGGAGCTCGTCGATCCCATCGCCCTCCTTCGCCGAGATGTCGACCCGTTCGGCCCACGAGCCGAGCGAGACGGCACCGATCCGATCCGGCAGATCGGTCTTGTTGACGACCAGGATCGACGGGACGCCCCACGGCCGCTCGAGGATCTCCCGGTCCTCCCGGGCAAGCGGCTCGCTTCGGTCGAGGAGGCAGAGGACCAGATCGGACCGGTCGATCGCCCGCTGGGTCCGAAGGACCCCCTCCGCTTCGACCGGGTCGCCCGGCTCTCGCAGCCCCGCCGTGTCGATCCAGCGGACCGGGATCCCCGCGAGCGAGGACTCCTCCTCGACGGTGTCGCGCGTCGTCCCGGGGATCGGCGTCACGATCGCCCGCGCCTCGGCGAGGAGCGCGTTCAACAGTGCCGACTTGCCGACGTTCGGCCGCCCGACGATCGCGACCGTCAACCCCTCGCGAACGATCCGCCCCTGTTCGCTCTCGGCGAGCATCCGACCGACGCGTCGGGAGAGGTCGTCGATCCTCGGGAGGATGGCTTCGACATCGACGCCCAGATCGGGGTAGTCGATCTCGACTTCCAGATCGGCGAGGACCTCGGCGAGCCCCCCGCGAACCTCGTCGAGGGCGCTCGAGAACCGTCCGCCGAGCCGATCAACGGCCGCCTCGAGACCGAGGACCGTCCGCGCGCGCACGACGTCGAGGACCGCCTTCGCCTGATCGAGCGAGATCCGCCCGTTGAGGAACGCCCGCTCGGTGAACTCGCCGCGTTCGGCCATCCGCGCCCCGCCGGAGAGGACGGCGTCGAGGACCGCACGCGTCGCGACGATTCCCCCGTGACAGTTGATCTCCACGACGTCCTCCCGCGTGTACGTCCGCGGTGCCCGCATGACGGAAACGAGGGCCTCGTCGATCAGGCGGTCCGCGACGACGATCCGACCGTAGTGAAGCGTGTGCGTGGGAGCATCCCGGAGCGAATCGCCCCGGGCCGAGCGGAACAGGCGGCCGGCGATGTCGATCGCGTCCGGACCGGTCAACCGGACGATCCCGATCCCCCCCTCGCCGAGTGGCGTGGAGATCGCAGCGATGGTTCCGTCGTCCATCAGGCGTCGTCCGGCTCGATCAGCACCCGACGCTCGTCCCCTTCACCGACGCTGTAGGTCCGCACGCCGGGAACGTTGGCCAGCGTGACGTGGATCGTCCGCCGCTCGTGCGCCGGCATGGCGTTCAGGCGGATCCGCTTCCGGTCGCGGCGGACCTCCTCCGCCTTGGTCAGCGCGAACCGGATCAGTTCCGCCCGGCGACGCTTCACCGTTCCGTTGACGTCGAGGACGATTTCGATTTCCTGACCCGTCTTCCGCCGAAGCGCGCCGCGGAGGAGGAGTTCCAGCGCCGTCAGAACCGATCGATCCTCGGGGAGCGAGAACAGGCTCCCCTCGAGATTGACGTACAGGCCTTCGGGGGCGGACGACGGCTCGACCTCGAACGTCGCGTCCTCCTCGAGGACGGTAAGGAGATCGCGGAGGTAGGCCTCAACCTCCCGCTGAAGCGCCTTCGTCTCCATCGCTCTCCTCCATCTCTACTCCCGGATCTTCCCCCTCAACCGGAACGGGGATCGGCCCGCCTTCGGCCCGCGCCATCTCCCAGTTCACGAAGGCCTGCTGCCCTACTTGAGCCGCCGTGGTGAGGAGGTAGTAGAGCCAGAGCCCGGCCGGGAAGCGCCAGAGGAGGACGGCCATCAGCAGAGGGAAGAAGTAGCCCATGTACTTCTGCATTCCCTTCGCCTCCCCGGTCGGCATCGGGGTCATGAACCTCTGTTGAACGAGCATGATCAGCGTCGTCAAGATAACGAGGATGAAGTACGGGTCGTGGACGCTCAGGTCGGGGATCCAGAGGAAGCCGGGCGACAAGTGGATCTGCTCGCTCGCGTAGAGCATCGCCCGCCAGATGATGAAGATGATCGGAAGCTGGATCAGCATCGGCAGGCATCCGCCCATCGGGTTGACGCCCTCCTTCCGATAGACCTCGAGGACCTTCTGCTGCATCATCTGGCGGTCGTCCTTGTACCGCTCCTGGATCCGCTTCAGGCGGGGCTGGATCCGCTGGGTCTTCGCGATCGAGTGGTACTGCTTCCGCATCAGCGGGAACAGGACGATGCGGGTCATCAGGGTGAACAGGATGATCGCCCACCCGTAGTTGCCGGTGTAGCGGTACAGGATGTCGAGGAATTGGATCACCGCCACCATCGCCCGCGCCCCGACGCCCGGCTGGTCGAGGGCCTCGATCCCGGCTGCCTTCATCAAGAGGAAGCGACGCCTCCCGCCGTAGAGCGTGAAGCGGTAGGACGACGTCCCCTCCGGCGCGGCGAGCTTCACCCCGAATCTCCAGCTGCCCGACTCCGTTGCCTCGGAGAACGGGCCGACCGTCGTCCCTTCGTCCGGGATGAGGAAGAAGACGACGTTCCCGTCCATCAGGCCGAGTCCGTCGAACGAGAAGTAGGAACCGGAGGCGAGCATGGCGGGCGAGGGCTCGCCGTCGAACAGGTAGGTGAGCTGACGCCCCCCTTTGCTCTGCGGGATGTACTTCTGAACCGTCATCTCGAGCTCGGATGCCGCATCGGCCCGCGGCGTGACCTCGACGTCGAGCTCCACGCTGTACAGCGCATCGGGCTCGAGGGTGAACCGCTTGACCACCGTGTACTCGGCGAGTTCGCCGGTGAACGTGACGACGAGCCCACCGGAGTCGGTCCGCTCGGGCTCGCCGAGCACGTAGCTCCCCTCGGTCCCGTCCCCGCGCAAATCGAACGGGAACTCCGCGTCGGCCGTGTACCGCCGGGCGAAGGTCGTCGCGTCGGTCGTCGTCCCGTACACGAGCTCCTCGACCTTCGAGCCATACGGGGCGAAGGTCAGCAGGACGCTCCTGAGCGTGCCCCCGTCCTCGGAGAAGAGGTAGTTGGCGAGGGGCGTGGCGACGATCAGCTCGCGGAACCCCTCCCTTTCGGTGACGTTGAAGGTGATCCCCGGCTCGGCCGCGACCACGGAAAACGACAGAAAAAAAACGAGGATCCCCAGCAATCCATAGCACGCTCGCTTCGTTCCCACGATGACCTCCTTCGAAGAGGGTATCGTAGGCGAGAAACGCGCGCAACTCCGTTGAACAGGGTGTTCGGCTGCAGTACACTGCGCCTCGCCGATGTTCACGGGCGTAGTGCAGGGTCTCGGACACCTCAGGTCGTCGCGCGCCGGGGAGGTGGAGGTCGAACTCCCCCGGGCGATGCGCGACCGGCTCGACGTCGGGGCGAGCGTCGCGGTGAACGGGGTCTGCCTGACGGTCCGCGGGCTCTACGACGACGCCTTCCGAGCCGACGTGTCGCGGGAAACGCTCTCGCGAACGACGCTCGGCGGGCTGAGGCCGGGGGCACGGGTCAACCTCGAGCTCCCGGTGCGCCCGGTCGACGGCCTGGACGGGCACCTGGTCCTCGGGCACGTCGACGCGGTCGGCCGAATCCAGGCCCTGTACCGGGAGGAGCGAAACTGGATCGCGATCGTCTCGTACCCGGCGGAGCGTCTCCGGTACGTCGTCGAGAAGGGCTCGATCGCGGTCGACGGGATCAGCCTGACGAGCTACGGGATCGAGGGGAGCTCGTTCCGGTGTTCGATCGTTCCCGAGACCTACGAGAGGACGACGATGCAGGATCGGAGGAGCGGGGATCCGGTGAACCTCGAGTTCGATATCCTGGCGAAGTACGTCGAGAGGATGATGCCGTTTGTTCATCGCGATTGAGGAAGCGATCCGGAAGTTTCGAGCCGGCGAGATGCTGATCCTCGTCGACGACGAGCGCCGCGAGAACGAAGGGGATCTCGTCATCGCCGCCGAGCACGCCGCGCCGGACGCGATCAACTTCATGATCACGCACGGCCGCGGCCTCGTCTGCATGCCGATCACCGAGGATCGCGCCCGCGCCCTCGGCCTCTCGCCGATGTGCCCCGAGAACACCGCGCTGCACGGGACGCACTTCACCGTCTCGGTCGATGCGAGGGAAGGGATCGCCACCGGGATCTCGGCCTACGACCGCGCCCACACGATCCGACTCCTGACCGACGAAGCCACGCGCCCGGGCGACCTCGCCCTGCCGGGACACATCTTCCCGCTGATCGCCCGCGACGGCGGCGTCCTGCGTCGCGCCGGGCACACCGAGGCGACGGTCGACCTGGCGCGGCTCGCCGGGCTGAAGCCGGCGGCGGTCCTCTGCGAGATCCTGAACCACGACGGGACGATGGCGCGCGTCCCCCACCTGGAGGTCTTCGCCGAGACGCACGACCTGTCGATCGTCAACATCTCCGATCTGATCGCGTATCGGAAGCGGACCGAACGGCTGATCGAGCGCGTCGCCGAGGCCGAGCTCCCGACGCGCTTCGGGACGTTCCGGATCGTCAGCTACACCAGCCCGATCGAGGACGAGGAGCACGTCGCCCTGGTGAAGGGGGACGTCTCGGGGGCGGAGGACGTCCTCGTCCGGGTGCACTCCGAGTGCCTGACCGGCGACGTCTTCGGGTCGTTCCGCTGCGACTGCGGCGGCCAACTCCAGCACGCCCTCGAGCGGATCGACGAGGAGGGGCGGGGCGTGCTCGTCTACATGCGCCAGGAGGGACGCGGGATCGGGCTGAAGAACAAGGTCTGCGCCTACCAGCTTCAGGATCAGGGGCTCGATACGGTCGAGGCGAACGAGCACCTCGGCTTCGAGGCCGACCTTCGCGACTACGGGATCGGGGCGCAGATCCTCTGCGACCTCGGCCTCTCGACGATCCGCCTGTTGACGAACAACCCGAAGAAGATCGTCGGCCTCTCCGGCTACGGATTGACCGTGGTCGAGCAGATCCCGATCGAGATTCCGCCCAACGAATTCAACCGCCAGTACCTGAAGACGAAGAAGGAGAAGCTCGGCCATCACCTGAACAAGGTCTGAGCCGCTCCGCTCGGTCGGACGAGCGATCGAGCGCTCGAACGGGATACAATCGTCACGGCCCGAGAACGAAGCGGGATCGGAAGAAAGGCGTGACCTCGAACACCAGCTGACCGAGGTCCGGAAGAACGAACTCCGAGGAGGGAGCCATGGGAGCGGTCTACGAAGGGAAGCTCGACGGCAGCGGCCTCCGCGTCGGCGTCGTCGTCAGCCGATTCAACAACCTGATCACCGAGCGCCTGCTCGAAGGCGCGCTCGATCGGCTCCGCCGCTCGAACGTGGCGGACGACGCGATCGACGTCTGCCGCGTCCCCGGCGCGTTCGAGGTTCCCAAGGCGGCGAAGGTGATGGCCGAGACCGGCCGGTACGACGGAATCGTCGCGCTCTCCGCCGTCATCCGCGGCGCGACGCCGCATTTCGAGTACGTCGCCAGCGAAGTGAGCAGGGGGCTCGCCCGCGTCAACCTCGACGCCGCGGTCCCGGTGGCGTTCGGTGTGATCACCGCGGACACCGTCGATCAGGCGATCGAGCGCGCGGGAACCAAGGCGGGGAACAAGGGGGCTCAGGCCGCCGAGAGCCTGATCGAGATGGTCAACGTCCTCCGCGCGGTGCAATGAGCTACGAGCTCGTCCGCGGAATGAACGACATCCTCCCCGAGGAGGTCGGGTGGTGGCGCCTCGTCGAGGACGCGATCCGGGAGACCGCGCGGCGGTACAACTACCGCGAGATCCGGTTCCCGATCGTCGAGCAGACCGACCTGTTCACCCGCGGGATCGGCGAGGCGAACGAAGTCGTGACCAAGCAGATGTTCACCTTTCCCGATCGGAGGGGGCGCAGCCTGACGCTTCGGCCGGAGGGGACGGCGTCGGTCGCCCGCGCCTACCTGTCGCACGGGCTGCAGACGAACGCGCCGTTTCAGAAGGTCTACTACCTCGGCCCGATGTTCCGCTACGAGAAGCCTCAGAGAGGGCGCTACCGGCAGTTCCACCAGTACGGGATCGAGGCGATCGGCTCGCTCGATCCGACCCTCGACGTCGAGGTGATCGCCTTCGCGTGGACGCTGATGAGCGGGCTCGGCCTCGGTGGGCTGTCGCTCCGCCTCAACTCGATCGGCTGCCCGAGCGACCGGGAGGCGTATCACAAGGTCCTGCGCGCTCATTTCGCCGCCACGATCGGCTCGATGTGCGCCGACTGTCGGCGCCGCTACGAGGACAATCCGCTGCGGATCCTCGACTGCAAGGAGCCGAGCTGTCGTCCGTCCATCGACGCCGCCCCAGGACCGGCCGAGTCCCTCTGCGGCGACTGCGCCGCGCACTTCGCCGAAGTCCGCCGGTGGCTCGACCGTCTCGAGCTGTCCTACGAGATCGACCCACACCTCGTCCGAGGCCTCGACTACTACACCCGCACCGTCTTCGAGCTGATCTCCGCCGACCTCGGCGCTCAGGACTCCCTCGTCGGCGGAGGGCGATACGACGGGCTCGTCGAATCGCTCGGCGGGCCGCCGACTCCCGGCGTCGGGTTCGCCGGCGGGATCGAGCGGCTCGTCCTCGTGCTCCAAGGGCGCGGGACGCCGCTCGAACCGGAGCGCCTCGACCTGTTCCTCGCGTCGATCGGCGACGAGGGGCGGCGGATCGCCTTCGAGCTGGCCGAGCGGCTGCGGAGGGCAGGGCTGTCAGTCGAGTTCGATCACCGCGATCGCGGGCTCCGCAAGCAGCTTTCCGAGGCGAACCGGCTGGGCGCCCGCCATCTTCTGGTGGTCGGCAACGATGAGGCCGCGTCGGGCCTCGGCAGGCTGAAGGCGATGGACTCCGGCGAGGAGCGCGACGTCCGGCTGACCGTCGACGCGCTCGCCGACGCGATCCGAGGAGGATGACATGGAGCTGAAGCTCGTGCCGATCGAGAATCCCGGCGGACTGAATCTGATCCTCGGACAGAGCCATTTCATCAAGACGGTCGAGGACCTCCACGAGGCGCTCGTCACCGCGATCCCCGGGATCCAGTTCGGCCTCGCCTTCTGCGAGGCGTCCGGACCGTGCTTGATCCGTCATTCGGGGACGAACGAGGAGCTCGAAGGGCTCGCGATCCGGAACGCCGAGGCGATCGGCGCCGGGCACTCGTTCATCGTCTTCCTGAAGGACGCGTTCCCGATCAACGTCCTGGGCGCCGTGAAGCGGGTCCCCGAGGTCTGCCGGATCCTCTGCGCTACCGCCAACCCCCTTCAGGTCGTCGTCGCCGAGACCGACCAGGGACGCGGGATCCTCGGCGTCGTCGACGGCGTCCTTCCCAAGGGGATCGAAGGCGAAGCGGAGATCGCTCAACGGAAGGAGTTCCTCCGGGCGATCGGGTACAA
>Ga0315554_1001120_pt1 | contig 15888 bp, 16 predicted proteins | sample SalMarSW160370MG_FD_202114 | JGI IMG/M metagenome (GOLD analysis project Ga0315554, IMG submission 202114) | Salt marsh sediment microbial communities from the Plum Island Ecosystem LTER, Massachusetts, United States - Salt Marsh Sediment SW1603-70 ... | reverse complement strand
TTATCTGCCAGAGGCAGACAAGTTGTAAATCTGGCTGACAATTTCAAGTCCCCGCCAAATATTACAATAGCCATTTTTAAATCAGAAATTTGGGCGGGGCAGGTGAACTGATGCTCTTGTTTATGTTAAGTGGGTTTAGGAATTCTTTCTTACTGGAAAAGTTAAAATGAAAAATATAAATAAGTGATCAGGAATCGAATAATGATTTTTTACTAAAAGGTATTAATCCCTTTTTCAATCCTTAGGATTATTTTTTTTTATATGAAATCTTCTTATATATATCACTAATAATAATATTAATCCATTCGATTATTTTAGGCCTCTATACTTTACAAATAATATTTAATAATTAAGTGAAAAATGGTGTTTTATGAGTTATGTATTAGGACTAATTATAACCATGTTTTGGCTTTTAGGTTTTCTAACATCAACAAATCTTCCCGCTTTATTGAAATCGTTAGTATGCTTATGATCATGAATAGTACAAACAAAGTATTTAGGAAAAAGTTTAGTATTTTTAAAAAGTCAAAAGAATAGGAAATAATGAGGTGCATTATATCACAATAGTAGTTAAAAAGAAATTTTATTTAAATTAAAAAAGAGGTCGGTATGAAAAATTTAGTTGTACTTTTATTGTTATTCTTCTGCATCAGTTCATATGCACAGGATGCTTCTGCTTATTTTCCGGCAGTTCCCGGTTACACATGGAATTATAAAATATTTCGCCTGGATTCTGCCAATAATAAAAATGATTCCATGGCGTATTACCGGGTTGATTCGTTTGCCGTTACTCAGCAGAATTATAGAGGAAAATCAGCACATGTTATTGTATCAATGGCCAGCCATTCTCTTACAACACCTTTAATTCCGTTGCCTGATTCTACATTTATTTCTTTAGAAGGAAGTGATGCTTATATATATTATAAACTTAATATTGATTCATTGATTAGTTCATTTTCTTCCTCTTCTTCCTCTAAAATGTTATCAAAAAAATTAAATACTAATGATGAAGAGGGATGGTTTTCTTTTTACAAGTTTGCTCAAACAGAAAATCAATCCTATCAAATTTTAATATTGGATAAAACGGTCAATTATAAAGGTTTACAATTACAAGGGAGATTTGAAGCTGTGGGAACACGGTTAACAGATCAAAATATACAAACTGATGCGGGGAATTTTAATTGCAAAAAATTTGTCGTTGATTATAATGTTTCGGTACAATTAATAGGTTATAATAAATTATTTACAATCTCAGATACAGTGTGGTTTGCAGCAAATCAATGGATTGTTCAGGATATTATTCCTTCTGTAATAGCTAATCCTTTAGGTCTTGGAGAAATTATTATCCGCGGTTCAGAAAAAATACTAATCTCCCAAACCCCTACTGGTAATAACGATATTCAAGCAAAAGTTAACGAATTTAAATTATATCAAAACTATCCGAATCCGTTTAATCCAAGTACGAAAATTGGATTTCGAATTTCAGATTTCGGATTGATCAACTTAAAAATCTACGATGTACTTGGAAGAGAAGTAACAACATTAGTTAATGAAGAAAAACCTGCCGGAACCTTTGAGGTTACTTGGAATGCAGTAAATGTTCCAAGCGGTGTGTACTTCTATCAACTAAAAGCGGGCAGCTATACTGCAACAAAAAAGCTTCTGCTGCTGAAATAAGAATATGATAAACCGATACTATCCCATGGAGGGATAGTATCGGGGCTTCACGATTGTAAGTGATGAAGAAATTTCTTATTCTTTTACAGCAACCTTAATTATTTTCTCGGAGTATAGCTTTCTCATCATATTATTAAAAATATTTAGGGAGGATTAATGAAAAAAGTTATTTTTATTGCCGTTTTAATTTCTTTTATGTTCATTACTGTCAATGCACAGGTGGCTCTTTCCATTTATTCAGGTGTCGGCAGATCTTCTTTTGATAAAAATATAATTAATAATTCTATTACTGATTTAGCCGATTTCTCTCAAGCCGAATATATTCCTATAGGGGCGCAATTAACATACAGTCTCCCATTTCTTTTAACTTTTGGTGCAGATGTAAATTATGCAGTTGTCCCGTTTACTTTTGATGTAAGTGCAAATGTTTTAGGGCAAAATATGAAGATTTCTGAGTTAAAAGTGCATCAGCTTATGGGGGATATTTTTGTTAAAGCCAGGCTTTTACCGGGACCTATTGTGCCTTATGCCAAAGCCGGGGCGGGTTTGGTCAGCGGGAATATTGATATTAACTGGACAGATCAATTTAAACAACTAGCTTCACAATACGGATTTGCATTACATGATTCTACAATTAATGTAAAATATGCAATCGGAGTAAATTTAGGAGCCGGTTTAGAGATAAATTTTGGGCCAAGCGGGGGACTTTTTGGTGAGATAGTTTATTATTTTGTCCAAAGGGAACAAGATATAAAAGGAGCCCAGTCATTCCAGGCAAACAGCTATGCAATTCTTGTAGGATGGCAATTTAAATTTAATTGATAATATATGATTATACTGCATTGAATAAGGCTATTTGAATAAGCGGATAATGAGAGTCTGTAAAGAAATCTTTCTTGAACATACTGACGGATTATGCTTTTTATCTCGTTGCCGGATTTATCCGCAGCATTAATTATTGCAATATCTACATCTTCCGAGAAGCGGTTGATTAATCCAAAGCCCTTGGAAAGTGATGTTCCACCCTTGAATACGGTTTCGCCTGCATATTTAGTTTTGGATAATCTGTTTAATACAAGAGTAATCCAGTAATCTTTTTCTACAAATATTTCTTTAATATTAAGATGCTGTGAAGCAGCCCTGATTGTGTCGCTAAAAAACTTTGTATCGGAAGTGTGTAATTTCATTTGATATTCCATTTTTCAACTGAAGAAAGTACTTTGTCAGCACCGGGCATTTTATATTTTGTGATAGGGTTTAATGATTTATAAAGAGGTTCCGTAAAAGCGGTATTTCCTAATTCTTCCAATAAAGCTCCGAGCAGTGCTCTTGCCGCAGGAGGATATTTTAATGCTAAACGTACTAAGGATGTTTTTTCCTTTTCAGATAAATCTTTAATAATTTTTAATAATCTTTCACAGGCTGAACTAATGGCAGCATCAGGAATTTTTTTTATATAACGAATTGAATCCAAAATTTGAAGTAGAGGGATATTGTATTTTGTTATGGTGTTTTTTTGCAAGACAAAAGAAATTTTATAACCTGCCCTTTTAAAAGCCGGACGTACATTATTTTTACCGATTTGAATTATGCTGCTTATTTGTTTAGTTAATCCCAACTGGTTATAAATACTGTATCCGGTTAGATAGCCGGTGATCTTACCTTCTTCCTCTAATAGATCCTTTACAATCTGGTAACGATTCGGTTGGAGCTTGCCGAAGGCAGACTTTTCAGGTTTATAGTATTTGCCTTTTGAAAGCTTAGTTATTTTGCCGGAAGCAGCCATACGGTTAAGAGCTTTAATAACAGCTTCTTTACTTGTCACCATATCTAAGGACCCGGGAGATTTTGATGAATTGATTGGATTGTGTGATAAGGCTTTGGGGTATTTTTCTAATCGGTTTAGTTATACTTTGCCTGAAGAAAGAGATTTGAAAAGTATTCATATTAAAATCCCTTAAACTATAATAAACAATAATAAACAATAATAAACTTGACTATACAGCAATAAAATCTTAACTTACCTTTAAAAATTTTGGGAAATCTTTAAAAAGGAGGTTTGTTATGGAAGGTAAGTACAGTCTGACATATCTTCTACCAGGATTGTATAACAAGGATGAATTTTTTGATGAGATTTTTCACGAAGCCAAGGTCTGGAACCGCATTTATCGACTTATGATACTATTTGTAGGGTTGACTTTTCTTTACGGATTAGTGATGGGGTGCTATAGCGGACTTCTTCAGGCGTTAACAGCGGGAATCAAAGTTCCGGTTATGTTCCTTCTCTCACTGATTATTTGTTTCCCAGCGTTTTTTGTTTTGCAGTATATACTTGGCTCGAAGATGCAATTTTCACATATGGCGATTATTATTCTATCTGGCTTTGTATTGACAGGTGCCATTATGGTTTCATTTACACCGATTGTAATGCTCTTTGTTCTTACTGGTGGAAATTACTATTTTCTTCAATTGCTGCATGTGGCAATCTTTGCTATCTCTGGAATCTTGGGGATGAAAACTGTGTTGGATGCTTTGAAATATTCTTGTGAACAGAAAAATATTTATCCTAAAACTGGCGTTGAAGTTTTCAGACTTTGGGTAGTGATACTTGCGTTTGTAGGAATTCAGGTAGCCTGGAACATGCAGCCCTTCCTGGCAGAAAAAACAACAGGATATGCACTATTCGAAAAGTACAAGGGAAATTTTTACACTGCCGTAATCTATTCTTTCCAGCAATTAACGAATCAAACAGAGGAAACTCCAAAATCTTCTAAGATGAATTTTCGGCTTTTTGAAGATACAACAAAGGTGGTGAAATAATATGCCGGATAATGAAATCATGACACTCGAGGAAGTTGCAGCGTATCTAAAGGTAAAACCACAGACAATTTATACATGGGCACAGGAGAAAAAGATACCGGCAGCAAAGTTAGGAAAGGAGTGGCGGTTCAAGAGATCCATCATCGATGAGTGGTTCAATCAACATATCGATGAGAAGTTTAACCACATTGTAGACAAAGCAACAGAGCCTGGGAAACAAACATGAAATAAAATATTTAAAAGGTTTGCTTCTGCACATGGGAATAATCCCTATATGAACAAATAATAATGTGGTTTAAAAAAGATAATTTTGGTTTTACAGTGTTACGTGGATTTTCTTTACCAAACCAATTTAGTACATATTGATTAAAAAAAAATTTCAAATGAACATAACCTCTAATTTTCCTATCTAAATAATTATAAAGTGCATTAGAAAATTTTTACTTTTTTAAAGAATTTTATTGAAAGTTAAATTAATTCAATATAAGTTGAATTGGTCATCAAAAAATGTGGGTAACTTATCTTCTCTATTTCGAATCTATGCATAAAAATCCTTGTAATTCTTTGAAGTGTGACTGATGGTGCGAAGCTGTAATTAGATTAAATACATTAAACTTAATAACGAAATCCAATCTGTAAGTTGAAACGCTAAATCGAATCGAAAAGATTGATGAGGCAATTGAACATTCAAAATTTAACGGGTTTAATTTATCAAATCCATTAAACCCGAAGCATACATTATTTAATTAAGGGAGGTAAAAAATGGAAGAGCAAAAAAAAGCAATGCAATTGATGGTAAATATGTTCGAGGAAGATGATAAGCTTTTAGAGCGATTAAAAATAGATCCTATGCCGGTGTTAAAGGAGACTGTAAAAAAAGCTGAAGAGAAAGCAAAAGGGCCAATTTATTTTGAAGATATATTGCTCTATCGAATAGCAATTATTGTGCTTGGTTTACTTGCATTAATAGCAGCTGTTGGATCACTGATTCTAGTATTTGATAGTAAAACCACACCTGAAGTTCTTGTAGCTTTGGGTTCGGCCGCAGTAGGTGCTTTAGTTGGCTTATTTGCACCCTCGCCAGCAAGTAAAAAATAGTTTAATTAAATATATATAACAATTATTTTAACTATTTATTTCAATTATTTATGATAATTGTATATTGTTGGAATAAATTTGAAAATTCAAGTTTAGAAAATTTTTATTGGTAAGAAAATAAGTTCTTGCTTTATTATTAATATTTTTATTGCCTTTATAGATTAATAAATTTACATGAGAGAAAAATGGGTTAATTTCTCTTCATTTAGGCCATTCTATTTATCCCTGTGAGGATTTTGTAAGTAAAAGTTAGATTAATATTTGCATAAATTTTTTATGTTTATGGGAGCTATATTTAGTAGTTTGCTTAATCTTCGGCATTTGTAAATAAAACAAGCTTCTTGTTTTGGGCTGCAGCTTAATTGCATGGCCGTTAGCAGTAATAATAAATTGGAGTAAATATGGTAGAGAAAGAAAGTTTTATTAAATGTCCTCAATGTGGTGCTGACATTGATGTAAATGATGTTCTATACCATCAACTTGAAGAACAATTCAAAAAAGATTATGATAAAAAATCTGCCAAACGTGATAAAGAAATCCAGAAGCAGCTGGAAGAAATTCAATCAGAGAAAGAACAAGTAAAAAAGCAAAAAGAGTCATTGAATAAACTTGTAGCCAAGGAAGTTCAGACAAAACTGAAAACAGAAAAGAATAAACTTGAGAAATCAATTCGTGAACAGCTTCAAGATGAAACCTCTGAACAAATAAAAGATTTACAAAAAGAACTTGACCATAAATCTTCTCAAGTAAAAGAACTTAATAAAACTAAAGCCGAAGTTGAAAAACTTAAACGGGAAAAGGATGAATTGCGTGATCAAGTTGCACTCGAAAAGGAAAAAGAATTCAGTGATAAAATGAAAGAAGAAAAACAAAAAATTAAAAAACAAGCAGACAAGGAAAATACTCTTAAGATAAAAGAACTCGAAAAGAAGTTAGAAGATCAGACTAAACTTGCTGAAGAAATGAAACGGAAAGCCGAGCAAGGTTCAATGCAACTTCAAAGCGAAATTCAAGAACTCGAATTAGAAAATATTCTGCGCAACTTATATCCATATGATGAAGTAACAGAAGTAAAGAAGGGGCAACGCGGTGCGGATGTAATCCAAATTGTTAAGACAAACCAAGGTAATGATTGCGGGAAAATATATTACGAAAGTAAACGAACAAAAAACTTTGAATATGGGTGGTTACAAAAATTACGGGATGATAATCTTGAAGTAAAGGCTGATGTATTAGTAATTGTAACTGAGGCGATGCCAACAGATAATGAATTTAAATATTTCTATAAAGACGGCGTATGGGTGTGTTCCTTCTGGGAAATTAAAGGCTTTTCTTTAGTACTTCGTCAAGGGCTTTTACAAGTTCAAGCAGTTACAATTACACAACAAGGCAAGGATACAAAAATGGAACTGCTTTACGATTTTTTAACAAGTCAAGAATTCAGAGGACAATTTGAGGCTATTATAGAAGGGTTTAAATCATTACAAGATGACTATTCCGATGAAAAATTGAAGATGCAAAAAATCTGGAAAGAACGTGAAAAACAACTTGAAAAGATTTTATCAAATGCAGTTAATTTTTATGGTTCATTAAAAGGAATCGCTGGCGCATCCATTCCAGATATTAAAATGTTAGAGAGCAGCGACGAAAATTTGTTAAAATAGGGATTAACGCTAACAAAGCAATTCAAGTTAACAGCTTCTTACGCACCCTGCATTTTTGAGATAAAATTAAACTAATTCTCTTACTCTGGGCTGCGGCTTGATTGCAAGGTTGACCTTATTATGATTCTTATATTGAAAAAGAAGTTGATGTGGTGAATAGGAATAAATCTATTAGTAAAATTTGGTTAAAATCTTCTCAAATATTTTCCGAAATACAAAAAATATATAATGAGTAAAAAATTTGACTACCCCTAATTCTCCTTCCCCACCCTCCTAATTTTCTGCTCTATCTCTTCTTTCAGCATACCTTATATGATAGTCCGCACATCAGTAGGATATGTTAAGAAAAATTAATTTATATTGATTCTAATTTAACTTGTAATAATCATTAAGAATTAATAATTATACATTAACAAATATCGTAATTGAGGGCATGGAGAAAAATGGGGCAACTTCTCTTCATTCTGCTCTGTTCTATTTATTCTCTGTGGATTTTATTAGACGAAACCAGATTAAGATTTTCATCAAATTTTATTTTTGGGGAGGTTAAGTGGAAAAAAATTAACCGGAGTATTTATTTATAGGGGTAAAGGATTATTTGGAAGTTATATAAAATTAGGAGATTCAACAATGGAATTACAATTGATATTTGGTATTGTAGGTTTAATTCTTGGTTCAATTATTGGTTCAATTATTACCTATTATTTTGTTAAAGATAAGTTTAATAAACCGATTATTGAATTGCAATCTCAAATTGATAATGAAATATTGAACCATAATGAAACCAAACAATATTTTAATGAGGAAAAGCGAAAAAAGGAGAATTTAATTGAAGAAATTAAAAATGAACAAAGCGAGCGAGTAAGGTATAAAACACAATTTGAAGAAAAAGAAAAACAGTATAATGATATTAGAGCTTTATATGAAAGCAAACTTAACGAACTGACAAGTTTGAATTCAATTAATGCAAAACTAAATGTAAAATACGATGAGGCTCTAAAATCAATCAATGAACAGAAAAAATTTGTTTCTGACGCAAACGAAGCACTTGAGCGCGCTTTTAGATCTTTATCTGCAGATGCTCTAAAAAATAATAACGAATCATTTTTAGATTTAGCAATAACTGTTTTAGACTCACATATAAAGGATTCCGAAAGTGAATTAGAAAAAAGACAACAAGCCATAGATTCTATAGTTCAACCTTTAAAAGAAAGCTTGACCAATTTTAATGGTAAAATACAAGAAATTGAAACTGCTCGGCAAGGTGCCTATTCAGAAATGAAAGTATTATTAGGAAATATGCAGGGAATGACTGAAAAACTTGAAAAGGGAACAAATACACTTGTAACCGCTCTTAAAACCTCTCATACAAGAGGAAGATATGGCGAAATTGGACTTCGTAGAGTTGTGGAATTTGCTGGGATGAATGATTATTGTGACTTTGAAGAACAAGTTTCAGTTTCAACTGAGGAGGGCGGATTAAAACCTGACATGATTGTAAAACTTCCCGGGCAGCACCAAATAATTGTAGATGCTAAAGTTCCTTTATCTTCATATATGCAAGCTTTCGAGATTAATGATGAACAAGAAAAAACAGACCTTCTCAATAAGCATGCTGTTGCAGTAAGAGATCATTTAAAAAAATTAAGCGAAAAATCGTATTGGAGTCAGTTTGACGATACACCTGATTTTGTAGTTATGTACTTTCAAATTGAATCTTCCTTTGGAGCCGCTTTAGAGCTCGATAAATCTCTCATTGAGGATGGGATTAACAATAGTATAATATTTGCAACCCCGACAACTCTTATTACAATGCTTAGAACAATTTCATTTAGTTGGCAGCAAGTTAAGATTGCAGATAATATCTATCAAATTAGAGATGCCGGTGTAGAACTATATAATAGAGTTACTAATTTAATTCAACACATATCAAATGTTGGAATCAACTTAAACTCTGCTGTGCAAAATTACAATAAAGTAGTTGGCTCACTAGAGAGCAGATTTATTCCACAAGTAAAAAAATTAAAGGAAATTGGCGGAAAATTAATGAATAAAGAAATTCCTGAAATACAACAGATAGAAACGTCTCACAGATCTATAAAAGAAATTTCGATAGAGAATGTTAGAAATAATGACCTAAACTAGTTCTTCTAAAAAAAATTTTATAAGTATATCTGAGAAATTTTAGTAATTTTTGATTTTCCTAAAAATACCCAATTCTCCCTTCCCATCCTCCCAATCTTCTCCTCCATCTCTTTTTTTCAGTTTACCCACTTCTTCTAAAACCTCATCTGAAGTTATCAATCCTTTCCTTTCAAGAATCCTAATTACCGCTTGTATCTCAAGTGTATTGGAAACAGCCAACTCTTCAAATGTTACCAGCTTATTATCTTTTGACATAAAACCCCTCAAGTTTAATTTTTCTTGCTTTAATTCCCAGTTTATCTTTTGATGGTTTTTTATTATAAAATTCTATAGATATCCTTTTTCTGCAATATGTAGCTTAATTGCAACTGTTATTAAATGAAATTTTTGGATAAATTTTAGTATATAAATTATAAATCTGTTTTGGCTGGAAATCAAAACATGAAATATATAATAATAGTACTTGCACCTGTATTAATATTCTATAGCTGCAGTGGAAGTAAGATAGTTCAATATCCTGATCCTTCAAGTACAGCCACAGCGGGAAGCTTTAATTATATAAAAGGGGAATATCAATTTGGTGAAAAAAAATATAATGCAGATTATGGAACTATAACCCTACCCGAAAACCGGAGCAATCCTCATTCAAGACTCATTCATCTTCCCGTAATCCGAATTCATGCTTCCATAGAAAATATTGAAGAACCTGTTTTTGTGCTAGGAGGCGGCCCGGGAATGTCTAATATGGGCTTCCGTCCTATAGATTCATTATTATATAACCATGATTTTGTTATTGTTGGTTACAGAGGTGTTGATGGTTCAACAGTTCTCGATTGTCCCGAGGTTAGGGAAGCATACGAGAATGGAGAAGATGATCTATTAGGTGAACAATCACTGAGGATAATTGGTGAGGCATGGATAAAGTGCTTTAATCGTTTTAAATCTTCAGGAGTTGATTTGAATGGTTATACAATACCAGAGACTATTGAGGATATAGAAGCTGTACGGAAAGTTTTGAATTATGACAGAATCAATTTAATAAGCGAGAGTTACGGTACACGGGTTGCTTATATTTATGGTTTAATTCACCCGGGTGTAATTCGGCGTTCGATTATGATCGCCTTTAATCCACCGGGAAGATTCTTTTATGATCCTAAAATAACAGATGAAAAAATCAGATATTATTCTAAGTTATGGGGAAAAGACTCATCTATGATAGAAAAATCTCCGAATCTGGAATTAACAATGCGAAAGGTTCTTAAAGATATGCCCCCCAAATGGGGCTTCTTTCCCATAAATCCCGGCAAAGTTAAAGTTGTAACATTCGCACTTCTTTTTCAGCGAGCTACTGCAGCGATGGTTTTTGATTCTTATGTTGCGGCAGAAAAAGGGGATTACAGCGGATTAGCACTGATGTCTATGGCATTTGACTATGTATTTACTGGTATGTCTGTTTGGGGAGATGCAGCAACAAAAGCTGTAAGTGTCGATTATGATTCAATGAAAATTTTTTCAACTGTCAATCGCCAAGATGAAATCTTGGGAGCACCGATGAATAAACTGGCATGGGAACCATTGAGATACGGCACCTTTCCTATAAAGATGATCCCAGATAGTTTACGGCACCCGGTGTACTCTGATGTTGAGACATTAATTCTAAGTGGCAATGTTGATTTTTCCACACCTGCGGAATACGGGAAAGAATTTCTTACTTATCTGAGGAATGGCAGACAAGTTATCATATCAGAAGCAGGACATGTAGGAGATATCCGGTATTTACAGCTGGATGCAACCAAGGGACTTATAAGTGATTATATTAATAAAGGAATTGTCGATACTTCCAAAATCAAATATGTCCCGATGGATTTTAAAGTCAGCTGGGGATTTCCCGCAATAGCAAAAACTGCCCTTGGCTTAATTGGCATAGTAATACTATTATTAGTTACAAGTATTATATGGATTTTTTAGGTTTTTTATTTGATGCCAGATAATGCTCGTTATTTAAAGCTCATATATTTGAATGTATTATAAATAATACTGAATTACGACTTTAATTAGTAATAAGTTAATTAGTTTAACTAACAATTAAAGAATTTATCACACCTAATTCTCCCTCCCCATCCTCCTAATCTTCTCATCCATCTCTTTTTTCAGCACACTAACTTCTTCTTTTAATTTACCCGTACTATTTAAGTATATTAAAAAATTTTTACTTTTTTAAAGAATTTTATTGAAAGTTAAATTAATTCAATATAATTTGAAATGGTGATCAAAAAAAATGGATAACTATAGGGATCTTATCTATAAATTTACACCTAAAAATCTTCAAAACCACCCAAGAGGTGTGACTTATACAGCGAAGCTGTATTTTGCAATTGTTTTATCTGCGCAAGTTTAATTAGCAATTTATATCTTCTGGATTGCGGCTTAGCGGCAACATCGTTAGAACGCAAAGATATTGTTGTAGTATTCCACGAATTAGTTCAAACTACCCTTTACTATTTCACAAAGGAGGAACAGATGAAAAGCATTTTTAGATTCCTATTTGCGGTATTTTCCCTATTGACCACTACGAATCCATTGCTCGCCCAATGGGTCCAGACCAACGGCCCTTACGGTGGTTACATTTCCTCTTTCGCTATTAGCGGGACAAATCTCTTTGTGGGGACTGATGACGGCGGCGTATATCGTTCCACTAACAACGGCACAAGCTGGATGGTGGTCAATTCCGGCTTGACAAACTCTTACGTTTTCTCACTCGCTGTGAGCGGGATAAATCTCTTTGCAGGAACTGAGGACGGTGGCGTGTTTCTTTCCACTGATAACAGCACAAGCTGGACGGCGGTCAATTCCGGTTTGACGATCTCTGCTGTTCGATCACTCGCTGTGAGCAGGACGAATCTCTTTGCGGGGACTCAGAGAGGCGTGTTTCTTTCTACAAACAACGGCACAAGCTGGACGGCTGTCAATTCCGGCTTGACAATCTCTGCCGTTCCGTCTCTCGCTGTAAGCGACACAAATCTCTTTGCGGCGACTTATGGCAGCGGTGTGTTTTTTTCTACGAATAATGGCACAAGCTGGACGGCGGTAAATTCGGGCTTGACAAACTTAAATGTTCTGTCTCTCGCTGTGAGTGGAACAAGTCTCTTTGCAGGAACTGCTTCCAACGGTGTTTGGAGACGACCTTTGTCGGAGATGATCACTACGGTGGAGAGAAGCTCAACTGATTTACCAACGCTTTTCAGTCTTGACCAGAACTATCCGAATCCGTTCAATTCGTCCACTACTATTAGATTTAGTCTTCCATCAACCTCATTTGTGTCACTGAAAGTCTTTGATGCTTTGGGGCGAGAGGTGTCAAATCTTGTATCCGAGGAGTTGTCTGCTGAGACATACTCACGACAATGGACGGGCGCAGACTTACCAAGCGGTGCGTACTTCTATCGTTTACAAGCAAGTTCATTTATCGAAACAAAGAAACTCATCTTGATCAAATAAGTGACGGTCAACTGCAATTAACAATCGGTAACAACGATGCTCCGATTATTGGGCGAGATATTAATTAAAATTTTCATCTTTTGCGTTCTAAATAATCGCTCAAGCTGACGTTGTTACCGCGGACGCTCTTGGACAAATGAAAGTTGTACAATCAAATGAAAACATACGATGCAACAAGAACTAACGAATTTAAAAACAATCGCGGCACGCTGGAACATACCAACAGCTTAGCTCAAGTCCGTTATATGCTTAAAGTAAATGACCAATAAAATACAAGAAAATAGAGAACAGATTCGTTTAGAAATAAAAAATAGTTACACCCAGCATTTTTGAAATAAAATTAAACTAATTCACTTTTCTGTGCTACGGCCTAATTGCAGATAGCCAGGTTAAAAGGAACATTTGAATGCAGGAACAAAATCGTATCATAATATCAAATAACTTGATCTTGGTATTAGCACTGATAATATTTCTTTCTACGCGAGTAGATTCACAATCCGCCCGTCCGTTGCATTATCTGACGAAACAATGCAACGAAGAAGTTATTCAGTTGCATCTTGATCCAGGTCCATTTCAAGATTTGGTTGGATCCAATTTCTCGATCGTGCTTGAAGAAGGAAAAGCGTTTGTTCAGATCCTTGTTCAGAACTGTTCGCAATACTGGATAGATGGCGAGAACCTTGGTTCTAATCAGGAAATACATATCTGGTTATTGATCCAAGGTTTAAAAGACATGCGACCTGTCGTTGGAGCGCAGCAAACTCGGCTGACAATGACGTGGTTAAGTCTACTTGACGGATCTACCAACCGTAGAACTCGTGAGGCGAGAATGGCAGCAGGAGTTGTGCAGGTTCCAATTGAGAGTGTTTCCCTTGATCCGCCAGGTACCAAGCGAGGTGGAAAAGTTACTATCAATCGAAACCTGACTTACTCTTGGAATGTTGTATCGGGAGTCCCACCGGTTAGACTAATAGGGGTGAATCACGATATTTACACAAGAGATTCCTCTGAAAATTTTGTTCTCAACCAAATACAAGCTCTTTTGAATGTTTACGCTTTCGCCTCACACGGTACTTTGGAAGTTATGGGCAATACGGCTATGCTACCATTTATCAATACCGGTACTTATCCCGTTCTGGTGCACACTTACTTTCCCATGTGGACTAGAGGAACACTGGGTATCTTACCCTCTCGTTGAAGGTAGGCGAATTCCCACATAAATTTGGCGCAACACGACATTGTAATTAAAAGAAAAAGGTATCTGAAACAATGAATAAGCAGGAATGATATTATAAAGAATTTTATAAATGACATGAAAATTAATTAAATTAAAATTCAGTATAAGTTAAAGTTAGGTGTAACAAGTAGACAAAGGAGATAATGATGAGAACAAGAGTGGGTCTGTGGATTGACCATAGGAAGGCTATTGTCGTGTCTGTTACGGAAAAAGGGGAAGAGATGGGACTGATAATATCGAAGGTAGAAAAACAGCTCCGCCGTTCCGGTAATTCCCCTCTTAAAGGTCCCTATGAATCACAGCAAGTACCGGGAAGTGATAGCCGTCAAAAGGTTTTTACGGGACAGCTTAACATTTATTACGATGCGGTAATCGCGAGTATTCGTGATGCAGAATTCATTCTGATATTTGGTCCTGGTGAGGCAAAGGGCGAACTGAAAAAACGTCTTGAAAGAAGCAACCTCGGTGGACGCATCGTAGGTATTGAAACAGTTGATAAGATGACGGATCGTCAGATCGCGGCGAAGGTTCGAAAGCACTTTGCCGAGTAGCGTTCGGCATCTGACTCATTTTTAATTAACAGATTTGTTCCCACCTTTGGTGAATAAACTGGGCTGCGGATTAGTTTTGTGACCTTTATATACTAAAAGGAAGCGAGATGAAGGTTGGTAGGTAATTTTTAATGTCTGCTAATTGTTAAACAGATCTTTCTTGATAATGGATTTTTTGTTTTATATGTTTTATTCACACATTAAATCATTTAATTTATTATGAGGTTATAAGATGCCAACATATGAATTCAAATGTAAAAAATGTGAGAAAAAATTTCCCCTTCAGTTATCAATCTCAGCTTATGAACGAAAAAAATCTTTTACTTGTCCAAATTGCGGAAGTAAAAGTACGAAGAGAATATTTTCAGGTTTTACTGCAGTCACATCTAAAAAAAGCTGATGAAATGCAGAAATTATCAGAACCCTATAAATGAAGGTCGTTGGGGGTTTTTTTAGAATTATATTAAAAAGGCATATCATATAACCTTTCACCGCCTCAAAGGTGATAGGGGATTTTAGTATGCACCCCTAATTCTCCCTCTCAAACTTCCTAATCTTTTCCTCCATCTCTTTTTTCAGCACACACACTTCTTCCAATAATTATCGGTCAAAATATTTATAAAGTACATCCGAAAATTTTTACTTTTTTAAATAATTTTATTGAAAGTTAAATTATTTCAATATAATTTGAAATGGTCATCAAAAAAAGTGGGTAAAAATCTTCTCTATTTCGAATTCTACACATAAAAAATTCTCCTAAACCATGAAGCGTGACTGATGGTGCGAAGCTGTATTTGAAAGAGAAATTTATAGAAAATAATGGGGAATTAATTTTTATGCATGATTGGATACCATTAATAATCTTTTTTACAATTTTTTCTATAAGTTTTATTCTGCGTTATTTAGCTTCAAAAAATTTATTAGGAAAATATTCAGATAAACGTTCGAATGTTTTTTTAAATACTAAAGGCAGCTGGTATTTGAATGAAGATATGTTTAATAAAAAAGGAAAGCGGTATTACACGGCCAGTAATAGCATGGGTTTTTTGTGGGCAGCCTATTTTGTTATTATATTGTTATTTCATTTTTACATCCAGAAAACAGGAAAATGATTATTAATATTAAAAAGTCGTATTTCATAATTATTCCCCACTTAACATGGTAAATTTTAAGTTGAGATATACACAAAAAAATTACG